>Ga0193753_10001190_pt1 | contig 22762 bp, 20 predicted proteins | sample H1c2metaG_FD_144925 | JGI IMG/M metagenome (GOLD analysis project Ga0193753, IMG submission 144925) | Soil microbial communities from a riparian zone of the East river system, Colorado, United States - H1c2 | ecosystem: Environmental > Terrestrial > Soil > Riparian zone | place: USA: East... | reverse complement strand
ATTCTAGCAGGCTAATGTTTCACGTGAAACATTGGTACCCAGATTTAGATAAATATCCAAAACTGCGACGGCTGCGGGAGTGATTCCGGGGATTCTGCCTGCCTGCCCAAGCGTCCCGGGCCGGACTCGGGCCAGTCTCTGCCGGGCTTCGTTGGACAACCCCGGAATTTGCTCATAAGAGAAGCTTTCGGGGATAAGGCGGCTCTCGGACTGCTGCAATTGTTGAATCTGGCGAGTTTGTTGTGCCAGATAGCCCTCATATTTAGATTCGGTCTCGATGGTCGTCAGAACGCCGTGGGCCAGATCCGCCCCAATTTGCCCCGCAATCCAGCGTTCTAATTGCACGATTTTCGCTTCTGGTCTCCGTAACCAGGTCATAAGCGTCGGATTGTCCGACGCTGCGTCCAATCCCACGAGTTCCGGAACCGCACTGGCGCGGATTTTGCTCAGCAGTGCCCTGATTCCGGCCTTCTGCTCTTGCTTTCGTTCAAATAGCCGCCAGCGGTCGTCTCCCACAAGTCCGGCCGAACGGCCGAGCGGCGTCAAACGCTCGTCGGCATTGTCGATGCGCAAGTAAAGCCGGAATTCCGCCCTGGACGTGAACATCCGATAGGGTTCGTCGGCGCCTTTGTTTATCAGGTCGTCGACCAAGATACCGACATAGGCGGCGCTACGGCCCAGGTGGACAGGCGGCAAGCATTTGATTTTGGCAGCGGCGTTCAGTCCGGCCATCAGGCCTTGGCAGGCCGCCTCTTCATATCCCGACGTTCCGTTAATCTGGCCGCCCAGGAACAATCCCTGGATCTTCTTCACTTCGAGAGCGTGCGTCAGTTCTCGCGCGTCGAGTGCATCGTATTCGATCGCGTAGCCGGGCCGAATCATCTCCGCCTGCTCTAGCCCTGGAATCGAAGCCACCATCGCAGCCTGGACATCGATCGGCATGCTGGTAGACATGCCATTTACGTAGACTTCGTGCGTATCGAGGCCTTCCGGCTCGAGAAAGATCTGGTGCCGGCGCTTTTCGGGAAACTTGACGATTTTGTCTTCGATCGACGGGCAATAGCGTGGCCCAACTCCTTCGATTTGCCCGCTGTAGAGCGGCGATCTGGGGACTGCCTCACTTAAGATGCGGTGCGTTTCTTCGGTCGTGTAAGTCAGATGACAGGAAATCTGGTCACGTTCGATCTTTTCGGTCAAAAACGAGAACGGCGTAGGAACCTTATCTCCGGGTTGCTCTTCAAAACGCGTCCAATCGATGGTTCGGCCATCTAGTCGCGGCGGCGTTCCGGTCTTCAGGCGCGTCCAGGGCAAGCCCAGAGTTCGGAGCTGCGCAGCTAAAGTATTCGACGGCGGCTCTCCGTTGCGGCCGCAGGCGTACTTTTGTTCGCCTACATGCGCTAAGCCATTTAGGAATGTCCCAGTCGTCACAACCACGGCTTCGGCCAGTAGATCCCGGCCATCCTTCAACCGGACGCCTGCGATTTTGCCCGGAACAATCAGCAATTCGCCGACTTCGGCTTGCAAGATCCGTAGATTGGGTTCGTTTTCGAGCCACTCGCGCATGCGGATTCGATATGCTTCTTGTCGCATTGCGCACGCGGCGACCAGACGGCTGGCCCGCGGCTCGTGTTCAAAAGCCGGAATTGAATACCGACGGCATCGGTGAGTTCGCCCATCACGCCGCCGAGCGCGTCGATCTCGCGAACGAGGTGGCCTTTGGCGATGCCGCCTACTGCCGGGTTGCAGGACATCTGCGCAATCAGGTCCAGGTTCATGGTGACCATGGCGGTCTTGAGACCCAAACGCGCGCAAGCACGAGCCGCCTCGCAGCCGGCATGGCCGGCGCCTACTACGACGACGTCGTACTTCTTCTGCATGGCATTATTTTAGCTGGAGAAGCGATCGGTTTGAAGATTCTTATTGTGGGTGGCGGCGGCCGCGAACACGCGCTGGCTTGGCGGTTGGCTCAGTCGCCGAGCGTGACCGGTATTGTGGCGTCGCCCGGCAACCCGGGCATTGGTCACTGCGTGGCGGCTCCCGCCAGGGTCGAAGATTACGCTGAGCTCGCCGAAGCGCAGGGTGTCGACCTCACGGTCGTCGGCCCGGAAGCGCCTCTCGTCGCGGGGATCGTCGACGTCTTTCGAAGGCGCGGTCTGAACATCATTGGCCCTACCGCGGCGGCGGCCCGTATCGAAGGGTCTAAGATCTTCGCTAAGCAATTATTTGAGCGCGCCGGCATTCCAACTGCGCGTTTACTTTCTGATATAAAGCGCTTTCCTGTTGTCATTAAGGCCGATGGGCTGGCTGCCGGTAAGGGCGTGGTGATCGCCCAGGACCGCGTGCAGGCCGATGAGGCCATTCAAAAGCTTGGGCCAAATGTTGTCATCGAGGAATTTCTCGAGGGCGAAGAAGTCAGCTTTATCGGTCTGAGCGACGGACACAATCTCTGGCCGCTGGTGCCGGCGCAGGACCACAAACGCGTCTTCGACGACGACCAAGGTCCGAATACAGGCGGCATGGGCGCCTACACCGACCCGGGGATCCTGACGCCCGCGCAATCGGGCGAAATCATGGAGCGCATCATGCTGCCGACGCTGCGCCAGATGCGTGAGGAAGGCTCCCCTTTCACCGGATTTCTTTTTGCGGGCTTAATGCTGACAGCCGATGGGCCGAAAGTGCTCGAGTTCAATGCGCGGCTGGGCGATCCGGAGACACAAGCGATTTTGCACTCGTTTCAGGGCGATTTCGCCGCGTTTCTGGATCATGGCGAAGCGCCTGAATCAGGCTGTTCCGTGTGCATTACGCTGGCTTCGGCGGGTTATCCGGACACGCCGAAGACAGGCGACGTCATCGCTGGGATCGCCGACGCGGAGGCGACTGGAGCGACGGTGTTTCATGCCGGAACTAAGCAGCGGGATAGCGATGTGGTGACGGCCGGCGGGCGTGTTCTGGGCGTGACGGCCGGTGGCAGAACTTTGCCCGAAGCGATCGATCGGGCATACCAGGCGGCGGCGAAGATCTCGTTTTCCGGCATGCACTATCGCACCGACATAGGGCGCAAAGGCTTGCGCCGCTGGTAAACTGCATAAGACGGCGAAAGCGGGGACGTAGCTCAGATGGATAGAGCGGCCGCCTCCTAAGCGACAGGTCGGCGGTTCGAATCCGCCCGTCCCTACCAGCAACTAGTCCGAATCGGGCGAGAGTTCTTGAAGACACGTTGAAAACACGGGAAGCCGTGCGCTATCGTAGCGCGAGGTGTACTCGTTGACAAAAATCCGCAGCTACCTCGTTCCGTTGCTGTCTCTTCTTCTACTTCCGGCCTCTCTGTTCTCGCAGGAGCAAGCCGGCGGAGAAGCCAACCTCCATTTGCCCGATCTGAGCCAGGCGACTTTTTTCGGCGGGGCCGTTGACGGCCGTTCCTTGTTGATGTGGGGCCTGATTGTGGTCGCGCTCGGGTTGCTGTTCGGCGTGGTCATCTACCGGCAGCTCAAAAATATGGCGGTCCATAAATCGATGCTCGAGATCTCGGAGCTGATTTACGAGACCTGCAAAACGTACCTGGTCACGCAAGTCAAGTTTCTGGTGATCCTCGAAATCTTCATCGGGTCGATCATCGTTTTCTATTTCGGAGCGTTGCAGCATTTTGCCGCGATCAAAGTTTTCATCATTCTGATGTTCAGCGTGATCGGCATTTGCGGAAGTTGCGGCGTCGCGTGGTTCGGCATTCGCGTGAACACCTTCGCCAATTCGCGCACCGCATTTGCGAGCCTGCGCGGCAAACCGTTTCCGTGTTACGAAATCCCGCTCAAGGCGGGCATGAGCATCGGCATGCTGTTGATCAGTATTGAGTTGGTGCTAATGCTGTTTATCCTGCTCTTCATCCCACGCGACTATGCGGGGGCGTGCTTCATCGGATTCGCGATCGGCGAATCGCTCGGCGCAGCGGCGTTGCGGGTCGCGGGCGGCATCTTCACCAAGATCGCCGACATCGGCGCGGACTTGATGAAGATCGTATTCAAGATCAAGGAAGACGACGCGCGCAACCCGGGCGTGATCGCCGATTGCACGGGTGACAACGCGGGCGATTCGGTGGGGCCGAGCGCCGACGGTTTCGAAACGTATGGCGTTACTGGCGTCGCGCTAATTTCCTTCATTGTGCTGGCGGTGAATAGCCAGTTGGTCCAGAGCCAATTGCTGGTGTGGATTTTCGCCATGCGCGTGATGATGGTGGTCTCGTCCGGCTTGTCCTATCTGATTAATGCGGCAGTTGCCAAAGCGAAGTACGCGAACGTGGACAAGATGAATTTCGAAGCGCCGCTGACGAGCCTGGTGTGGCTGACCTCGGTTCTCTCGATCGCGCTTACCTATCTCATTTCGTACCTTATGATTCCGGAACTAGGCGGCGATTCGAGCTTGTGGTGGAAACTCTCGACCGTGATTACCTGCGGAACACTGGCGGGCGCGGTGATTCCGGAACTCGTGAAGGTCTTTACGTCCATGGATTCGGCGCATGTGCGCGAAGTGGTCGCTTCTTCGCGCGAAGGCGGCGCGTCGCTGAATATTCTTTCGGGTTTTGTAGCGGGCAACATGAGCGCATACTGGCTCGGGCTCGCCATCCTCATACTCATGGGCATTGCTTACGGGGTGAGCACGTTGGGCCTCGACAACATGATGATGGCACCGGCGGTGTTCGCCTTCGGGCTGGTCGCTTTCGGATTTCTGGGAATGGGGCCGGTCACGATCGCGGTCGACTCCTATGGACCGGTGACGGACAATGCGCAATCGGTTTACGAGCTTTCAACCATTGAACAAATACCCGGTATCGAGGCGGAATTGAAGAAAACGTATGGCTTCGACGTTAACTTCCAGCTCGCTAAGGACCATCTTGAAGAAAACGACGGAGCGGGAAATACCTTCAAAGCGACTGCCAAACCGGTGTTGATCGGTACGGCGGTCGTCGGCGCGACCACTATGATCTTTTCCATCGTGGTGGCCCTGACGCACGGCTTGCGGCCGGATCTGCTTCCCAATCTTTCGATTCTGCATCCGCCATTTTTGCTGGGTCTGATTGCGGGCGGCTCGGTGATTTATTGGTTTACCGGAGCATCCACACAAGCAGTGACTACGGGCGCGTATCGCGCGGTGCAGTTTATCAAAGCCAATATTCGCCTGGAAGGTGTCACGAGGGCTTCCGTTGCCGACAGCAAGAAAGTCGTCGAGATCTGCACACGCTACGCGCAACGCGGCATGTTCAATATTTTTCTCACGGTGTTCTTTGTCACGTTGGCATTTGCGTTCGTCGAGCCGTATTACTTCATTGGCTATTTGATCTCCATAGCGCTCTTCGGTTTGTACCAGGCCATTTTCATGGCGAACGCCGGAGGCGCGTGGGACAACGCGAAGAAGATCGTCGAAACCGAGTTGAAGCAGAAAGGCACGCCACTGCACGATGCCACGGTGGTCGGCGATACGGTGGGCGATCCGTTCAAGGACACGTCGTCGGTTGCTTTGAATCCGATCATCAAATTCACCACGCTGTTCGGATTGCTGGCGGTGGAACTCGCGGTGTCGCTGTCTAACAAAGGCGGAGCGGTGCTCGGCCACGTGCTCGCGGTGGTGTTTTTGCTGATCTCGATGTACTTCGCATGGCGCTCGTTCTACAGAATGCGCATTGGCGGAACGGAAGGCGTGGCGGCGGAAGTGACTGCGGACGTTGCAGCCTGAGTCACGCGCCAGCCGGACTGCGCAACGTGTCGCCATGCGGCGCGCCGCGCATCAGATACTCGACGATCCCAAAGTTCTCAACGATCCGATCGCGGTCCCGATCATCGGGGCCGCCATTGAAAGAGACGATTCCACCGTCTCGCGCTCCATGCGCGCGCACATGGTGGCGCGCAGCCGGTACGCGGAGGATCAATTGGCCGCCGCCGTTCGAAATGGCGTGCGCCAGTATGTGGTGCTGGGCGCCGGGCTCGATACTTTTGCATATCGCAACCCTTTCGCGCAAGTGCGCGTGTTCGAAGTAGACCATCCTGCCACACAGGAATGGAAGCGCGAGCGTTTGACGGCGGCAAGCATCGCGATTCCACCGGAATTGACTTTTGTGGCGGTCGATTTCGAGAAGCAAGAACTCGATGTCGAATTGCCGGACGCGGGCTTTCGCGGTACGGAACCGGCATTCTTTTCGTGGTTGGGCGTCACACCCTATTTGTCTAGGGTAGCCTTCGAGGGTACGGCGCGATTCATCGCCGCCATGCCGCCCGGAAGCGGCGTCGCGTTCGATTTCGCGGTGGAGCGATCGGCGCTCAGCTTCATGGAACGAATGGCGCTCGATGAATTGTCGAGGCGCGTGGCGTCGGCCGGCGAGCCGTTTCAACTCTTCTTCGATCCGCGGACGCTGGGCGAGGATCTGAAACGGATGGGATTCTCACGGGTAGAGCTATTGGACCGCGACGAAATCAACGCGCGTTATTTCGCCAATCGTTCGGACAAGCTGCGTGTTCGCGGCGGCTTGGGGCAGTTGGTGAGCGCTCATATTTTTTGACGTTTCCAAGCCCCGCGGCGAAACAGGACGAACGCGATGAGGGTGAACGCCAGATCGGCGATGGGGATGGCGGTGAACGCGCCTGTCGGTCCGTATTGGTAGTGAATGGCGAGCGCATAGCCGAGGGGAATCTGCAGGATCCAGAAGGCGAATAGATTGATCAGCGTGGGAGTAACGGTGTCGCCCGCGCCGTTGAAGGCCTGCATGAACACCATGCCCCATGCGTAGGCGACGTAGCCGAAGCTGAGCACCCGGAGGCAGGACACGGCGGTATGGGCCACGCCGGGGTCGGAAGAAAAAATTGATACCAGCGGCGCGGGAAAGAAGAGAAATGCGCCCGAAATCAGCAGCATGTAAACCATGTTGTAAAAGCCCGTGCGGTAGACGGCTTGTTCGGCGCGCTCGGGCTTCCCCGCGCCGAGATTCTGGCCGACCAGCGTGGCGGCTGCATTGCTGAGGCCCCAGGCCGGAAGAATCGTGAAGACGATCATACGAATCGCAATGGTGTAGCCGGCGATGGCTACGCTGCCAAAGGTCGAGACGATACGCACAAGGCCCAGGTAGCTGCAGGTGACAACCAGAAACTGCAAGATGCCGGTGATCGAGACTTTTAACAGCTTCCACAACACGGGAGGATTCAGACGGACCTGTTGACGGCGCACTACGATGCGATGCTTGCCGGAGCGAAGCTGCCAGACCTGGTAGAGAACGCCGATGCTGCGTCCGGTGGTGGTAGCGACGGCGGCGCCGAGTACGCCGAGGCGCGGAAACGGACCCCAACCATTGATCAGGCAGGGATCGAGCACGATGTTGATGCCGTTGGCGATCCAGAGAGTGCGCATGGCGAGGGTAGCGTCGCCCGCGCCGCGAAAAATGGCGTTGATCAAAAAAAGAAGAAAGATCGAGGCGGAACCGCCGAGCATAATTCGCGTGTAGCGGGCGTTGGCTTCGACGGCGGGCGTTGCGCCCATGAGATGCAGTAGGGTGGGCGCCTGCGTGATGGCGACGGCGGCGACCACGACGGAAAACGCCAAGCCGAGTAGTATGGCTTGCACGGCGGAATTGGCCGCGCCTTCGGGATCTTTCTCGCCAATGCGGCGTGCGACAAATGCCGTGGTCGAGATGCTGAGGCCGATGGCGACGCCGAAGACGAGCGTGAGCAGCGATTCGGTGAGGCCGACGGTTGCGACGGCATCGGGCCCAAGGCGCGAGACGAAGAACACGTCCACAATTCCGAACAGGCTCTCCATCGCCATTTCGAGAATCATGGGAATGGCGAGCAGCACGATGCCGCGGCGGAGGTCGCCTTCGGTGAAGTCCTGGTGCGTGCCGAAAAGGGCTTCCTTGAGCATGGAAGGAGAAGCTCTATGATAAGCGGTGATGCAGGCAAGACGAGAATTCTTGAAGGGAGTAGCGGGCGCGATGGCACTACAGCCGGGTCCACCGAAGCAGGCGAAGGTCACTTCGAGCGTGATGTTGTGGACGCTGAAGGGGACGTTCGAGGAAAAACTCGCCGCGGCCGCCGAAGCAGGGCTGCAGTCCGTGGAACTGGTGAATGAGCAGCAGGCTTGGCCGGCGGCCGACGTGACGAAGTACAAGCGGCTGGTGGAGTCTTACAAAATGCGGATGGACACGGTGGTGGGCCAGACGGATTGGACCAAGCGGCTCGTGACGATGGTGAATCCGGCGCATCGGGATGGTTTCTTGCAGGACGTGAAGAATGCGATCGAGTGGGCGAAGAAGCTGGACGTTCCGCAAATCATTTTGCTCAGCGGGAATGAACAGCCTGGGTTGGCGCGCGAGGAACAATACGCGAGCTTAGTGGAGGGCGGGAAACGGGCGACCGAGTTGGCGGCCGCGGCGGATATCACGCTGGTTCTCGAAAATCTGAATAGCAAGGTCGATCACAAGGGATATTTTCTGACCAGTGCGCGGGAAGCGCTGCAAGTTGTGAAGGACGTCGACAATCCGCGCTTCCGTTTGCTGTTCGATATCTACCATGAGTACGTACAGAACGGCGATCCGATTGCGGTGATGAACGAAGCCGAGCCTTACACGGCGGTTTACCATGTGGCCGATGCGCCCGGGCGGCATGATCCGGGGACTGGCGCGATGAAATGGGATGCCATTTATAAAGCGATCGGCAAATCCGGCTATGCGGGTTATTTGACGCTCGAGTATCTGCCGCAGGGGGAGCAAATACCGAGCATGATTCAGGCGGTGACGCACATGCGCAAGAGCTTAAACGCAGCGACCTAGACTAATTCGCGAGCCTTGTCGCGGGCAATTGTGCTCGCGATCTTTTCCCAGCCGCGGGTTCCTTTGGCTAGAGATTCGGCCAGATGAATAGCCTGGATAGGCTTGACCTTTGCAGGCATCGGGGGCTCATTGGGATCGACGATCGCCTCTACTAACACGGGGCCTTCGGTAGAGAGCGCGCTGTCGATGATTTGACCGCATTCGGCAGGGGTGCGGATGGTGAAGCTTGGCACGCCGAAGGCTCTGGCGACGGCCGCGAAATCGATGGGCTGCAAATCGCAGACGTATTCGGGATTGCCGAGGAAGACGAGTTGCTCCCACTTGATCTGCCCGAGAGAATCGTTGCGAATGACGAATATTTTTACGGGCAGCTTGTATTTGACGCAGGTCGCCAATTCACCCATGAGCATGGTGAAGGAGCCGTCGCCGATGAATGCGATGACAGGCCGCGCGGGGTAGGCGACCTGCGCTCCGATGGCATAAGGAAACGCGCAGGCCATGGTGGCCAGGTTGCCGGAGCAGCTATGCATCTGGCCGTGCAGCGACGGAATGTAACGCGCCCACCAGGTAGTAACAGTGCCGGAATCGCCGGCCACGATAGCGTCGGACGGGAGACGCCGGCCGAGCTCATACGCGACGACCTGCGGCTTCATGGGCATAGTGGCGACGGTGCCGCGTTTCAGCATGAGCTCGTTCCAACTCTTCATGCCCTTTTGCGCTTTTTCGAGAAACGCCGCGTTCTTTTGCTTCAACTCCGGAATCAGGCTGGCAAGAATCGCGGCACTATCGCCGATGAGAGCGGCGTCGGTGGGATAGCGAAGGCCGATGCGCGCGGAGTCCGCATCGATTTGCACGCATTTCGCTTTGCCGGGTTTTGGATAGTATTCGAGATAGGGAAAGCTCGAGCCTACGATGAGCAGCGTGTCACAGGCTTCCATGGCCTCTTCGGAGGGAAGGGTGCCGAGCAGACCGATGCCGCCGGTGGTGTAGGGGCTGTTGTCAGGAACGCAGGATTTTCCCAAGAGCGATTTCACAATGGGCGCGCCGAGAATTTTTGCAATCTGCTCCAGTTCGGCGCCGGCGTGCAACGCGCCGCGTCCGGCCAGGATGGTGATCCGTTTGCCTTGGTTAAGAATGCTCGCAGCTTGCGCGATCTCTTCCTGAGCCGGCTGGGGGAGGCTGGCGGCGAGATGGCTACCGGCGTGATTCGGGACATTTCGTTTGGAGCGGATATCCTGCTTCACTTCCTGGTCCTGAATGTCGACCGGAATCGTGATATGCGAGACGCCTTTGCGAGCGAGCGCCGTACGGCAGGCAAGATCCGTAATATTGCGGGCATGGGCAGCGCCCATGATGCGCTCGTTGTACACAGACACGTCCGCGAAGAGACGATCGAGCGGAACGTCCTGTTGCGTCATGGTTCCGATCAGATCGTGAAATTGCAGGCCGGTGATGGCGAGGACGGGCTGTCCATCCAGCTTCGCGTCATACAGGCCGTTGAGCAGATGGATGCCGCCCGGGCCCGAAGTGGCTATACAAACGCCAAGTTTGCCGGTGAACTTAGCGTAGCCGCAGGCGGCGAAGGCTGCTGCTTCCTCGTGCCGGACCTGGATGAAGCGAATCTTTTCCTGGTTCTTGCGGAGGGATTCAATGATGCCGTTGATACCGTCGCCCGGAATGCCAAAAATGGTGTACACACCCCAATCGAGGAGCGTCTCAACGATTACGTCCGAAGCGGTCTTGGTCATGTTGCTTACGAGTCTCCTCGCATCTAAAGATCCTTCAATGCGGCAAAGGTAACAGAGGACTTCGGCATACTGAAGGAGAACTGCTGCCATAAATGAAGATCATTGTGTCGGTGAAACAGGTGGCGGCGCGAGACTCGGCCTTGCGCGTGAATGGCGCCGCCACGTGGCTGGATGAGAGCGACCTCAGCTACGAGATGAACGAGCCGGATGCCTACGCGTTGGAAGAAGCGCTGCAATTGAAGGAGAAATTGGGCGGCGAAGTCATCGTGATGTGCGCGGGACCCGCGCGGGCTTCGCAAACCATTCGCGAGGCGTTGGCTAAGGGCGCCGATCGTGCCATACATATCGAAATAGCCGAGGAAGGTGTGCTCGATGCATTGGCGACGGCGCGCTTACTGGCCGCTGCCGCGGAGCCGGAGGCGCCGGATTTCGTACTAACCGGTCTGCAGTCCGACGATTTAGGATATGGGCAAACCGGAGTGGTGCTGGCGGAATTACTAGGCTATTCGCACGCGACGATTGTGATGGAAGTGGAGCCGCAGGGCACGATGGTTCGTGTGAAGCGCGAGCTCGAGGATGGCTGGTTTCAAAATGTCGTGCTGCCGTTGCCGGTTGTGCTGACGATTCAATCGGGTATTAAGAAGCTGCGCTATGCGACGTTGATGGGCATCAAGAAAGCCAAGACCAAGGAAGTGAAGACTGTGGCGGCGCGTGAATTGAGCGCGGACCTTACTTCGGACGCGGCGGCTTCGCAGGCGGCGATGGAGCGCGTCTATCTGCCGTCCCGCTCGAAGCAGACGCAGATTTTGTCGGGAGACGCCAAGCAGGTGGCGCATCAATTGGTAGAGAAGTTGAGATTCGAGGCGCGGGTCCTATGAGCGTTTTGGTCGTTCTCGAGCAACGCGGCGGGAAATGGAATCGCGCGTCTTTTGAAGCGCTGGCAGCGGGGGAACGGATCGGGCAGGCGCTTGGGGTTCCGGTAGCAGCGGTTGTTTTGGGGTCCGCTATCGAGCCGCTCGCGACGGAGGCGGCTGGTTATAAGGTCGAGAAAATATTTGTAGCCGATCACGCACTGCTAGCGGATTACACGGCGGATGGTCTTACGGCGGCCTTGGAACAGATTATTCAGGGCGTGCGCCCGGAGGCCGTGGTATTCCCGCACACCTACCAGGTGCGCGATTACGGACCGAAGCTGGCGACTCGTTTCGGCAAGGCGTTCGTGAGCGATGTTGTGGATGTGAAGACGGACAACGGCGGGCTGCTTTTGGTGCGACAGCTCTTTCAAGGAAAGCTGAGCGCGGATGTCAAAATCACGGGCCAGCCGCAATTCATCTCGGTGCAGGCAGGGGCATTTCGCGCCGGACAGCCAACCGCCGCGGGCAGCCCGATCGAGCCGTTTGTGGTGACGCTCGCGCCGGAGCAAATTCGCGGGAAGCCGGAAGCGCCATTTCGCGAAGCGCAGCGCTCGGTCGATCTGAGCGCTGCCGAGGTGATTGTCTCGGTGGGCCGCGGCATTAAAGAGAAAGAGAATCTGCCGGTGGTGGAGGATCTGGCCAACGCGCTGGGTGCGGAACTGGCGGCGTCGCGCCCGATTTGCGACAATGGCTGGCTACCGATGGAGCGGCAGGTGGGAAGTTCTGGGCAAACCGTTGCGCCGAAGATATATTTTGCCATTGGGATCTCCGGCGCGATTCAGCACCTGGTCGGCATGAAGGGCGCGAAGACGATTGTGGCTATCAATAAGGACGAGAACGCGCCGATCTTCGAAAGCGCCGACTATGGCGTGGTGGGCGATCTGTTCGAAATCGTGCCCGCGCTTGCGGAAGAGATCAGAAAGACGAAAGCATAGATGCTGAGTGCCGGCCGGAGTCGAGCGCTCGCGGTGGCGAGTTGCGCTGTTTTCGGATTGTCGATTGGGTGCGAAAAGCCAACATCACGCGATGTGGCGGCGTCGGTGAACGGCAGGGCGGTGCTGTTTACGGCGCTCGATCGCGCGATGGCGACGCAGTTTCCCAACTCTTCCGGGAAGGTCACTGGGGACCAGAGCACGCAATTGCGGCTGGAGGCGTTGCGCGCACTCATCGATGACGAAATTTTGATGCAGCGCGCGGAGAAGGACGGTCTGTTAGCGTCCGATGCGGAAGTGGACGCGCGCTTTAACGAAATCAAAGCGCCATACACGCAGGAAGATTTCCAAAAGCATTTGCAGCAACTGCGCATGGGGATCCCCGATTTGAAAGCGCAGATTCGCCGCCAGCTCAGTGTGGAGAAATTGTTTGCGAAGGAGATCGGATCGCACATCACGATTTCCGACGCCGAGGTCAGCGCGTTTTACACCGCCAATCGAGCGAATTTTAATTTAGCGGAGAACAAGATTCGGCTGGCGCAGATTATGGTGACGCCGGGGCCCGATCCGAATGCGAGCAATCTGAAGAACAGCAAGGCCCAGAGCGATCAGGAAGCGCACAACAAGATTCAGATGATTGAACTGCGCCTGCGCCAGGGTGAGGATTTTGGGGCATTGGCGCAAAGCTATTCGGAGGATCAATGGGCGGCGAACGGCGGCGATATCGGGTTCGTTCCGGAATCGACGCTTGATCGAGCTAATCCGGAGTTGCGCAAGCTGGTGCTCAACATGACGCCGGGTCAGGTTTCGCCGGTCATCCATACTTCGGAAGGCTACCGGCTGATCAAGCTGATTTCGCGCGAGATGGCTGGGCAGCGGCAGTTGGCCGATCCGCGCGTGCAGGAAGAGATTCGGCAGGAGTTGTTTCAAGGGAAGCAGCAGATGCTGCGGTCGGCGTTTTATGAAGTGGCGCGGAGTGAGGCGAAGATCGTGAATTACTACGCGAAGTCGGTTTTGGAGAGCCGGGATAAGAAGTAGCGACCTGCACCGTGCCTTCGGCATGCCTCCGGCGAGGAGGCGGCTTGCGAGGCCAAATGCCACTTAGTTTAAGGGTCTAGCGCCGTTTTCCATTCTGGGGTCGCTTACGCTCCCTTGCTCCGTTTCAGCAGTTTGCAGGAACGAGAGGTGACTCTGGTGCCCGCTGATTTGCTTAAGATAAGTGGCATTGGGGCAAGGACCTGCCCCACTTTAGCCGTGCCGCACATGATCGACGGCTTCGTCGATCGCTGCTTCAATTTGTCGGTCTGGAACATCCTTGGTCTTGGCCGCTCGCCTATTCAAGAAACTTTCCAACTTCCGAGCAACCCACGCGCGATCCTGCTGCTCGACGGTGTCGCGGGGTTTTGGAATCGAGACATTTTGCATGGCGGCTACTGACGCTTCGGTTGGTTGTGGATCTGTTGCATGTATTCGCGCACGTATTGTTGGTACATGAGCGGGATTTCGTCGCGATTGATTTCGCCGCCTAGGTCGGCGTGCTGGCCCATGCGCCGTGAGTAGTCGGTTTTCAGGCCCTGCTTTCCGGAGGGATTTTCGACTACCATGTCGCCGGTGACGCTGGCCGAACGCTTGCCGATGATCTCGGCCAATTTGCCCATTGCTTTGAGCTGCTCCGATTCGCGCGCTTCTTTGTCGCCGTCTTGCCGTCCGACGCCGGACTGCGAGTCGGTGCCTTCCTTTTCGCTCGGCTGATTGGAGTTGCGGCCTTGTGACGACTGTGTCTTTTCCGTGGTCTGCCCTTGCGGCTGGCCTTCGGCGGATTGGTCTTGGCTCGCTTGCTGATCGCTCGAGTTTTTCTGAGAATCGCCGTTCGGGTCGTTTTTGGCGGAAGCCTTTTCGGTGGCTTGCTGGCCTTCTTTGGAGCGTTGATTCTCCTGCGCGGATTTTTGACCGCCGGCGTTCGGCCGCATTTTCGCCATTAGGCTCGACATCGCGTCTTTCATCTTGTCCATCAAGCCGGTTGCGCTTTGCTGATCGCTGGCCTCTTGGTCTTTCGCGGGTGACTTGGGGGATGTTCCCTGCGGCTGGCCCTGTTCGTTCGCCTGCTCGCGCGATTGGGACTGCGACGCCGTTTTATCGCCCGCGCCGGTCTCCAGGCCGTTATTCGCCTTGAGCTGAGATTGCGGAGGCGCCTGCTCGGAAGCGGCAATACCGGCTTTCACTTCGCTCGATCCCGGTTCATCCTGGCGGTCGGTTTTCGGCGCGTTTCCGGCGGGCCAAGCTTCCTTCTTGGACTGATCCGAGCCCGAAGGATCGTCGAGTGAGCGGTTCTTCAATGGCGGAGCGGGTTCGCGGCGCGCAAAAACGTCACCATGATAGAGCGGCACCAGCGCGCGTTCGAGGCTCAGACTATTGGTCACCAGGTAACGCACGGCAAACAGCCCGAAGGCAACCGCCGCCAAGCCGCCGGCCAATATCCAGAGGCGGCTGCGCGTGAAGGGCAAAGCGCTGGCAGGATAGACCGTCGCAGCCAGCCTTTCGGCGTAGTCAAGCTGGAAACTCGCGGCTGGCTCCGGGTCGGCGCCGGCCCTGGAGCGGAGAAACCAGGCGCTCGAGACCGAATCGTGCAGCCCGAGCTCTCGATCGAGCAACTGCGCCACGTGATAACGCCCAAAGACGCGGGAACGGACGCGCCCAGCCCCGATGCCGAGCCCGACGAAGGCTAACAGCAGGAGCCAATACCACTCCAGGATTTGTGTTCCGAGCAGCAGCATGAGAATTCCGCCGCCGAAGATAAGTGCCACGGCAATAGCCAGTTGCTCGATGGAAAGGACGGTGAGGCGGCGCATCCAGGCGGATTGGACAACGGCTTCGACACGGCTCGCGCGAGGGTTTTTGGGGGTGGGCAAACTCGTCCGCCTATTCGATTATCCCATGCTGGGGAACGAATTGCCTGGCGCTTTCGTATCGGTTTCAAGGCGATTCGATGAAGTGTATCCTGTTCGCGTTCGTTGCCGGCGTGATGTTTGCGGCAGAGCCGGAAGCCGCGGACATCATGAAGAAAGTCGCGAAAAACCAGGATCGTGAGCAGAAGGAGCGCAGCCGTTTCATCTACGAAGAGAACATCCGTGTGACGACGCGGCGCTCCAACGGCAAACTGGCGCGCGAGGAAGTTACCGATTTCCTGGTCACACCGACGCCGACCGGCACGGAAAAGAAGCGGCAATCCATTCGCGGCCGCTATTGGCACAAGGGCAGATATCTGGACTTCAGCGGCGATCCGACGCCCGAGCGTGACAGTCTTGACGGAGGCTTGACTTCCGGGCTTCGCGACGACCTCACAAACTCCGAATCCAAGGATGGAATCGGCAAGAGCCTTTTCCCGCTCACTACCGATGAGCAGAAGGATTTGAGATTTGAGCTTGCAGGGACACAGATCGTGGCCGGCCGCAACGCCTATCGCATCCGCTTCGGCCCGCGCGACGCGAAGGAATTCGGGTGGACCGGGGAAGCGCTCATCGATGCGGACGAGTTGCAGCCTATATCGGTCTACACGCGTATGTCGCGGCGCATTCCGTTCTTTATCCGGACGCTGGCTGGCACGGACGTGCCGGGTCTCGGGTTCAGCGTCAAGTACGCGCGAATCGATAAGGACGTTTGGTTCCCGGTCAGCTTCGGAACCGAGTTTCGCCTGCATGCGGTTTTCTTTATCAATCGCACGATCACCGTTTCGATGGAGAACAAGAATTTCAGGCGGGCGACGGCCGAGAGCACAATCCGCTACCAGGACGACGGTTACCATGAATAACGTTGCATGCTGCGTTTTGAAACGGCGGGGGAATCGCATGGCGAATGTCTGGTGGCGACTCTAACGGGTCTGCCGGCGGACGTGCCTATTTCGATCGAGTTTTTGAATCGCGAGCTTTGGCGGCGGCAGCAGGGGTTTGGCCGCGGCGGGCGCATGAAAATCGAGACCGATACGGTGCATATCGTCTCGGGGATTCGGCATTCGCGCACGATCGGCTCGCCCATCGCTATCCTTATCGAGAATCGAGACTGGAAAAATTGGAGCGGGATTTTGCCGGTGGACGCCAAAGATTCCGAGGGCGGCAAGGCGAAACCGGTGCAGCGGCCGAGGCCGGGACATGCGGACCTGGCGGGGGTTCTGAAATACAATTTCAGCGAGGCGCGTTACATTCTGGAGCGCGCGAGCGCGCGCGAGACGGCGGCGCGAGTGGCGGTGGGCGCCCTGGCGAAAACTTTCCTCGGAGAGTTTGGGATCCAAATTTTGAGCCATGTGATCGGGGTTGGACCGGTGCGCCTGGAGCGCCGGGCGGAGTGGGCGGAAATCGTGGCGCTGAATGAGCGGGACGAGGTACTTCTCGGCTGCGTGGACGCGGACACGGAATGGAAGATGAAGGAAGCCGTCGATCACGCATACCGCACGGGCGATACTGTCGGCGGAGTGTTCGAAGTGGTCGCGCACGGGTTGCCGCCCGGCCTCGGCTCGCACATTGCGTGGGACACGCGATTGGATGGCAGGCTGGCGCAGGCGATCGTTTCGATTCAAGCGGTGAAGGGAGTGGAGATCGGATTGGCGGAAGAAGGCGCGGCGGCGTATGGGTCGGCGGTGCAGGACACAATCCATTACGAGAAGCCAACGCGCGAGTTTCATCGCGGCTCGAACCGGGCAGGCGGGCTCGAGGGCGGCATCACCAATGGCGAGAATGTGGTTGTGCGCGGCCTGCTGAAACCTATCTCGACGCTGCGGCGGCCGCTGGAATCGGTCGATCTCGAGACGCGCGAGCCGGCGCTCGCGGCTTACGAACGAAGCGATGTGGCTGTGATTCCGGCCGCCGGTGTGATTGGAGAAGCGATGACCGCGCTCGTGCTCGCGTCCGCATTCCTCGAAAAATTCGGCGGCGATTCTTTGGGAGAGACCAAGCGCAACTATGAAGGGTATGTCGCGCAGGTAAGCAATTATTGATGGTTCGAAGAATATTGAAATACGGGGAGCCGATTCTGGAACGGGCGGCCGAGCCGGTGACGGAGTTCGATAGCGCGGAGCTGAGCGAGCTGATCACCGATATGTGGGAGACGATGTACGCGTCGAAGGGCGTGGGACTGGCGGCGCCGCAGATCGGCGTCGCGAAGCGCATCTCGGTGATCGATATCAGTGTCGGCGAGGACGAGACTAAAAAAATCGTGATCATCAACCCGAAGATTTCTTCGAAGGAAGGAAGTCAGACGGGCGAAGAAGGATGTTTGAGCATCCCCGGTTTTCGCGAGCCGCTGACGCGCGCCAATAAAGTGACCGTACACGCGCAGAATGAAAAGGGCGAGGCCATCGAGCTCGAAGGCGACGAGCTATTGGCGCGAGCCTTCCAACATGAGATCGATCATCTGAATGGCGTCCTTTTTATCGCGCATCTAAGCGCTTTGAAGCGCGATATCATCCGGCGCAAGATCAAGAAGCTGCAAAAAGCCGGCGAGTGGGATTAATAGAGTGCGCGTGGTGTTTCTGGGCACGCCGGAGTTCGCTGTGCCATCGCTCGAAGCGCTTGCCGGGGAACACGAGGTAGCGGCAGTGTTCACGCAACCCGATCGGCCCAAGGGGCGTGGAAACCAGCTCGCGGAATCAGCGGTGAAAGTTGCGGCGCGCGAGCTCGGGATTACCGTTTATCAGCCAGAACGCGTGCGCTGGCCGGAGAACGTGGAACTACTGCGAGGGTTGGCCGCGGACCTGATGGTCGTAGTGGGCTACGGGCAAATCATTCCGCAAAATATTATCGATTTGCCGCGGCATGGCATTCTCAACGTACATGCCTCGCTGCTGCCTAGATATCGCGGGGCCGCGCCGATTCAATGGGCGATCGCGAATGGCGAAGCGGAAACCGGCGTGACCATTATGCAGATCGATGCGGGGCTCGATACGGGGGATATGCTGCGGAAGGGACGAGTGGGGATCGGGCCGGAGGAGACCGCGCCGGAATTGAGCGCGAGGCTCGCTCCGCTGGGAGCAGAATTGCTGCGCGAGGCGATATGGGGAATCGCGGCGGGGACAATTTCGCGCGAAAGGCAGAATAACGCGGAAGCGACGCTCGCGCCGATTTTGAAGAAAGAAGACGGCCTGGTCGATTGGCATCTATCGGCTGCGCGAATCGACAGCCGCTTGCGCGGATTTACGCCGTGGCCGGGCGCGTACACCACTTTTCGTGGACAGCAGCTTTCGATCCTGCGGGCAAAACCGGTGAGCGAAGAAAGCGGCCTTTCATCCGGCCGGCTTCGAGCGGCGAAGCGCCGGTTATTCGCCGGCTGCGGGGAGCACACGACGCTTGAATTGCTCGAAGTGCAGCCGGCCGGCAAGAAACGCATGAACGCGGAAGCGTTTTTGAACGGCTACAAAGTAATGGAGACCGAATTTTTGGGAGAGCTAGTTTGAGATTTCCGGCCGGTTATAGCTACGCCGCTACTTACGCGGGCATTCGCAAGCAGGAGAAGAACGATCTTGCGCTGATTGTTTCGACACCTCCGGCGCGCGCGGCGGCGGTGTTCACGCGCAATATGGTGCAGGCTGCGCCAGTGCGGCTCGCGCGTAAGCATCTGGAGGCGTCGAAGGGCCGGGTGGCGGCGGTATTGATCAATGCCGGCAATGCCAATTGCGCCACGCGTACTGGAGATCGCGTGGCGCTGCTTAGTTCGCGAGCGTTCGCAAAAGCGCTCCGGTGCAGGACCGACCAGGTGCTTCCCTGCTCTACCGGCGTGATCGGTGTCGAACTCGATCCGGCTTTGCTGACCAATCCGGCGGCGGAGCTTGTGGCGAAGTTGTCTCCCGCGGCGTTTGACGATGTGGCCAACGCAATTCTTACCACCGACCTGCGGCAGAAGATCGCGTGGGAAGAAGTGACGTGCGAAGCGGGTGTTGTGCAGGTCGTTGGCATGACAAAGGGCAGCGGCATGATTCAGCCGAACATGGCGACGATGCTTGGGTTCGTGATGACGGATGCGGTGGTGAAGCGCTCCGATTTACAGCGGATGATGGCGCGCGGCGTGGAGCGCTCGTTTCATTCGCTGACGGTCGACGGCGACACATCGACCAACGACACGCTGGTGCTCTTAGCCAATGGCGCATCGAATATCAAGCCGCGCGGAGCGGAACGCGATCGACTTGCGGAAGCCGTGGCGCGAGTGATGGAGAGTCTGGCACAACAGATTGCGGCGGACGGCGAGGGCGCGCGCAAATTGATCATCGTGCGCACGGCGGGTTTTCAGACCAAGAAAGATGCGCAGCGGATCGCTCGGGCAGTAGCCAATTCGCCGCTGGTCAAGACAGCCATCGCGGGCAGCGATCCGAATTGGGGACGCATTCTGGCGGCGGCGGGATATTCGGGCGCGGTGTTCGATCCGGCCGATGTCGATATCGACCTGCAACAGATGCCGGTCTGCCGCAAAGGCTTGGCGGCCGATTATGACGAGGCGGCGCTCAAAGCGAAATTGGATGAAGCGGAAGTGCGCATCGATATCGTCCATAAGCGAGGAGGCAAGGGGGAAGCGCGGTTCTTCACCTGCGACCTCACGGAAGGCTACATCCAAATTAATGGCAGCTATCGGACCTAGCTCGCTGGTTTGTTTACTCGCTCTGGCGGCGACCGGTCTAGGCGCGGAATTGCCGCGGGCGCAGGTGAGCTATGTTGCTTCCGCGCTCACGGCGGGCAATGCCGCGGACGCGATGAGTCCTTTTGACAAGTCGTTCCCGGCCTATGAGAAGCTGCGCGGCTACTTCAGCGGATTGACGAGCGCGTTTCAGTTGACGAGTCAACTGGAAGTGACGGAGGAGCAGGATTCTGACGACCAAGCGACGCTGACTCTTGAATGGACGCTGACATTGACGGACCCGCAGACTGGCTACACGACGAATCGGAATGCGACGATCCATGCGCGCCTTGTGCCAAAGAATGGCAAATGGAAAATCGTAGAGTTTTCGCCGATTGAGTTGTTCGATCCTCGACGAGCACACTCTTAGAGGAGTTTTTGGAGGTCTTCGTAGTTGCGCTGCGTGACGAGTTGAAATTCGACCGGCAGCGATGTGAAACTTTGGAGTTCTTCGAGTGCATCAGCGGATAGAACTTTTCGTCCCGCTATCAGCAATTTGCCGCCGTGTACGCGAATGGGGACCACGCCGAGACGCTTTTCGAGGTGCGCCGGCAAGCTGCGCGCCACCAACGCTTTTACCTTGCGTGCATCCACTTTCAACGAAGGGACTCCGGTATGCAGGCTGACGGCTTTGCACAGGTCTTCATCGGACACCGCGCCGCTGGTTCGGAGATGCTCGCACAGATCGATTTCAGTGGGCATGCCGGCCATCGCGAGCGAGAGGTTTTGCTGGGAGATAAAGCCGCAACTCACCAGGACGTCGGTTAATTCGCGACGGTGCAGCGCCAGCGCGTCGCGTGTGGGGTAGGCGTGCTCCGTCTTCAGCCAAACCAGCGTGTTTCCCTGCCAGCGGGCATGCGTATATCGCCAGAGGGCCCTGAACGTAGCGGAACAATTCACCATGTTGCCGTGAAACGTGCGGAGAGGCACGGCAAGCGCGAAGGGCATGCCGAAGATGCGGGCTACGCAAATCATACGCAGGCCCATGCGCAGACACTGCAGAGACAGAGTGAACCAGCACAGGACCACAAGCGCGGGATTCTGTACCGCGAAGACCCAAGGCCGATGCTGCGCGGCGGACACGAGCCAGCTTGCGAGGCCCGCCAAAAAGGTCAGGTTCGTCAGCAGGCTGATTGGATTCGCAATGAGACCTTTTCTATCGCGCCAGAACCAGTAGCGCGTCCGCCAGTTGCCGCGCCAGCCGCGGCGCTCCCAACATTGCAAGGCGATGCCGGTGATCCAGCGCGTGCGCTGGCGGATGGCGGAGCGCGCGGTGCGCGGAAAATATTCGCGGGTCGCAACGAAATCGCCATCGTGCTTTTGTAAGGGCGCGAAGAGCTGCGGATAACCCGCGGCGTGGATGTAGACGCCGATTTCGTAGTCTTCCGTGAGGCTATCGGCATCGAACACGTCGCCGCGCTCGATCGCCAAGCGCTCGAGGATCTCGCGAGCGAAGCCGGTGCCGACGCCATTGGAAGGAACAAACGAGCCGCTGAACTGGCGCGCGTGCATGTCGATCGTCTGAAATTCGGCGAACTCGTCGCAATAGATACCGTGCGTGACTTCATTGAGGCCCGTCGGCAGAGGCAGCACGGGCACCTGCACCATAGCGTAGGTCGCGCGTTCGCGGTCGATGAGCGAGAGCGCTTCGGGATGGATCATGTCTTCGGCATCGTGCAGCACGATGGTGTCGAAACGGACACCGTGCTCCTCTTCGAAACGAAGCATGCGGCGGTAGACCCAATTGAGGCAATCGGCCTTCGACGTGGGGCCGGGCTTGGCGCATTCCGAGACATGGACGTTGCGGAAGACGTCGGCGAGTTGGCCGGTCGCCGTGAGCGTGGCTTCATCGTTTGGGTATACGCCGAGAAAAAAGTCGAAGTTCTGGTAGCGGATGGTGGCTAAGTTGTGGCGCACCATGTTTCCAATGACCTCCGACTCCTTCCAGCATGGGACGAAGATCGCAATGCGGCGCGGCGGAGCGGCAACGGAGGCGCTAGCAACGGCGGGCTTCCGATTCCGAAGGCGATACGCCAGGCAAATCAGGACAGGAATGAAATCGTCGATTCCGCTAATCAGCAATGCGACGGCTAGCGTTCCGAACAACCAAGGCCAAAGTGAAGAAAAAACGAAGGATGTCACGGACTATTCCCATTGATAAAGTGGCGTACGCGTTTGGGAATCGCAGAAATCTGTAGACTTTTCCACAAACGAAGGCACGATAGTTTTGGTGAAGCGCTCCTATTCGGAATGGTTGTCGTTCAGCCAACTCATTCAGGAAATCATCGGCGGTGTTATCCGGCGCCATATTTTCTCGCAGTGGGAAATGGATTTGTTGCTCGATTTGCAGTTGTCGCGAATGGGCAAGACCGCGCGGGCCGACTTGCTCCGCCGCTATCTGAAAGTTGTGCAGCAGCAACACGCTGAGGGGGCTTTGACGCCGCCACGGCTGGGGCTGTTCCTGGCAGCGCGGAATGAAGCGCGGCTGGCCGCGGCCAAAGCGGCGTAGAGAGAATGTCCAAGTGGGCTATCCTCAAAGTTAGAAAAAGAGGAGAATAGCCATGGCTAGCAATTCCGCGCCAGCCCCGAAGACGGAGCGTAAAGTCTTCTGCGTGAAACTGCAAAAAGAACTACCGGGGCTTGCCGAGGCCCCGTTTGACGGACATCCGCTAGGTCAGCGCATCTACGACAACGTTTCGAAAGAGGCCTGGG
>Ga0193753_10001189_pt1 | contig 22792 bp, 20 predicted proteins | sample H1c2metaG_FD_144925 | JGI IMG/M metagenome (GOLD analysis project Ga0193753, IMG submission 144925) | Soil microbial communities from a riparian zone of the East river system, Colorado, United States - H1c2 | ecosystem: Environmental > Terrestrial > Soil > Riparian zone | place: USA: East... | reverse complement strand
CCACTCTTCGAGGAGCCAAACGTAGTTGCCAAAGTTCTTCTAACTCATTGAAACATTGCACTGAGTTTCTGCAAACGTACATAAATTTCCGTTTCGTGAGGTGTCCTCTACTACGTCGTCCTGGCGCTTCTGGTCGGCTGCGCCCTCAGGCGGAACGAGCTGACCGAGCTCGACGTCGCCACCATCCAGCAACGGGAAGGGCGATGGGTCCTGGCCGACCTCGAGGGCAAAGACCGCCGCATCCGCACCGTCGCCATCCCCATCTGGGTCAAGCAGGGCATCAACGCCTGGATGACGGCGGCCGGCATCGAAGATGGCCGGCTGTTGCGTTCGGTCTCGAAGAGCGGCAAGGTCAACCGCGACACCCTGAGCGACTGGGCGGTCTGGTCCGTAGTTGAACAGTCATCGAAGCAAATCGGGATCGAGCGCTTCGGCGCTCACGACCTCCGCCGAACCTGCGCCAAGCTGTGCCGGAAGAACGGCGGCGATCTCGAGCAGATCAAGTTCCTGCTCGGGCACTCCTCCATCCAGACCACGGAACGCTATCTGGGCTCGGAGCAGGATATTGAGATCGCTGTGAACGATAACCTGGGGCTGTGAGACTAATCTGATGGACTATTTTGCCTGTGCAATTGCTGTTGCCGCGAACGACAGATCTGAAAAGACGCGAGCTTCGAAGAGGCTGACAGCGCCCGCACTTCGTTGGATCGCCACGGCCGCTTTAGATAGTACTCGGTAAAGTCCTCATCATCTGAGGGATAGTCGGCATCTGCTGGGCGGGATGGACAAAGGCGTTGCACAACTCACGCATGACGCCTTCGATTGTGCCGCCATGAATATTCGGATCGGTTCCACCAAGATCGCTTAAAGATCTTTGGAGCTTGTATGCACGAGATTCACAAACAAACCAGGTATGACGGTGGGGATATTGCTTCGACCAAGCTACCGTTAGCCCGAGTTCAAACGGCATGTTGAAACGTGGTGTACGTGGCTCTCCTCTACTCAATTCGACGCGAGATAGGTCGTGAATGGAGTAGCGGCAACCTTGAATCAGATCCATGATCCTGTCCAAACGCCGATCGCCGCCCGGTATTCCGAGAGTTACCCTCGGTTCGAGGCCGAGATGGACCAAGCCCACGATGTAGGCAAGATAGAGACGACGAAACCGATCGTCATAGGGAATATTCAGGAAGACAGCATTGGGGCTACTTCTTGACACTCTTCTTCGCACTTCCTGGGCTCACACGCCGATCGGCGCGAGTGCGTTCCACATACATCCCCGCGGCCGAATCCCGTCGTACGATAGACAGGACCGCGTTTTGCCGCGACTTGCTGAGGCCCAGCCGCTCACCGACCTGCCGCAGCGTCGGGATCGGAGTCGTGATTTTGACGGCGCGCGAAGACATGCTCATATGTTACTGCTTTTTGGAGCCGCGCTGCAATGCCTTGCGCGATCTAAAGGAGCCTTGCCGACTATATTGGCATTTGGCCAGTACAACGTCGCGCACGGAGCAAAAGCAATGAACGGAGCACACCTAAGCTACATTTGAGAAGATGCGGACATGAGACTGAAACGGCTCACAGTCCTCAGATGATTCCAGCTCATCTGCACCGGCCTCAAGAATTGCGTTTGTTGTCTTTCGCTTCATAAAGAAGTTTGGTGAGAATGATTCACGCGGTGGGCCCCCGTCATTCCAATTGATGTTTACTATATCAATATGACTGCCATCGAAAGCATGGCGGTTCAGGACATGAGAGAAGGGAGATCGACATGACATAAGTGCACAAAAGGAAGCACACCTTATGTCGAGATCTACCCGCAAGCCTTACGGTGGCTATGAATACCGCCGCAAGGGAACGAAGGCCAACCGCTCGCTCGGTCATCGTACTTTCCGTCACGCTGCAAAACAACAGCTCAACACCGTCATCGGCTTTGACGAATACCTTACCCTTCACCCGCGTGAGTTGTGGGCATGTAGCCCCGTTGCCGCCGGATGTGTCAAGTCTCTTTGGGCTCCCAATTCTAAGGATTGGTCACAATACTGTTTAGCGCAGTACGACGATGATCATTATGCGAAGTGGCCACCGAAGTGGCGTACAGATTTGACTCGCAAATAGGGATACTGCCTGGGCAACGAGCTGAATGTGTCGAAGTTAAAGGGACAGGAACGTGTGAAAACGCCTCGGTCCTGTCCCGCCTCTGCTGCTTTGCACATCATGTGGCGCACTTCTGTGCTGATTATTTGGCGCATCGGCTGCAAATCGGGTGTCAGAATGTGCAGGGTCGGCACAGTCCTGACGGAATCGGGCGCTCCAGACGCCCCCCGAGGCCGTCAGGGCGCGCCAGAAGCGATAGTGTGCCAAATAATCCGAACAAAAGTAGGCCAACTAATTAGCAAAACGACAATAGCCTCCAGCTGCCCTCTGGCTACCAAGAGCTCCTCCAGGAGCTGAAAACCCGCATCCGGGGTGCCTAGGTTCGGGCCGCCTTCGCTGTTACCCGGGAGCTGGTTCTACTGTACTGGTCGATCGGCCGGGAGATCAGCCAGAGATTCGACCGGGAGGACTGGGGCGGCAAGATCGTCGACCGGCTATCCAAGAACCTGCAGGCCGAGTTTCCCGGTGTAGAGGGCTTCAGCCCCCGTAGCCTCCGATATATGAGGACCTTCGCGGAGGCTTGGCCGGACGAGCCAATTTTGCAGCAGCTGCTGCAAAATTGCCATGGGGTCACCACATGGTCCTGCTCGACCGGGGTGAAGGAGGGCGAGGTTCGGGAATGGTATCTCCGCGCCGCCCTGCAGAACGGCTGGAGCCGTAATGTCCTGGTCCACATGATCTCCGGCCAACTTCACGAGAGGGAAGGGAAGGCCCTGACCAACTTCCAGCGAGAGCTGCCCCCTCCAGAGTCCGATCTGGCGGAGCAGATTCTCAAGGACCCCTACAACTTCGATTTTCTAACTGTGACGACGGCGGCGAAGGAACGCGAGATCGAAAATGCCTCCTGAGCCATCTCCGGGATCTTCTCCTGGAACTTGGCCGCGGTTTCTCCTTTGTAGGCAGCCAGGTTCCGCTCACCGTGGACGATCAAACCCTCTACATCGATCTGCTCTTCTACCACGTCCGTCTGCACCGCTATTTCGTCTTCGAACTCAAGGTCGGCGATTTCGAGCCCGAGTATGCCGGCAAGCTCAGCTTCTACCTGTCCGGCGTGAACCGCACGATGCGAACCCCGGTCGAGGGGCCGAGCATCGGGGTTCTTTTGTGCGAAAGCCGGAGCGGTCCCATGGTGGAGTTTGCTCTCGAGAACATCAATCAGCCGATCGGGGTGTCCACCTATCGGGTAGCTATCTGGGCCTCATTCCCTGTGAGGACTCCAGCGCCGATCGTCAACGACTGGGGCACATCACCAAACAAGGAAGTTCTCTGTTGCGCTTTCTACTGGTGGAGGCAGCCCAGGCTGCGGTCCGCTCGGACCCCGACTGGCGACGTCGCTTCGTTCATCTGGCGATGCGTCGTGACCGCCGCATCGCTAAGGTTGCGATGGCACGCAAACTGGCCGTCAGCCTGTACTGGATGTGGCGTAAGGGATTCGATTACCAACAGACTTTGCGGTTCGGTTCGCACGCGGGAGAGCCTGGATTCGTCCATGGTGTGAAGTAAATCACCGCCCACTTGATTGGGCAATCCCGCTCCCTATCCAGGGAGTTCGAAGTAGTAATCATGGTCGAACGTGCGATCGGAGAGATGGTTGGGTCGGACCGAATTCCGCCCGAAAGATTACATGCGAACCTTAGTCGGCGATGACGAGTTTGTTCAACCAAAGCGTAACGAAACAGCTCCTCGGAGTGAGTGCCGTCCTACGCTCAAAAATGCATTGACACAGCCGAGATTGTTAGAGATGGTCGAATAACCGGCTTTCCTCCAACATCGCTCGCCAATTGGCAAGTGGACGATTTGCCGACCATACAGACAGAACTCGAAGTACCAGGATGAGATGCTACGCAAACAGAAGACGCCTAAGGAGGTTGCGATGGCGGCGTAGGAGTTCGGACAGGAGGATGACATTCTCGTGCTCCGCGTGCAACGAGCCGGCGCCGAGTCTGTTGAGTTGGCCGAGCAGCCGCAGTTTGCAGTCTGATGGTCGCCGCTCTATCTGGAAACTGAACGGCTTGATGTCAACCTCTTCTGCATCCGCACGACTCGCGGACAACCAGCGATACGGGCAGCAAGATCCTGATGCTGGGAGTGCTCAGCTCGCCCTTGATCCGCTGTAGCAGAAGTCTCGCCGATGTACGACCTAGTTCGGCGGCCGGCTGGCGGACTGCCGTGATCGGCGGGGTTATCAGGGTATAGAAGTCGACGTCGTCGAAACCCACCAGCGCCACATCTTTACCGATCTCCATCTCCATTTCGCGGAGCGCATCAATCACCCAGATGGTTGATGAGTTGTTGGCGGAGAACAGAGCATCAGGGCGGCTGGGTGTTGCAAACAACCGCTTCAGGGTTGGCTTTGCGTCGGCCTGACTCGGCAGCAGCAACGACCTTGTGCGAGGCAGTTTTGCCTCCCGCATGGACTCTTCATAGCCTGCAAGCCGTTCTTTGATGGTCAGCAGGTGTGTGTTGGTCGCAACGCAAACAATCCTTTTGCGTCCGTGGGCGATGAGGTGTTCCACGGCCATGCGCGCGCCGGCCCTGTTCTCGACGCCCACCGTGTCCGTCGCCGCCACCTCAATGGGGCGGTCGATGGTGACGAGAAGAGCTGGTCCAGCCGCAACAGTCTTCAAGTAATTGTGCCTGCTGTCAACGGGAACCAATAGGATGCCATCGACGGGGTGATGCGTCATCTGCTCAACCTGCGCCGCCTCGATGGCCGTGTCGCCGCTGGAGGCGGCGAGCCACACAAGGTAGCCGTTCTCGCGCGCCGTCTCCTGCACTGCATGGGCGACGACGGAGAAAAAGGGATCGGCGAGGTCGGGAACGATCAGACCTAGGGATCGCGACAGCTGGCCCGTAAGCATTCTTGCAGCTTGATTTGGCCGGTAGCGAAGTTGGTTAATCGCCGCGCGGACCTTCTTTGCCGTCTCTTCGGAGACATAGGGATGTCCATTGATGGTGCGGGAGACGGTCATTGCCCCGACTCCGGCTGCTAGGGCGACGTCTGCCAGCGTGGCTTTTTTTGTTTTGGTCGTCTTCCGCATCGTCAATTTCGGAACATACCAGAAACTCTATATTTCTGAGAAATTAATCCAGTTTTCGATTGACAGCGCCATACTGAAACGCGTACACCATCATGCGAATGTGATACCGCAATCATATAGTTCCTGTCCAGACAGGAAAAACAACCCTTGCAAGATCCAGGGCAGTTTCATTTCAAAGGAGCCGCCATGTTGAAAGCAGTTGGGACCAAAGTCTGGTGTCTTTGCGCGGTGCTATCGATTGCCGTTGGCTTTACGGGCCGCGGACTCGCCCAAACCGACACTTCATCTCTCTCCGGCACGATCTCGGATTCGTCGGGCGCGCTTATTGCCAACGCGAAGATCACAGCGCACAACAATGCAACTAGTGCGGACCGGGACACCACGAGCAACGAATCGGGCAATTTCACCATCGCCAATCTCGCGCCGGGCAGTTATACCATGCGTGTGGAAGCGCCAGGCTTTCAGACGACAGTCCTCAACGGCGTGCAGGTTGATCCAAACATCGGCCGCCGTGTTGATGTCGCGCTGAAGGTCGGCGACACGACCACTTCGATCACTGTAGAAGCCAGGGCCAACACCGTGCAGACGGAGAGCGGTTCCGTTGGCCAGCTCATCGCACAAGAGCAGGTAAGGAACATCCAGCTCAACGGACGTAATCCGATCTATCTCGCGCAGATGGTACCCGGCGTTAACCGTAGCAACTCTATGGCGGCCTTTTCCTTCGGCCTCGATAACGGCATTAACGTCAACGGCGCGCGATCGCAGGAGAGCTTGATTACGTACGACGGCGCACCGATGGTGCGCACGCGCTCGAACGGCACCAGCGTAGGCGTTGCCGACGTGGACTCCACTTCCGAAGTGCAAGTGCTGACCACAAGCTACGCGGCAGAGTATGGACGTACCTCGGGTGGACAAATTCGAATGGTTCCAAAGAGCGGGACAACCGACTTCCACGGCACTGCCTTCGAGTATTTCCGAAACAACGCGCTCAATGCCAATACCTGGAGCCGTAACCTTAACGGACAGGGACGCGGAGCATTTCGGTACAACCAGTTCGGTTGGAACCTCAACGGTCCAGTCTTCATCCCCGGCCACTTCAACAAAAATCGCGACAGACTCTTCTTTCTGGTCGGTCAGGAGTGGGTGAAGTACAACCACGATGACACCTCAAGCTCCACGCTCCTGGTTCCAACAGCACTCATGCGGCAGGGGAACTTCAGCGAACTGCTCGGACCGAACATTTTTTACAGCAGCCCCATCCAACTCGTGAATCCCAACACGAATCAGCCGTGCCCCAACAACGACTTCAGCGGTGGAAAGTGCGGCATCCCACTCAGCCCCAACGGCATCGGCCTGCTCAACGCGTATCCGGCGGCCAATCTCACAGGCAATGCCTCCAGCAATTGGACTGATACCGCTCTCTATACCGAAAGACAACGCAAGGACAGCGTTGTAGTTGATTACATTCCAGCTGATGCGCACCATATCCGCTTTAGCCTATTGAATTACAACTACAACGACTACGAGCCGCACTTCGGCAACTTCAACACAAACCCCCGCATCTTTGATCGCCCCAATCAGATCGGTGTTCTGCACTGGACCTGGACGATCAACCCCCACACGGTCAATGACGCATTTGCGTCCGGAGCCGCAGATCACGTCGACATCAACATCGACACATCGTCGGGCCGTTATGACCGTACCAAATACGGCATCAACTACCCATACCTCTTCGGGGCCGCAACCAAAGTGGTTCCCAATAAGATTCCGACGATCCAGATCCAGAACTTCGGCACGCTCGACGGTGGTCCCTACCCGTCTCGCTCTGGTGGCATCGTCTATACCTTCGGTGACAACCTCAGCAGGGTTTGGGGAAACCACACCCTCAAGTTCGGCTTCCAGTGGGAGTACGCGGGCGAGAACAACTACGACCAGATTAGCGTCGACAACACACGTCCCGGCACGACCAACAACCAGAACGGCCTCTTTAACTTCACCGACACTCGTGCTGGGGGCCCGGCCACAAAAGCAGCTGTTGCGAACGTTGCCCTCGGCCTCTTCGATACCTACGGTGAGATCGGAACACGCTCCTACACCCTGTTCCGCGGCAACATGTACAGCATGTACGGCCAGGACCAGTGGCGCGTAAATCCGAAACTCGTGCTCGAATACGGTCTCCGCTACGACATCATGACTCCGTATCACGCGCTATGGGGCAATCAGGCCTTCTTCAGTCCGAGGAGTTATGACCCTGCACTTGCTCCTGTCGTCAATCCCATCACCGGCTTCCTTACCGGTGGAGATCCCTACAATGGCGTCGTCATCCCCGGCACCGGCTTCCCCAGCAAAGCCAAGGGCCACGTCCCTGACTCTATCCTCAACGGAAATTATCAGCGGCTCTTCCGCGGATACCCCACCGGATATTCGCCAACAGTCTACACCGACATTCAGCCTCGCTTCGGTTTCGCTTATCAGGTCAATCCCGGCACAGTGATACGCGCTGGAGCAGGCCGTTACGTGCAGCGCCTCGGCATTAGCGATACAGTGCACGTCGGTGGCAATGCTCCCTTCCAGCCCGCATCAACAGTGACGCTCGGCAGCGTCGATAACCCTGGCGGGCTCGGGCAAAACGCCCTGCCGCTCGCTTTCACCTCTCATGCCCTCACCTACCCAAGCCCAGAGGCTTGGGGATTCAACGCAACGGTTGAGCATGAGTTCACGAATATCGCAACCTTCACAATCAGCTACGTCGGACGTCGGGGCTATCACCTCGAGCAACTGTCGAATATCAACCAGCTCCAGCCCGGCACTGTGCAGGCAAACCCCACCATAAAAAACCCGGATGCGCTTCGCCCCTACGCCGGCTTCTCAACCATCGTTCAAGCCACTAACGTCGGCAGCTCGATGTATCACTCCATGCAGTTGAACCTCAAGCGCCGCCTCACCAAGGGTCTGCTCTTCGGTGCTGCCTATACCTGGTCCAAGAGCCTCGACACCGGGTCCTCGAACGGCACCAGTCTTCCCAATGCCTTCGACAACAGAAACTTCTACGGCCCCAGCGATTTCGATACGAAACACGTGCTGGTCCTCAACTATGTCTGGGAAATTCCCTTCGCCAACAACGCGAGCAATCTGTTTGCGCGTACGATGCTCGGCAACTGGCAGTTCTCTGGAACCATCCAGGCGCAGTCTGGCCGTCCGCAAACCGTCTCGCAGGGCACCGACCGCGCCGGAGTCGGGCCAGGTTCTGGCAACCAGCTCTGGGTCCTTTCTCGGCAGCCGAACTTCCCGCACCAGTTCTCTCCTGCCGGAAAGACCCCCAACCAGTGGTTTGAAGGTGTGGGCTCAGGGATTTGGTCGGCGGCCCCTGCGGGCACCTTTGCTCCGCGCGGCCTGCGTGGCTTCATCTACGGACCCGGCTTCCAGAGCTTCTCCGCCGCGCTCCAGAAGGGCTTCCACATCGTACCCAACCATGAGAACCATCAGCTGATCTTCAAGGCTGAGAGCTTCAACTACACCAACCACCCCAACTGGGATAACCCGGATGTCGGTCCAACCAGCAGTACATTTGGCCGCGTCACCCAGAAGGGAAACACCTACGCCTCTGAACGTCAGTTCCAGTTCAGCCTCCGGTACGTCTTCTAAACGTAGCTGCCTAACTCGATGGGCCGCCTCTCGTGAAGTGGCTCATCGACTTGAAAAAAGTTGCGTCAGTCTTGAAAGGGAGCCCGCTGCTGCTTCTGCAGGGTCTCTTTCAGCATCCACCCAATCCTTATTTACCCTGGCCACGTCTCTGGCTCAAATGGATGGCTCTAAGCATGCGACCTGTGCTTTCCCCTGTACCCCCTCGTAGGAAAAAGCCTACACATCCATGCCTCTGCCGCTCCGGGCTCTATGCAAGCGTCGCAGGACTCCTTCTCCCCATCGCAGTCTCCGTTCCGGTTCGCGGCCAGACCATGAAGGCCCCGGACATCAAACAAACACCGACTCTTTACGTCGTCCCCTATGCGCACCTCGACACGCAGTGGCGCTGGGAGTTTCCGCAGACCATCAGCGAGTACCTGCTGAAGACCATGCGCGTGAACTTCGACTACTTCGATAAGTATCCGCACTACGTTTTCAACTGGACCGGCGCAAATCGTTATCGGCTCATGAAGGAGTACTTCCCCTCTGACTACGCGCGCATGCAGCAGTATGCCGCGCAGGGCCGCTGGTTTCCCGCCGGCTCTTCTATCGAGGAGGGTGACGTTAATCTTCCCAGCGCCGAAGGCATCTTCCGCCAGATCCTTTATGGCAATGAGTACTTCCGCCGCGACTTCGGCAAGGCAAGTACTGAATATATGCTGCCGGACTGCTTCGGCTTTCCCGCATCGCTGCCGAGCATCCTCGCCCACGCCGGAGTCAAGGGCTTCTCCACGCAGAAGCTGAACTCACAATGGCAGCCTGCCCCGAAGATCGGCGGGCCGGGCTCGCCGGAGCAGACGCCCGAGGGCATACCGTTCAACGTCGGCCGATGGATCGGCCCGGACGGCGCGACCGTGATCGCCGCGCTCAACCCCGGCGGCTACGGGAGCAATGTCTACACCGACCTCAGCAAGACGCCCACGCAGGCTGTGACCTCGGCCCCGCAGCTCACGAGCGAGGAACGTGCGAGGCTCACTCCCGCGCAGCAGCAGGCGATCACTCGTCCGCGCGCTGCTGAGCAGAACTGGGTCGAGCGTACCGACCTCAATGGCAAGGTCACAGGCGTCTTCGCCGATTACCACTACGTCGGCACGGCGACATTGGCGGTGCGACACAGGAGTCTACCGTCAAGCTGCTCGAAGCTATCGTCACGAAGAGTGAGACCACGCTACCCGCGCCTCGCACGGCGCGTTTGCGATGGGCGAGACACCAAATGCCGAGCCTGCCGGACCAACCGTGCGCGTGGGTGATGGACCTGTGCATGTCATCGAGTCGGCCGCGGACCAGATGTTCAACGACATCACGCCGGGGATGGCCTCGCGCCTACCTAAATACAAAGGCGATCTTGAGCTGATCAACCACTCCGCCGGATCGCTCACCTCACAGGCTTATCACAAGCGATGGACGCTGAAGAATGAATTGCTCGCCGATGCGGCGGAGAAGTCCTCGGTTGCAGCCGAGTGGCTGGGTGCGCGGCCGTATCCGATGAAGCGACTGAACGACGCCTGGATGCTGGAGCTCGCGTGCCACTTCCATGACACGGGCGCGGGCACGGCGACTCCGCGTGCCTATGAGTTTGCCTGGAACGACGACACCATCGTCGCCAACCAGTTCGCCGGAGTCCTGACCAGCGCAACAGAAGCTATTGCAGCTGGCCTCAACACTGATGTTGCCGGGACGCCCATTGTTGTCTTCAACCCACTGAACATCGATCGCGAAGATCTCGTCGAAGCCAACATCAGCTTTCCACGCGGGACACCCAAAGCAGTGCGCGTCAGCGGTGCGGATGGCAAGGAATTCCCCGCGCAGATCACGGACGGCAAGGTTCTCTTTCTCGCCAAACTTCCTTCCGTCGGCTACGCCGTCTACAGCGTGCTCCCCGCCCAGAGTGCTAATGTCACCTCAACGCTCAAGGTCACAGACTCATCGCTGGAGAATGCTCGCTTTCGCGTCCAGCTCGACTCGAACAGCGATGTCTCCAGCATCTTTGACAAGTCGCTGAATAAAGAGCTGCTGTCCAGGCCGATTCGCCTTGCCATTTCGAACGACGTGCCCAAAGTCTATCCAGCATGGAACATGGAGTTCGAAGACGAGCAGGCCCCACCGCGCTCGTACGTCTCCGGCCCGGCGAAGGTTCGCATCAAGGAGAACGGACCAGCACGTGTCTCCATTGAGGTATCTCGCGAGACCGAAGGCTCGAAGTTCGTCCAGACCATCAGCCTTGCCGCGGATGATCCCGGAAACCGCGTTGAGTTTGGCAACGCAATCGATTGGCGAACGCTCTCGGCCAACCTCAAGGCCGTCTTTCCCCTCAGCGCATCCAACGAGAACGCCACCTATAACTGGGATATCGGAACCATCCAGCGCCCTAACGCCAACGATCGTCAGTTTGAAGTCGCGTCGCATCGCTGGATCGATCTCACCGACAAGAGCGGAAGCTTCGGAACCACAATCCTCACCGGCTTCAAGAACGGCTCCGACAAGTGTAACGACAACACCATCCGCCTCACCCTTCTGCGCTCGCCCGGAATCCAGCCTTCGAGCACCGGACGTCCGCAGAACTATACCGACCTGGCCAACCAGGACTGGGGGCATCACGAGTTCGTCTTCGCTCTCGCCGGACATACCGGAGACTGGCGTCAGGCCCAGACCGACTGGCAGGCCTATCGTCTCAACGATCCTCCGATCGCCTTCGAGACGGCAAAGCACGCAGGCGCGCTCGGCAAGGAGTTCTCACTCCTCCGCATAAGCAACTCCCGCGTCCGCGGCCTCGCCCTCAAAAAAGCCGAAGAGAGCGACGAGGTCATCCTTCGCCTCGTTGAACTCGACGGCAAGCCAGCGCCCGACGTACGCGTATCCTTCGCTGGCCCCATCACCGCAGCGCGAGAGGTCAACGCGCAGGAGCAGCCCGTCGGCACTGCAAACATCAGCGACGGAGCACTCGTTACGAGCTTCTCGCCCTACCAGCCGCGCACTTTCGCCGTTCGGCTCATCCCACCCTCTGCGAAGCTTAATGCAATCCAGTCGCAGCCCGTAACCCTTCACTACGATCTCGCCGTTGCAAGTAACGACGATACGAAGATCACCAACGGCGGCTTCGACGGCAAAGGCAACGCAATGCCGGCCGAGATGCTGCCAGCACAAATCAACTACCACGACGTACAGTTCAACCTAGCGCCCGCAAAGACCGGCACCCCCAACGCCGTCGTCGCTCGTGGACAGACCATCGACCTACCCTCAGGCCGCCACAACCGTGTCTACATCCTCGCCGCCTCAGCCGATGGCGATCAAAACAGCTCTTTCCGTGTCGGCGCTCGGTCCGTCAATCTCAACATCCAGGACTGGAGCGGCTTCATCGGCCAGTGGGACACCCGCATCTGAAAGTCCCACGACGACCGCAACTGGAACATCTCAGCGAACCACGCCGTCTGGCCCGCAGCAGACCTACAGGAACGTGAACGCCGTCCTCCTTCACCCCGCTACCCCGACGACTATGCCGGCCTCACCTCTGGATTCATCAAGCCCGCCGGACTCGCGTGGTACGCATCGCACCGTCACACCGCCGACGGCCTCAATTAGCCGTATCAGTACTCCTATCTCTTCGCCACTCGATCGATCTCAGTAACAATGAGAAAACCCTGACCTTACCGAGCAACGATAAGATCAGAATCCTTGCCGTCTCAGTCGCTGAGGGAAACCCCCAGCTAACCCCGGCCCAGCCGCTCTACGACACACTCGGCCGGACGGAACCTCCCCCTCCCTTGGAATAAGTGCAAGCATGATGTTGCATTCGATTATTTGATTGAATTCTGAGTGAGAAGCCCCGGGAAGGATCCGGGGCTTTTCTGGGCTACTCTTCCTTGTTCAAGGTCCAGTACGCGATAACTGCGCAAATTGGTATGGCGCTCTCTATCGTACCCTCCAGCGCGTCGAGAGCGTGGCCAGCTTGTCCTCCAATCGTCTGCGGCTGAGTCGTCCACTCCTTCTGCGACTTCGGCACTGAATTCTACTTGCGACTCTGGAGGACGGGTCCCATGGCATTCATCAACGCCTTCAGCGAATGCGAGATGCGCTTCACGAAAGGTCCAATTTTCATAGCGCATCAGGTACAACACCGCCAGCAACTGCGGCTGGGTGAACTGCCATTTGCTGAACTTCGTGCGGTGATCCGGCAGCACCGCCTCGTTGACTTCCAGGGCCAAGCGGGCCGAGTGTACCAGTCCGATCTCTGCCATCGCTGTGCGCGAAGACTCCAGAGCGGCTTCAGCTTAACCCGCTTTCGCCTCCGTCCATCCAATCTCGCATCAAGGATGTCAACAAAGCCAGATAGGTTCTAAGGCACCCGCCGTGACAGGGCTACCTGCATGAGTACTTCGTCCTCGTTCGAGTTTTGCACTGGAGAATGAACCGCGAGGTAGATGCAGCCTGCCAGGATCATGGCAAGTAGAACAACTCCTCCAGAGAATACGAAGAACTGGCTGCGGCTGACGGCGCTGCTTTGGTAGATCTCCGCGAGCGTGACGTCAGAGTATCTAAGGGTGGCGGCGATCTTTTGCCATCTCTTGTAAACGCGCCACGCGCTGTAGCAGTAGAGCACAGATCCGACGACAAGTGCGAGCACCACGATCCATGCGAACCGAGGATGTTCCTTGAGGAACGCCGCGACATCCTCGCTCGCAAACCAACCGATGCGAGCAAGAGCAAGCCTGCTGCGGCAAAGCATAAGCTGCTTTTGGAGTTCGTCGAGCAGCGAACGGAGTATTTCGAACGACTTCAGTTCCAACTCCAGCTCGGGCAGCATGCTGGGCATTGTTCCATGAATTCGGGGAGGGTCTCGAGGTGCCAGAGTCGTCGAGCTGGCTCTTGCTGGCAATAGGGCTGGCGGGAACTGGCTGCCATCCGCCGCAGATGTCTTTGCGCACGGTGAATCTCATCTCGCGCTGGGATGAGGAACATGGTTTGTTACGCAATCACTGAAACTCGGGATTTACAGAAAATCCTTGGCGCAGTAGCGTTGCAGGGTATGCAGCGACTGACACGGTTTATGGCAATGGGGCTGGGATTGTGTCTCAGCGTCGCGTTGTATGCGCAGGGCAACAGACTGAGTGAAAGAGAATGGATCAGTGGGCCGTGGATTCGGCCTTCAGATGCTCCTGTCATTACTCCGCGGCCAGAGTCGGTGTTCGATGATCCGGTGAGCGGCAAACCGGTGCACTGGGAGGCGCTGCATACGTTCAATCCGGCGGCGGTGGTGCGCGAAGGCAAGGTGCATGTGCTGTATCGCGCGGAGGACGACTCGGGCGAGATGAAGATCGGCATGCATGTCTCGCGGCTGGGGCTGGCGGTAAGCGAGGATGGCGTGCACTTCGAGCGCATGGCTGCGCCGGTGTTCTATCCGGATAGAGATGCGCAGGCCGATCGCGAGCAGCCGGGAGGCGTGGAGGATCCCCGTGTTGCCGAGGCGGAGGATGGAACGTATGTTCTGACGTACACGCAGTGGTCGCGCAAGCGGCAGGCATACAGTGTAGGCATCGCGACCTCGAAGGACCTGGTGCATTGGACGAAGCACGGGCCGGCGTTCGCTGGGGCGAGTGACGGCAAATACGATTCGCGGTTGTACAAATCGGCGGGAATTGTGACTCGGCGTGTGGGCGAGCGACTAGTGGCGGCGAAGATCAACGGCAAATACTGGATGTACTGGGGCGAAGTCAAAGTGGGGATCGCGACCTCGACGGATTTGATTAACTGGGCTCCGGTGGAGGATAAAAGCGGGCAGCCGATGGTTCTGCTGGAGGCGCGTCAGGGCAAGTCCGACAGCGGTTTTCCGGAGACGGGACCCCCCGCGGTGCTGACGGAGCATGGAATCGTGCTGCTGTACAACGCGAAGAACGCGACTGACAACACGCGCGACAAGGGCTTAGCGGCAGGAGCTTACAGCGTGCAGGAGGCATTGTTCAGCGCGGATGATCCAACAAAGCTCGTTGCGAGAACAGAGCAGCCAGTATTCAAGCCGGAGCGGCCGTTTGAGGAGAGCGGTCAATATGCGGCAGGAACAACCTTCGCGGAAGGACTGGTGCTGTTCAAGGGCAAGTGGTGGATGTACTACGGTTGCGCGGATTCGTTTGTGGGTGTGGCGGTGGCTCCCGTGCGATAGTCTTCGAAGGCCAGGTGCACGGCGCAGAGATCAAGGGATATTCTGAATCGTACCGCCAGGGGCTGGTGAAGGATAGCGGGGTCCTCGTTGCTCGGGTGGTCTTTTGACAGGTCTGGTGAAAACGCGCGCCTCAATCTTCTACTCCGGAATTATCGGCAAGTCGAAAGTAATCTGCGTTAGAAAGATCAATTCGCAATAATTCGCCGGGTCACTCATTGAGGAGAGGACTAGTCCTCACAAGTCGGCCAGTGTTTACAAATCCAGTCCACTTGACCGAATAACCAGCTACTTGTAGAACTGCATATGCCAGCCAGTCGCGGAAACGAAGGTATCTGGAAGCCGACGCCATCGCGCCAAATCCCAATATTGTGGGTTGCAAAACCTATTGCAATTGCCTTTCCGTTGACAACGGGTTTGTGCATTGGAGCCTTACCGTACGATTTTTGATGTTTGGAGTGGTGACCCCCGTTGGTCCTTAGCGACTGAGCCCGAAACTTTCAAGGCCAGGTAATGTTGACTCGACGGCTTGGATGAGTGAGGTGTTTTTCGCAAGAATGCTCTCCCGCGACTGGATGCTCGTATTGTCAGACGTGTAGACACTGAGGTCACGGGTATAAGGCGAGAGGTTGGAAAGCGCCGCTCCCTCGAGGTTTTCGCCCGTAGCAAGGACGCGATCTGCGGAGAAACGCTGGTTGCCATCTACGACATAGCCGTAGTCGATATGGCGGGCCTTCTCTGGATTCACCTCGGCGTCCCTGTCGCTATCGAGCCTCACGGCAATCCTGTTGTCTTCGGCGATCCGTACGACGGTGGCGAAGTCGCCGGAGCGGATACGCTGCACCAATTGGATTTGGTGAACTGGATGCGGTCGCCGGTGGCGAACTCGCGTAGCGCCTCCTGATGCACATTGACGCCGCGAAGCCGGCGCGGATCGTAAGTAACGCTCGCCCCATTGTCCAGTTCGACCGTCATAGTGTTCGCTTTAGCATCAACCGATTGGACGGTAGCGAAGCTGTCCCGCTCGATTCCTTCGGCCCTGCTGCCGGTGGTGTATTGAAGTACGTTGCCGACGGCGTACCGCGCAGCCAGGTGCGGTCCGCTCCGGTCATATCGGAGCGATGAGCAAGCGTGCTGAGCGTCTGCCCATCCTCGGCCAGGGCTCCGGTGCGTAACAGCTCGGCCCGCACCGCGTCATTGATCTGCAGGGGGCCCCGATTGTCTGGGGAGACGATGATGGTGTTCTCCGGGTGCGCGGCGTAGTCTCTTGCAATGGCCTCGACCCGCTCCCTGGGGTTTGCGAGTTCCGTAATGCGTCCCTGTTCTGCCAGCATCTTTATCCCAACTTCGGTTTCGTTGCGCGCAAGATGCTCCACGGCTTTTAGTAGCTCGGGTTCTTGAACGTTCCCATTAGTTCTGAGCCCCAGAGAAGTCCATAGTCCCTTGTGCATGTGCGGCGGTGGCAAACGAGAGCGCCACCAATGTTGGAGCGAACGCGCGCATCGTGCGCTCTATGGTTTCTTTGCGAGTGGTGTTTGACTTCCGACTGGAGGTTCCTTGTCTCGAGGAATAGCCAAGTGTAAATGGCAACCGACCGGATCGCTTATCCGATCGAAGGATGGGAAGAATTTGATCCACTTTGCACCTCCACTGACCGGCTTGTCAGCATGGAGCAAAGCTAAGGCTATGTGCTTTCGGAGTCCAATAACATTTAGTTGTTTCGTTATTCCAGAAAGGAATAGCGAAGGCTATGTGAGGTACTCACGAAGGATGTCCGGTGTACCAATTCCTGTACGGATTAAGCTTGCTTTGATCGTGCTTTGAATGTCTAGGGCACAAGAGAAAGATGTTCCATCCGTGAACTCGACGAGCACTTCACACCGCTCGGGGGAGTCCTTGTAAAGTTTCAGGTTCTTGATGGTCTTGCCAGATAGTTCAGGACATTCCAAGTAATCGTGGGTCATTAGGAGCCTTTCCGTCAGCTCTTAATCTTGTTCCTTATTAGGGAACATGGCAAAGGCTTACCCACACTAGAGTGATGGGCAGGCCAGCGGAGGGCGAAATTCGGAAATCGCGCAAAGCACATACCGCGCCTTTCCAAGCTCGTTACGATGCCTTTCTGGCCAAATTGATCGCGGCTAGGGAAGAGGCAGGTCTTACACAGCGAGATGTAGGGGAGCGCCTTGGCATGACTTACACGTTCGTGACAAAGTCGGAATCGGGGGATCGCCGGGTTGACGTGATGGAACTGATTCGCCTCGCCGATCTATATGGGAGACCTCCCGAATTCTTTCTGAAGCCCGAGTAGATTGCGGATCCAACTAGACCCAGTCACAGGTGAGAGAGAAGTGAAGCTTGAGCTCCGAACAGAATGGGCCGATCCGCGACGGTCGGCCCTCGCCCGATGATTGCGTTGATTGTCGGTCATGCTGCGTTGAGGATCGTAGTTCAGTCTGATGGAGAGCCCAGATCTGGGTCCAATTCGGGTCCAATCTAATAAGGGTTTCTATAGATTGTTTTCCACTTAGAAGTGATTTGTTTTGTGTCTCTAAGTTATTGAAACGTCGTCTATCAGTGTTTTCGCAACGAGGAGGTCAGCGGTTCGATCCCGCTCAGCTCCACCAAATTTCCACGGACGTATTTGGATTGCTCATTGCGGGTGTGGGTGTGGTGTGTAGTCCGATAGATCAAGCGACCATTTGATGGCCTCAAAGTATATCTGTTGGACTTGTGTGTCATCCCAACTGTTGTCGAGATGTCCCAAAGAGCTGTAGAAAACTCTTCCTTTGCCGTAGTTTTTTACCCAAGCAACAGGAAAATCCTTATCGATGCTATGAAGATCTGGGAGCCTCAGGTCTATCTTATTGGCGTCGAGTCGCGCCAATACGTCTACGTTCTTTCGAGAATATGGTGCGCTTTTCAGAACGTAAATTTCGTCATGCATGATGAACTCTTTTGGAAGATGTTTCATCGCGGGGAAGTCCGGCTCTTCAACGATTATAGGTGCGTCCATGACACCCCACGGATGGTTGTCGAAGTAAGCGCCCATCATCTCTCCATATTCGGGCCAGTTATAGAAGGCATCGATTGCGGAGTGCGCTCCAACGAAGCCTTTGCCGTCGCCGTGTACGAAAGAAAGCAAGTCCGACTTTTGCTGTAGAGATAGTTCTTCTTCGCCCAGGCCGAAAAAGAAGATTGCATCGAAGTAGTTCAGGTTCTTCCCATTGACACGTCGAGCACCGGATGGTGGAGCAGCATATTTTCCTAAACCATATATCTCACCCTTGGTGATTAGTTGTGTCTCTGTGCGAATGTATGTAATGAAGAGTCCACTTTCGCGGCCGAGTCGTTCGATTATCGCAAGTGCGTGAGAGACGGAGTCGTGCTGATAGCCGGTATGCACATCTCCAATGGCAAGTACCTTTTTCATGCCGGGGTACGGATCGGTCGGAGCCGCGGATTGATTTTGCCGAGCGCCCAATCTTGTAGTGGTACAGACTGCCAGACTGGTGAGACTACTCAGAAAATCACGTTTAGAGAAGGAAGTAATTTTCAATTCATTCCTTTGCCGGTGCAGTCAGTTGAAAGGCCCGTAACCCATCCTACTGAAACCATTGAAGAACAGCTGAACAGAAAAATTCTCCACTACTACGAAAGTTTTCGTTGACATCTACGAATCTCTTCGTATAAATTTCTCATCATGAAAGAGAAACTCCAACTACCGAAGCCAACCGAAGTTGAACTCGAACTTCTCAGGGCTCTTTGGAACAAAGACTCCGCCACCGTGCGTGAGTTGTATGAGGTTGTCAGTCAGCAACGCGCCTTGGGATACACATCCGTGCTGAAGACGCTGCAAATTATGACTGAGAAAGGTCTAGTCGAGCGAACAGAAACAGCCAAAGCGCATGTGTATCGCGCGGCTGCAAGCCAGGAGGAGACACAGAATCAATTGCTTCGCGATCTTAGTCAACGGTTGTTCTCTGGCTCGGCAGCGCAGTTGGCCATGCACGCACTTTCCATGCAGCCGGCAAGCGAGAAAGAGTTGCAGGAGATACGCAGGATCATCAAGCAAAAAAGGGAGAAGCAATGACCGACTCGATGGAAGTACTTGGATGGACGCTTTTGCATTTCTGCTGGCAGGCGGCTGTGATCGCGCTGGTTTATCGCGTTGTTGATCTGTCGTTGCCGACGAAGGCCCGAAGTAATATGCGCTATAGTCTGGCACTAGTCGCGCTGCTTGGCATGTTTGCGATCTCGCTTGGGACATTTACATATGAAGAGATACGCGCCGCGAAGCATGGTGTTTCGCTACAGACTACCGTTCCGCAAGTTACGCAGCGGCTTGGTGGCAATCTTTCATCGCTGCCTGTGGCGGGCACGAGACTGATAACGCAAGCTGGGCAACACATTGACCTGGCGGAATATGCGGCGCAGTGGATGCCATGGCTTGATGCGGCCTGGCTCCTTGGGGTACTGGTGCTCTCCGTCAGAACTGTTGGTGGGTGGTGGCTGATTCAAAGGCTGCGGCGCAGTGGGCTGGCGCAGGTTCCGGAAAGCGTCCGCAGTAGCCTTGTAAACCTATCTCATCGTATGAATATCAGGCGGCAAATTGATTTGCGAATCTCTGGGCACATCTCTGGACCGCTCACTATGGGGGTCTTTCGTTCTTTGATTCTGCTACCAGTTTCTACGTTGACTGCGCTCAATGCGGAACAGATCGAGGTTGTGCTTGCCCATGAACTGGCTCATATCCGCCGTGCCGACTATCTCTGGAACATGTTGCAGAGCACAATTGAGACGCTCTTCTTTTTCCATCCCGCAGTGTGGTGGGTGAGCAATAAACTCCGCCAGCAACGTGAACTTTGCTGCGATGATGTCGCGCTTGCCTGCTGTTCCGATCCTTTGGTCTATGCCACAGCGCTGTTACGTCTGGAGGAGCAGCGTGGCTCCCGGCTGCATCTTGCGATGGCGCTCGACGGTCATCAAACGGCGTCTGGCCTGCGGGCACGGATCGTTCGTATACTTGGTGAAACTCCGCAGGGACGGAGGGAGATCGCGCCTCTTTCGTTGCTCGGGGTATGCGCGATGCTCGGGCTGTTTCTCTTTCCGTTGCAACAGCTCTTTGCAGGCTTTCCTGTAGAAGCGAAGCAGGCAGTAAAGGTGTTAGACGCCGCTGTAGTTGCTCCTTCTCCTTCGCCAAAGATCTTTATTAGTCCTTTGCCTGTTGAGCGACCCGCTGTCAGGCCCTCGCACGTTGCGTGCCTCGATGAATTACCTCCTCAGGCTCATGTTGCATCTGCTGCACATGCCCTTTCTCAGGTTGCTGCTGCAATTGCAGCCCCTGTGGCCGCGCAGAGTGCTCCTGTAGCAGCGGCGAACGTTTCGCAGAAGAGCGACTATATCGCCCAGATGCGTGCTGCTGGTTACGACGTCGATGTGGATAAATTCATTGCGATGAAGGTTCAGGCCATTACGCCACAGTTTGCGCAGAGCATGGGCGCGTTGGGCTTTGGCAAACCTACTGCGGATGAATTGATCTCTCTGAAAATCTTCGGAGTGACGCCGGAGACAGTCAAAGAACTGCGTGCCTCTGGTCTTGATGCGACGAGCTTTCAGGATCTTGTTTCCTATCGCATCTTCAAGGTCACGCCGGAGTTCGCGGCTGGGATGAAGGATGCGGGGTTTAGTAATATCCCTGCGAAAAAGCTGGTGGAGTTACGAGTTCAGGACGTTACTCCCGAGTTTGCACGCGCAGCGAAACAGCAATTTTCTGATGTCACAGTAGAGCAGTTGGTTCAGCTTCGCATCTTCCATATCGACGAGGCATTTATAGCGTCAGCACAAAGCCACGGCTTCGATCACCTGACGATAGACAAGCTGGTGAAGCTGCGGATATCGGGCCTGTTGGATGACAGCAGTCAGAGATCGGAGAAGTGACAATGAGATTCCGCGATCTGTTCTTTGGAGTATTGTTAGTCGCGTTGGGTATCGTATCGCTACGGGCCGACGAGATTCTCAGCTCGTTGAAGGGCACATGTGCAATCACTGTTTCAACCAAAGCGAATCGGTTGGATCTGCGGCTCGAGCACGGTGCCTGTGTCGATCACAACGATTGTGGTGAGAACAACATTCAGGAGCCGCTGGAGGCGTTTGCTGGTCTCTCAATTGAAGATCTGCGACGAGAGGGTTCGCATGCTGATGCTGTGTTAACAGCAGAGGCGGGTAGATTGACCTGTTCAGGTAACATCCATGACTCGAAACTTACGGGTGAGTTCATTTTTGAGCCGAATCGAGCTTTTGTCGAGCGAATGAAACAGTTGGGGATCACTGGCCTCGACTCCCAAAAGCTTGAGGCTTATACGCTGTTCCACATTGAAGCTTCATGGTTGCAGGGCATACAGCAGGCAGGGGTTACCGGCATTGATGCCAACAACCTCATTGCACTGAAAATTTTCAAGGTTGCGCCTGGCTATGTGCAGAGCCTCGCGTCCCTCGGATACCCGAACTTGCCTGCGGACAAGTTGGTCGCTTTGAGCATTCAAGGAGTCAATACGACCGACATTAAAGAAGTTCGTTCCATGGGCTATCGGCCTAATGTTGATGAACTTATCCAGATGCGCATCTTCAAAGTCACACCTGAGTTCATTCGTCATATGCAGGCGAAAGGCTTCAACGATCTGACCATCAGTAAGCTGGTTCAAATCCGTATTTTCAAGTTGGATGAGTAACAAAATCTTTTCTGTTGCGATCCTTAATAAAAACTAAAGACTCTGTGGCAAAGTTTGCTTCTGCGTGGAACCCTCGAAATATTTCTCGATCTCCTCCAGAGTTTTGCCCTTTGTTTCCGGAAGGAAGAAGGCAGCTGTCACGAAGTAAAACATGGTGCAGACAGCCCAAAAAGTAAACATCGCGTAGTAGCCATAACTGCCCACTACAGGAAGAAAAACCGCGGCGATCAGTGTTGAAACGCCCTGATTTAGAAGCAGCGCAATCCCCATTCCCGTCGAACGAATGCGAGTAGGCATCAGTTCGGAGAGAGTGATCCAAACGACGACGCCAGTTCCGACAGAGAAGGAGGCGATGAAGAGACCAAGGCATGCCATGATGAGCCAGCCAGTCGTCTCTGTGGGAACTGGGCCATAAAAAGCCCGTTTAATAGTCAGAGGTGCATTCGGAGCCGTCTGTTCGGGAGCAATGTCGAGCACTGGGTTTGTATCGGTGCTTAGGATCGTCGTTACTTTGTCTCCCGAGCCGAAGGAATAGAGGACAGTGAGGGCCATCGGTCGTCCACCTACAGCAGGTCCGAATGTTGCTTCGTCGACAGGAACATGAATTGCATTGCCGTTGCTGGCAGTCTGCAGCTTAGCCTTCACATCGACGCGCTTTGACTCGAAGCTATAAAACAGAAAAGCGCCGATAAGCAAAGCTACAATAATGCCACTAGTTCCAATCTTGAGCAGGAACTTGCGTCCTCTCTTGTCAACGAAGGCGATAGCCACAAGGGTCATTACGCAGTTGAGTAGTTTGACAGCAACATCGCCCTGCGTAGCGTGGCTCGCGCTCATGCCAGCCTGCTTGAGGATGATGACGAGGAAACCGAGGATGGAGTTAATTCCTGTTGTCTGATTGCAGGCCAGCACAATGCACGCAAGAACAAAAGGGATCACGTACTTTCGTTGAAGCAGCGAACCCGTCGTGCCCTGCTCCTTATTCTGCTTATTCTCGGTGGCGAGCGCTTCCATCTCCTGCAGTTGGTGTT
>Ga0193753_10001188_pt1 | contig 22793 bp, 27 predicted proteins | sample H1c2metaG_FD_144925 | JGI IMG/M metagenome (GOLD analysis project Ga0193753, IMG submission 144925) | Soil microbial communities from a riparian zone of the East river system, Colorado, United States - H1c2 | ecosystem: Environmental > Terrestrial > Soil > Riparian zone | place: USA: East... | reverse complement strand
GGATTCCGGCGAGGGGCCGCAATCCCTGGGGGCCTCCGTCGAACAGTATCTGACGCAATATTTTCTGGCCCAGGGCGATCGGCTGCCGCCGCCGGGTGTCTATGACCGCATCGTGCAGGAGGTGGAGCGGCCACTGATCTCCATCTGCCTAGCGGCCACACGGGGCAATCAGATTCGCGCGGCCCAACTTCTGGGCCTCAACCGCAATACCTTGCGCAAGAAAATTCGAGATCTGGGGTTGGAAGTCATCAGGGGGCTCAGAAGCGAATAGCTTCTGAGCGGCACAGCGCGGCGCGCGACAGCGACTTAAGCCGCGCGAGCCAGGGACTGCCCGACGGAATCTCGGTCGCTTTCCAACGACTCGAGCCGAGAGACTCGCCGATCGACTTGAACGGTCCAAACTGAGAAACAGTCAGATTGCGGTGTCCTGATCGCCGCACTGCGCCCTCTCAACCCGAACAAGGTAAAAGCGGAATTAACCGCCTTTTTCCCAATCTAGCCTGGATAGCTGTGTATTCCTGGGCAGGACCCATCGCTCTGTGCTGAATTTGTGACGCTGCATTCTTGCAACAGTCCGTGCTTTGGCTACACTGAGTCCAGAGACTGGGCGGGGCGGGCCGGTCGCAACGGAAGACATGGTTAGCGAAACAACGTTCCCAGAGCGGCGTGCCAGTCTGCGCGAGGTGTCACGGCCTTCGCAGCTTGCGTTCGGCGTTGCGCTGCTTGCGGTGCTGTCGGGCTGCATCACCTACGCACTGCTCACCGACCTGATCCCCTATCACCTGGGCCGCGCCGGACAGATCGCGCTGGTGGTGTTCAATCTTGCCTTGGTGTTGTCGCTGGCGACGTTGATCGGCTGGCGCATCGCGCGGCTGGTGGCGACACGCCGCTCCGGGCGCGCCGGAGCCAAGCTGCATGTGCGGCTGGTGACATGGTTCTCGGCCATCGCGGTGGTGCCGGTCATCCTGGTCGCCATCTTCGCGGCTGTGACCCTGAACCTCGGGCTGGATCAGATGTTTTCCGGCCGGGTGAAGGAAGCCCTGGCCAGCGCCGTTAACGTGGCCCAGATCTATGTGAAGGAGCACGAAGCCAGCATCCTGGGCGACATCCGGTATATCGGCGATGCCATCCAGCGCGATCCGCAACTGTTCGACGAAGAACATCATGTCCGCGCCGGCCTGTTGTTTGCAAAGCTGGGCACCATCACCCAGAACCGGGGTTTGCAGGCCTCTTATATCCTGGACAGCAAGGGCCGCGTGCTGGGCTCGACCAAGCAAAAATCGCTCAAGGACCCGCCGCCGCCGTCGGCGGCAGACCTAGCCCAGGCGCGCGAAGGCGTGGTGCTGGACACGCCCGACAATGGCACCGTGACCGCGCTGGTGCAGCTCCAGACCCTGAACGACGCCTATCTCGAAACGGTGCGCGTGGTGGACCCGAAAGTGTTCGCCTATTACCTGCGCACCCGCGCCGCCGTCAGTGAATATAACCGGTTGAATGCGTCACGGCTGGAAACCCAGCTCCAGTTTGCCGCGCTTTACGCCATGGTGGCGCTGGTGGTGCTGCTGGCCGCCATCTGGTCGGGCTTGTGGGCGGCCAACCGCCTGGTGCGGCCGATCTCCGACCTGATCGAAGCGGCGGGCCGCGTGTCTGAAGGCGATCTCACGGCCCAGGTGTGGGTGGGGCGCGATGACGACGAGTTGGGCAGGCTGGGACTGGCTTTCAACCGCATGACCCAGCAGCTTTCCGCCCAGCGCGGCGACCTGATGACCGCGGGCCGCCTGAACGAAATCCGTCGCCGCTTCACCGAAACGGTGCTGTCGGGCGTCAGCGCCGGCGTGATCGGCATAGACGGGGAGGGGCGCATTACCATCATCAATCGCGCCGCTGCGCGCCTGCTGGATGCAGCGCCGGAAGATCTGGAAACGAGCCACTATTCCGAAGCCGTGCCGGAACTGGCGCCGCTGATATTGCGGGCGATGTCCGAGCCGGCGGGCCGGGCGGGCGGCGAAGTCAGCCTCAAACGGGCAGGAAGCCCACGTGCGCTGAGCGTGCAGGTCACCTCCGAGCGCGGCAGCGCCGACGGCTTTGTCGTCACCTTCGACGACATTACCGATCTGGTTTCCGCACAGCGCACCGCGGCCTGGGCCGATGTGGCGCGGCGCATCGCCCATGAGATCAAGAATCCGCTCACCCCGATTCAGCTTTCGGCGGAGCGCCTGAAGCGCAAATATTCTCATGAGATCGTCACCGATCCCGAAGTCTTCCAGCAATGCACCGACACCATCGTGCGTCAGGTGGGCGATATCGGCCGCATGGTGGACGAGTTCTCCTCCTTTGCGCGCATGCCCACCCCGGTGATGCGGCGGGAGAATGCCCAGGAACTGTTGCAGCAAGCGGTGTTCCTGCAGCGGGTCGCCAATCCGGGGATCACCTTCTCGACTGCCGCGCCTAAGGAACCAGTCCATTTCGAAGGCGATGGCCGGCTGATCTCCCAGGCGCTGACCAATGTGCTGAAAAATGCAGGCGAAGGCATCGCGGCGCGCATCGCCAAGGGCGATGACGAACCGGGGCGGATCACCATTGCGGTGCAAGCTCCCAACAGGGAAACGGGTGGCGCGAACTTCGCCTTCAAGGTCACGGACAATGGCATCGGCCTGCCGCCGGAGCATCGCCACCGCCTGACCGAGCCCTATGTCACGACCCGCGCCAAAGGCACCGGTCTTGGATTGGCGATCGTGCGCAAGATCATGGAAGACCATGGCGGAGATATCACCCTCGCCGACGTGGAAGGCGGGGAGGGCGCGGAAGTCACACTGACTTTCCCGTTCGCACAGAAAAACCTCAAGGGTTCAGAAAAAGGAACTGAAGATGAGCAAAAACGGGTCGCTGATCGCGTCTGAAATCCTCATCGTGGATGATGAGGAAGACATCCGCGATCTGATCGCGGGAATTCTGCATGATGAGGGCTATTCGACCCGCGTCGCGGGCGATTCCGAGTCCGCCCTGGCCGCAATCCGCGCCCGCCGCCCGCAACTGGTGGTGCTGGACATCTGGCTGCAGGGATCCAAGCTGGACGGAATCGAAGTGCTCGATATCATCAAGCGCGAACAATCCGATCTGCCGGTGGTGATGATCAGCGGCCATGGCACCATCGAAACCGCCGTCGCCTCGATCAAGAAGGGCGCTTACGACTTTGTGGAAAAGCCGTTCAAGGCCGACCGTCTGCTGCATGTGGTCGAGCGCGCACTGGAATCGGCGCGGCTCAAGCGCGAAGTGCAGGAATTGAAATTGAAGGCCGGTGACGATGGCGAATTGGTGGGAAATTCCCCCACCATCACCCAGTTGCGCATCCTGATCGACAAGATCGCGCCCACCAACAGCCGCGTACTGATCGCAGGCCCGGCCGGGTCTGGCAAGGAAGTAGCGGCGCGTCTTATCCATGCCCGCTCGCGCCGCGCCGGCAACGCCTTTGTCGCCATCAATTGCGCCACCATGGAGCCCGACCGCCTGGAAGCCGAGCTGTTCGGGGTGGAAAACGGCGACGGCCCGCGCAAGACCGGGCTGTTCGAGCTCGCCCATAACGGCACCCTGTATCTGGATGAAGTGGCCGATATGCCGCTGGAGACGCAGGGAAAAATTCTGCGCGTGCTGATAGACCAGACCTTCACCCGCGTCGGCGGCCAGGTCCGCGTGCAGGTGGATGCGCGCGTGATCTGCTCCACCACCCGCGACCTGCGGGCCGAGACGGAAGGCGGACGCTTCCGCGAAGACCTTTATCACCGCCTGAATGTGGTGCCGGTGCGAATTCCGTCGCTCGCGGAGCGCCGCGACGATATCCCCGTGTTGGTGAGCCACTTCATGAAACGGCTGTCGGCAGCCGGCGGCTTGCCGATGCGCATCATCGGAGAGGACGCCATGGCGGTGCTGCAGACCCATGGCTGGCCCGGCAATGTCCGCCAGTTGCGCAATATCGTGGAGCGCCTGCTCATTCTCGCCAGCGACGACGTCACCGAAGCCGTCACCGCGGACCTGTTGCCCACCGACCTGGGCGTGGGTGGAAACAAGGGCGGCGACCTGGTGATTTCCCTGCCGCTGCGCGAGGCGCGTGAGATCTTCGAGCGCGACTATCTAATGGCGCAGATCAACCGCTTCGGCGGCAATATTTCCCGCACCGCCGCCTTCATCGGCATGGAGCGCTCGGCCTTGCATCGCAAGCTGAAATCCCTGGGCGTGGGATCGGCGCAGAGTTTTCCGAATTGAAGCGAGCGGGCCGATGAAAAAATGGTCCGCCAGCCGCGCGCCCGCCGGGCGCGTCGCCTATGTCAATGGCCGCTATCTGCCGCACGGGACTGCGGGCGTGCATATCGAGGACCGCGCCCTGCAGCTGGGTGACGGAATCTACGAGGTCTTCAATATCCTGGCCGGCAGGCCTTTGGATGAAGAGGGACATCTCGACCGTATGGAACGCTCCTTGCGCGAACTGGGCATGGCGATGCCGATGGCGCGCGGCGCCCTGAAACTGGTGACGCGCGAGATGATCGCGCGCAACCGCATGCCCAACGGCTTTCTCTATCTGCAGGTGACGCGTGGCGCGGTAAAGCGCGACCATGTCCCTCCGCCAGACGGGCCGCGGCCCACCTTGATCATGACCATGCGGGCCCAGGACATGGCGGGACTGGCGCAGCGGTTGGAAAAAGGCATCGCCGTTTCCACCCAGCCGGACATCCGCTGGGGACGGCGCGACATCAAGACCGTGAACCTGTTACCGAACCTCATGGCCAAGCAGGCTGCGAAACAGGCGGGCGCCTTCGAAGCCTGGCTGGTGGATGACGAGGGCTATGTCACCGAAGGCTCCTCGACCAATGCCTGGATTGTGGACGGCGCGGGCACCGTCATCACCCGCAACCTCACCAACGCCATCCTGCCCGGCGTCACCCGCCGCATCATGATGGATGCCATGGCCGAAGCGCAGATGACGGTGGTGGAGCGCAAGTTCACCGTGGCGGAGGCAAAGGCCGCCCAGGAAGCCTTCATCTCCTCGGCAACCGGCGCGGCGGTGCCGGTTGTAACGATCGACGGCAAGATGATCGGAAATGGTGCACCGGGGGCGCTGACCCGGCGGATCCGCGACCTCTATGCCGCACGGTCGGCGGGAAAAAACGCCTGATTCCGCCAAATTCTGGCGATTTTACCTCTTTCGCAATTGCAGCATTCCGCTACACTGGACGGCGTCAAGCTCCAGGGCAATATCACCTGGTTCGACAATTTCTGCGTGTTGCTGCGCCGCGATGGCCAGTCCCAATTGGTCTACAAGCACGCCATCTCCACGGTGATGCCGATGGGCCCGATCCAGCTTCAGGACGAGCCCACTGAAAGCTGAAGGTAAGGGCGAACAGCGCGGAGCCCGCGCTTTCGTCATCCATGTCGAGCCGAAGAAGCGTGGCACGGCTGTTTGGGCGCTGCGCGATGCGCAGTCCCGGCTGGCGGAAGCGGTCGGGCTGACCGCCGCCATCCACCTGGATGTGGTGGCGGCCGAGATCGTGCCGCTGGCCCGGCCGGTGCCCGCGACCTTGCTGGGCACCGGCAAGGTCGCCGAGATCGCCGCTCTGGCGCAGGTCGAAGAGCCCGAAGTCATCATCGTCAACGCCCATCTCAGTCCGGTGCAGCAGCGCAATCTGGAGAAGGCATGGAACAGCAAGGTGCTGGACCGCACCGCCGTCATCCTGGACTCGACCTGCGAGCGCGCCGCCACGCGGGAAGGGCGGTTGCAGGTCGAGCTGGCGCATCTCAATTATCAGCGCTCGCGGCTTGTGCGCAGCTGGACCCATCTGGAGCGCCAGCGCGGCGGCTTCGGCTTCCTGGGCGGTCCGGGTGAAAGCCAGATCGAAACCGATCGCCGCCTGATCGCCGAGCGCATCGTGCGGATCAAGGCAGAGCTAGAGAAGGTCAAGCGCACCCGCAGCCTGGGCCGCCAGGCACGCAAGAAAGTACCTTTCCCGGTGGTGGCGCTGGTGGGCTACACCAATGCCGGCAAGTCCACTCTGTTCAACCGGATGACCGAATCCCACGTGCTGGCCAAGGACCTGCTGTTCGCCACTCTCGATCCCACCATGCGGGGTGTGAAGCTGCCGCAGGGCAGCCGCATCATCCTGTCCGATACGGTGGGCTTTATCGCCGATCTGCCCACCGAGCTGGTCGCCGCCTTCCGCGCCACCCTGGAAGAAGTGCTGGAGGCCGATGTCATCGTCCATGTCCGCGACGCCGCCCATGACGAAAGCGCCGCCCAGAAGGGCGATGTGCTGAAGGTGCTGCAGGAATTGGGGCTGCCACCGGCGCGGCCGATGCTGGAGGTGCTGAACAAGATCGACCTGCTGGAGCCGAACCAGCAGGAGGGAATGCTGGCGCGCAACGGCCGCAAGGAGGCGATCGCGGTCTCGGCCCTGACCGGGGCGGGAATTCCCGCCCTGCTGAAGGGAATCGAGGCCATGGTGACACGTGACAACATTGTGCTGACCCTGAAACTGGACGCCGCCGACGGCAGCGATCTGGCCTTTGCCTATCGCCATGCCCAGGTGCTTGAGCGACGCGACCGCGGCGGAAAAATCAGCCTGAGCGTGCGGGTTCATCCCAGCGATCTGGGCCGGTTTGAAAACAGATTCCACAAGAAAGTCACGATAGAGCAGGGCGTTGGCACCAACTTCTGATGCGGAACATCAGCCGGGCGGCTTTTGCCCGGACTTCTCCTGGGCCTTGGCCTCCTGCCACAGGGTTTCCATTTCCTCCAGGCTTGCGCTGCCCATGCGCGCGCCTAGAACCGCTTCGATGTGGCCGAAACGCCGGGTGAACTTGGCATTGGCGGCGCGCAGCGCAGCCTCGGGGTCCACTTTCAGGTGACGCGCCAAGTTGGCGACCACGAACAGCAGGTCGCCGATCTCGTCCTCGCGCTCGGCCTGGGTGGTCGCGTCCAGCACTTCACGGGCTTCCTCGGCGATCTTGTCCAGCACCAGGTGCGGATCGTTCCAGTCGAAGCCGACGGTCGAGGCGCGGCGCTGCAGCTTTTCGGCCCGGACCAATGCGGGCAGGGCCGAGGCGACATCGTCCAGCAGGCCGGTCTGGCCGGATGCGGTGCGCTCGCTCTCCTTGAGCTTCTCCCAGAAATCCTTTTGGGCGGCCGCATCGGCTTTGGCCTGATCGTCGCCGAAGACGTGGGGGTGGCGGCGGATCATCTTGGCGGTGACGGCTTCGACCACGGCGCCGAAATCGAACAGGCCGGCTTCCTCTGCCATGCGGGCATGGAATACCACCTGGAACAGCAGGTCACCAAGTTCGCCGGGCAGGGCCTTGAGATCCTTGTCCGCGATTGCCGAGGCCACCTCATAGGCTTCCTCGATGGTGTAAGGCGCGATGGTGTCGAAGGTCTGGACCCGGTCCCAGGGACAATCCTGGCGCAGGCGCTTCATCACCTCCAGCAGCACGGCGATGTCGCGGGAGGGTTTCAACTGATTTTGGTCGCTTCGGCTCTCGCCAGCGCTCATGGGATTCGTCATGGGCTGATAGGAAAGGGTGACGCCCATTGTGACAAGGAATCTTTGGCGGGGCGCCTATTGCCTGACTTTGCCGGCCGGGAATAGGCTCCGCCACGGGGACATGTGAAACAAAGGGGGCTGGGAACATGCCGCTTTCACGCCGCGAGGCCATAACCGGCGCGCTGGCCGCGCCCATGCTGGCTTCGGAGCACGCCGCCGCACAAGCAAAGCTGAAGCCCACGGGCCAAGAGACTTTGGGGCCGTTCTATCCCGTGCGGGCACCGACATCTCATGACACCGATCTGACTCATTTTCCCGGCCGCAAGGGTGGCCGCGCACTGGGGCAGGTGATTCAGATCACCGGCCGGGTGCTGGATACCGCTGGACGGCCGTTGCCCGCAGCGGCAATGACCATCTGGCAGGCCAACGCCGCGGGACGCTATACCAATCCGGTGGACCGCAATCCCGCGCCGCTGGATCCCAATTTCCTGGGCGTGGTGTCGTTCGCCGCCGGCGCCGACGGCAGCTATCGGCTGCGCACGGTCAAGCCGGGTCCATATCCGGAGCCGTCGGGCACGCTCAGGACCCGGCACGTCCATTTCGACGTCACTAATGCCGACTACCGGCTGGTGACCCAGATGTATTTCCCCGGTGAGGCGTTGAACGGCAAGGACCTGTTGCTGTCCACCCTGGCGGCACGTCATCGCGACCCAGCGGCGTCCGTCTGCAAGCCCACGACGACGAGCGAGCCAAACGTGCTGGCCTACACTTTCGACATCGTGCTTCTGACCTAGGCGTCGAAGCGTACGAGGCCACGCTATTTCGTCAGCGTCTTCAAGTGCGCGATCGCCTGATCCACGAAGACGAAGATTTTCCGGTTCAAAGCCATTTTACCGGCCACTACGGGATCTTCCATGGCATCGTTCCATATGGCCCGTCCCTTGGCGCCGATGGTTGGATCGAGTGCGGTGAGTTGCGCGGCCATTGCGGCCCAGCGGCGCGCCAGGTCCTGGGCGCCGGGCGAGGTGGGATCACCGACCTGCATCAACGCTTCACCTTCGGCGATCAGCCCGTCCAAAGTCCGCTTGAACTGATCGCGGTCGATCAGCTTCTGCTTTAGCGTTTCCTTTCTTCCGGGCTGACATGGCGCTCGGCAGAAGGTTTCAAAAGCTGCCCCATTTCCATTGCGCCAACGATGCGGGTCATGACGGTCTCCTGATTGAGGGTTGCGAGATCGTCGATGGAAAGAGCCTGGCCGGCTTTCAGCTTGGCCCGCGCGGCGCGGACCAGCGCCAGGGCCCGTGACAGCTGCTCGCTGTCCCGCGCCAGGACCTGCTTCTGCAGCGCCAGCACCGGCTCCAGCGTGTCCGGACCGGCCAGAAGCTCGCCGATCTTGGCGAGCGGCAGGCCCAGGCGCTTCAGGGCGAGTATCTGGTGCAGCCGGGCAATCTGATCCGGCCCGTAGGTTCGCCAGCCGGCCTCGGACCGCTGCGGTGTCAGCAGACCGCGCTGCTCATAGAGCCTGAGCGCCTTGATGCTGACGCCGAAGCGGCTGGCGGTTTCAGTGGGGCTGAGATTCATGCCGGACTCATTCTATCGACGCCGGCTTTGTAGAGGGCGGCCCCAGGGGACGGCGCAAGGCCCGGGTCGGCCCTATATCAGTTTTTCGTATAAGTAATATTATGGGAAATAATGAGGCGATAGGACGCCCCAATGGGGCATTTATCTCCCGCAATCCAAAGCGCGGCAGATCGCGCGCTGGATGCTCTTATAGACGCGGTATGCCCTTTCACGGATGGGTACGTGCCTGCGGCACCACCAATTTTGAGTCTGAAATTAAGCTACGGCTGAAATCGCGCATGTGGGCCAGTTCGGGGTAATCTTTGAAACAGGCCCTAATGAGTTTCAGTTTTCGGGTGAACTCGAATGGCGTCCCTCGTTGGCTCTTATGGCCCCCTGCGTATATCAGCATGTCACAGGGCCTGCGAGACGCAGCTTTCAACAACACCCCAATTGACGACGACCGCCCCAACGGCAGTGTATAGTGCAGCTTCATCATCTGGACTGAGAGTGACCAATGCCGAAAGCCCCCACCCGTGATGAAGTCTTAAAGCGGCTACTCAGCACGCCGCCCAAGCCCTTCACGCCCAAGGCGAAGAAGAAACCGAGTCCCGGCAAGGCCAAAGCTAAAAAGCCTGCCCAGCAGCCCGATTTCTGCTAAAATGTCCCGCCTATCGGGAGATAGAGGCCATGAGACGGTTCCTAACACTCACCATTACGTCCCTAGTGCTGGCTGGATGTGTGGGCAATTATGACAAACTAGCGGACGCCAACGTATGCGAGCCCTCGCTACCAGCGGGCCGAGCCGTCACTAGTCAACTCTTTCCATCGAGCGGCCTCACTGTGCCCGCACGATCCCTTATAGGCAGCGGCAAATTCGATCCCGACGATACGATGACGTATGCGTGCATTGACCCGAAAGGCAATAAAATGAACGCGCCGGAAGTCCCCAATCTGCATAAAATCAAAGTGCCCCACATGGCGGCGATTTGAGGCACAACCCCAGGTCAAACTGCATCAGTGCCAGGCGCTTCGACGCGTGTGCTTTTGTGATCAAACGGCAATTAATGAAAAGCCGCACGCAACGCGGTTTTTTGAGCCGCTCGTGCCGATGCGAATTGACTGTGAGCACCCTACTCCGGGCGCTTATGAGTATACGGGGCAACGGTTTTGAAGGCCTTATCAAACTCTTTCGGGCCTTCAGATGCCCCTACTTCCTCGCCATGGCGACAAAGCGGTTGTGGCGCTCGGCGTATGTCAAAGCTCGGCTAACTACTATAAATAGCGGCTCCGGTGATTTGTCCCCGTGCGCCGCAAATCGTGCCGGGCCACAAGGATTGCTAGTCATGCCTAAAACCCCAGCCCAAAAGCGCGAAGATGAAATTCTACGGCGGATGCTAAAGACGCCGCCCAAACCCTTCACGCCCAAGGCCAAGCCTAAGACGAGTCCAGGCGGCCCGGCCACCAAGGCAGAACATGCGGCTTTGAAACGGGTTGATAAGACCGTCATCAAGCGTATGCGGAAACGCTAAATGTCCTTCCGCCATTGCCATAACCCGCACGGAAAACCCCTGACAAAGTGTCAGCGCGAAAGCCGGCTGCCTGAATTCTGTAAACCATAAATACAACTCAGAATTGCGGGTTCGCGAAAACAGCGGAATTAAAGGGGTTAACCAACTGGCACATGCCTTGCTTATGGTTACCCAAATAACGAGGGGTGACCATGAAAAAGTTTCTTCACATGATGGTGGCTGTCATGGCCATCGCCGTTCCGAGTGCGGCTCAGGCAACGCCGATTTCGCTCAATCAATGGTACACGTTCAGTTTTGGAGGCGTGGGAAGCGCGCTTGGTGATGGCAGCGGCGTCACCCTGGGCGTGAATCCCCCCGCGATTGCTGCGCCCGCTGCGCCCTGGGATTTCATCACCCTTGCGCCAGTGCAGCTCGTGGTCAGCGACGGATTCAATTCGGGCGATCAGTTTGAATTGTTCGACAATCTGTCGAGCCTTGGTCTGACGAGCACGCCGACAGGCGGAGGCGATTGCAGCTCGGACATCACGGCGTGCCTGGCAGACATCACGATCAGCAAGGGCGCTTTCATCCTGGGGGCTGGCTCGCATTCGCTTACCGGTACCGTCGCGGCCTCGTTCAGTGCCGGGGCGGGCTTTTTCCAGGTGACAGATGTGGTAACCGCTGTTCCTGAACCCGTGACCTTCTCCATCTTCGGCGCGGGCCTTCTGGGCGCGGCGGCGATGCGCCGGCGCAAGGCGAAAAAGGCCTAAGGCGGTCATTAATAGCCAAACGAGAACGGCGCCTCCGGGCGCCGTTTTTGTTTGTTGGCTGCTGCACCGCCCTGCCCGGCGCAAATTCGCGTTTGCCGTCACAAGCTGCGCAGAGTACAGGTGACGGGCCGAATCCGGGCGCGCCGATCCTCGAGGCCCCATGCCGCGGTATTTTTTCCATATCCTGAGTGGCGGCGTGACCGTCGAGGATGAAGAAGGCATGGAGCTGCCCGATATGGCTGCAGCCCGGCAAGAGGCGGTGGCAAGTGGCCGCGATCTGGCTCTATCGGCGGACAGAGACGGGTTTGGCAAGGAAACGCGCAGCGTCCGGATCGTCGATGCGGCCGGAACGGTTCTGGGCTCCGTTCCCGTTCTCGGCAGTGGCCAAGGCGGCCGCTGATCAGTGCGGACGCCAATGATGCGCATGCCACGATAGGGAACCCTCCCCCGAGTTGGAAGTTGCCACTGGGTACCAGCGAGGAAAAACAACATGGCCAAAAGAAAAATGGGGACGCTTGCCAAGGCGCAAGCCCGCTTCATGCGGGCGATGCGGGACTTTGAAAAAGCCGTGGCCGGCATGGTGAGTTCGCCAATCCCAAAGGCAAAAAGGCCAAAGGCAAAACGGAAAGCGAAGCGGATCGGAAAGGCGCGTGGTTCGGCGAGCCGGCGCGTGAAGCGGTAATCACCCTATGACGGCGCGCTTCCGACATCCCGACATGGACGCGCATGAACCTGGCTGTCTGAAGACTGACGGGGGCGAGCCGGGCGCGGACCCTCATATCTCTTACATCGATATTTTCTGCGACTGCCACCGCTATACCGAGCCGAGAATTCTGTCGAACGGGACCGACATAGCCTGGCCCGCGGGATGGGAAGAACAGCAGGCCGCGCAATGGCGCAAGCGCAATGGCATAGCGCCGCCGTCGGAGCCGGGTTTTACCGAACCAGGCCTTGTTTCCCAGAACTCCGAATTGAACGGCGTGACTTCATAGTCTCGCGCGAACGCGCGGCGCTCATCTATGCGATGGATAGTATGTCGACGCTTCATGCCGGTAATGGCTGCGCCGCTTGCCGGCGACGTAGAGGCTCTGCCGCAGCACCGCGATCAACTGGTCATGGGCGCGCGCCATCATGCCCGGAAAGCCCTCATGGCCGGAATGAACCGGAAAGCTCATGGTCGCCATCACCTTGTCCTGGCTGCCTTCCCTCCTCTGCACAAAGCGGAAGGTGATATCGCCATTCGCGCTGTTGGGATGCGTCTTGAAGCCATCGAATTCCAGGAACACGTCGCATAGGCCGTCTTTGGGCGTGAGGTCATCCCGCGCGTCCATCATCTTATCTACCCCCGCTGAATTGGTCTTTGAGTTTGGTTATAGGCGCCGGCGTCATCTGTCTTTCTGCATCAGCGCGCGGATGCGATCCCACAGCGCCACGCATTTGGTATCCTCGACCGTGAAGGCCGTGGAATCCGCGCCGCGGATGTGCATGGTCGCCGCCGCCCGCTCTATCGCCAGCGCCAGCCTGTCATAGAGCTGCTTGAGTTCTGCAACATCTTCACTGTCGCGCACGGCCTTGCTCATGGCGGGACTATAGCATTGTGCGCGATCCTGGCGACGGGGGGCGGTTAAGCGGCGGTGGCGCAATAAGAAAGGCCCGGCGCGAGGGTACGCTGACCGGGCCTTCCAGAAGCTTTGGCGGTATGGAGATACCGACGCCCCACAGCCTCTACTGACAATTTATCGCCCGTGTAGGCGCTGTCAATCGGCCCTGAATTTCTTGGTTAAATTGGCTAGCTCTTGGCCGGAACACGGGTGACGACGAAGTCCTTCAGCCGCTCGCCGGCCATGGTGAAATTGGGCTCCAGTTCCAGGGCTTTTTTGTAGTCGTAATAGGCTTCCTTGTACCGGCCCAGCATCTGCTCGGCCACGGCGCGGTCGTAATAGCCGATATGAGGAAAGCCCATCCCCAGGTCCATGCCCTTGTTGATCTGATCCAGCGCCGCCTGATGCTGGCCCTTCTTGATCAGCATCGCACCCAGATTGACGTAAGGATCGCCAAGATCGGGATATAGCGCGATGGCGGCATTGAAATCCTCGGCCGCCTTTTCGGTCTCGCCAAGCTGGTCGAGCATCACGCCGCGATTGTCGAGGGTGCCGGCGCGGTCCCTCTTGGACAGCACATCCTGCTTGAGCGCCACGCTGCACAGGGCAACGCCGTCGCGAAGCTGGGTGCCCATCTTGGCGTGCAGGAAACAGTCATGGGCGAGCCCGGTACCGACCGTCAAAACGGTCTGGGCCTGGGCTGCGGTGACAGCGGCCAGAAAACCTGCGCCCAAAAGCAGAATGCGAACCCTCATCCAGACTCTCCCGGAGAAAAGTTACCAACCGATACTACACCATTTCGCCGCATCCCGCGTGGTGATGTGAAATTCTGTTCGCCGTTGTGTTAGGGCTGGTTCTGGGACATTGTTTCGCCAAACAAAACATGGGTTTGGGGAGCGACATTGATGAAATCCCGCAGGTTTGCCTTAGGGCTGGCAGCGCTCGCGCTGGCAATGGTTCCGGCGGCAGCCCAGAACGCACCGAAGATCTGGTTGGCCTGGGCACCCAAGCCGGTGCCGCTGACGCCCTGGAAGGCGCCCAACAAGCCGATTTGGCGTCTGAACGAGATCATGGACGCCCACAAGGGCAAGGCGGACTGGGTGCAGCCCATCGTCCGCGACCAGGATTACGCCGCCGATTACATCTCCATGGCGCCGGGCGGCAAGACCAAGCCCCTGTTCTGGGCCGACGACCGCATCTTCTGGTACATCGCCTCCGGCCAGGTCCGCTTCCACATCGAAGGCCAGGAGCCGTTTGTCGCCAGCAAGGGCTTTTTGGTGCAGGTGCCCTATCGCAACATCTACTGGATGGAGACGGTGGGCAACGCGCCCAGTGTGCGGCTGGAAGTGGTGCGCTCCAACCGCACGCCGCTCTATCCCGCGGCGCAGGGCGATGCCGGACCGGCGCCGACCGCCAAAAGCAAAACCTATGTCCTGGCCAGCTACCGCACCCCGCCCGATCCCTATACCGACAAGGTCCGGCCCTATTGGGATTTCTGGGGCGATTTCGTGAAGCGGCCGCCGACGCCGGGCGATCATGCCTTCGTGTCCGATACCACCAACTTCATGAATGTGATCCGCGGCCATGGCACGCCGACACCGCCCGACAGCAACAAGGGCCATTTCCATATCGACTATAACGAGTTCTGGGTGATCGCCGAGGGCACGGTGGACTACAAGATGGAAGGCATGAAGGTCTACACCGCCAATGTCGGCGACGTGGTCTATGCCCCGCAGGGCCGCTGGCATCGCGCCAGTTGGGCCGGCGACGGCATGTCCACCCGCATCGCCATCAATCCCCGCCCCTATGGCATGCACAATTTCGATCCAGACTCAGGGGCGAAGCAGTAGAGTTCACAAGGCCGGTTGGAAAACCGGCCCTTTTTGGGAGATGTCATGAAGAACATCCTGTTTGTTGCCGCCTTGCTGATCCCCCTGCCCGCGTTCGCGCAAACTCCAGCGCCGCCCACCAAGCTGTTCACCGCCGGAGCCGACATTCCGGCGCTGATCGCCAAGGCCAAGGCCGAGCAGAAGTCGCCCGCCGTCAACTCGATCCAGCAGATCGCCGTGCTGGCGCCTTACCGGGTGCAACTGGAATATCGCAGCGGACTGACGCCGCCCACCGTGCATCACGGCGAAGCCGAACTGGTCTATGTCATCCAGGGCAACGCCACGCTGGCAACCGGCGGAAAGCTGATCGGCGGCCAGCCGATGAGACCCGGCGCGACCACTGACAGCGGCACCGGCATCGAAGGCGCGGTGCCGCAGAAACTGGCGACGGGTGATTATGCGATGGTGCCGCCCGACACAGCGCACCAATTCCAGGACGTGAACGGGGACTTTGTCATCATGAGCGTTCACCTGCCCATGCCGGAGAAGAAGTAACAGGCCCGTTTCTTTTTTGGGGAGACACCATGAAACGCATTCTGTTCGCCGCCGCCCTTCTGATCCCCCTCCCCGCGTTTGCGCAAGCGCCGCCGCCCACCAGGCTGTTCAGCTCCGGCGCCGATGTGCAGGCGCTGATTGCCAAGGCCAAGGCCGAACACAAAAGCGGCAATACGGTCGAGCTTGTGGTGAACGCGCAGGGCTATCCGTTCCAGCTTGAGTATCGCACCGGCACGACTCCGCCCAGCATCCATCCCACCCATGCCGAACTGATCGAGGTGATCGAGGGCAGCTGCACCCTGGTGACCGGTGGCACGCTGGTGGGCGCCAAGCCGGGCGCGCCCGGCGCCATGACGATGGGCGGCACGGCGATCGAAGGCGGCAGCCCGCGCAAAATCGCCAAGGGCGATTATATAATGGTCCCGGCCAACACACCGCACCAGTATACGGAGGTGCAGGGACTGATCATGATGACCCTGCACATGCCGGTGGAGACGAAGTAGGCAGCCACCAGCATTGTTCTCGGTGATCCAAGCTTGGTTGTCATTCCCGGCTGAGCGCAGCATCGCCGCGCGAAGGGAAGGGAACCCAGGTAGAAAGACCGGGATCGGACCCATTCACCTGGGTCCCCTTCCCTCGCACTCGCTATCGCTCGTGCTCGCCGGGGATGACAGGTGAAATGCTATCAGTCCGGCAATCCGAACACATACAGTTGGTGACCCGTAGACGCCCGGTGTACCTCGTTCAGCAGCATGGTCGGCTTCTGCTGCGGACTGCCGCCGCCAAGGCCGCTGGCCACCGCGATATACTGCTTGCCGTCCAGGCTGAAGGATACCGGATAGCCCTGCACCGTGTTGCCCAGCCGGGTCTGCCAGATGATCTTGCCGGTCTTGACGTCCACCGCCTTGAAGCTGCGGTTGAAGTCGCCCACGAAGGCGACGCCGCCGGCGGTGGACAGCACTGCGCTCAGGAACGGCGAGCGCTGCTGCCAGGACCACACTTCCTTCATGTCGGACGTGCGATAGGCGACCAGCTTGCCCATATTCTGGTGGGTGCCGGGCATGAAGAAGAATTTCTGCGATGCCGCGGTGCCGCCGCCGCCCAGCTTCTGGTCGACGTCGTGGCCTTGGATCATCACGCAGCTCTGGCTGAGCGGGATGATCAAGAGATCGTCGGGCTGGTAGTAGCTGGTGGCCTGCCAGTCATGGCCACCTTCCGGCCCCGGACAGGATGAAAACCACTGGTTGGTCTTCTGGTTGAGGATGTCCTTGCGATAGGTCACCGCGCCGGTTTTCTGGTCGATATTGGCGAAGACGTTCTGGAAGATGGTTTCCTTCGCCGCCAGGAACTTGCCGGTGACGCGGTCCAGCTTCCACAGGATGCCGGGCTTGCCGATGGTCATCAGCGTCTTCTGATCGCCATGATCGATCAGCACCCGCTCGAACACTTCGTCCAGGTCGAGGCTTTCACCCGGGGCATGCTGAAAATACCATTTCAGCTTTCCGTCATCGGGATTGAGCGCCAGGGTGGAACTGGAATAGAGCGTTGAGGCGTTGCCGCTTTTGCGGCTGGCGCGGAACCAGGGCTTGGTCTGGGCCACGCCCCAATAGGTCGTGTTCAGTTCCGGATCGTAGGTGCCCGCGATCCAGGTGTCGCCGCCGCCGCGCAACAGGTTGGGCAAGCCGTTCCAGGTATCGCCGCCGGGCTGGCCTTCCAGCGCGGTGGTGAAGAACTTCCAGTCGCGCTTGCCGGTGTCGGCATCGAAAGCGCTGATATAGCAGTTGTTCTCCGAATAGTTATCGCAGCCGGTGAGACCGGTGAGAACCTTGCCCCGCATCACCATCACGCCGCCGGTGTTGGAATTGTTGGGATTGCCCAGGGTCTGGTCCCACACGATCTTGCCGCTGCGCGCGTCCAGGGCGTGTATCTTGGCGTCGGTGGTCGCGACATAGACCTTGTCGTGATAGACGGCGAGACTGCGGGTGCCGCCATAGGCGATCTTGGATACCGGGCCGATGCGGTTTTCCCAGATCAACTCGCCGGTGCGCGCATCCAGCGCCTGCACGGTGTTGGAGGTGTTGGAAAGGAACATCACCCCGGCATGGACGATGGGCGTCACCTGGCTGGCGCCGCCTTCATTCATGTTCCAGGCCCATTTCAGGGTCAGGTTCTTCACATTGTCGGGCGTGATCTGCTTGAGCGGACTGAAACTCCAGCCCTGGTAGTTGCGGCGATACATCAGCCATTCGCCGTCCACCGGATGAGTGAGCATGTCGTCGGTGACGTCGACGTAATTCTTCACCGTGCCCTTCACGGTCAATCCTTGGGGAGGCGGAGCCGCCTCCTGGGCGGCGCGCGCTTCCATCGCCGCCATCTTGCCCAAGGTCGGCGGCTTGATCGCATCAGCCACCACCTTGCCGTCGGCGATGGTCGACACCTTTACATCAGTGTCCTTGCTCAAGGGCCTGGAGCCCGCCTTGGCGCCGTTGGCATAGAGCAGATAGGCGGTGATGTTGGTGTATTGCTCCTCACTCAGGCTGCCCGGCGCACCCGCGGGCATCGACTTGGCGATGAAATTGTAGAGGTCCTTGGTCGAGCGGCCGCCAAAGGACGTCATGAAGCCGTTACCGCCCACGGCTGGCGCGTCGCCGCCGCCGGCCAGGTTGGCGCGATGGCAGCCCGCGCATTTGGCGACGTAATCGGCATGACCCTGGTCCGCCTGGGCAGCGGTGTAGGCGCCGGCGTCTTGCGCCACGGCGTAGGAAGTCAGCGCGACGCCCAGCGCGATCAAACCAGCGGCGCCGGTCAGAAACTGTGACTTACGATTCATGACCAATTCCTGATTCTTCCAGCCAACCCTGCACATTGCCGTCGGGAGCTTTTTCGCTGTCGATGCGGATATAAAGCGATTGCCGCTTGAGCGCGGTCAGCTGCGCTGCACTGAGCTTGATGGTGCCGGAAAAAGATCCCTGGCGGGCATGTTCCACCGTCAGGCTGCCGATGGCGTCGCCGGGCACACCTTTGGCCAGCCCGATGCGGAATGAGCCTGCGGTGGCGGGCGAGGTGAAGTTTGAGAAAGTACCCTTCACCGTGAGCGAGCTCCCGTCCAGGGTGGCGGTGACATTGCCGATGGATTCGATCACGTCGGCGCGATTGGTGGCGTCGAACGGCGTGGGGTCCAGCTGGGCCTCATAACTGACGGCCAATGCCGGCGTCGCCAACAGCAGGGCCAGCGCGGCACAGATGACAATGTTTGACTGGCGTGACATGCGCCTGGTTTCCCTTAGCTATTGCGCGCTTATGTGGAGTGAGGCGGCAGCTTCACGCCCAGCACATCGCGCAGGTAATTGATGTTGTGGGAGATATAGTCGTCCACGGCCAGTTCGCGGTTGCCGCCGATCGCGTCATAGCCGTCGTCGCCCTTGCGCGGGCCATCCACATCGAAGATCGCCCAGCCCTTGAAGTGCCTCTTGCGCAGCACGTCGAACAAGGCCGGGAAGTCCACGCCACCGCCGCCCAGATTGTGATAGACCGATGCCTGCTTGTGCATCTCCGGGGTCGGGGTCTCGGTGTTACCGCGGTACTTGGCATAAGTGTCCTTGAGATGGACTTCCGCGACACGGGGGAAATAGTCGCTGATGATCTGGACCGGATCGCCGCCGCCCAGCACCAGGTGGCCGGTATCGGCGGTCAGCCATACATATTTGGGATCGGTGAGGTCCATCACCCGGCGCATGTCCTTTTCGCGCTCCAGCGGACCCCAGATATGGGGATGCGGTGCAAGCCGTACGCCCATGGCGATGGTCTTGGCTCCCAGTTCGTTCAACGTGTTCGCCAAACGCTTGAGCTGTTCGTCGCTGGGGCCGCCCGCCGGACGCGCGCCCATGTTGATTTTCCAGTGATCGCAGCCCAGGGGTTGGAGAAAATCGCGGCAGAAGGCGATGTGGTCGGCCATGGTCTTGGGAATCTGGTCCACGTCGATGAAGTTGGTGGACTGGCCCTTCTCCCCGTTTGATGCGCCGATGAAGGTCAAGCCGGCGGCGTCCATCAGCTTCTGCAATTCCTTGGGGTTGGGACGATATTGCTCGATGCCGTCCCCGTAGAATTCGATGCCCTGCAGGCCGACCTCCGCGATACGCTTGATCGCCCACGGCGTGTCGTGGGTCTGCTTGGCGCCGACCCCTGCCCCGCCCCACATGGAACTGGTCGTCCCATACAGGATGTCGGGATTCACCGGGTCGAGCGGCTTGTGCTTGATGGTCTTGCCCCAGAGCGCCGTGGTGTGCAGGCCGCTGGCCGCCACGGTCGCTGCGGCAGTCAACATGAAGTGGCGGCGATGAAATTTTCTGGCCATGAACCCATTCCCCAAGCTTGCTTGTAAGGACGTTTGGGCGCGGGTGACAGTAAGTCAAGTAGCTCAAGGCGCGGCACGCTGACCGCCCCTCTGCTGCGCCGCAACAAGAATCCCGCACTTTGATTTACGGGCCAAAAGTGAGACTTTATCGGCGGCGCATCGGGCGATGCAGCTCAGAAAAAAAGCGGCGGTCACAGGGAGCAACGTCTCATGTCCATTCTCAGAAAGGCCGCGCTCGGCTGCGTGCTGATCGCCGCCGCCATAGCGCCGGCCTTGGCGCAGCAGACCGGAGATGCCTGGTACGCCTGGTCGCCCAAGCCCGACAAGCTGCCGGCCTATGGCAACAACAAGCCAGTGACGCGGCTACCCGCGGTGTTGGCCAAGCACAAGGGCCAGGCGCGCTGGAGCGAACAGGTAATCCTGACGCCACGCTATGACACCAAGTGGATTCAGGCGGCGCCCGGCGACAAAAGTCCGATCATGTATTGGGGCGATGATCGCATCTTCTGGGTGGTGTGGGGCGGCCAGATCCGCTTCACCATCGAAGGGCAGAAGCCGTTCGTGGCGACCAAAGGCTTCCTGGTCCAGGTGCCACAGCGGGTGCGCTATTCCATGGAAACGATCGGCAGCGAGCCCTCGCTTCGCTTCGAGGTCACCCATACCGGCATCCTGCCGGTTTACGCAGGCGATCAGCCCAAGCCGGCCGATCCGCCCGGCACCCATTACATGAAGATCAGCACCCCCACCCAGCCCGATAAATATGAAGGGCTGAACCGGCCCTATCGCGATTTCTTCAAGGAAGTCGTGGCTGCCGATCCGGTAGCGAATCCCAAGGACCATCTGGTCATGGGCGATGAAGCCAACATGGCCAACATCATTCGCGGCAAGGGCGTGCCCACGCCGCCTTCGACCAATCGCGGCCATTTCCATATCGGCCATGACGAATTCTGGTTCATCCTGGAAGGCAAGTGCGATTATCTGATCGAGGATGCCGGACTGTTCACCGCCGATACCGGCGATGTCGTGTTCGTGCCGCCTGGGCGCTATCACCGCGCCAGCTGGGCGAATGGCCAGACCGATACGCGGCTGTCCTTCAACGTGAACCCGCTTCTGTTCCACAATTTCGGCGAAGACGCCGGCGGCAAGCAGTAGGAGATGCAGATGAAACGCAAGCTCGCCACTATTGCCGCCATCGCCCTGTTGACGCTTCCCGCGCTGGCACAGGACCGCAAGGTCTATCTCGACTGGGCGCCCAAGCCGGACAAGATGCCGGAATATGCCGGCGCCAACAAACCCATCACCCGTCTTTCCGATGTGCTGGCCAAGCATAAGGGCCAGGCCAACTGGAGCGAGGATGTGGTCGAAACCGAACGCTACAGCGCCAAATGGATTTCCATGGCGCCGGGTGAAAAGACCCGCACACAGTTCTATGGCGATGACCGCACCACCTGGGTGGTGTGGGGCGGCCAGATCCGTTTCAGCATCAAGGGCCAGGAGCCTTTTGTCGCCAAGAAGGGCTTTCTGGTGCAGGTGCCGCTGCGGGTGCCCTACAGCATGGAGACGGTGGGGAGCGAGCCTTCGTTGCGCTTTGAAGTGACGCGCGGCGGCGGCATCCTGCCTTCCTATCCGGTGGAGAGCCGCGCGGACTTTGGCGCGCCGCCGCCACCCAAAAACGGTCAGCATTATGTGAAGGTGAGCTATCCCACGCAGCCGGTCGGCGGCGGCATGGATACCTATGACGAAGTCAACAAGCCGTATCTGGATTTCGTCAAGGAGTTTATCGAGAAATATCCCACTGGGGGCCCGCGCGGCGGGCTGTTCATGGGCGACCATGACAATCAGGCCGCCATTATCCGCGGTATGGGTGTGCCGATCCCGCCGGCAACCAACAAGGGCCATTTCCATATCGGCAATGACGAGTTCTGGTTCATTCTGGAAGGCAAGATCGCCTATGAGATGGAAGGCAAGGGCCTGATCGTCAGCAACGCGGGAGATGTGGTGCTGGCGCTGCCCGGCCGCTTCCACCGCGCCGGCTGGGCGCCGGGCCAGATGGATACGCGGCTGGCCTTCAACCGCAGCCCGACCATGCAGCACAACTACGCCGAAGACGCCAACGGCACGCAGTAGCTAGACGGTCACGACCATTCCGTCATAGGCGGGCTCGACGCCGGGCGGCAGTTCGCGCCTCAGCGTCTCATAATCCATGTCGACATGCATGTTGGTGAGGATGGCGCGCTTGGGCTTCACTTGTGCGATCCATTCCAGGGTGCGCGCCAGATGCGCGTGGCTGGGATGGGGTGTGTGGCGCAAGGCGTCCACGATCCAGCAGTCCACGCCCGACAGTGCCTCGAAGGCGGCCTCGTCCAGCCCATCCACGTCGGGAGAATAGGCGAGCGGGCCGAAACGATAGCCCAGGCTGCGGATGCGGCCATGTTGCTGGCCGAAGGCCGCGACCTGAACCGGTCCGCCCGCGCCCGCGATCTCGAAATCCGCGAAAGGTTCGGTGATCTCACGGGCATTGAGAATGGGCGGATAATCGCTGCCTGGCGGAGACTCGAAGCAATAGTCGAATTTCCGCCGCACGCCATGAAGACCATGGCGATCGCTCCACAGATCGAGGCGGCGGCGCATGTTCATGACGATCACGCGCAAATCGTCGATGCCGTGCAACTGGTCGGCATGGTCGTGGGTGATCAGCACCGCATCCAGCATGCCGATGTTGGCCGCCAGCAGTTGTTCGCGCATATCCGGTGAAGTGTCCACCAGAAGCCGCGTCTCTCCGCCGGGGCCACGCCGTGTCGCCAGGATGGAGCAGCGGCTGCGGCGGTTCTTGGGATTGGCCGGATCGCAGGCGCCCCAAAAAGGCTTCCCCTCGCCCAGACGGGGCACGCCACCGGAGGAACCACAACCTAGAATACGAATCTCCAAAGTCATGCGGGGCGCGCAACTTTTGAGAACAGGCGGAAGAAGTTCTCGGTGGTGGTGGTGGCGAGAACTTCCGGTGTCACGCCCTTCAATTCCGCCAGCATCTTGGCGGTATGGACCACAAAGGCAGGCTCGTTGGTCTTGCCGCGATGAGGCACCGGG
>Ga0193753_10001186_pt1 | contig 22802 bp, 22 predicted proteins | sample H1c2metaG_FD_144925 | JGI IMG/M metagenome (GOLD analysis project Ga0193753, IMG submission 144925) | Soil microbial communities from a riparian zone of the East river system, Colorado, United States - H1c2 | ecosystem: Environmental > Terrestrial > Soil > Riparian zone | place: USA: East... | reverse complement strand
AATTGCGTGCTCGCCGGCGACGGCATCGGCCTCTTCGGGGCGGAAGATGAGGTCGAAATCGCCCTTGAGGGGGGTGGTGACGGGCTCGACGCAGCGGGCGCAGAGGATCTCGAAGTTGCCCTGGTAGGCGGCTCGGACGCGAATGTCGTTGACGTGGGAGTTGGAGGAACGGTGTTCGACGATGAGGTCGGCCTCGCCTTTTACGGGGAGAGGACCTACCTGATGGATATCGGGGGCGTAATCGAGGACACCGGGAGCGATGGATTCGTCGAAGTGGAGAGGCTCGTCGACTAGTTGGATCGGGGTTATAAGCACGGTTTAAGGGTAGGACTTTGTGGGGTGGGGGTCAAATGGGAGGGAAGAGGGAACCCTGCGACTCGCAAAAGCGGGAGTTGTTCCGCTCAGGATGACACTTCTATTTGAACGCATTCGTCTTGAACCGAGCTAAACGTTGGCGCTCCAGTCGTCGGTGGCTCCGGGGATGCTGGTGATCTCGATCTTCTGGAAGGTGAGGGATATTTCTTCGAGTTCGCGGGAGTCGATGATGGGGCCGCCTTGCTGGGGGAGATGGACGGATTGGCTGACGGAGGCGATGGCGGCGTTGGTGAGCTTGATGGTGTGGTCGAGTTGCTGGATTCCGTTGGGGCCGGTGACGTAGAAGTTGAAGGTCACTTGAGTGAGGATTTTGTTAGTGTAGGCGGCGGCGTAGAACTGCGGCGAAGAGATTCCCCACTCTTTGGTGAAGATGACGGGCTGATGCTGGCGTTTGCCGGTGGGCAGGCCGGAGGTGATGTCGCGTGGGACCAGGACGCCGTAGCTGAAAGCGACGCCGGGAATGGCTCCTTCGTGTCCCTTTTTGGTGGATTCGCCTTTGAAGTCTCCCTGCCTGGAGCCCTTGAAGGATGCGTAAATCTGAACGGCCATGGTTGACTCCTTGTTGATTTTGAGAATCACCGGGATGGGGGATTTTCCGTGCAGAGGGCTGAGGGCAACGTTGGCGAAACTTCAGGACAGCGGCTTTTGCGCGACGTAGACGTAGCGGAGAAGGCGGTGTTCTTCAGCTAGCTTGGCGGCGACGGCGAGAAGGGACTGTTGGCGGGCGAAGTCTACCTCGCCCTCCTGTTCGAGCAGCATCTGCCTGCGCTTCTTTCTGGCGTTGTACCAGTTGGAGGCGATGCGGGCGGTCTCGGCGGTGGTGTCGATGGCTTTGATTTTGGTGAAGCCGGCGGCGGCGAGAAGGGCCTCGTTCTGGCCGGGTGTACTGAAGATATAAAGGCCGAGGGTGGAGCGGACTTCTATTTCCTTCTGGGTGATATGGCCGGCGATGACGAGTGCGTCGCTGTAGAGTATGCGGCCGCCGGGTTTGAGGATGCGGAAGATTTCGGAGAGCAGGATGGGGCGGTTGGGAACGTGGCAGAGAACGTCGTTGGCGAAGATGGCGTCGAAGGTGTTGTGGTCGTAGGGGAGCTTTTTGGTGAGGTCGTGGCGGAGGAAGCGGACCTGGGGGATCATGTTCCGGATGCGGGCGAGGCGGTTGGCGTTGCGGATGGCCTGGGCGTTGAGATCGAGGCCGGTGATGCGGCAGCCTGTGCGCTCGGCGATATAGATGGCATAGCCTCCGGAGCCGCAGCCCAGCTCGAGGATGTTGGAGTCTTCGCTGATTTTGAGCCAGGAGGGGATTTGATTCGCTTCATCGGGCGAGACCCAGCTGGTCAGACCGAGATCGTTGCCGTAGGTGTCGCGGCGGATCTGGTGGTAGAGGTCTGAGGTGTAGTCCTCGTACGCGATGTCGTAGAGTTCGACCTTGCTGGGCATGCTGGCTACTCCCCCTGCTGCTGGATGAGATGCGAGCGCGGCGACGAGAGCAGCATAGCAGATGCGGCAAGGGCTCAAATGTGAGCGATGCGAGGAAGGATACCGCCGGTGTGGGCGCGGTAGACGGTATAGCCGGCGCCGAACTCGGCTTCGAGGATCTGCTCTTCGCGGTAAGCCTTGAGGCGGAAGATGTTGACGGCAAGGAAGAGGCCGAGGAGAGAGCCGAAGTCGCCGGAGACAAGGGTGGTGCCGGTGAGAGCGATTAACAGGCCGGTGTAGAGCGGATGGCGAATGTAGGCGTATGGGCCGGCGGTGATGAGCTGGTGGTCGACCTGGATGATGACGCGGCCGCTCCAGTTGCGGCCGAGGACGTCGCGGGCCCAGGCGGAGAAGGCGAGGCCGAGGATGGTGAGGATGAGTCCGGTGAGGGCGATGGCGAAGCTCGAGTGAAAGCGGATGGCGAGAAAGGAGAGGTGGGTGCGAGGGAAGAAGACGAGGGCGGTGACGAGAAGGAGGCAGACGCGTTCGAACGAGGGCAACGGAACAGAGCGTTTGACCTGGATGCGGTGGAGCATGCCAGCGACGAAGTAGAGGCTGAAGAGGAGCCAGAGGGTGTTGTTTTCGTTCCAGAGAGTGAGGGATGGCATGGGGATGTCTCTCCTTGCTTAGATTTGGGTCATGAGCTGAGCGATCCATTTGCGTTCGAGCTGAAGTTCTTTGGTGACGTGCTGCATGGAGCTGGCGGGCCAGCCTTCGATGGTGTGGGCTTTGGCGATTTGACGAAGGCGGTCGAGGCGGGAGACGAGATGGTTGTCGCGGAGCTCGAGGATGCGGTGACGGGTTGGCGTGTCGAGGAGGCTGAAGAGACCGACGCGGAGGCGGAAGGCATGGGGGTTGGCGATGTCGGAGACGGTGAAGTCGATGAGCTTGTCGGTGAGAGCTTGGCGGCCGGAGGGAGTGAGGGCGTAGAGGAGACGGGTCTGGCCGCGGTCTCCGTCGGCCTGTTTCTGGGTGATCCAGCCGCTTTTGAGGAAGCGCTTGAGGAGGGGGTAGATCGTGTTGTTGTGAAGTTGCTGCTCGCTTGAGAACATGGCGGCATCCTGTTTGAGGCGGTAACCGTGTTTGGGGCCTTCGAGGAGCAGGCTTAGAACTATTATGTCATTCATGACTGTGTCAAGTGTTACCTAATAGCCATGGAGGTTGTCAAGATGAGAAGGATGGTTTGGCTGGCGGTGATGCTGACGGGTCTCGCCGGGGTGGGATTGGCGCAGGGGAAGGCCGGGGCGAAGCCGAATCTAACGGGCGAGTGGAAGCTGAATGTTGCCGCGAGCGACTTTGGCGATGTGCCGCCGCCGATGCGGCAGACCGAGGTGGTGACGCAGGCCGGAGACGAGTTCGCGATTGCGATCACGATGGAGCGGGATGAGATGAAGCAGAGTTATACGCTGCGGTTTCAGGCGGGCGGAGCAGAGATGCCGCTGGCGAAGGGCTCGTTTCCGGAGGAGGCTCCGTTTCGGATTGTGGGAGTGAAGGGCGAGTGGCAGGGTGCGGTGCTGGTGGTGACGGAGAGGGTGAGTTTTCAGGGGTCGGAGGGGACGCTGAAGGCGAATTATTCGCTTTCGGCCGATGGCAAAGTGTTGCGGAAGACGACGCACGTGGCCATGGATGCGGGGGCGTTCGATACGAAGACGGTTTATGACAAGCAGTGAATGGTGTGGGTGGGACGAATCAATTCGTCGTGGTGACAGGGATATGCCACGGAGAAAAAAGGCATACCTCAGTTTTAGTGCCTGGGCTAAAGCCCAGGCCTACCTCAGAAGCAACGGCAGAAGCAACCGCAAAAGCAACGGCAAAGACAGAAGCAGATCCCCGCGGGATGACGAACAAGAAAAACAAAGGCAAGGACTGGCTGGGTGAGGGTGTACATTCCCACCCATGTCGCGATGAGACCGCGTCATGGATGGGCACCCCTTCTTGTGTGGCTGGTTGGAGAGAACAACGGCAACGACAGGCGGTGGTTAGGGAGTGCCGATGGCGGGTGGGGCGCTGGGTGGGGGATTGTTGGCGGGGGTTTTGGTGAAGGCGCGCAGGAGGCCTTCGAGGAAGGCGAAGAAGACGTCTACGGCGTAGCCGACGAGGAAGGCGATGGCGAGTGGGGGAAGAGATGCCTGTTCGGTGATGGTGATGTTGTTGAAGAGGCCGACGACGGCTCCGCCGATGCCTGCGATGAGGAAGCGGGCGGAGTTGGCGGCTGATGGGGTGAAGGTGCGGTTGCTCATCTGGTCTTCAAAGGTGCGCAGGAGATAGGCGCAGGTACCCAGAAGGGCGTAGAGGACGGGAAGGATGCAGGCGGAGATGGCACCGTAGAAGACAGCGACGTCGGTGACGAGGGTCTGGGCAAAGTAGCGGACGTCCTGGTAGGTGTTGGTGATGTTGTCGCGGGCGGCGATGGGGTCAGGGATGCCTACGGGGAGTTCGAAGAACTTTTTACGTTCTTCGGGAGTGGCTACATCTTCGAAGGGAAGTCTCTGGCGGGGGAGCACAAAGTGGTTGAGCTTGCGGGCGCGGGCGTTGATGACACGGACGATGGAGGCGTACTCCTGCAGGTCGGCGATGACGTCGGCTTCGCTGACGCCTTTGGGAGGGAATTCGACGGTCTGGCCGGGGGCGGCGGGTGGGCCTAGTTCGGCGCGGAGCTTGACGGCAAGGGTGTTGGCGCGAGTGATGTCGTCGCGGATGGCGGTGGAGACGGCGGAGGTGACGAAGGTGGCGACGGAGACGGGGATGATGACGCAGGCGAGGATGATGGCCCAGACGAGGTAGTTGTGGACGGTAGGGCGAGTGTCGTCGTGGTAGGCTTTGAGGCTTTCGGCGGTGACGGGCTTGAGGCGGGAGGCGAGGCTGGTGAGCGCGGCGAGGAGGTTGGCGGCGACATCCTCGGTCCAGCCCTCGGTGTAGGCGGTTCTGGCGCGGAGGACGGCGCCGCGAGTGTCGGGGGTGACGTCGATGCCGATCTCGGCGGCGTACTTGAGGAGGCGCTCGGCGTCGCAGAGGGCGTCGTTGAAGTAGGCAGGATTTTTTTGAGACTCCAAGGACCCGGTGGTAGCAAGATGCGCCATTACTGCAGCCTCGACATGCGGAATTGACGTTCGGGGAGAGACCGCAATAGTACCTGAAGGATGGCTGGGGGCAAAGTGGCGTCTGGCGGACTAAAGGAGCGTGTCTGATCGAAGGCTGGGTTTGCCTGTTGGATTAGAGTGGCGAGATCTAACTTGTTGCGTGGGTGTCGTACCACGGAGCTCGGAGCTTTTCCCGGAGCTGGCGGAGGGCCGAGCGGAGGGCGTTCTTTCCAGCGGGGGTGTTCGATGACTCGCCGGTGTGCGGCTCAGAAGATCGAGGGAGAGCCTTTCGAAAGCCGGGAATCTTTAAGAGGACGCGGAGAATTCCGGCATCGCCGAAGATGCGATATCCGAGAAAGATGAGTCTGTATCGGCGAATTGCCTGGCTCATCGTCAACCATTTCCCGGGGAGTTCTTCACCGAAGAGACCGCTTGAACCGGGTTCGAAGCTGTGCTGCACATAGCAACCTTCGGCAGCGGGAGCGGGTGGTTTCTGACGGTCGATATTCTTCTGGTCCACTATTTTGAAGCGAGAGTAGCCGAGTTTTTTGAACATCTCGAACTCATTTAAAAGCGCGGGCCACGATCTCTTTTCGCTTTCGATAGAGACGAATTTGGGTTTGTCCTGCTCTTCGGCGAGGCTCTTCAGGCACAAAAGATCTGCGCCTTCGATGTCGATCTTGAGGTAGTACGGAACTCCATGTTTGCCGAGGATTTCGGAGAAGTTCGTTGCTTTTACCTTGATGAGTTCGGAAGAGCTGATGCCGAAGGCGGCATTTCTTTCGGCCCAGACTGGGCGAATGGTTCCCCAGATGGAGAAGGCCTGGTCGACGTAAAAATCGACTTCTCCGGTATTTTCGGCGATGGCAGCGTCGATCAGGACGAGGCTGCCGTCGGAGAGATTCGATTGAAATCTTTCTTTCAGTTTTTCGGTAAGGACGGGGTTCGCCTCGATCGCAATGACTTTGAAACCTTTTCTTAAATAGAAATCGGTGTCTTCGCCAAGGTGTCCTCCGACGTCATAGATCAGGTGTGAATCCATGAGCTCTCCTGCGTAGTCGCACTATATCGCAGGTTTCGGGCTTTGAGGTAGAGAGTTGGGAATCTTCGGTGCGCGTCTCACGACGTGAGAACGGGTAAAGACAAAGCAAACCCATGTCGGCTACAGCTTAGACTCTCTTTCGATCAAGGCTTCGAGGTCAGCCTTGACGCGATTGCGGAGAGAGACTGGTTCGATGACGTGGGCGTTAATGCCGAGGCCGAGGGCTACGAAGGCGGCTTCGGATTCGTGCTCGAACTCGATGCGGAGAGTCCTCCAGTTTGGATGATGTTCGTGATCGATGGCGGTGGTGGTGCGCCAGATGACCATCCATTCCGCTGTGCGGGGTTCGATGCTGAAGGTGGCGTAGTAGAGGGGGCGCTCGGCCTGGTAGCGGTCGGTGGAGGTCTTCCATGCGGCGGCGAGATCGAAGTTGGCGGGGCGGTGGCTCGACTGCTCGAGCACGCGGGTCTGCTCGATGCGGGAGACGCTGTAGGTGCGGCGACCTCGGGGAGTGTCGGCGAAGAGATACCAGGTGTTGCCTTTGGCGATGAGGCCGAGGGGGTCGACGGTGCGCTCAATTGGCTCGCGACCGAACTGGCGATAGAGGAAGGTGAGCTTGCGGTCGAGGGAAAGGGCGTCCTGCACGATTGGGAGGGCGGCGAGGTCTGCGGCGGGGCCGCGCCAGCCGACGGGGTCGACATAGAGACGCTGGCGGATGGAGGCTGCCTGATGGCGGAGCGAAGTGGGAAGGGCGGCCATGAGCTTTTCGAGGGCGCGCTCGGCTGCGGCGGCGAGGCGGGTGTCGCCGATGGAACGAGGCTGAGCCATGAGGAGGGCGCGTAGCTCGGATTCTTTGAGACCGGGGACCTGGGTACGCCAGTTTTCGTCGAGCTGCCAGCCGCCTTGCGCTCCGCGAAGGGCGAGAACGGGGACGCCGGAGGCGCTGAGGGCTTCCATGTCTCGGTGGACGGTGCGGGCGGAGACTTCGAGACGTTCGGCGAGCTCGCGACCGGTGAGACGGCCGTGGGCCTGAAGGAGAAGGAGCGCGGAGAGGAGACGGTCGGAACGCATGAATAATTTTGAGAATAATTTGGAATTATGACATTGGATGTCATATATGGGAACGTACTCTCATTTTTGTGGAGATGAACAAGCTCCCAATGGAGGATTGACCGATGAGTCCCAAGATGACGGAACTTTTTCTGGAAGAGTTGAAGCACGAGGCTGCAGGGACGCGGAAGGCGTTGGAGCGCGTGCCGGAAGGGCACTATGGGTGGAGGCCACATCCGAAGTCAATGGATTTTGGGTATCTGGCATCGCTGGTGGCAACGATGCCGGCATGGATTGAAGCGATGATCAAGCAGGATGAGCTGGACTTTGCGCCGAAGGATGGTGCGAATGGATATAAGCCAAGCGAGCTGCGGACGGCTGCGGAACTGGTGGCGGCGCTGGATGAGAGCGTGGAGAAGGCTCGGGCTGCACTGGCGGGGACGACGGACGAGCATCTGCTGACAACATGGAAGCTGAAGGCGGCTGGATACCTAGTGACCGAACTTCCGCGTTACGTGAATATCCGGACCGGGATGTTCAATCACTGGGCGCACCATCGCGGGCAATTGACAGTATATCTGCGTTTGAATGAGGCGACGGTGCCTGCGCTGTATGGGCCTTCGGCAGACGAGCGAGGGTTTTAAGCGTAGGGCCATCCATTGCAGGAAGAAGGATGGATGGCCTCTACGCAATGGTGGCAGCAGCCTCGCCGGAATGGGAAGGTTCGAACGATGGCGACTGCTCGCGGATGGGGAAGTCGATGACAAAGGTGGTCCCGTGGCGATGTGGACCGATGCTGGTACGGAGGCGCAGGCGGGCTTTGTGCTTGGTGAGGATCTCGCGCGTAACCCAGAGGCTAAGACCGGTGCCGAGGGACTCCTTCGTGGTGAAGAACGGCTCCCAGATGCGGGCGAGCGCCTGAGGTGGGATGCCGCGACCGGTATCTGCGACGAGGAGACGGACGTGGCCGTCGATGAAACGGGTGCGGATGCGAATGGTTCCAGCGTCGCCATAAAAAGCGTCGATGGCGTTTGCGAGCAGATTGGAGAGAACCTGTTTGATCTCGCCCTCGACGCCGCGAAGTTTGTAGCCGGGTTCGCGGAGATAGTCGGGGCCCCACCATATTTCTATGGGGTGGCAGCTGGCGAGGCAGATGCTGACGACGGTGCGAAGGTTTCGCACCAAGTGGTGACGGGGCCGGTTGGTAGCTGACTCCAGTCGAGGTTGCGCATGAGTGTGGCCATTTCGCCGTCGCCACGCATGATCTGTGATTTGAGTTTTTCTTCTACATCCTGGGACATTGCTGGTTCTTTCCTGAGGACTCCACCCGTTTATAGCGTATATCGCTGTGAAGTAAATCGATATGATTGACGCGGTCAACGCTGACTATAGGATGCGTCGACGAGCCTAAACTTAATAATTATTCCGGCCGTATGATGTGGGACAGGAGTTCCCTGGGGGACCAAATGTCTTCAGCTAGCAATCATCCGGGCGCATTTGTCGCCGCTCCCGCTTTGTCTACGACGAAGGTTGAGGCCAGTTCGGCAACGGTTCCCTGGTACATCTGGGCGGGTGTACTTGCAGTTACGTCGGCATCGATTGGCGGGGCCTGGGATGTGTCGTGGCACCGGTCGATTGGGCGAGACAGCTTCTGGACTCCGGCGCATATGGCGATCTATGCGTGTGGTGTGATTGCGGCGATTGTGTGCGCGTGGCTGGTGATGAAGTGCACATTTGGGCGGGAGGAGCAGATGCGTGCGGCTTCAGTGAGTGTGTTGGGACTGCGGGCTCCGCTGGGAGTGTTTCTGGCTGGATGGGGCGGGCTGGCGATGCTGACCTCGGCGCCGTTCGATAACTGGTGGCACAACGCGTATGGGCTGGATGTGAAGATTGTGAGTCCGCCGCATACGCTGCTAATTCTTGGGATTCGTGCGGTGACTGTGGGAATGCTGTTTTTGATCCTCGCGGCGATGAATCGCGCGGCTGAGGCGGGAGCGGAGAACTTCAGGCGGCTGCAGATGCTCTTTCTGTATCTGGGTGGGCTGATGATCGGTGGGCAGATGTTCTTCCTGCAGGAGTACACGTGGGACGTCAAGCTACACGAGGTGGCTGCTTATATTGCGATGGGGATTGGGTTGCCGTTGCTGTTTGCGCTTTTCTCGCAGGCGTCGCGGTTCAAATGGGCGGCGACGGCGACTGCGGCGGTGTATACCGTGTTCGTGATCAGCGAGATTCTGATTCTTCCGCTGTTTCCGGCGCAGCCGAAGCTGGGGCCAGTGTTCTATCCGGTTACGCATCTGGTTCCGGCGAAGTTTCCGGTTTTGATCGTGATTCCGGCGCTTGCACTGGATCTGCTGTGGCAGCGAATTCGTGGATGGAAGTCGTGGCAGATTGCGCTGGCTTCAGGAGTGGTGTTTATCGCTGTTTTGGCGGCGGTGGAGTGGCCGTTTGCTAACTTCCTGATGTCGCCTGCGAGTGCGAACAGGTTCTTCGGAACGATTTATTTCGACTACAACTCGCGTCCGGCCGGCCCGGATCGGTTGCGTGAGTTCTTCCTGCCGGACCATGGAATGGTGATTTGGCTGGGGCTGTTGCGCGCCAGTATTTATGCCGCTATTTCGACATGGATCGGGTTGAGTTTTGGCCGCTGGATGCGTGGTGTGCAGCGATGAAGAAGGTGGGGCGGATTCTTCTGTTTGTTCTTCTGATTGTTTGGGGTGCGGCGCCTGCGCGGGCGCACGTCGGGAACAAGGATGTGTTCGAACAGGTGAACGCTGGGCCTTACAAACTGTTTGTAACGGTGCGAACGCCGAATGTCATTCCGGGTGTAGCTACGATCGAGGTTCGTGCGAGCGGGCCTGCGGTCAGGTCGATTCGCATAACGCCGGTGCCGCTGACGGGCGAGGCTTCGAAGCATCCTCCAGCTTCGGATGCGATGAAGGGTTCGGCTGTCGATCCGGCGTTTTTTACGGGGTCGCTTTGGCTGATGGCTTCGGGGTCGTGGCAGGTGCGGTTTGAGGTAGACGGGGCTGCTGGTGCGGCCAGCGCTAGTGTTCCAGTGCCAGCGATGCCGTTGTCGATTTTGCCGATGCAGCGGTCGATGGGGATTGTGCTTGGAGTGCTGGGACTGATTCTGGTGCTGGGAATGGCGGGGATTGTTGCTGCCGCGGTTCGGGAGGCAAGGCTGCAGCCGGGTGTGCAGGTTACTCCAACGCGCCGTCGAAGGGCACTGATTGCGAGCCTGATTACGCTGGCAGTGATGGGGCTTGCGGTCTATGGGGGAGCGAAGTGGTGGAACGTCGAGGCGGCTGGATATGCGGCGGATATTTATCGTCCGTTGAGCCTCAGGCCTGCGTTGAGGGGAAATACGCTCGATCTGAATATTGGACGCCATGACGATCTGCAATCGTTCACGAAATGGAAGTCGCGTGCGAATGATGATCTGTTGCCGGACCATGGGCACCTGATGCATCTGTATGCGATTCGGCAGCCGGGGATGGATGCTGTGTTTCATCTGCATCCGGAGCAGGTGTCGGCTGGGGATTTGAGGATGACGCTGCCGGCGATGCCTGGGGGGACGTACAAGCTTTATGGGGACATTGTTCATGCGAACGGATTTCCGGAGACGCTGATTGCGGAGCTGGTGATTCCGGCTGATATGCAGGGAGCAGCGCTAGCGAGTGAGGACGCGTCGGCTATGCCTCCGGCGCTGTCGCAGGGAGAGCTTGGAACGACGTACAAGCTTCCGGATGGCTATTCGATGGTGTGGGAGCGGCCTGCGGAGCTTACGGCGGATACGGCTTATGCGCTGCGCTTTCGATTGCTCGATCCTGCAGGCAAGCCTGCGATGGATATGCAGCCTTATCTCGGAATGGCAGGTCATGCGGCGTTCGTGAAGACCGACGGAAGCGCGTTTGCCCATACGCATCCTGAGGGGTCTGCGGCGATGGCCGCGATGATGCTGGCGAAGGCCGATTCGGCTGACATGGCCGGGATGGATATGTCTGGAGACGACGAAAAGATTTCGTCGTCTGTAGATTTTCCATATGGGTTTCCGTCGGCGGGGCGGTACCGGGTGTTTATCCAGATGAAGCATGGTGGGACGGTGGAGACGGGGGTGTTTGATGCTGATGTGCGGTGACGTGGGGGTGCTAGAAGCAAGAGCAATGACAACAGCAAAAGCAATAGCAAAATGCAGGGATTCTTCGCTTCGCTCAGAATGACGGCAAGTACAAAACAACGGCAAGAGCAACAGCAGATCCCTACGGGATGACAAACAAAAGAGACAACAAAAGAAACAAACAAAAGAGACAACAGAAAGAGCAACGGCAAGCAACGGCAAAGAACCGGCGACGGCAGCGCAATCCAGGATGGTTACTGCATCAGTTAGAGTCGGTCCGTGTGGTGGAAGAGGCGGATTCCGGCTATGCCGGCGGCTCCGGCGGCGAGGCATTGGGGAGTGTTGTCGAGAGTGACTCCGCCAAGGGCAAAAACTGGAATGGGGGCGGCTGCTGTGCAGGCTTCGCGGAGGTGGTCGAGGCCGGTGCCGGGAGCGACGTGCTGGCCGGAGATGGATTTCTCGAAGACCGGAGCGAAGAGGATGGCGGTAATGGGCTGGGTGCGGGCTTGCTCAACTTCCGCGAGGGTATGGCAGGAGACAGTGATGATAGGGTCGGGCAGACTGGCCTGGGCGTAGCGGTGGCGGATTTGGGTAGCAGTGGGTTGGTTGGGGGCTGAGGTGAGATGGACTCCATGAGCGGCGGTGGTGATGGCGATGCCGGGGCTGGAGCTGATGAGGAGACGGGTAGAGCTATTGGCAATGGCTTCGAGGATTTTTCGTGTCAGCAGGATGAGATCAAAGGGGGTTAGATCCTTTTCGCGGAGCTGGATGAAATCGATGCCCTCGGTTGCCCAACGGGCGGCCTGGCGGACGAGGGCGTCCTGCTGGAGACGGTCGTTGCCGGAAAATAACGTTCGCTGAGTGATGGCGTAACGAAGCACGACGATAAGTGTAGTAGCAGAACACCGCCAAGGCTTGATATGGCAAATCAAGGGTTTAGGGGCAGGCGAAGGAGGGGAGGTCACGGGTCTGTGTTAGTTTTTAGGCAGTAGAGGCTTATCTGCCTTATCGTCAAGACTGGCCCCCGATGCCGCCGTGCACGGGCCATAACCAGGACCAACAACGTCGCTACGGCGCAAGAGTATGACTTTATGAGCAGTGTGTACGATCTGATCGTCATCGGATCCGGCCCGGCCGGGCAACGTGCGGCAATTTATGCCTCCAAGCTAGGTAAAAAGGTCGCGCTGGTGGAGATGCGCGAGGTGGTTGGCGGGGCCTGTATCAGTACGGGCACGATTCCGTCGAAGACCATGCGTGAGGCGGTGTTGCACCTCTCGGGCTATAACTACAAGTCCATCTATGGAATGAACTACCGGGTGAAGGAACGCATTACAATGGCGGACCTTGCATTCCGGGTTCAGCACGTCATCAAGACCGAGATCGATGTGACCGAGGCGCAGCTTTCGCGGAACAACATCGAGATGCTGGTGGGCGTCGCGAGCTTTGAGGATACGACACACGTTAAGGTGACCAATTCGCGCGGGTCGACCATTTATGAGGCGAAGAACATTCTGATCGGCACGGGGACGAAACCGGCTGCGTCGGCGAAGGTGCCGATCAATGGGCGGAGCATTATCAACAGCGACCTGGTGCTGGAGCTGGTGAACCTGCCGAAGACGATGATTATCGTGGGCGGCGGCGTGATCGGGGTGGAGTACACCTGTATGTTCGCGGCCCTGGGAGTGCGGGTGACGCTGATTGAGCGGAGGCCGAGGCTGCTGGAGTTCGCGGATCAGGAGATTATCGAGGCGCTGAGCTACCATCTGCGGGATTCGCGCGTGACGATGCGACTGAACGAAGAGGTGGAGTCGGTCGAAGAGATGCCGGATGGGACCGTCGTCGCCAACCTTGAGAGCAAGAAGAAGGTGCAGGGCGATGCGTTGCTGTATGCGGTTGGGCGGCAGGGAAATGTGGACGAGTTGAACCTGGGAGCCGTGGGGATCGAGTCGGACTCGCGAGGGCGCATCCCGGTGGATAAGGACTTCAGGACGAAAGTGCCGACGATCTTTGCGGTGGGCGACGTGATCGGGTTTCCGTCGCTGGCTTCGGTATCGATGGAGCAGGGTCGTGTGGCTGCGGCGCGGGCGTTTGGGGACGATAAGATTCTGTCGAATCCGGGGCTGTATCCGTATGGAATTTATACGATTCCAGAGATCAGCTTTATTGGAAAGACCGAGGAGCAGTTGACGGAAGAGGATGTTCCTTACGAGGTGGGGGTGGCGTACTACCGCGAGATTGCGCGTGGGCAGATTCGCGGAGATACGACAGGAAGGCTGAAGCTGATCTTCCATCGGATGACGCACGCGATTCTTGGTGTTCACATCATCGGCGAAGGGGCCAGCGAACTGCTGCACATTGGACAGGCTGTGATGGCACTGGGCGGAACGCTGGATTATTTCGTGGATACGGTGTTCAACTATCCAACTCTTGCGGAATGTTATAAAGTTGCGGCTTTCAACGGGTTGAATCGCGTGAGCAAGTTCGAATAGAAATGCGCGGGCCCGAGACGAGGCGGAGCAGTCATGGCAAAGACAATTGGGGTCACGATAACTGAAAGAATTGCTGCCGGGTTGGTAGTGGATCATAAGCTGGAAGGGGAGCTTCGACGCTTTCCTGAGAGCGAAGATGATGTGGACGCCCTGGTAGAGCTGCACACGGATGCCCTGGTGGAGACGATCTGCGAGCAGGTGGTTGAGGCGGCGGGTGGGGCCAAGGATATTTCAGCGGTTGGTGTTGCGGTGCCGGGGCTGGTGAAGAACGGCGTGGTGGAAGAGGCTCCGAACCTGCCGCAGTTGAAGGGCGCACGAATGCAGGAGCTGCTGGCGACGCGGCTGCGAACGTACGAGATCAACGCCGCGGTGACGATTGTGAACGACGCGGACGGTATGGCGGCGGGACTGGCGTCGGCGCATGGCAAGCTGGACAGCATGATCCGGGTATGGACGCTGGGCGTGGGGATTGGGTATGGACGCTATCCGTTTACGCCGGGCGTGTGGGAGGGCGGCCACTCAGTGGTAACGCTCGACGAGAAGGAGCGGTTCTGCGGGTGCGGCGGACGCGGGCACATGGAAGGGATCATGGGGCATCGGGCGATGCGGCTGCGGTTTCTGGATATGGAGCCGGAAGAGGTGTTTGAGGCGGCGAAGAACGGCGATGCTCGATGCATGGACTTCAAGCGGCTGTGGCATAAGGCGCTGGCTGCTGCTTCGGCGACATCGATCCATATGGCAGGGCCGGGCAAGTTCTTCCTGACGGGGTTCAACTCGGTGTTTCTGGATATGCCGATGCTGAAGGATTACATGCAGCAGATGGTGAAGATGAGTCCGCTGCAGAGTTATTCGCTGGAGGTGGTGGAGGATGATCCGAAGGTAAGGATTATCGGGGCGGCAGTGACGGCGGAGCAGGCTGCGGGCTTGTAGGCGACAGTGCGTAGGGGATAGGGAGTAGAAGGCTGATGCGGATTTTGCTTGTTGTGGCGTTGGCGCTGCTTTCGTTTGCCCGTGCTGTATTCGCGCAGGAGCTTGATCCGGATCCGAACAGGATCTTTGTGACTCCGCTGAAGTGGAAGAGCGCGGCGGATGAGTCGCCCGATAAATCCGCTAATGGGACGCTGGCCATCCTCTATTCGGAGGGTGTGTACGCGGAAGTTACAGCGGCGTTCGTCAAGAAGGTTGGAAGTCAGCAGATCGACCTGAATCTGAACGATGGATCTGTTGTTCGTCTGGGGACGTGGAATCGAATCGAGGATTCTGATCTGATCCGCGTTGAGAGCCGCGAGCTGTCACGGTCGCCAGAAGGAGAGACGAAGCTTGGCGGACCATTGACAGCGCGAACGTGCCGGCTGGAGCGCCCCTCTTCGACTCATATTGCCGATACGATCGTCTGCCAGGGTCTTGTCGTGAATCATGCGCAGAAGGCCATCGGCCTGGGTGGCTTTCCTTCGAGGGTGCGCCAACTCGTCGCGGCACAGGACAAGGCAGCCGGTTCGACTCCGTGACGTAATTATTTCTGGCAGGTGGGGCAGAAGTGGGTGCTTCGACCGCCGACTACGACGCGTTTGATTGGTGTGTTGCAGATGCGGCAGGGCTGGCCGGTGCGGGAGTAGACGTGGTGATGGAGTTGGAAGAAGCCGGCTACGCCGTCGGCGTCCACGTAGTCGGAGACGGAGGAGCCTCCTAGCTTGATGGCTTCGCGGAGGACTTTTTGCAGGGCTTCGCGGAGGCGGGTCAGTTCGGCGCGGGTGAGGCGTCCGGCATGGCGGAGGGGACGGATGCCGGCGTGGAAGAGAGCTTCATCAGCGTAGATGTTGCCTACTCCGTGGAGAAGCGACTGGTTGAGTAGAGCGGCTTTGATGGGGGTTTTGCGATTGTGGAAGAGGGCGATGAAGTCTTCGAGGGGGATGGTGAGGGGTTCTTTGCCGGGGCCGGCGTAGGTTTCGGTTGCGACGGAGAGGCGGCCGAAGCGGCGGGGGTCTACGAAGCGGAGTTCGCGACCGCCGCTGAGGGTGAGGATGGCGTGGGTGTGGGGTGGTATGGGTGTGTCTGGGGTGGAGACAAGAAGGCGTCCGGTCATGCCGAGGTGGACGAGGAACTGGGCGGCTTTCTTCTTGCGAGTTAGATCGACGACGATGGTCTTGCCTACGCGATGAACGCGGTCGATGCGGCTGCCGGTGAGGATTTCAATGATCTCGTCGGGTGGTGATTTGAAGGTCTGGGGCTTGTTGCTGGTCCAGACGGAGCGGATGGTCTGTCCGTGGACGCGCGCGTGGACGCCATTGGCTACGGTTTCGACTTCGGGGAGTTCGGGCATGACAGTTTGAAGTATATGGCGATGGGCAATTCCACCGATTTTAAGACTCGACCACGGATGATCGCGGGGCACGGATTTAAAGGTAAAGACGGATTAAGGCTTGAGACGGTTTAAGTGTTTGTGACGGGTAGGCTAATTTTTGATTTTGTGCAAATGGGTTGTGATCTTTATTTAATCCGTTTATCGGTGTGATCCTTGGTCGTGCTTTTTTCTGGCTGCGGCTGGCGTGGTTATACTTGTGTTCCTTATGACGAAGGCGATTTTTCTGTGTGCGTTTATGAGCTTGAGTGCGAGTCAGGGTTATGCCCAAGGTGGTGCGGATGCTGCGGTACGTCCTCTTTTGCTGGTGGCGAATCAGCACAGCCGTGACCTTAGCCTGATCGATCCGAATGCGGCAAAGCAGATTGCGGCTGTGCCGGTGGAGGGTATTACGGGTCACGAGGTGGCGGCTTCGCCGGACGGCAAGACAGCTTATGTGCCAATTTATGGCAACTCGGGTGTGGGTAAACCGGGTACGGATGGGAGCACGATGTCGGTGATCGATCTTGCGAGTCGGAAGGTTGTGCATACGGTCGATTTCGGGCATGGGGTGCGGCCGCATTGCGCGGTCTACGACAAGAACAGCGGAATGCTGTATGTGACGACGGAGCTGGATAAGACTGTCAGCATCATCGATCCGAAAACGCTGAAGATTGTCGGCACGGTGCCTACGGGGCAGGAGCAATCGCATATGCTGGCGCTGACGCGGGATGGGTCGCGAGGCTATACGGCGAACGTGGGACCGGGAACAGTTTCGGTGCTGGATATGAAGGCGCGGAAGACGCTGGCGATTATTCCGATCTCCGGAAATACGCAGAGGATCGCGGTGTCGCGGGACGATAGCATGGTGTTTACGGCGGACCAGACGAAGCCGCAGCTCGCGGTGATCGATACGGCGACGAACAAGGTGAAGACGTGGGTGGCGCTGCCTGCGGTGGGCTATGGCACCGCTCCGACGATCGATGGACGGTGGCTGCTGGTGACGATGCGGGATGCGAAGGGTGTCGCGGTGGTGGATCTGAAGGCGATGAAGGTGGCGCAGACGATCGTAGTTCCGGGTGGCCCGTCGGAGGTATTGGTAAGCGACGATGGGAAGACGGCTTATGTGGCATGCAACTTCGCCGATCAGGTGGCGGTGATCGATCTGGCTGGGTGGAAGGTGAAAGAGCTGATCGACGCTGGGAAAGACGCAGATGGGATGGCGTGGGTTCGGTAGGTCGGCTGAATGAGATAAGGCGGTTCGCGCTTCGCACGAATACCCACTTATGCGGTGAGACTGCATGAATGGGGCACTCGGTACAAGGTTCTGGGGATTAGTGATGGGCGAGGCGAAGGATGGGGAGAAGGCTGGAGTAGTCGTCCGTCCAGGTGCGGAGGCCGGGGATGGGATCTACCGGAAGGGCTACGCCGACGATGTCAGGGCGATCGAAGAAGCCGGTGTTGTTGCTGACGAGCACCCAGGTGGAACGGTAGGCTCCGCGGGACTCGTTGGCGGGACTGTCGACGACTCTGGCTGTCATGTTGGCCGAGGCTGCGACCTGAGCTATTTCGGGGGCGAGGTCGAGGTACTGGTTGGAGACGTGGAAGGCGATGATGCCGGTGGGTGTGAGGTGTCTGCGGTAGAGCTCGATTGCCTGGGTGGTGAGCAGGTGGAGCGGGATGGCGTCGCCGGAGAAGGCATCGACGGCGAGGACATCGAAGTTCTGTGCGGATTCGTGCGTGAGTGAGCTGCGGGCGTCGCCGTCGGCAAAGCTGATTTGGGCTTTGGAGTCGCGGAGGTAGGTGAAGAGGTTTTGCGCGATGGGGCGGACGAGCGGGTTGATCTCGTAGAAGCGGATGTGGTCGCCCGGCGCGCCATAGGCAGCGAGAGTTCCTGCGCCCAGACCAACAACTCCGATGTTGCGGGGGTGGCCTTCGCAACAGTGCAGCAGAGCGAGGCCTACGCCAGAGTCGGGCGCGTAGTAGGTTGTGGGGATTTTGGCTTTGCCCTGGGCGAAGAGCTGGGTGCCATGCTGAATGGTGCCGTTCAGGAGCATTCGTACGGGAGCGTCCTGCGCCGGTGTGGCGGTCTGCTTGATACGCAGACTGCCGTAGAAGTTTCGCGTAAGGAAGATGGCGTCGCGTTTGTAGCCGTTGTGCAGCATCAGGAGCAGGCCAAGCAGAAGAAAACTGGCGGTAGACCAGAGGAGGCGTTGTGGCCAGCCGTCGCGCCAGGTGACCCAGAGGGCGAGCACAGCAGTGAGCAGGAAGGCGATGGCGAGATCGTAGTTGGCTGAAAAGAGCAGAGGGCTGGCGACGCCGATGAAGAAGGTACCGGCGGCTCCGCCAGCGGCGACGAGGAGATAGAAAAAGGTGGTCTCGGATGGCCGTTGCGGACGCAGGGCGTAGGCCTCGGCGTGGCAGAAGAGGCAGGCGATGAAGCACTCGAGGAGGAAGAAGGCGATGTTGAGGCCGATGGGGAAGCTGGTTTCGGCTTTGGAGACCGCGTAGCCGAGGCTGGCGAGCATGAGCACGAGCAGGCGGATGACGATGGCGCGACGGTACAGGGTGGGGAACTCGAAGGCGATAATGAAGGTGAGTAGATAGGCTGTGAGCGGAAGGATCCAGAGGAGCGGAATGGCGGCGATGTTGACGGTGAGGTGGCTCGTGACTGCGCTGAGCTGCATGGCCGCGACCATGGGCAGCAGAAACCAGAGCCATTTCACCGTGTGAGGAGTCGAGGCCGCATTGGATTCAGATTCGGGCGATGTCTGCTCAATCGGATGGGCCTGACGGGTGAGGATGAAACAGAGGATCGCGTAGGCGAGGAAGCCGATGGTCCAGAGGAAGCGCTGGAGTCTGAGCGTGAGGTGAGGTTCGACAAGAGTGGGATAGGCGAGAAGGGCAAGAAGCGAACCGACGTTTGACAGCGCGAAGAGGCGGTACCAGACCGGTCCGCCTTCCTGTCGAGCGAGCCAGACCTGCAGCAGCGGGCTGGTAGACGCGAGCAGGAGGAATGGCACGCCGATGGTTGTAGCGAGGGTTGTGAAGATCGTCGTGACGGGGTGAGTGGTTCCGTTGGATTGGAGGAAGACGGGCAGCGCGAGTGTGACGGCTGCCAAGACAAGCAGAGCTATGTGCAGTCTCTGGCGGCTGTGCGTGAAGGAGCTGCGGTTGAGCCAGTGTGCGTAGAGGTAGCCGAGGAGCAGGGCGGTCTGAAAGAAGACCAGGCAGGTGAGCCAGACTGCCGAAGAGCCGCCAAGTACAGGAAGCAAGCGTTTGGCGGCCATGGGCTCGACCAGGAAGAGGAGAAACGCCGCGAGAAAGGCGGTGGTTCCATAGAGCAGACGGGATGAGGACATGAAATACCCGGGATCAGATGTAGGTGAACAATACGGCGTCCACGATTTTGTGCGCTGCACGTGCAGGAGGAGTCTAACGATAGATTGTGGACTTGCGCTATCAGAATGATGGGCAGATCGTGCCGCACAGCCGAACGAAAATAAGTGCGGCTCGCAGAGACATCCTCACTACGTGAGGGTTTGCTCTAGAGGCACAGTTTTTGGTGCGGTCACAGATGGAAAGAAAGTTTGGGGTGAATAGGAATGAGTATGTCGTTTCGGACCGGATTGGTTCTTTGTCTCTCATGGCTTTCATTTTCAGCATTGGCTCAGCAGACGGGCTTGGCCACGGAGCAGTTGCAAACGCCGTCAACGGCGAATGAATCCGTAAATTCGGCGCACGATCGCCAGCTTACGCTCGATGTCGTGGTGAGCGACCGGTCGGGAAAGGCTGTGTCAGGATTGCAGGAGAAGGACTTTGTCGTTCTCGACGATAAGAAGCCGCAGAAGATTCTTGGGTTTCAGGCATCGGGAGGCGCACAGCCGGAGCCGGTGCAGGTCCTTCTGGTGGTCGACGAAGTGAATACTTCGTTTACCACCGTGACGTATGAACGGGACCAGATCAAAAAATTTCTTCTGCAGAATGGCGGGAACCTGGCTCACCCGGTAACGATGGCTTTTTTTTCGGATTCAGGAACTCAGGTTCTGAATGATGCGTCCCGCGATGGAAATGCGCTGCTGGCTTCGTTCGATCAGCATGAGACAGCACTGCGTTCGATCCGCCGTTCGACGGGATTCTATGGTGCGGAAGAGCGGTTTCAGCTCTCATTGGGGATGCTGAACTCGCTGACGGCGAGGGAGGCGCAGATTCCAGGAAGAAAGATAGTCGTCTGGATCAGTCCGGGCTGGCCGCTTCTCTCTGGGCCTGGAGTTCAATTGAGCAATAAGGATCAAAAGTCTCTGTTTGCGGCGATCGTTGGGGCCTCGACGGCAATGCGCCGGGCTCGCATGACGCTTTCTAGCGTGGACCCGCTTGGGGTCGCCGATTCTGGAAATCTCTTTTATTACCAGGAGTTCCTGAAGGCGGTTTCGGCGGTGAAGAATGTGCAGGCCGGCAACCTCGCGCTACAGGTGCTGGCGACGCAGACGGGCGGCCTTGTGCTGAACGCGAGCAGTGACATCACCGCTCAGATCCAACGTGCGGTGTCGGATGCCGATGCGTTTTATACCCTGACCGTGGAGACGCCGCCGGCGGAGCAGCCAAATGAATATCACGCGATCGACGTGAAGGTTGAACCGGCGGGTCTGACAACACGGACGCGTCGAGGGTATTACGGGCAGCCATAGACGAATCGCGCCAGTCACGAGGAATATGAAGTCGGAGGTATAGGATCGTGCGGGACACGATATGATGGGAGAGGCGCGTTTGCAGCTGCGAGCCGCCTATCCGGCCGGGCCAATCCTTTGGAGACATATTCTTTGAGTCAACGCAAATCAGCGGTAATTCTGGGTGCCCAGTGGGGCGATGAGGGCAAGGGCAAGATTGTGGATGTGCTCTCGGAAAAGTTCTCCGTTGTGGCGCGGTATGCGGGCGGACACAATGCCGGGCACACGGTCATCATCAAGGGCAAGAAGTTTGTGCTGCAACTGATCCCATGCGGCGTGCTGCGGCCGGAGTGCAAGGGCGTAATCGGCAACGGCGTTGTGCTGGATCCGATGGCATTCCTGAATGAGGTGAAGAAGCTGAAGGACGCCGGACTGCCGGTGGATGGACAGCTTTTCATATCGAACAGGGCGCAGGTGATCCTGCCGTATCACCGGATGATCGAATTGGCTGCGGAGAACGCTCCCGGACGGACGAAGATTGGGACGACGAGCCGCGGCATCGGGCCGGCTTATGAAGACAAGATGCACCGGAGCGGACTGCGGGTGGTCGATCTGCTGAACTCGGCGCTGCTGCGGACGCATATTGAGAACGCCTGCCACGAGAAGAACACGATTGCTCATGCGCTGTTTGGCACGGAACCGCTGGATCCGAAGACGATGTATGAAGAATACTCGCGGGCGGCGGAGCAGATTGCACCGTTCGTGACGGATACGGCTGTGATGCTGAATGATGCGATCCGGAATGGCGAGAAGGTGATGTTCGAAGGGGCGCAGGGTGCGCTGCTCGATATCGACCATGGAACGTATCCGTTTGTGACGTCGTCATCGGCTACGGCTGGCGGTGCGGTGACCGGGACGGGCGTTGGGCCGACGCAGATTGGCACCGTAATCGGCGTGACCAAGGCTTATGTGACGCGGGTGGGCGAAGGACCGTTCCCGACGGAGATCCATGACAACTCGGCTGACCTGCTGCGTGCGCGGGGGCAGGAGTATGGCGCCGTTACGGGCCGTCCGCGACGCTGCGGCTGGCTGGATCTGCCGCTGTTGCGCTACAGCAACATGATCAACGGCACGGAGTGGCTGGTCGTCACCAAAATGGACGTAATGGATGAGTGCGAGGAGATTCCGGTCTGCACCGGCTATAAGGTTGACGGAAAGGTCACGGACGTCATACCGGCGGACATGCGGGGGTTTGAGTCCATACAGCCGATGTACACGACATTGAAGGGCTGGAAGACCTCGACCGAGGGCATCACGGAGTTCGATCAGCTGCCGCAGCTGGCGCAGGATTATCTGCGGTTTCTCGAGAAGGAATCGGGTGCAAAGATTGGCATGGTTTCGACTGGGCCGGACCGTGACCAGACGATGACTTTGCCGTCGTTTGCCGAAGCACTGGAAGCTTAAAAGGAAAAGGCCGAAACTATGCTGAGCTTTACCGTGCGAATGAAGTTTGAACAGCAAGACTGCGAGCAGGTGGCGGATTGGCTGCGACACCTTACGGTAGCGTCGCGCCAGGAGCCCGGATGCGTGAGCTATGTTCCTCACTTCGTGGAGGGAGATGCCTGCACAGTGCTTATCTATGAGCAGTATGCGGATGAGGCGGCGCTCGATCACCATCGCAATACGCCGCACTTCCATCAATATGCGATCGGCGGACTGTACCAGAAGATGCGCGACCGACAGGTGGAAAATCTGACGGCCGTAAACTGAGCTGGTGGAACTTTCACATTTTGCAGGGTGTTCCTGCATCATAACCGCGTCACTACAACGAAAGTTCTTTTGACTCCTGACAGCGAACCGATCTAACATCCGGTACGGCTATGGCTCGCTCCGTCCGTCCAATTCGGCACTTGTTGTGGGCCGTTGCCGCTGTTCTGGCGTGCGTGCCTATGGCGTTCGGCGGGCCACTGCAATCTGTCGCCCATCCAGAAAAAAAGCATGAAGCCAAGCGCCAGGTGGAGCTGCTGGAAGAGGAGTGGCGGGTGGCACAGCTTTCGGGCGACGTCGCTACCATGGACAGGATGCTCTCGGAGGACTACATCGGCATCTCGATGACAGGCCAGGTAAGCACGAAGGCACAGCAACTCGACCGGGTGCGAAAC
>Ga0193753_10001185_pt1 | contig 22822 bp, 31 predicted proteins | sample H1c2metaG_FD_144925 | JGI IMG/M metagenome (GOLD analysis project Ga0193753, IMG submission 144925) | Soil microbial communities from a riparian zone of the East river system, Colorado, United States - H1c2 | ecosystem: Environmental > Terrestrial > Soil > Riparian zone | place: USA: East... | reverse complement strand
TCGCCGCGATGGGCAAGCCCATTGAAATTCACAACACCGATGAGATGGGCGGCTATCGACAGCCGGAGTTGACGCGCGAGATCGCAATGGGCGATCAGAGACCTGGCGGTGCGGAGAATGCGCCTGTGCCACCACCGTCTCTGCGCAAGCCCGGAGAAGCCGTGCCGACTGGCGGCCCCAATAAGGTACAGTTCCCGGTGGATAAACCGGCGACATCCTCCTCCACGAAGCCGCCCGCCAGCAGTCCATCTGACCCGCATCTCCTTTAGGGAGCCCCGTCGTGTAAACTCTTTAGAGAGCCTCAAGCGCAGTTCTTCTCCTCCGATTCCCACCGTGGCCCGTCCCGGACAATCTTTACGAGAAGTTCCGGATGATTTGATACTGCACGTCCGCAAGGTCGTCAGCCTATCGGGCATCCAGCGTGCGAGCCGAAACATTCGCACCAGGGAGAGCAAGCATTATGGCGAAGATTGCCAAGACCGGCGACCGTAAAAAGGTCATGGACACCAACAAGAGCACGGATTGTCCGAAGTGCTCCAAACCCACCCGCATCGTCAAGCGCGTTAAGGATCGTGAGCGCGGCATTCCCGGCGGAGTTTACATTTCCTGCTCGGCCTGCGATTTTTTTGAGAAGCTGTAAGCCTGCTTTGATCGAATTTGCAGTATGACAAAAAGCCCCTATTCGGGGCTTTTTGTCGTAATAGGCTATTTACTGCCACGGAAAAGAGTACGGACTATCGTCAATGCGCCTTTGTGACAATGCTTGTCAACTCTTTCTGTGCGGTCAAAATCTGAACCAAAGTTGTACTAATAAATTACGGTTACCCACTTGACGATGGTCCTGTGCAACGGGCAGACTCTACAGCGGAAAGTAGGAAACTCGCTTTGAGGAACGTCATCGCTACCGCAATATCTTCCCCAGGTTCAACCTTCGCATCTTTACCCCATTTCAACCGACCAACTTACCTGATGTGCCCGCCGGAGTGGTATGACGTCAACTACGTGATTAATCCGTGGATGGCGGGAAATCTGCACCAACCATCGCGGGACAGGGCGTTCGAGCAGTGGAGAACGCTTTATCAGCAGCTGCAGCGGATCGCCGATGTTCGGCTGCTCCATGCGCGTCAGGGGTCGCCGGATATGGTGTTTGTGGCGCATTCTGCGCTGGTTCAGCACGGTGTTGCTGCTGTTTCGAGCTTTACGCATCCGCAGCGCCAGACCGAGGAACAGCCTCTACGGCAGTGGTTTCAGGATGCCGGTTTCCTGCTTTGGGAGACGCCCAGGCAGACTTCGTTTGAAGGGGAAGGGGACGCGCTTTTCGATGCGGAAGGCGGCCATCTATGGGCTGCGCATGGGGTTAGGACGTGCCTCCATAGCCATCGGCATGTGGCGGATGCGTGGCATACGCAGGTGACTTCGCTGCATCTGGTTGACCCTCGGTTTTACCATCTGGACCTTTGTTTTTCGCCACTTAGCGGGGGATACTTAATGTATTTTCCGGAGGCGTTCGATGCGGCTTCGCGGGAGAAGATCGAGGCGGCGTACAGTGCGGATAAACGCATTGTTGTGAGTGAGTTGGAAGCTACTCAGTTTGCCTGCAATGGGATCAATGTGGGGCAGAATATTTTGATGAGCAGGGTCGAGACGGACCTTGCCGAGCGGCTGACCGGGCTTGGCTATGTAGTGACGGAGCTTGATCTTAGCGAGTTTCATCGCGGAGGCGGTTCGGCTAAGTCCCTGGCGCTGCGATTGAGCGATATGTCGGTGGCGAAGGCATAGATTTGCTGTTTTTTTGAGCCTCTTCACCACAGTTTTTTTGCTGTGGTGGAGGGGCTTTTTTGCTGGTTTTTTCGCAAAATTTCCGTCGTTGACGTGGTGTTTGCGTGGTGGTTTGTGGTGGATCGCGTGGTAAAGCTGGTGATTGAAATGGCGTGCATGCGGGCTGAAAGTACGCCAAATTTCTTTAACTTATTTTCGGGGCGGCCTGAGCGATCTCCAGGAGGATGGATTGGGCTGCGGCGGCGGGGTTTTGGGCCTGGGTGATGGGTCTGCCTACGACGAGCATGGAGGCTCCACGGGCGATGGCCTCGGCGGGGGTGGCGATGCGCTTTTGATCTCCGATTTCGGAGCCTGAAGGGCGGATGCCGGGGATGACGAGGAGGGCATCGGGGCCCATCTCGGCGCGGAGGGCGGCTACCTCTTCGGCGGAGGAGACGAGGCCGGTGATTCCGGCTGCGCGGGCCAATTGGGCCAGGCGAAGGACCTGTTGGGCGGGGGTGTCCGCGATACCGATGCCTGCCAGTTGGGTGGCGTCCATGCTGGTGAGGACGGTGACGGCGAGGAGGCGGGGGGAGTCCGGGGTGGAGGCGGCGGCTACTGCGGCGGACATCATGGCGGCTCCGCCGGCGGCGTGGAGGGTGAGGAGGGAGGCTCCGGCGGCTGTGGCCGAGCGGACGGCTCCGGCTACGGTGTTGGGGATGTCGTGGAGCTTGAGGTCGAGGAAGACGTTGAAGCCGCGGTTGCGGAGGTCGTGTACGAAGGGGTTGCCGGCGGCGTAGTAGAGCTCCATGCCGACCTTGAACCATTGGCAGGTGTTGTCGAGGGCGTCGACGAGGTTGAGGGCTTCGCCGGGGGTGGGGAAGTCGAGGGCGACGATGAGCTTGTCTTTGGGGGTGCCGGGCTTAGTGTCCACACGGTTAGTTTAGCTGGGCGGGGGTAGTTGGGATGATGTCTGTTGGGGCGAAGAGGGAACAAGCAGCGGCGATATTGAGTCGTTACGCCCTTCGGGGCTTCACTCCGGCCTTCGGCAGAGCGGAGGCCGCTTTGCGTCGGATTTATTTCGTGGGGCTGAAGCCCCACGCTTAATCCCAGAAGGCAAGGGGCAAACGCAGGTCCTTCGACTGCGTTGCTCACAAAGGACGTGAGCAACTTTGCTCAGGATGACACTTCTGTGGGGCGGTAGTAAGGACAGGCAACGGCAAGGGCAGGCAACGGCAAGGACGAAATGCGGGGTCTCTCCACTGCGCAACAGACGGTAAGTCTGTTCGCTGCTTCGGTCGAGATGACGGCCTTTCCGTAGCGTTATCTGACCGCTCTGATATTGAAACTCCGGGAGCATCCTCGCTAAATCTATACGGGGTCACCACACCAAACGTCAAAAATCGTACGCTAAGCTGCCGAGTGGATGGCAGAGCGCCAAGGCATTTTCCTATCTTGAATTGCGCTGTCCCAGCCCAAAAGAGGATAGATCATAGTGCGATTCGTACTATGAAACGTATAACCCTTTTTGGCTACGCCATACTCGGCCTGCTGTACGGCAAAGCAAGTTCAGGGTATGAGTTGCGGAAGATATTCGCTGAAACGCCCATGGGCGGCTTCAGCGACAGTCCCGGCGCGATTTATCCGGCATTGAGGCGACTGGAAACATGGGAGTTGATCGCTGCAAGTGCGACAAGCAAGAGTCCTCCCAGGCGGAGGCGAACTCTCGAGCTAACTTCGGAAGGAATAGCGGCCCTCAAGCTGTGGCTTGAAATTCCTCTTGAAGAAGCGGACGTTGCAAACCATTTGAGGACCATCATGCTCAAGTTCGCCTTCATGGAGAGCGTGCTCGGAGATTCGGCCACGCTTATCTTTCTGTACTCCCTGCAGAAGGAGTTGCAGGCGTATATGCCCCGATTGACGAATTTCATAAAGGCGCAGTCGGGTCGCATGCCGAAGTCTGGACAGTTGGCACTGGAGAGCGGCCTGCGCGGCTACTTGGCGCAGGTTCAATGGGTTTCACACGCAGTCAGCGTTTACGAAGGAGATAAAGAATGAACCAGTCTCTCTGGCGAGAGTGCATGACTCTCTGTGTCGTGCTGGCGAGCGCACAATCTTCCGTTGGTCAAGCGTCACCCCAGGCTCCGCAAGTTCCTTTAAAGCGAGACTATCTTCCCGGCGAAGCGATCGCTTACCGCATGAAAGCTTTCAATCAAGGGCACCTGAGAACCATTCGCTATGAAACTCAAGCGACTGCACGCGTCAGACGGGAGGAGCCCCCTGCGCCATTCGTGGAGGATTTCGCCTGGACCGACCTAATCCTCAATGGACAGAGCGTCCCCCTTACCGCAGCGAGCCAGCAGTTTCGAGAGGGACTCTCGCTCTCCCCTGAGTACACGTTGTCTGTGCCAGACTTGAGCAAGGTTCAACCCATTCTGATAGGCCCTATCACAGACCTGCTCACGTTCTATGCCGATGTGCAACTTGCGATGAGACAAAGCACTCTTCTGCGAGCGGGAGACCACGTCTATGTGAAGCACAGTACGCCTAACTCATGGGCAGACGGGACGTACACGATCTTTGGGCAGGACTCAATCGACTTCGACATCACCCTTGCAAGCCTGGATCAGACCACAAAAGTGGCGACAGTGATCGTTCGTCACGTTCCTCCTGCACAGCCCCACATCTCGTTCCCCGCACCGTGGATGCTGCAGCCTGTAGGTAACCTCCCGAACAATTGGGCGGAAGTCGCGAAGGGAGATCAAGGCAAGTACTTAGCGCAAATCGGCAAAGAGACTTTTGAAGTCATGATCAAGCTTTCGCTGCCGTCAGGAAGGATTCTTTCGGCGGAGATGGATAACCCCGTCGAAGTGCTTGAACGAGAGTGCGATGATGCCGCACTCCTGAAATGCGGGGCACCGCTTCGATACAGCATACGAAGACAGGTCGCGTTGCTGGCAGAAAAACCGGAGTAGCCTCCGTATGGACTTCGAAGCTTCGCTCAGGATGACAGTTCTGAGGCGGGGTAGTAAGAACAGACAACAGCAGAAGCTGGTTGGGGCAAGGCAACGGTAAGGTAGGTAGAGGCAGTGGTGAAGGCAGAGTGGGAACTGGCTGTTGACAAACAAAACTATACCGTTCAGTATTGTGTCGTACCTGGCGAGGGAATCTATGATTCGCGTTCAGAACCTGACGAAGAAGTTTGGTGACTTTACTGCTGTGAACGATATCTCCTTCGATGTGGCGCAGGGGGAGATCTTTGCGTTTCTTGGGCCGAATGGGGCGGGGAAGACGACGACCATCAAGATTCTGACGACGCTGTTGCGGCCTACCAGCGGCAAGATCGAATTGGATGGGCTGGACCCGACCGTGAAGCAGAAGGACGCGCGACAGCGCTTCGGGATTGTGTTCCAGGACCCGAGCCTCGATGCCGAACAGACGGCGTACGAAAATATGGACCTGCATGGCGTGCTCTACCATGTGCCGCGCAAGCTGCGCGCCGAACGAGCGGAGAAGCTGCTGAAGCTGTTTGAGCTTTGGGACAGGAAGGACAGCTACGTGAAGACCTTCTCCGGGGGGATGAAGCGGCGGCTGGAGATTGCGCGTGGGTTGCTGCATACGCCGCGCATTCTCTTTCTCGATGAGCCGACGCTGGGACTCGATCCGCAGAGCCGCAACCAGCTTTGGACGCATGTGAAGCATTTGAACGAGACCGAGAAGACGACGGTGTTTCTGACGACGCACTACATGGACGAGGCCGACCGTGTGGCGCATCGCATTGCCGTGATGGACCACGGAACGATTGTGGCGCAGGGGACCTCTGCGGAGTTGAAGGAGCAGACGGGCAGCGATTCGCTGGAGGGCGCGTTTCTGGCGCTGACGGGATCGTCTCTGCGTGACGAAGGCGCGAACTCGGCGGATGCGCTGCGGCAGGTTGCGAAGATGTGGAGGCGGTAATGGGCGCGATATATATTTTGTGGCTGCGTGAGCTGAAGCGGTACGTGCGATCGCGCGTGCAGATTGTGGTGTCGCTGGGGCAGCCGTGCCTGTACCTGCTGGCGCTGGGCTTTGGGCTTGGGCCGGTGTTCAAGCAGGCGGGGCAGGGAAGCTATCTGCAGTTTATGGCTCCGGGCGTCGTCGGCATGACGGTGTTGTTCAGCTCTGTGTTTTCGGGCATTGCGATGCTGTGGGACCGGCAGTTCGGGTTTCTGAAGGAGACGCTGGTCGCTCCGGTTTCGCGCATGCAGATCATGATCGGGCGCACGCTGGGCGGCGCGACGGTGGCGGTGATTCAAGGGACGCTGATCCTGGTGATCTGCCTGATCGCAGGGTTTCGACCGCACTCGTGGCTGGCGATTCCGACGGCGTTTCTGTTTGTGGTTCTGATTGCAGTAGTGTTTGCGGCGCTGGGAACGGCCATCGGATCGGTGCTGAATGATATGCAGGGCTTTCAGCTGATTATGAACTTCCTGGTGATGCCGATCTTCTTTCTCTCGGGTGCGTTGTTTCCGCTGGCGAATTTGCCGTTCGCGATGAAGATCATCACGAAGCTCGATCCGCTGACGTATGGGGTAGATGGGCTGCGGGGCGCGCTGATCCAGACGTGGCAGTTCAGCGCGCTGATCGACGTCTCGGTGCTGGCGCTGATTGGGGTGTTGTTTCTGAGTGTGGGCGCATACTTGTTCTCGAAGATCGAAGTGTAGCGATGGCGAGAGCGAGAAGCGCGGAGTCGCACCGAAGGGTTCTTGAGGCCGCGGCCGAGTTGTTTGCCGAGAGGGGCATCGATGCGACCAGCATGGATGCTATCGCCGAGGCTTCGGGGGTGAGCAAGGCGACGATCTATAAGCACTGGCCGGACAAGGATGCGCTGTGCATGGAGGTGCTGGTGCATATCCATGGGCTGGCGGAGGAGCCGCCGGTGTTCGACTCGGGTGACTTTCGCGCGGACCTGATTGCTCGGCTGAGCTATGAGCCGGCGGCGGAGCACAGGGCGATGAAAGACAGGATATGGCCGCACCTGATCGCCTACAGCGCGCGCAACCGAGCCTTTGGCGATGCGTGGCGCGCAAAGGTGCTGGAGCCGGCGCGGGTGGGGCTGCGGGCGATGCTGAGGCTTGGCGAGAGGCGAAGGATTTTGAGACGGGGCATCGATCCCGAGGTGGCGATCGCTTTGCTGCTGGGGCCGATGATCTACAGGCATGTGTTTGTGCAGCGGCTTGGCGGCAAGTCTCCCGCGAACCTTGAGGTGCATGTGGCCGATACATTTCTTGTTGCGTTTGGGGTGGGCGATGCGGAGAAGCGAACGGTGCGACGGAAGGTTCGAAGACTGTAGGGTAATAGGATGCAGACTGTTCTGACGATTGCAGGGTTCGATCCCTCGTCGGGTGCGGGGGTGACGGCGGACCTGATGGTGTTTGCCGCGCACGGGCTGTTTGGGACCTCGTGCATTACGAGCCTGACGGTTCAGTCGACGGTGGGTGTTGAGGCGACGCACGCTGTGAGCGCGGAGATTGTGCGGGCTACGCTCGTTTGTCTGCAGGCCGATCTGCCGGTTGCAGGAGTGAAGATTGGAATGCTTTCGACGGTGGCAAATGTTGCAGTCGTAGCGGAGTTTCTGGGTGGGTTGAGACGGCAGGGGCAGAGGATTCCGGTGGTGCTGGACCCGGTGCTGCGGTCGAGCTCTGGCAGGGAACTGCTGGAGGCGGAGGGGGTGGGTCTGCTGCGGGAGAGGCTGCTGCCGCTGGTGGACTGGGTGACTCCTAATCTGGAGGAGCTGGGAATTTTGACGGGGCGGGTGGTGGAGCGTCGTGAGGACATGCCGGGGGCGGCGGCGGCGTTGCGAGAGAGGTTTGCCGGGTTGAATGTGCTGGCCAAGGGAGGGCATCTGGAGCGGCCGGATGATCTGGTGCTGACTGCGGCGGGCGAGGTGCGCTGGCTGGAGGGGGAGAGGGTGGCGAGTGCGGCGACGCATGGCACGGGGTGTGCCTTGTCCAGCGCGCTGCTGAGCCGGCTGGTGCTGGGGGAGGAGGGGTTGGCGGCTGCGCTTGCGGCGAAGGAGTATGTCGCAGAGGCAATTCGGTCGGCGGCTCCTCTGGGGCGGGGGAATGGGCCGATGAATCATCTTTGGCCTATTCGGCCAGTTCGGTAATGCAGGCGTGGTGGGGGCCGATAGGGAATGGGATGGAGGATTCCACTTCGATGTCCACAGTACCTTTTCCTATGCTTTGTGCTTCAACGTCTTCCGGTGTGCATGCTGGACGCACGCTTGCCTTGCTGGGCCATGCCGCGGAGTATCTGGCTACGGCGCACGGCTTTAGCGGGGAGGTAGAGAAGGGGGACGAGGCGGTACGGATTTTGATGCGGCTTAGCCGGAGGGTCTTTCAGGATCTTCAGGACGACGCCGGGACGTCCGATAATGTGCACAGGGGAAGCGATGGGGCGCTCTGCTAGGCTGGAAGAGATATGTCTCTTACAGTTGTTTTGAACGGTCAGTCGCGCACCTTTGACACGCTCTCGCAGCCTGCCAGCCTTGACCTGATCGTTGCTGAACTTGGCCTGAAGGGTGACCGGGTGGCGGTGGAGCTGAATGGAGAGATTGTGCCGCGGAGTGGGTGGGCCAAGTCGCCGGTGAGCGCGGGGGATCGGCTTGAGGTGGTGCATTTTGTGGGTGGGGGCCTGGACTAGGCGAGGCTTAGCTAGGGCGTATCGACATATTTCTTCAGGCGGACAGGCGCCCTGCGCGGGCGGCGCCCACTTCGTGGGGGGTATACCGGCTTCGCCCAGGGCCTCCCGATGGTCGGCACAAAGATTCTGTTCTGCGACCAACGGGAGCTTCGACCCCGAAGGGGGTATACACGTCACGAAGTGACCGCCCCACGCGCAGTGGGACCGGCCGTCAGGCCCTAGGCGGGGTTTACGAGTTGGCGCAGAAGTGACTCCCAGCGGTCGCCGTAGTCGTCCCAGCCGCCGAGGGTGTGGACGCGGCGGAGGGCGGCTTCGCTCATCTTCGACTGGAGCGCGGGGTCGTCGGCGAGCTGCTGCATCTTTTCGGTGAGCGCGGGGATGTCGCGGACAGGGACGACGAAACCTTCGATGCCATCGGTGAAGAGGTCTTCGCCGCCGGTATTGGTGGAGCAGAGGACGGGGCAACCGCAGGCAAGGGCCTGTCCCTGGACGAGGGCAAGACCCTCCTCGATGCTGGGCAGGACCATGACATGGCTGGTGCTCATCAACTCGGCGAGCTTGTCCTGCGAGACGGAGCCGAGGAATTCGACGTGGTCGCGGGGGAGACGGTCGAGGACGGCCTTCAGGTCGGGATGCATGGAGCCGGCGACGCGAAGGCGCTTGGCTGGATGCTGGAGGCGGGCGAAGGCCTCGAGGAGATAGGGAACTCCTTTGCGGAGGCCTACGGCTCCGGCGAAGAGGACTTGGAACTGGTCTTTGGGGGGCTCGCCGGTGCGGATGAAACGTTCTAGGCGGACGCCATAGGGGATGACGTGGATTCTGTCCGCGGGGAGGCCCATCTCGACGAAGGAGCGAGCGGCGAAGCTGGACGGCACGGTGATGGCGTCGGCGATGGCGTAGATCTTCTCCTCACGGAGAATGTCGCGAATGTCGGTGACGGGGCGGCTTACCCCCCAGCGCTGGTACTCCTCGGAGACGATTTTTTCCTGGTAGCGCTGGTGGGAGGAGCCTCGGTCGCAGATGAAGCGGCCACCGCGCATCTGGACCTCGAGGCCGGATTTGAGGCTGGAACCGGAGATGCCTATGAGGGCATCGGGGGGCAGGAGCTTTCGGAGTCTTCTTGAGGTCCAGGCATCGAAGCCAAGCGCGTTGGCGTAACTCGTTTGATCCAAGAGCCATGTGGGATGAAAGCCAAAGCGTTGGATTAACATCTCCGGGGTATGGAGCCAAGGGAAGGTTTCGACCAGATCGCGGGATAAACCCTCTTGTTTGAGTCGCATCCAGGGCCAGGAGGAGTAGATCGTGCGAAGATGTCCGCGGCGGTGAAGCTGTCGCGCCAGCTCAAAGTGATGGAAGACACCAAAGACGGTTTGAACTATGCGCATAACGGCCCGATGGGAGTAACCTCAAGCTCATCGTAACAAAGGATAGTTCAGACGCGATGACTGCGGCGGACCCTTGAGTGTGCCAGAGGTGTCCCCGGGAACCGTTAACTATCCTTGCGGTAGAGGAGATTCCGCATGGCTTGTCTTCGGGCCTCGTTGGCTTCTTTCGCTGCCTTGCGTTCGTCGGCGTCCATGGAACGCTTGCTGACAGGGCCTTCATTCGACTCGGGGGCGCTGCATTCGGGGCATCGGTTGGCGAAGCCGGGCTTATCCGGTTTCAGTTCGAACTCCTCTGAGCAGACGGTGCAGACTTTGATGGGGAAGCTCATTCAATCCATGATAACGGAAGTGATTATTGGATTAAGTGAAGCGTTCGAGTCCACCTGGTCTTATCGAAGAAGTGCAGGGCTGTGGTGAGCAATGATCCCAGGCGGCTTCCCAGACTTGCCTCCTGGCTCTCCATCTGATCCGAGGTAGCGTTGAACGACCAATAGTTGAACAAGGGTCGCCCGAGTATATTTTCGCGAGGGACAAAGCCCCAGAATCGTCCGTCCGCGCTTTGCGTTCGGTGATCTCCCATTGCGAATACTTTTCCTGGTGGCACTATCAGGTCGCCGTTTTGAACGTGCGAGGGCAGCTCCTGAATCCAGGATTCCGTCGTTCGGTTTGATGGCGGGGGACCCTGTGCGGGGAAATCGTCTCGCGCGGGATCGTATACATCTGATGGATCGCCACCACCATGAGGCATCGTTGCCTGCGGCTCGCTTTGTGCAACACCGTTGAGATACACCACTCCGTGCTGCAGATGGATGTGATCTCCTGGCACTCCGATCAGCCGCTTTACGAGGATTAGACCGGGCTTTTCCGCGTTGGGCTTAAGAAAGACGATGACGTCACCTCTTCGAACGTCGCGGTAAGGTACAAATGGCGCCCACGCGGTCGGAGTCGCAAACGTGGTGCGATCTACCAAAACATGGTCGCCCACCAGTAGCGTCTTTTCCATCGAGCCCGACGGGATGACGAAGTTCTGAAAGATGAAGGTCATCGTAAACAGGCCGATCGCGAGGACGGTGCAGATTGAAGCCAGCGATTCCAGCGCTGTTTCGCGCTGTGCTTGATCGGGTGCAGTTTGCGTCATCTCAGCTGCTACGGCCACTATCGCGATCTCCAGCGTGTCAACATTCGTATCAGTTTAGACGCGGGGAAGCGATCATTCTGGAAAGATATAGTGGCACGAGTGTGACATGGCGCCTTCACTATACATAATATGTGTTATCAGACATTAAGGTTCTTTTCCTGGCGTTGCGTTTTTGAGGCCATCGACCGGATCGCGTGACGTTCACCCGCAGCCGGTAGGTGCAGCGGAGTGACGACCAATCGTCACTCCCCTTCACTCCTACCGCAGCACGGATCACCTGGACCTAGTTACAGTTGAATACCTGGTTCCAATAGCCCACCCATATGGCGTTCGCGCCTAACCCATCTAGAAGAACAGTGGCGAGCGAAAATACGCCGTTCCCGTTCGTTGTGAGTTGTACCGGCCACCCAATGGTCGCAGATCTGTCCAGGAACCAGCCAGTCTGCTGGTTACCGAAGCCATCGAATTTTGCGTACTCGGACTCATTGCCGGTAAAAATACTGACCACCATGAGGGGTTTGCTTATCTGTATCCGATGTGCGTGACAAATACGGATCAGCAAGGCGGGTTCGAGTGTCCGAAACTTCCGGCAGGAAAATTCATTGTTCAGATTCTGTCTCTGCGCCGGTGGGGGAAACAGACACAGAAGGCACAGGATGCCGCAGCAGAAATGATTCCAGCATCAATCTTCTATCCCGGTGTAACGGATATCTCGAACAAGCAACACCAATCTCTTTGCGAAGCAACGAAGCTGGATGGGCTGAAGTACGCGTCGCGGATTCGCCAGGGGTTGAAGTCACAGGCACGCTCACAGATCATGGGCCGGGTGCATTTCTAATGCTGAAAGCAGAGTCGGGGGGCTGACTCTGAATATAGGGATCAACCCCCAATACGACAGCAATACAGGCCGGTTCGTCCTATCGAATGTTCCTGCAGGCCATTATCAACTGACAGCGAATTGGTTCGTAAGCCAGGGAGAGCGACGTGTGACGCTGCCGTTTGTGGTGGACGCTACGCCAGTGGACAATCTCCTCCTCTCAGCTACGCCTAATGTGGAGATGAGCGGTCATCCCTACTCTTCCATTGGGTGTAACCATATCGCAACTATTGCTCACGAGTACGGACGATTCGACCCGCGATCGCAATACATCGGTGAAAGGTGGAGTGTTCAATTTTGGTTCGGTACCTGCGGGAGAGTACATCCTGAGCTTTCCGCTTGGTCAACAGGTTTACGTGGATGCGGTTTCTGTGGGGGGAGAAGTGTCGGCGGTTCGAGATTCTCAGTTGCACCGGGGCAAGGCACAGTGAATTTAAAACTGGAAGTCAAGGGGCCGAGCATACCGATTCGTGGTTCTGTGAAGGAATGGGAGGGATCTGCTGTAAGCGCCGAGGTGATTGCACAAGCTGAAGATTCGGGTGAGATTTACAAAGTGACAACGGATAAGCAGAGAAATTTCTCGTTTGCCGGGGTCAAGCCTGGTGAGTATCGCTTGTTTGCATGGCCTGGGGTTAATACGATCGAATATCGAAATCCTCCTCGTCTTGAGAAAGTACAACAATGACAGCACTGAGGTTTGGGTGGACCAAGACGGCATCGTTCGTGCGATTGAACTTTCACCTATCGAAAAGGAACGTTGACGAACTGGCCAACAAGGTCCGGGGAGTCAGAGAATCCCGAGCCGCTATCGCTGCACAACTGGGAGTCGGCGAAACAACCTTTCCACCAATTGTTCCAAAGACCGCAACACCAAGGCTCTTGCCGGCTTGCGCGCGGCCATGTACTCCCCAACAGCAGTTGGTGCTGCAACCGTTATTGTGCCTCCTGAGCGGACAGGGTCTGCCCTTTCTGTAGTAATCGCCGGCATGATGATCTCGACCGCGCGACGAGCAGACATCATTATCTTCACAGCAGTCGTGACCTCACTTCAATGCCTCAAGCGACCCTCTTTTGAGCATCTCGTGCCAGCGCAAATCCTAGGCATGCAAGAACATCGAAGACCTCTCCATAGTGAACAATGCCTTAGCATCGCGCGGGTGTTGTTCACTAACAGAGTTTGTCAGCTCGCATTCCATGTCCGAAATTGCTGTATTCCTGTCGTGGCGCATGCCCTACAAAGACACTACAGTTGATTGTGAAAGAGCACAACGATGTCAAATTTATCCTCTGCCCTCACCGCTCCGATTACTTGCTTGCGAAAATGTCTCTGATCTCATGCGTGAGCATTCCACAGATCTGCTCTTTATCAATTCGGAAAAACAATCCAGGAGCAAAGAGAAATAGACAGGAGGTCGACACCTATAGCGTCAAAAAACGTTTGAATATTGCATACCAAGAGTCGGACTCCTTCTCGTCTTTACTTTCACAGATAGCACAACTAGACACAGGTGACAGTAATAGACACGATTGAAGCAGAGGGGCGGGATAAGTTTAACCCTAGGGTCGTTGTTCTGGTAGCGTCGCAAACGCTCGTGATGCGAAGACCTGAGTAGTACCTCATGAGTGATTGCAACACGGAGAAATTATGTTGTCGATCAAGCAGTGTGATACGGGACCGAATTCAGTTGCAGATCCTTTACGACGGAGAGTATTGAAGGGAGTAGCTGCAGCAGGCGTTACAACGTTAGTGCCTTGTGCGTGTTTAGCGGAAACAAAGAATAACAATAGCTCCAATCAAACTCCTTCGGATACTGAAGGACACACCAAGGATACAACTATGACAAATCTATCCTCGACTCTCGTCGTTCCCGATTCCCTGCTTGCGAAGGAGGCTACCGATCTTCTGCGTGAGCATTCCACCGATCTACTTTTCAACCACTCCATCCGCGTCTACTTGTTCGCGGCCGAACAGGGCCGTGAAAAAAAGCTTCGCTTCGATTCTGAACTACTTTATGTTGCGGCCGCATTTCACGATTTCGGTCTCATCAAAAAATTCTCGAGCCCGGACCAACGCTTCGAGGTCGATGGTGCAAATGCCGTGCGCCAGTTCCTTACAGCACATAACGTTCCTGAAGAACGGGTACAAATTGCATGGGAGGCTATCGCTCTGCACACCACTCCCGGAGTTACTCCGTACATGCGCCCCGAAATCGCCCTCCTCTATTCTGGTGTCGGTCTCGATGTGCTCGGAAAAGGGTTCGATCAGTTTCCCTCAGAGCTGCGCAATGAAATTGTTGCCAGATACCCTCGAAAACACTTCAAGGAAGGCTTTATCAAGGAGTACTTCGGCGGATTTGCGCACAAGCCCGACACTACTTTCGGAACCGTTAATGCCGGTATCTGTGAGCGTTTCATCCCGGGTTATAAGAGCCCCAACGCCAGCGACTTTCTTGCTGCATCTCCCTTTCCGGATTCCGAATAGCAATCCGGACCAGAAAGATGGGAGAAAAGAGGAGCGTCACGGCCAGACTACAGAAATGAAATGCTGCCGCCTCCCCTAATGTCCTCTTTGAGGAGAAGGATCTTCGTGGTCAAGACCGTCCGCTGACTACGCCTGACCAGATCAAGGACAGCGATAAATGGCGTAATGATGACAGGCGGAGGATGAAGTAGCCCTGGAGCATGTCGTTCATTAGGCCAATGAGGATCGGGCTCATTAATTATAGGTGCCTTATGGCTTGCAAGAGCGTAGGCCATCAAAGGCCACGAAGTCGAGGCGCCATGGGTTTATCTTCTGTCCCGGGTGTGCAAGCAGTTCCCGTAGAGATCTGCAGAAGAAGGAATGATGACCATTGATAAAAGACCGAGCGAAATAATTCCTGTTTGCGCAGAGCAAATAGTAATGGCATTAGCTCTCTTTCGTGCTGCGGCTTTAGATGAGACCGTAGAGGATGCTATTCTCCCGCTCAGCGATCGAGGCATTTGGAAGGCCTTGCTCGAACCAGACGCGCTGGAACGTGGAATTGGAGTTATCAGGATTCATTTTGAATCAAGCGACAGTATTCATCCTGTGGTGCAAAGAGTCGTCTGCTTTCTTCAATTGTTGAGAGAACAAAATCAGAATCCCAATCTACTATGGCTCGAAATCGCGACGTATCACAACCGATCCATTCCAATAATCAATGCCATAGCTTGGTGTCCCGCTCACAGAGATAAAGCGTTCGATGTCGTTGCTTTTGCCAACATCGCCAGCTATATGGTGAATGCTCCAATGGTCCCAGTCAGGAGTTAGATAGATGTCATCGAGGGTCGACTTAATATCGCTTTCTACAAAACCGTTCAGGCTGGTGCATGAGTCTCAATTCGTTGTTATGGTGCTTCAGCCTGGGACTATGGATCTCAGCATCGATGGTGCTCCAACGGAACGGCTGGAATATATGGCAGGCGATATTGCTTTATGTCGTCGTCATACTATCGGACTCGCCGAAAGCCGGGACCAAATGAAGAAACTTCGTTTCGAATTGTCCGATTTCCACCTAAGCGAGGCTGCGGGTGAGGCGAATAGAGAGATAGAACTGCAGGAGATCCCAAAGCTCAAGGATTTGCGGATCAGAGCTCTGATGACTGCCGTCAATATCGAACGAGCATCTGGCTTCCCTAGTGGCCAATTATTTCTTCAATCTATTGAAGTGGCACTATCAGCAGCTTTAGTACATACTTACTCTCTTTCAATGAATGCCAGGCGCTCAATCAAAGGTGGGCTTAACAACGTTGGTCGGCGTAACGTCATAGAGCTTGTACGATCAAGAATCAGCGAAGATATAAGCCTTGCCGACATGGCAGCAGTCACAGGTCTGAGCATTACTCACTTTTCTCACATCTTCAAAAAGTCGATGGGTGAAAGCCCACATCAATTCGTCTTGCAACAGCGAGTGCAGTGCGCTAAAGAGTTGCTCGTATCACTGAATCTACGAATGATCGATATAGCTCTTGCCTGTGGTTTTAAAACACAACAACACTTTGCTTGAATATTTCGAAAGATGTGTGGTCTAAGCCCGACAGAATATCAACGATTTAAACTAAGCAAACGGTTGCGAGATTCGAAAGTTAGGTCTTGTGTAAATTCTGAGGGTTGAGATCGGCGATGACGACCCAAGATTAGAGGGTAGGTTTCCGCAATATTCCAGGAGAGTATCAGCCACACCAGATCGGTTAACCCGATGGTCATCGTAGAAGTTCGTCGCGAAAGGACAGAAACAATGCAGAACGTGAAGAAGCTTATCCTCTCTCTATTCGTCCTTAGCTTGGTGGGCACGGCATCACACGCCCAAACAGTGGGTACACTCCTGACAAAGAAGCTACCCGAAGCACCGGGTAAAGAGATTCAAGTTATTACGGTCAATTACGCCCCGGGAGCTGTCGACGCGATCCACCGGCATGATGCACATGCGGTTGTATACGTTCTTGAAGGGGAAGTTGAGATGCAAGTTCGCGGAGGCACGCTTCAGCGGCTTGGCCCGGGACAGGTCTTTTACGAATCGCCTGAAGACGTTCATACCGTGAGCCGCAATGCGAGCAAGACGAAACCAGCGAAGTTCGTCGTATTTTTCATCAAGAGCGACGGAGCACCGATTCTCACTCCTGCTCCCTAGCTTCGGGTGTCGTGGATCGCTGTTCAGGGCAATATTGCTTACGTGGAGGTGCGTATGAATTCAAAAACTTTGCAGTCCACCGAGACTTGGACACAGATTGCCGTTTCGTTCGCACGGTTGGCATTCGGAGCTTCCTTTCTGTGTGCTGTGTCAAATTGTTTTGGCTTGTGGGGACCTGCGGGCAAAGAACGTATCCTGTGGAGATTTGCTCATTTTGTGGAGTACACGCGTCCGTGACGGCTCTTTTCCCCAGTTCACTAACAGAATCGCTTGCATGGGCTTCCACCATCGTGGAAATCCTCTTCGGGGTAGCGCTAATCGTCGGCTTAAAAAATACGCGTTAATCTCCGTCCTCTCTGGTTTTTTGCACTTGTCATTTGCTGTAGGCATGGCGACAGGTCTCGGCGTCAAGACGCCGTTCGACTATTCGGTTTTCTCAGCGGCAGGTGCCGCATTTTTTACTGGCATTTGGGAGTATGACAGGTTTACTTTGGACATTTTTTTTGAGTAAATCAAGAAGATAAGCCGGCACGAGACCGCACACGGCACTACGTTCGGATGGCAGGAATTCAAAACTAGTACAGCGAGTTTCAAGGAGTGAGGCAATGGCAGAGATGAAAGTAATGGAGTTTACAGACGAACTGAACCTGCAACCAGCAAGACGTCCGGTCCCCCACCCGGACGCGGGCGAAATCTTAATTCGGATCTCCGCTGTTGGAGTGACCCCTACAGAGAAGTTTTGGTATCCCACTAGCCATTATGCGGACGGTACAGCCCGATCCAAGGCAATTCCCGGACATGAATTCTCAGGCACAGTTGCGGGGTTAGGTGCGGGAGCAACTGGCTACGGCCTGGGAGATGCTGTTTTCGGCTTGAACGATTGGTTCGCAGAGGGTGCTACGGCTGAGTTCTGCATAACAAAACCATCGAAGCTTGCTCCGAAGCCATCTTCTCTTTCCCACATCGAAGCGGCTTCAGCCCCAATCGGGTTGCTGACGGCATGGCAGGGGCTGCATGTACGAGCGAAATTACAGAAAGGCGAACGGGTCCTCATACACGGAGGGGCTGGGGCGGTGGGGCTTTTCGCGGTTCAACTTGCAAAATCGCAGGGAGCGTATGTGATTGCCACGTCGTCCAAGGCAAACATCGATTTTGTACAGCAGCTTGGAGCCAATGAGGTCATCGATTATCGGGAGCGCCGTTTTGAAGAGGCAGGCATAGTCGATGTAATCTTCGATACCGTGGGTGGAGAAACCTTGGACAGATCCTGGGATCTTCTCAAGCCTGGTGGCAGGTTGGTCACGATTGCTGCGGACGCAGAATCGAGTACCGATCCACGTATAAAGAGTGCTTTTTTCATCGTCGAACAGGATGGAGAACAACTGGCCGCGCTAGGCAAGCTTTTCGATTCCGGGGAATTGAAAGCCTTTGTCAAAGCTGAGCTGCTAATGGAAGAAGCAGACCATGCTTATAGTGGCTCGGTTGCTGGCAATCCCGGCAAGCTAATCATCCGGACGAAATAGTTCCGTCCGCCACAATATTCGATACAAACGACAGTGATAGACATACTGATATCGGAGAAGTGAGATAAGTTGAACTTAAGGTCAGGCTGTTCGCAGACAGACCTACTACGTCGTTGAATTTCACATCACTTACGTCTGAACTATCCGTCGCACCACTCAAACGAAAAGAATTTCTGAGAGGCTTCAGTGGTTTTACCTGCTGTTCCGCATGCTTTCGGTCCACGGTCAGCGCTAAGGCGCAAGAAGAATTGCTTCAGCCGATTCTGCGCGATCTGTTTTTCTCACTCTTCTAGCATCCTCCACGGTCGTCACAGCGCAATCTCATCATGATCATGGCGAAGCAGGTGGTGATTCTGAGACACTTGTCGAAAAGTTCGGCTCCGTCCACATGCCTATCTCCTGTAACCCTTCCGCGCAGGTGCCCTTCGATCGCGGAATTGCTCTGCTTCATTCGTTTTGGTATGAAGAGGCGGACAAACAGTTTCAGGCAATAGCACAAGCAGATCCACAGTGCGCTATGGCCCAGTGGGGACTGGCCATGACCGCATGGCGTCCGCTCTGGGACGGCATGCCGGAAGAGCGCCGCAGAGCAGGCATCGCGGGAATCGAAAAAGCCACAGCGCTCAACCCCAAGACGGATCGCGAGCAGCGTTACATTGCAGCTCTTAAAGGCTACCAGCATGCCGACCCGGCCCAGGACGATCCTCTATTATCTGCCGCCTCATGCGCGATCCTGATTAAGGATTCCCGTGAATAAATCAGAGCTGAATTGCTATTTGAAGAATGGAGACCAAAATGAGCACCCAGACGGTCTCGAAACCCGATATTCTCGCTAAAATTGAAGTCTACAAATGACAGGAAATTCTCCTTGCCAAGCAAAAAACTTCCGTCGAAGCGATGCGGAAGTTAGCTCGAGAGGCGCCAGCCCCGCGGGGCTTTGTGGCGGCCATCGAAACTCATCTTTCCGCGGGTCGTCCTGCGCTGATCGCCGAGATCAAGAAAGCGAGTCCGTCAAAAGGGCTGATTCGTCCGGACTTCGATCCACCCACCTTGGCTCGTGCTTATGTCGAAGGAGGAGCCAGCTGTCTTTCGGTCCTACAGATGAACCATCCTTCCAGGGCCATCCGGATTACCTTCGGCTTGCGCGCGAAGCTTCAGGTCTGCCCGTCTTGCGCAAGGACTTTCTCTTTGAGCCCTACCAGGTCGATGAAGCCCGCGTCTGGGGTGCCGATTGCATTCTTATCATTATGGCCAGCGTCAATGATACTGAGGCTCGTGAACTGGTGCATGCGGCCCATGATCTCGGAATGGATGTTCTGGTCGAGGTGCATAACGGGCAGGAGCTAGAGCGTGCGCTCCCACTCGAAACGAATCTCGTCGGCATCAATAACCGCGATCTGCGCACCTTCGAAGTTTCGCTGGATACGACCGAGGAATTGGCAGCTCAAATTCCAAAGGACCGGGTCATTGTTAGCGAAAGCGGCATATCAAATCACGCAGACATCCTGCGGCTCTCTGCCTCCGGGGCCCGAACCTTTCTTGTTGGCGAAAGCTTGATGCGGAAGCAGGACGTGGCCGCAGCGACAGAAGCTCTTTTGTTCGAAAGAATAAGGCCTCAAATGCGGACATCATGAATTACAAATCAACCCTGATTGATTTCTTCGTCTCCGCAAGGGCAACAATCCCGGTCCTGTACTCAGGACCGAGCTTTACCGGACGTCAATGCTCCTCCTCAGGAATTCTGAAATGGTGAATTTGGGATCTGATCGTAAAAGTTGCTGCGATTGTAATTTCGAATAAAGTGTGAGCAAATGTCCTCGTTGCAGGTCGCTTCTGTGGTTTGAGTCTTATGCTCGAAGCCGCCGAGAAACGCCTGTGCGATGCTCTGCTTGAAATCGACACGAGGATACTCTGCAACCACTTTCTTCCGGACATCCTCCGGAAAGTCCTGATATCCAATGCCCAAGACATCAAGCCCTACGTCGTTGTAGAGCGACTCAACCTCAATGGGCTTATAGGCTGCGATACCAGGCGTTGTATGCAACGCGATCGCATCCCAAGCCGTCTGAATCCGAACGCTCGGCACTTGGTGATGCTCCAGAAATTGGCGAACAGCGTTCGCTCCATCAACCTCAAACCGGTCTGTCTCGCTGCTGAACTTTTTCAAAAGTCCAAGATCGTGGAAGGCAGCACAGATGAAAAGCAGTTCCGCGTCGAAGCGTTCCCCCGCCTGACGGCCCTGCTCATTAGCCTAGAAGAAGACACGATGGCAGTGATTGAAGGAAGAGGCGTACTAAATTCACGAAGAAGACCAGTGGCCTCTCGCGTCAGCTTGCTGTCAGTAACTCCGGCCTGAACCTTCTGATACTGTTCAGCTGGGGTTGGAATCGGAATGACGACCTTGGTTTGCGGAAGGTGGCAGGCGTTTGGAAGCCGTCCTGTGCGAGACCGACAGCGGATACGATGGGCACTTTTGAGAAACAGGCGGCAGTGAGTGGACATGATCAATCTCCTTGGGTATGGGTTTCGGGTTGGTGGTCAGATAGTGTTTCTTCTTCAAAGGTCAGAATCTCGGAAGCTCGACCCCCGCTTTAGACAAAGCATAGAAGCCGCCTCTTATTGCACCAACGACGTAGATACGACACTTTCGGACATGTGCCCACCGGTCATGATTTGAAAGTTGCTATGTCTGAATCTGCTGTGTCCATGTCATAGAATTGCCCCCTTGAACTGGGTACGATCGTGATAGCTCTTTGAATCCTCAAGAGGAATATGGCTCGTTTTATCGTTTTGACAGGTTCCGAAACCAAACCAACCGCCTGGCTTGATTTTTCAGACGCAATTAGGAATCCGTGGACATCTGACCTCGATTCTCAGCTTGGATAGCGTGTCCTGGCAGTCGGGTTTGATCGAGCAGTTGATGCCTTGACGCAGAAGATAGGGCAAGCGTCGCAGGCCATACTTATTGGCCATTCCATCGCGGGATTGGTTCTGCCCATCCTGGGAGACAGGTAGGAATCTAATCATTAGGCGGATATGGTTGTCGTTTCAGAGTGGACCGACAACCCACTAACCTGATGCGCATTGGACTGCGGCCAGACTGTGCGGACGTCAACCTCGAGTGATCAGATTTTGAAATCTCGTAGAATGCAGGGATGCGAAAAGTCGTCATCGTCGGCCCTCCGCCGGTTCAGGTCTTGGATGTGGCGGGTCCAATGGAAGTCTTCTGCAACGCGCCTGGCTATGACGTGCAGATCGGAAACCCTGCACTAGGGAACTGCCTACTTACGAGTCGGGGACTTTCGCTTACAGGTGCGATTCCAATCAAAGAGATCAAAGGACCGATCGACACGTTAGTGATAGCCGGCGGAGCGGGAGCCGAAACTGGAGTCTATGATGAGGAGTTCGTCTCGTGGATTGCAGAGGCAGGCGGACGCTCTCGGCGAGTCGCCTCCATTTGTACTGGAGCATTTCTATTGGCAGCGGCTGGCCTTCTCGATGGAAAGGAGGCTGTGACGCATTGGCGTTTTTGCGATCAACTGGCGAAAGAGTTTCCGAAGGTGAAGGTCCGACCTGAACCTATCTTCCTAAGGGACGGGTCGGTGTATACGTCAGCTGGTATTACTGCCGGAATTGACCTGTCGCTGTCGCTTGTGGAGGAAGACCACGGCCACCAGGCAGCGCTGGATGTTGCCCGCTTTCTGGTTATGTTTCTCGTGCGTCCGGGAGGTCAAGCGCAGTTTAGCCACATGTTGTCCCGGCAGGCAGTAACGTCCCAGCCCCTCCGAGAATTGCAGGTTTGGATGCTGGAGAATCTGCAAGCAGACCTGTCGGTTGATAGTTTGGCCGACAGGATCGGCATGAGCGCTAGGCATTTCACTCGAATCTGTCTGAAGGAAACGAAGATGAATCCAGGACAGTTTGTCGACAGAATGCGGGTCGAAGCAGCTCAGCAGTTGATCGACAGCTCTACTATGGGCCTGAAAGAGATCGCCGATCAGTGTGGTTTTGCCACGGCGGACTCAATGCGCCGGGTCTTTCTGCGTGTTCTCGGCGTCACAGCCGGCGAGTACACGAAGCGGTTCAAGAGTACAACGGACGAATCGCTTTGATCTCATGTAGTTTCAAGCAATCTAAAATCCATGAGCAACGCAACAAAACGCACTAGAATGCTTGAGCAACAGCATTTGCGACCGGTGGATGTTGAACAGATTTATATTCATGCATAGATGACGCAGCACCATCCGGAAGTACCAAGAATCAGACACTAGTGTTCTTTTCCTGGTGTTGCGTCAGGATCATCTCGTCTCCTTGATTTTTGGCCGGGCTGCCGTTGAACGTTTGCATCAGCAGTCTCCTTCTGCTTCTTGAGCCATTTCTTTCCAGATTCTCCAACTCCAGCATGACATAGCCCCAGTACCCAGATGGAATCTCTGGATCGCGGACCTCCTCGATTACCTCCCGAAACAGGCAATGCTGAAGATCGGTTCCCTGTCGGTACCATTTAAAAGACTCACATACTTTCGGCAGCAACCCAGTGCGATTGTGCGTTCGATTTGTTCTAGCGGCACTTGCTGGGCCAGAAGATTTGCGATAGTCCTCTCGTCTGCCGCCTCGAAGTTGGATTGAACACAAGCTCGCTTCGACAGAGAAGCCTAAATGTGAGCGAGATGCTGTTCGCTCTCCGAAGGCTATATACGACAAGTCCACGCGCTACGGCCCAATATCAATGTCAATTCCGACCGCGATCACACCAATCCTCAGCAACGAACCTTTTGTCACGAGACTCCTCAACTTTCGGGATA
>Ga0193753_10001184_pt1 | contig 22826 bp, 19 predicted proteins | sample H1c2metaG_FD_144925 | JGI IMG/M metagenome (GOLD analysis project Ga0193753, IMG submission 144925) | Soil microbial communities from a riparian zone of the East river system, Colorado, United States - H1c2 | ecosystem: Environmental > Terrestrial > Soil > Riparian zone | place: USA: East... | reverse complement strand
TGCGTGAGGATGCGGTACTCCTCCTGGCGGCGACGGATGCCCTCGCGCGTGCAGAAGATGCCCGTGGTCTGCCAGAACGGGATCTCCTCCTTGGGCGCGAGGTCCGGGAAGCGCGCCTCCACCGCGTGGCGCAGGCCGGCGACGATGTCGTCCGGCATGCGGCGGCAGCGCACCAGCACGCCCATCGCCGCGGCGAGGTCGCTGCGCGTGCCGAGCTTCGCGAAGGGCGCGACGAGCCCGCCCTTGCGCGCGAGCAGCACCTCGACCAGCGTGCGCATGATCTCCTTGGCGGGCTTGTCGCCGCGCTCGGCCTTCGGCGCCTGGGTCTCGCCGAGGTGCAGCACGCCCATGAAGACCTCGGTGAGCGAGGGCGCGCCGGGCACGCCGTCGAACATGCCCGCGGCGAAGCGCTTGGCGAGGCGCATGACGGCCTGCGGGTGGCGGCTCGGCGAGAGCAGGTAGACGTGGAAGCGGTTGGCGAGCGCGTCGCCGCGGCCGGCCGCGATGAGGCGGTCCGCGGCGGAGTCGAGGAGCTGCGGCGACAGCGCGGAGAGTTCGGGCAGCAGCGCGTCGCTCCAGAGCTGCGGGCGCGCGGCGATGAAGGCGTCCAGCGCCTCGCGGCGCAGCGTCGCATCGGGCAGCGCATCCATGAGCGCACCGAGGCCGGGCCCCTGCCCGACCGCGGCGTCGACGATGCCTGCCGCGTACTCCGGCGGCCTGGCGCCGTGGCGCACGAGCAGCAGCGCGCCCTCGACCTTGGCGGCGCCGTCCGGCGCGCCTTCCAGGCGCCGCACCAGCTCGTCGAGCATGAGCGCGCGCACCTCCGGATCCGGGTCCAGCGACAGCGGGCCGAGCACGACCGACAGCAGGTCCGTCAGCTTGGTCGCGCGCTGCATCGCGCCGCGCAGGTCCTCCTGCGGCGTGAGCGCGCGCTGGCGCAGCACGAACACGGGGCGGGCCGGGTTCTCGACGGCGAGGAAGGGGTCACGCGCCGCGGCGACCTTGGCCTTCTTCCACCAGTTGTTCCAGGACTTCTCCTCGATCACCGATCCGCAGAGCCACTGCTTGATCTCCTTCACCGCGGCGCGGCCCTTGTGCAGGCGCGCGACGGCGTGCAGCAGGCGCTCGGGATGGTCCTCGGCCTCGCGCTGCAGGCCGGCCATGTCCGTCAGCAGGCGCGCGCGCAGGTCCATGCGGTCCAGCGGCTGCAGCACGTCGAGGCCGGTGCTGAACGGCATGCTGCGCGTGCTCTTGTCCTCGCGGAAGGTCACCGAGAAGCTGCGCGCCGAGAGGTCGTGCGCGACGATGAGGCCCTCGCCCCAGCCGCTGCGGTGGTAGACGACGCAGCCGGGCGCGAGGCGCGTGAGGCGCTGGAAGCGGTCCAGCGCGTCCAGCAGGTCCCCGCGGCCGGTGGGCAGCTCCGAGAGCTCCGTGAAGAGCGGGTACCACGGCTGGCCTCCGTGCAGGCCGTCGAGCGCCTTGACCAGCGGGCCGCGCAGGTCCACCTTCTGCTGGCGGTAGGGGTGCAGCGCGCGGATGACCTCCACGGTGTCGCGGTGCAGCCCGCGCTTCTCGCAGGCCTCCAGCAGCAGCAGCAGCAGGGAGACCGCCGTCGCGCCGCGCAGGCCGTCCGGCACGGCCGCCAGCGCCTCGAGGAAGCGCTCCACGGGCGCGGGCTCCGCGAGGGCCTCGAGCCACGCGGCTTCGAGGTCCGAGAGGCTGCCTCCCGCCGCGACGGCCGAGAGGGAATTGTCAGACTGCGTCAGGCTGCTGGTTGTGCTCACGTTCCGTCCTTCAGGATGTCGCGGCTGATCACGATGCGCTGGATCTCGCTCGTGCCCTCGCCGATGGTGCATAGCTTCGCATCTCGGTACATGCGCTCCACGTGGTACTCGGTGGTGAATCCATAGCCGCCGTGCACCTGGATCGCCTCGAAGGTGACCTTCATGGCCATCTCCGAGCAGAACAATTTCGCGATGGCCGCCTCGCGCGAGTAGGCCTTGCCCGTGTCGCGGAGCTGGGCCGCGTTGCGGACGAGCAGCCGGCCGGCCTCGATGCCCACGGCCATGTCCGCGAGCTTGAAGGCCACGGCCTGCTGCTCCGCGATGGACTTGCCGAAGGCCTGGCGCTCCTGCGCGAACTTGACGCTGCGCTCGCAGGCGCCCTCGGCCAGCCCCAGCGCCAGCGCGCCGATGCCGATGCGCCCGCCATCGAGCGTCTTCATGAAGTTGGCGAAGCCCTGGCCTTCCGCGCCGAGCCGGTTGGCCGCGCTCACGCGGCAGTCCTGGAACGAGAGTTCGCCCCAGTCGCTGCCGCGCATGCCGAGCTTCTCGTCGCCCTCGTTCACCTGGAAGCCGGGCGTGCCGCGCTCCAGGATGAAGGAGCTGATGCCGCCGCGCGTGCCGCGCGAGGCGTCCGTCACCGCGGTCACGATGAACGTGCCGGCGTAGTTCGCGTTGGTGATGAAGATCTTGGAGCCGTTGAGCACGTAGTCGGCGCCGTCGCGCACGGCGGTCGTGCGCGTGCCGCCCGAGTCGCTGCCGGCGTTGGGCTCCGTGAGCCCGAAGGCCCCGAGCTTGCGGCCCGACGCCAGGTCCGGCACGTACCGGCGCCGCTGCTCCTCCGTGCCGAAGGCGAAGATGGGCCACAGGCAGAGCGAGGTGTGCGCCGCCACGCCCAGCGCGGTGGAGCCGCACACGCGCGCCAGCTCCTCCACCACCATGACGGTGGTCTGGCTGTCGAGGCCCGCGCCCTCGTACTCCTCTGGAATGGGCAGCCCCAGGATCCCGAGCTCCGCCAGGTGCTTGAAAGTCTCCACCGGGAAGCGCGACTCGCGATCGATCTCGATCGCCTGCGGCAGCAGCTCCGTGCGCGCGAAGTCGCGCACCGTGTCGCGGAGCAGCTCCTGCTCCTCGGTGACCGGGAGGTCCAGGATCGCGGGCATCAGATTTCGTCCACCGAGAAGCCGTCATTCACCTTCTTGCTCCGGCGCGCGGCCGCCGATTCGCGCGCGGCGGCGCCCGTGACGGAGCCGCCCTCGCCGAGCGCACCGCGTGCGCCCGGGCCGCCACGCGACGCGCCGCCGGGCGAGCCGGACTCCTCCGCGCCGTCCTCGTCCTCGCCGCCCTCGCCGTCGTCGAGGAAGTCGCGCGCGGTGCGGCTGCCCACCCAGTCCACCAGCGCCTGGCGCGAGAACTTCCACTCGCGGCCGACCTTGCGGCCGGGGACATCGCCCTCGCGCAGCACCTTGCTGAAGGTCTTCACGCTCACGCCGAGGAAGGCCGCGGCGCCGTCGATGTTGAGGATCTCCTGGTCGGGCATCGGGTTGGGCGTGGTCTTGCGGGGCTGGGCAGCCATGTCAGTGACTCCTTGCGGCCGCACGGCGGCGGCCGACTTCCGCTCGGATGTAGTCCACGAGTTCCTTCAGCGTCGCGCCCGGGCCGAACAGCCGGCCCACGCCGGCCTTCGACAGCTCGGCCATGTCCTCGGCGGAGATGATGCCGCCGCCGGTGACGAGCATGTGCCCCGCGCCCGCGGCAGCCAGCAGCTGCACGACGCGCGGGAACAGGTGCATGTGCGCGCCGGAGAGCACGGAGAGGCCGACGGCGTCCACGTCCTCCTGCACGGCCATCTCCACGATGGCCTCGGGCGTCTGGTGCAGGCCGCCGTAGATGACTTCCATGCCGGCGTCGCGCAGCGCGGCCGCGACGACCTTGGCGCCACGGTCGTGGCCGTCGAGGCCCGGCTTCGCGACCAGCACTCGGATCGGTGTGTCCATGTGTGCAGCCTTGCTCCGTGCGTTCAGAAGACGGCGGGTTCGCGGTAGGTGCCGAATTCGGCGCGCAGGACGTCCACCATCTCGCCCAGCGTGGCATAAGCCTCCGCGGCCTGCATGAATGCAGGCATGAGGTTGACCGAGGCGCGCGCGTCGGTGGCCACGCGCTCCAGCGCGGCGGCGGCCTTGCCGGCGCTGCGCGTGCGGCGCACCTCCGCCAGCTCCTCGTTCTGCCGGCGCTCCGTCGCCATGGAGATCTTGAGCGTCTCCATCGGCGCCTCCTCCTCCGTGTCCACGAAGCGGTTCACGCCGACGACGACCTGCCGCCCGGCCTCCAGCTCGCGCTGGTACTTGTAGGCGGCCTTGCCGATCTCGCGCTGGAACCAGCCCTGCTCGAGCGCGGGCACCACGCCGCCCAGCTCGTCGATGCGCGCGAAGATCTCCAGCGCGCCCTGCTCCATGCGGTTGGTCGCGTCCTCCACGAACCAGCTCCCGGCCAGCGGGTCGATCGCGTTGGCGACGCCCGACTCGTAGCCGATGAGCTGCTGCGTGCGCAGCGCGAGCTTGACCGCCATCTCCGTGGGCAGCGCGACGGTCTCGTCCATGGAGTTGGTGTGCAGGCTCTGCGTCCCGCCGAGCACGCCGGCCAGCGCCTCCCACGTGGTGCGCACGATGTTGTTCAGCGGCTGCTGCGCCGTGAGCGAGCACCCGGCCGTCTGCGTGTGGAAGCGCAGCTGCATGGAGCGCGGGTTGCGCGCGCCGTAGCGGTCGCGCATGCGGCGCGCGTAGATGCGCCGCGCGGCGCGGAACTTCGCGATCTCCTCGAAGAAGTCCACGTGGCTGTTGAAGAAGAACGAGAGCCGCGGCGCGAAGTCGTCCACGGCGAGGCCGCGCTCCATGGCGGCCTCCACGTAGGCGAAGCCGTCGGCGAGCGTGAAGGCCAGCTCCTGCACCGCCGTGCTGCCCGCCTCGCGGATGTGGTAGCCGGAGACGGAGATCGGGTGCCAGCGCGGCACGTGCTTGCTGCCGTATTCCATCGTGTCCACCACGAGGCGCATGCTCGGCTGCGGCGGAAAGATGTACTCCTTCTGCGCGATGTACTCCTTGAGGATGTCGTTCTGCGTCGTGCCGCCGAGCTGGTCGAGCCGGCAGCCCTGCTTCTGCGCGGTGACGAGGTACATCGCCCACACGATCGCGGAGGGCGAGTTGATCGTCATGGAGGTGGTGACCTCCGACAGCTTGATGCCGTCGAAGAGCGTCTCCATGTCCTTCAGCGACGAGACCGCGACGCCGCAGCGCCCGACCTCGCCCTCGCTGCGCGGGTGGTCGCTGTCGTAGCCCATGAGCGTCGGCAGGTCGAAGGCGACGGACAGCCCGTCCTGGCCCTTGCCGAGCAGGAATTTGTAGCGGGCGTTGGTGTCGTGCGCGTTGCCGAAGCCCGCGAACTGGCGCATGGTCCAGAGCTTGGTGCGGTACATGCTCGGGTACGGCCCGCGCGTGTACGGGAACTGCCCGGGCAGGCCGATGTCCGCGACGGGGTCCGTGCCCGCGACGTCCGCGGGCGTGGCCAGCGGCGCGACGGGCGCGCTGGAAACGGTCTCGAACGGCGCGTTGCGCTCGCCGGCCAGGTCGAAGGCCGCCTTCCACTGGTCCCAGGCCGTGCCGCGGCTCGTCTCGATGGTGCTCATGCGTCGCTCTCCGAGGGGCGTGCGTTGCGATAGATGTCGAGGATCTCGCCGGCCAGCCCCCAGGCCGAGTGCGGCCCGGGCTGCGACAGGCGGCGGGCCAGCGTCCCGGCGAGGCCGAAGGTCTCCCAGATGTCCTGGCGCAGGCGGCCGTCCACGAGGCGGCGCACGCGCTTCTCGAGGTTGGCCGCGCGCCGCGCCGCGAGCACGCCGCTGGCGGCGCGCTCCGCGTGCATGCGGTCCAGCTCCGCGGCCAGCGCCGCGACGCCTTGCCCGGTGGCGGCCACGCTGGTGAGGATCGGCGGGCGCAGCTCGTGCGGGATGTCGCGCAGGTCCAGGATGTCCGTGAGCTGCGCGACCAGCCGGTCCAGGCCGGGCATGTCGGCCTTGTTCACCAGGTAGACGTCCGCGACCTCCATGAGGCCGGCCTTCATGGCCTGGATCGTGTCGCCGCCGCCGGGGTGCAGCACCACGACGGTGAGGTCCGCCGAGCGCGCGATGTCCACCTCGCTCTGGCCCACGCCGACGGTCTCGATGAGGATCGTGTCGCGCCCGTACAGGTCGAGCACGTCCACCACGTCGTCGCTCGCGCGCGCCAGCCCGCCGAAGAGGCCGCGCGTCGCCATGGAGCGGATGAACACGCCCGCGTCCAGCGCGAGCCGGCTCATGCGCACGCGGTCCCCCAGCAGCGCGCCGCCCGAGAACGGGCTGGTCGGGTCCACCGCGACGATGCCGAGCGTGTGCCCCGCCGCGCGCCAGTGCAGCGCCAGCCTCTCGACGAGCGTGCTCTTGCCCGCGCCCGGCGGCCCGGTGATGCCGAAGCGCCGCGCGCGCCCGAGCTCCGCATGGAAGCGCCCGTACTGCTCCGGGAAGCGGGCATCGCCGCGCTCCGCGAGGCTCATCAGCCGCGCGCAGGCCAGGGCCTCCCCGGCGCGCACCCGGTCCGCCAGCTCCGCACCCGCCGTCACGGTCATGAGCCGGCCAGGAGCCTTCTCGCGATCACGATGCGCTGGATCTCCGAGGTGCCCTCGTAGATCTCCGTGATGCGCGCGTCGCGGAAGTAGCGGGCGACGGGGAACTCGGTCGTGTAGCCCGCGCCGCCGTGGATCTGCACGGCCTCGTCGGCGGCGCGGTTGGCGACCTGGCTCGCGAGCAGCTTGGCCTGCGCGGCCTCCAGCGTGTGCGGCAGGTCGTGGTCGCGCAGCCACGCGGCGCGCCAGGTCATCAGCCGCGCGGCGGCGAGGTCCGCGGACACCTGCGCGAGCTTGAACTGCACCGCCTGAAAGCGCGCGATCGCCACGCCGAACTGCTCGCGCTGGCCGGCGTACCTGATCGACGCGTCGAGGCTGGCCTGCGCGATGCCGAGCGCCTGGGCCGCGATCCCGATGCGCCCGCCGTCCAGCGTGTCGAAGGCGACCTGCAGGCCCTTGCCCGCGCTGCCGAGCAGGTTGCCCGCAGGGACGGCCACGCCGTCGAGCACGATCTCGACCGTGCTGCTGCTGCGGATGCCGAGCTTCTCCTCCACCTTGCCGACGGAGAAGCCCTTGCTGTCCGTCGGCACGAGGAAGGCCGAGATGCCCTCCTCGGCGCGCGCGAACACGATGATGAGGTCCGCCTCGTTGCCGGAGGTGATCCACAGCTTGGCGCCGTCCAGCACCCACCGGTCGCCGTCGCGGCGCGCCTTGCAGCGCAGCGCGGCCGCGTCGCTGCCCGCGTTGGCCTCCGACAGCGCGTAGGCGCCGAGGAGTTCGCCGGTGGCGAGCCGCGGGAGCCACTGCGCCTTCTGCTCCGGCGTGCCGTGCCGCACGATCGGGCTGCAGGTCAGGCTGTTGTGCACCGAGATCGTGACACCCGTGGACGCGCACGCGCGCGACACTTCCTCGATGACGAGGGCGAGCGCCGCCGTCCCGAGCGCGGTGCCTCCGTACTCCTCCGGCACGAGCATGCCCGCGAAGCCCAGCTCCGCGGCTGCCTGGAACTCCGCGCGCGGGAAGGCGTGCTCGCGGTCGCGGCGGTCCGCCGTCGGCGCCACGTCCGCATCCGCGAACTCGCGCGCCGTCTTGCGGATCAGCCGGAGCTGCTCGTCCAGTTCGAAGTCCAAGGTGTTCCGTCTCCGGGCGCCGCGCGCCGCGTCCTTACGTGTACGTGTAGAAGCCGCGGCCGGTCTTCCGGCCGAGGTGGCCGGCGGCCACCATCTTCTTCAGCAGCGGGCAGGGCCGGTACTTGCTGTCGCCGAGGTCGCGCTGCAGCACCTCCATGATGGCGAGGCAGGTGTCGAGGCCGATGAGGTCGGCCAGCGCGAGCGGGCCCATCGGGTGGGCCATGCCCAGCTTCATGATCTCGTCGATCGCGGCCGGCTGCGCGACGCCCTCCATCACGCAGAAGACCGCCTCGTTGATCATGGGCATGAGCACGCGGTTGGCGACGAAGCCCGGAAAGTCGTTGGCCGCCACGGCCACCTTGCCCAGCTCCTCCGCGAGGCCGTTCACGGCGGCCGTCGTCTCGTCGCTCGTGTCCAGGCCGCGGATGACCTCGATGAGCTTCATGACCGGCACCGGGTTCATGAAGTGCATGCCGATGACGCGGTCGGGGCGCTTGGTCTGCGCGGCGAGCAGCGTGATCGAGATGGACGAGGTGTTGCTCGCGAGGATCGTCGCGGGCGGCGCGCTCGCGTCCAGCGACGCGAACAGGCGCCGCTTGAGCTCCAGGTTCTCCGACACCGCCTCGATGACGAGGTCGCTGCCGGCCGCGGCCTGCGCAGGATTCGTGCTGCGCGCGATGCGACCGAGCACGGCCGGGATCTCGGCCTCGGGCAGCCCGCCCTTCTTCGCCACGCGCTGCAGGCTGGTCTCGATGGCCTTGAGCGCGGTGGCGAGCCGGCCGTCGTCCACGTCCACGAGCGTGACGCGCTTGCCCTTCTGCGCCAGCACCTGCGCGATGCCGTTGCCCATCGTGCCGGAGCCGATGACGGCCACGCTGCCGATCGCGCCCCCGCTCATGCCGCCGCTCCGGAAGCCGCCCGCGGCATCACAGGGTCTCCACCGACATGGCCACCGCGCCGCCGCCGCCGAGGCACAGCGTCGCGAGGCCGGTCTTCAGCTTGCGGTCGCGCAGCGCGTGGATGAGCGTGGTGAGGATGCGCGCGCCGGAGGCGCCGATCGGGTGCCCGAGCGCCACCGCGCCGCCGTTCACGTTGATGCGCGCCGCATCGGCCTTCCACAGCGCGGACACCGCCACGCACTGGCTCGCGAAGGCCTCGTTCAGCTCGATGAGATCGAAGCCGGACAGCCTGGCGCCCGTGCGCGCCTCGAGGTTCTTCACGGCCTCGACCGGCGCCATCATCACCCACTTGGGATCCGTGCCGCCGGTGGCGTAGCCGGTGATGCGCGCGAGCGGCGTCAGCTTGAGCGCCTTGGCCCGCTCCGCGGACGTGACGACGAGCGCCGCGGCGCCGTCGTTGATCGTGCTGCTGTTGCCCGCGGTGACCAGGCCCGTCTTGTCGAAGGCGGGGCGCAGCTTGCCCAGCGCCTCGAGCGTGGCGTCCGCGCGCGGGCCCTCGTCCGTGTCGAAGGACCACGGGTCGCCCTTCTTCGGCTTCATCTCCACGGGCGCGATCTCGGCCTTGAAGCGGCCGGCCTTCTGGGCCGCGACCGCGCGGCGGTGGCTCTCCACGGCCCACTGGTCCTGCGCCTCGCGCGAGACGCCGTACTCCTTGCAGACGGCCTCCGCGGTGAGGCCCATGTGCATGTCGTAGTACGGATCCCACAGCCCGTCCTGGATGATCCCGTCGATCACCTTGCCGTGCCCCAGGCGCAGCCCGTCGCGCGCCTGCGGCAGGTAGTACGGCGTGCTCGACATGGACTCCATGCCGCCCGCGAGCACCACGTCCGCGTCGCCGCACTTGATGGCCTGCGCGGCCAGCACGACGGCTTTCAGGCCCGAGCCGCACACCTTGTTCACGGTGAGCGCGGAGGTGTGGTCGGGGATGCCGGCCGCGCGCGAGGCCTGCCGCGCCGGCGCCTGGCCGACGCCCGCGGTGAGCACGCAGCCCATGATGACCTCGTTCACGTCCTCGGCACGGACGCCGGCGCGGGCCAGCGCCTCGCGGAGCACGTGCGCGCCGAGCTGCGGCGCAGAAAGCCCCGCGAGGGCTCCCTGGAACTTGCCGATCGGGGTGCGGCAGGCGCTGGCGATGACGACGTCGGTCATGGGTGCAACGAACCTTCCTGGAGCGGGCGGCCGCCCCGACGGGACGAGGGGAGCGCGGGGAACGGGATGGAAAGGCGGGCCCCGGCACGCAACCGCCACGTGAGGTGTGCGCGAGGAGACCCGAAAGGAGGCTCAGTTTATCGAAAGCGCCGCGGTCGCGGAAGGCGCTCGACGAGCCGGCCCGAGCGTTCAGCGCCCGGGGCGCAGCAGCGCCGCCAGCCCCGAGCCGACGACGCGCGCGATGATCCGGTGTCCGTCGCGATTGGGGTGCACGGCGTCGATGAAGAGGTCGCCGCCGACGGCATCCAGGTCCGCCTGCGGCGCGACCACGGGCACGCCGCGCTCGCTGCCGATCGCGGCCATCTCCCGGTGGAAGGCCCCGATCGCCGGCGGGTTCTCCCCGGGCCGCGTGGGCTCCTCCACCAGCAGCACCGCCACGCCCGCCGCGCGGCAGGCGTCCACCATGTCGCGGATGCTGTCGCCGAAGCGCCGCGCGGGCCCGACGGAGTAGCGCTCCACGTCCGCGTCGCTCACGGACCGGCCCTGCTCGCTGGTCTCCACGTAGCGCTGCCAGCCGCGTCGCTGCCGCTGCGCGCGCCACGCCGCGAGCCAGCGGTCCAGCGGCCCCACGCCTTCCGAGGTCATGGCCGCGAAGTGCGCGCGCTCGTCGTGCGTGCCGCCGAGGATGTGGTCGTTGAACGAGAGGTCGATGACGACCGCGTCGGGGTGCAGGTCCAGCACGACGCCCGTGAGGAAGAAGCGCAGGCGCTCCGCCGTGCCCCCGGGCACGCCGGCGTTCACGACCTCCACGCCGCGCGCCGGCCACAGGTGCGCGAGCAGCACCTGCGCCTGCGCCGACCAGGTGTCCTTCGGGGCCACGCCGTAGCCGTACGTGGACGAGCTGCCCAGCGTCACGATGCGCAGCGTGTCTGCCGGCTTCTCGCGCGGCACGACGGCGTCGCGGAAGGTCTGGTCCTTGAGGTAGCCGTTGAAGCGGCGGCACAGCGGGTGCCGCGCCCAGACGTAGCGCGCGTCGATCGGCGGCCCCGTGAAGTCCGTGGGCATGAGCTGCGTGAGCACGGTCGGCGAGAAGGGCGGCGCGGACTCCGATTGCGCCCACCACGTGAGGCCGATGAGCAGCGCGCCCGCGACCCAGGTGAGCACGCGCCGCCCCGGCCGCGGCGTGAGCAGCAGCAGCAGCCCTGCGAGGACGAGCGCGGGCAGCGCCAGAGCCGCGGCCGCGAAGGGCGCGACGACCGCCGCGAGCGGCCAGCACCACAGCAGGCTTCCGAGCCCGCGCCCGCCGCGCAGCGCGAGGAACAGCAGCGCGAGCGCCGCGGCCCCCGCCGCGCCCGCCTCCCACGCGTGCAGCGTGCCGTCGAGCGCGCGCGGCTGCCCCGCCGGCACCAGCGCGAGCTCGGAGACCGTCGCGCGGCCGGAGAGCGCGTGGAAGGCGCAGCGCCCCGCGCGCAGGTCCACGTCCGCGACGCTGGCGAAGGGCTTGCCGTCCACGCGCACGTCGGTGCGCTCGTCGTGGCAGATCACCTCCAGCGCGAGCGGCCGCCCCGCGGGCAGGCACGCGAGCTCCGGCGCGGCGGGCGTCGTCGCGAGGAAGGTGCCGAGGTTGCGCGACACGCCGCCCGCCAGCCGCGCGTCGGAGCTGAGTGTCACCAGCACCTGGCGGTCGGTGCGCGGCAGCCCCGCGCGCACGAGCAGGTCCAGCGCGGTCTCCGGCTCCAGCACGACGGTGGCGCGCAGCGTGAAGTCGCCGTCGCGGCGCTCGCCGAGCGGATACGGCTCGCCCGGCGCGACGGCGCGCGCGTCCGGCAGCGACAGCGGCAGCTCCTCGCAGCGCTCCGGCACCGTCGTGAGGCGCTCCACGTTGTCGGCGTGCAGCGTCCACGCGATGCCCGCCACGAGCGCCAGCGCGGCGACGCACGCCGCCGCGCGTCCCGCCGCGCCCGGCGCGCGCTGGCTGCCGACCATGGGCACCCACGCGTTGAGGCACAGCAGCCCGAGCAGCCCCGCGAGCAGCGCCCACGCCAGCTGCTGCAGTCCGGGCACGGGTGCCTCGCCCTGCACGCGCCGGCTCTCGCCGTCGTGCATCCCGCACTCCATCGCCGCGAACGACGCGTTCTGCGCGAGGCGCACGAGCGCGGGGCCGCCGGGCTCGGGCCCCGGGACCGGCTGCCCCACGGCCCTGCCATCGACGCGCGCGACGTAGTTGCCGTCCGCGTAGGCGAGCTGCGCGTGCTGCACGTGCGCGACGGACAGCGTCTGCGCCGGCCGCCCCGAGCGCGCCACGCTGAAGGTCGCGCCCGTGTCCGTGAGCGCCAGCAGGCCGTTGCTGCCGCCGAGGCCCCCGAGCGAGAGCTCCACCGCGCCCTGCGTGTCCTCCACCTCGAGGGACACGGGCTGCTCGAGCCAGCGGAACACGAGCACGGCGTCGCGCCGCGCACCGATGCGGCCCTGCGAGGACCACACGTCCGCGGACACGCCCGTGCCGCCGGGGAACTGCACCTCGACCAGCTCGGGCGCCGAGAACGGGTGCCACTGGCGCTGCGGGCCGGGCCAGGCCGCCCACGCGGCGAGCGCGAGCAGCACGGCCTGCGCCCCGAGCAGCAGCAGCCGGCGCGCGTTCACGCGGCGCGTCCGTGCGGCGCCGCGCGCGCCGGGGTGCCCGGGGTGCCCGGGGTGCCGGCCGCCGGCGGCGCGGCGCGCAGCGTGAGGCAGGTCACCTCGGCGGGCGAGCCGACGCGCAGCGGGACGATGAGCGCACCGATGCCGCGGTTCACGTGCAGCAGCCCGCCGCCAGGCAGCGGGTGATCGCCGCGCACGCGCCGCGGCATCCAGCGCGCCAGCAGCGCGGACAGGCCGGGCAGCACGATCTGGCCGCCGTGCGTGTGCCCCGACAGCACGAGCTGGAAGCGCCCGGGCGGCAGCGAGTCCACGACGTCGGGGTGGTGGCAGAGCAGCACGCGCACGGGCTCGTCGCCGGACTGGCCGGCCAGCGCGCGGTCGAGGTCGGCACCCTTGCTCTCCTCGAGATCCTCGAGGCCGGTGAGCGCGAGCCGCTCGCCGCCGTGCGACAGGCGCACGGTCGCGTTGCGCAGCACCGTGACGCCCTGGCGCCGCAGCGCCGCGACGAGCTGCGGCTCGCGCCGCCCGCGGTAGTCATGGTTGCCGAAGACCGCGAACTTCCCCAGCGGCGCGTCGATGCGCGCGAGCGCCACGCCGAGCAGGTGCACGTCGTCGGCGCTGCGCGTGATGAAGTCGCCCGTGAGCAGGAGCAGGTGCGGCGCGCACGCGCGCGCGAGCGCGACCACCGGCTGGAGGCTCGCCTCGTCGAGGAAGCAGCCGGCGTGCAGGTCGCTGAGCTGCACGAGGCGCAGGTCGGCCAGCGCGGCAGGCAGCCCCGGCACCGGCACGTCGACGCGCTCCAGTCGCAGGCCGCCGTGCGCCAGCCGCCAGGCGTAGGCGGCGCGCCCGGGCCACAGCCGGCTCCCGAGCCAGCGCAGCGCGTCGAAGCACGCGATGACCGCGCGGGGAAAGCGTCGCGGGCTCCTGCGCAGGTCGGACACGCTCACTCCAGATTGGTGTGGCGCGCGCCGAGTTCGGACTCCGTGGCGCCCAGCGCCGCGATGAGGTCCACCACGACCTGGTCGAGATAGGCGAGCAGCGACGCCTCGAACAGCGTGCCCAGCGGGAAGAGGCTGCCGCCCGAGGGCAGCGCGAGCGCGACGGTCACGTCCGCGTCCACGCCCGCCGGCGCGGGCGCGCGCGTCACGACGAGCACGCGCGCGTCGCCGCTGCGCGCCGTCTTCATCAGCGAGAGGACGGTGGGCGTCGTGCCGGAGCCCGTGCACGCGACGAGCGTGTCGCCGTGCCCGAGGCGCGGCACCGTGGAGTCGTCGAGGCCCCACGCGCGCAGGCCCATCTGCCCGAGGCGGCGCGCGAAGGCCGCGGCCATCATTCCCGAGCGCCCGCGCCCCGCGACGACGATCTGCCCCGAGGAGAGCAGCGTCTTCACGAAGGCCGCGTGCACGTCCTCGGGCACGCCGTCCACCGCCGTGCGCACCGCCGACACGTAGGCCGAGAGGCGCTCGGCGCGGTTCAGAGCGGGTGCCACTGCAGCCGCGTCTCGTCGAAGACCGTGCCCTCGCGGCAGGCGAGCTCGTAGGTGTAGCCGTCGGCCTGGCGGCCGTCGGCGACGGCGACCGCGCACCCGTTGCACACCGCGTAGCCGCAACCCATGACGGTCTCGAGCGAGGCGCGCACGGGCACGCCCGCCGCGCGGCACGCGGCGCCGACGGCCTCCATCATGCGCTCGGGCCCGCAGGTCAGCACGAGCGCCGGGCGGCGCTCCGCGAGCAGCTGCGCGAGGCGCCCGTCCACGCGGCCGCGGTGGCCGCGCGTGCCGTCGTCCGTGCACAGCTCCACGCGCGGGCACGAGGCGGCGAGGCGGCCGTGCAGCGAGAGCCGCTCGGCCGTGCGCGCGCCGAAGATCACCGTGAGATCGTCGGCGCGCGGGTCGCCCGCGCGCCGCCACTGGTCCGCGAGGAAGATGAAGGGCGCCACGCCGTATCCGCCGGCAACGCACAGCAGCGGGCCGTCGGGCAGCTCGTCGTCCATGCGGCGCCCGAGCGGCCCCACCGCGTTGAAGCGCTCGCCCGGCTGCATCGAGCACAGCAGCCCCGTGCCGATGCCCACGGGCATGATCATCCACTCGAGCAGGTCGCGGTCGCCGTCGCGCTGCCAGCCGAGCAGGCTGAACGGCCGCGGCAGGATCGGGAAGCGCGGGTGATCCATGCTCAGCATCGCGAACTGGCCGGGCCCGCTGCCGGGCCAGGAACCCTCGACCTCCGCGAGCACGCGGTGGCAGCCGCCCTCGACACGCTCGTTCTGCAGCACGCGCACGACGCGGCTGGCCATGCGCGCGGCGTCGCGGACCGGTGACTCGTGATGCGAGCAGGTGGCGTTCATGCGGCGCGGGATCCTAACATCCGCGAGCGCCGCACCACGCAGCGGTCACCAGCAGCCGTCACCAGAGGATCGCCCGCTCGCCCATGACCACGCTCGCCAGCGGCATCATCCTCTACCGCCGCGCGCCGGAGTCCGTGCGGCTGCTGCTGCTCCGCAACGCGCAGAACGGACACTGGGGCTTCGCGAAGGGCCGGCGCGACCGGGACGACGCGCACGAGGTCGCGACCGCGCTGCGCGAGGTGCGCGAGGAGACCGGCTACGACGGCCTGCGGCTGCACCCCGGTTTCCGCAGCGTGCTCGACTACGCGGTGCAGCAGCCCGGCGGCAAGGCCTACGGCAAGCGCGTCACCTACTTCCTCGCGCGCGCCCCCGACGCCGAGCCCGTGCTCTCGCGCGAGCACGACGAGCTGCTGTGGGCCGACGAGCGCGGCGTGGAGAGCCGGCTGGCCTTCGGCCAGATGCGCGACCTGGCGCGCGCGGTGTTCGCGCTGCTGAGGGACGCGTGATCGGGACGCTGCACGGCGTCTTCCTCGCGTACCTGGCGCTGCTGCTGGCGTGGAACGCTCTGGCTTCCGCGCCCGCGCAATGCGCCGGCCGGCCGTGGGAGCGCGTGCTGCTGCTGCCGCTGCAGGCCGCGCTCACCGCGGTGCTCGTGCACGACGCGCTCGGCAGCGGCCCGCCGCTCCTCGCGCGGACGGGCATCGCCGCGCTGTTCCCGCTGGCCTTCGCGCTCGGGCTCGCGCAGAACGTGCACGTGCTGGCCGCGCGCGGGCCGCGCCTCTCCGACATCCCCTTCGTGCTGGCCAACGCGGGTCTGCTGCTCTGCACGACGCTGGGCGCGGCCAACATCGCGGGCGTGGGGCTGCCGGCGCGCGCGGTGGCGCTGCTGCACGACCACTCCATCCTGCAGCACCTGCTCGGGAGCCCTCTCGCGCACCTCGCCACGCTGAGCTGGCACCTGCCGATGCTCGTGCGGCGTCGGGACGCGGCCAGCATCCCGGGCGCGCTGGCCGGGCTGTTCATGGCCTCGCTGGCGGGCTTCGTCGTCGCGCTGCTCGTCGTGATGCACGACACCGCCGAGGAGATCGTGCTGCGCTTCGAGATCGAGCCGCACGCTGCCGCGCCGCGCGCGGACCTGGCCACTGGCGTGCTCGCCGGCTCGCCGCGCGCCGCCACCGCGCCCGGCGCGCGCGACGGTCCGGAGCTGGCGCTCGCGCCGCCGGGCACGCTCGATGCGCGCGTCGTGCCGGCGGACCTCGCCGCGCCGCTCTCCGCTCGCGACGGCCGGCCGCTGCTGCTCGAGCTGCGCGCGCCGGACAGCTGGCGCTGGGGGCTGCCGGACGGCCCGGAGGTGACGGCCGCCTTCCTCGACGGGGCCGCGCGCCTGGCAGCCGCGGAGCACCCCGCCGTGCTGCTGCCCTTCCCCGAGCCGGACGCCGCCGCGACGCTCGTGCTCGGCGGGCTGCAACCTGCCGCGTGGCGCTCGCTCTACGAGCAGGCCGCCGCGCGCGTGCACGCGGCCAGCCCCGGCACGCGGCTCGCCGTGCGCCTCAACGGCACCGGCGTGCGCAGCCGCGCGCTGTTCCTCGCCCTCGCCGCGTCGCCGTCGCCGGTGGAGGTCGCGGGGCCGCGCCTGCTGCCGGGCAATGCGGAGGCACGCGGCCCGTCGGCGGCGGACACGGCGCTGGACGCATGGGCCGCCTGGCGCGAGGAGCTGTCCGAGCCGCCCGAGCTGTGGATCCTCGCCGCGGGGCTCTCGCCGCTCGCGTACGGCGAGCACGCGCAGGCGCGCTTCGCGGAGGGCTGCCTCGCGCGCGGCAACGCCCGCCCCGACGTGCGCGCGATCCTCTTCGAGGGCTGGACCGACGCCGGTCACACGCTGGGGCTGCTGCGCGCGGACGGTGTGCCGCGCGCGGCGGGACGGCGGCTCCTGCAGCTGCTGCCCGCCGCGCCGCGCTGACCGTCTTCCTGCCGGCGGCCGCGCGCGCCGCCGGGAGATCCGCGCGCCGCGCTGGTCGCGCGCGGCGCAATCGCTACGATCCCCCGCCGCATGGCCCGCTACGCACGACATTTCGCCGCACTCCTCGCGCCGCACGCCGGGCTGACGGTGGAAGCGATCGCGTCGGCCATCGGCGCGCCGCCGCGGCCCGAGCTGGGGCAGCTCGCCTTCGGCTGCTTCCCGCTGGCGGCGAGCCGGCGCCTCTCGCCCGCGGCGATTGCGGCGGAGATCGCGGCGGCGGCGCGCGCCGCTCTCCCGCCGGGGGACGTCATCGCCTCGGTGAGCGCGGAGGGTCCGTACGTCAATGCCACGCTGCGCGGTGCGGAGGTCGCGCGCGACGTGCTCCCCGCGGTGCTCGCGGCCGGCGGCCGCTACGGCACGCTGGACCTCGGAGCCGGCGGCAAGGTGCCGGTGGACTTCTCCTCGCCGAACATCGCCAAGCCCTTCGCGATCCACCACCTGCGCTCCACGGTGATCGGCAACGCGCTCGTGCACATGCTCGCGGCGGCCGGCTACCAGCCCGTCGGCATCAATCACCTCGGCGACTGGGGCACGCAGTTCGGGCAGCTGCTCGCCATCTGGGAGCTGCGCGGCGACGAGGCCGAGCTGCGCCGGCGCGGCATCGGCTACCTGCTCGAGCTCTACGTGGACTTCAACGCGCGCAAGGCCGCCGACCCCGGGCTGCAGGACGTGGCCCGCGCGCGCTTCAAGGCGCTGGAGGACGGCGAGCCCGAGGCGCGCCGGCTCTGGAAGCTGTTCCGCGACGTGTCGGTCGCGGAGTTCGGGCGCGTGTACGCGCTGCTCGGGATCCGCTTCGACGACCTGCGCGGCGAGAGCTTCTACGAGGACCGCATGCCCGCGGTGCTCGACGAGCTGGCCGCCAGAGGGCTGCTGAAGGAGAGCGAGGACGCGACGGTGGTCGACCTGTCCGCGTGGAAGCTCGGCGCGGCGCTCGTGCGCAAGCGCGACGGCACCACGCTCTACCTCACGCGCGACCTGGCCGCCGCGCAGTACCGCCGCGACACCTACGGCTTCGTGCGCGCGCTGTACGTCGTCGGCGCGGCGCAGGCGCTGCACTTCGCGCAGCTCAAGCAGGTGCTCGTGCTGCTCGGGCGGGACTGGGAGCCGCGCGTCGAGCACGTGCCCTTCGGGCTCATGCGCTTCAAGGACCGCAAGATGGCCACGCGCACGGGCGACATCCTGCTCCTCGAGGAGGTGCTCGACCGCGCCGTGGCGCTGGCGCGGCAGACCATCGAGCGCGGCGCGGCGGAGAAGGGCCGGCCGCTGCCGGCGGACCTCGACACGCTCGCGCGGCAGATCGGCACGGGCGCGGTCGTGTTCAACGACCTCAAGAACCGCCGCGCGCGCGACGTGGTCTTCGACTGGAACGAGGTGCTCTCGTTCGAGGGCGAGACCGGGCCGTACCTGCAGTACACGGCGGCGCGCATCGCCTCGATGGCGGAGAGGCTCGGGCGGCCGGCGCGCGCCGACGTGGACTTCGCGCTGCTGGACGCGCCGGACGAGCTGGCGCTCGTGCTCGCCATCGAGGCGCTGCCGGACGCGCTCGCGCGCGGCGTCGCGGAGGCCGAGCCCTCGCACGTGTCGGACCGGCTGCTCGACATCGCGGCGCGCTTCTCGCACCTGTACTCCCGCAAGGACTGGAAGGTCCTCTCCGACGACGGCGCTCTGTCGGATGCGCGCATGCTGCTCGCCGTCGCCACGCGCCAGGCGCTCGCCAACGGGCTGTCGTGGCTCGGCATCGCCGTGCCCGAGCGCATGTGATCCCCGCTCTCCCCGCCGCACCACCACGAGGACCCATGAACGACCTCTCCCGCTTCATCCGCGACATCCCGGACTTCCCCAAGCCGGGCATCGTGTTCAAGGACATCACGCCGCTGCTCGGTGACGGGCCCGCGTTCCGCTCGTGCATCGAGCAGCTGAAGGAGTCGGTGGCCGGCGTGCCGTGCGACGCGATCGTCGGCATCGAGTCGCGCGGCTTCATGTTCGGCGCGGCGCTCGCGCTCGCGACGGGCAAGGGTTTCGTGCCGGTGCGCAAGCCGGGCAAGCTGCCCTACAAGGTGGTGCGCCAGCAGTACGCGCTCGAGTACGGCACGGACACGATCGAGATGCACCACGACGCGCTGGCTTCCGGCATGAACGTCATCGTGGTGGACGACCTCATCGCCACCGGCGGCACCGCGGCCGCCGCCTGCACGCTGGTCGAGACGCTCGGCGCGCACGTCTCCGCGCTGGCCTTCGTCATCGCCCTGGACTTCATCCCGTGGCGCGACCGGCTCCGCGGCCGGGACGTCCGCGCGATCCTGCGCTATTCCTGAGCGCGGACGGCCAGGGAGCGCCCACCACCGGCACACCGCGGCCCGGACCGTTCTGTCCCGCTCCCCGCGCCGAAACCGGTCAAAGTGCCTTCGCACGGGGCCGGTTTGCCTCTCCACCAATGGCACGTATTCTTCCTCATCGCTTTCGGACCTCCAGTCGATATAGATGACATCCCGAGACGAGCCCCCCCGATGAGCATCCCGATGTCGAGCGCCTTCAAGGACAAGCTCAAGATGATCCGCGACGCCAGTGCGAAGCGGAGCGAGATCCACCTGCGCCTGCGTTCGGACGAGGACCTCGTCCGCAGCCAGCGCACCGTCCAGGCCTTCGAGTTCCGCGAGAGCGTGGAAGCGGTCATCGAGGAGTTCGTCAAGAATTTCCAGTCCGAGGCGCCGGCCTTCGTGCTGACGCGCGGCTTCTTCGAGGGCAAGTACATGCTCGCCCTGCGGCTCGACGAGGAGCTGCTCAACGCCGAAGGCCGCGCGGGCCGCTACTTCTCGCGCCTGCTCTTCCTGCTGGACCCGCACCCGGACGACGGGCGCTTCGTCATGCAGTGCAAGAAGACGATCCGCAACCGCGACCTGGAGACCGAGACCAACGCGGGCACGATGTCGGCCGAGAGCCGCACGGGGTTCGCGGGCTTCATCGAGGCGCAGTTCATCGACTTCGCCGAGCACTACTTCGGCGAGAATTCCTTCAGCAAGCCGGCGGCCCCCGCCACGACCTGACCCTCGTCGCGCGGGACGCTCCCGCGCACACGCGGCGACGCCGCGCGCACCGTTCCGGCGCGTCGGCTGCGCCCCGCGCATCGGCTGCGCCCCACGCGTCGGCTGCGCCCCGCGCATCGGCTTCGGTCCACGCGTCGGCGTGCCGGAGTGCGGCGTCCGCGCCCGTGATCCCTCCATGCGCTGCCATGGTCCCGGTGTCGCACGCCCCACCCCGGTTCTCCCGAGTGCGCGGGAATCGGCCTTCGGTGCCCTTCGGAGCTCTTTCCGTCGCTGGCACGGAGATTGCCTACAGTTCCGCCAGTCAAGTCCCCGCGGCTCCTTGCCGATAGCGCGCGACCTGCCGAGGTCTGCGAGGTGCCGCGGAGGCTCGACGAACCCTTCTCACCGGTGCGGCTGGTGCCGGCTGTCCTGCAAATGGTCGGTGAGTCGGTTCAGTTCGCGACGTCAGCACCGATGTCTTGTGAGTCGTTCCCTTCCCCCGGCCGGGCGCTGGGGGAAGGCCAGGGCAAACCACTCGGAAGGGTGGGGCGCAAAGCTAGAGGGCCCGACCCCGCATGTGCGGCAAGGGCAGCCAGTTGCACGACAAGGAGAGTGCCCGAATGTCCGTCACGAAGAGTGTTGCGTCCAAGGTCGGTGTGAAGGGGAAGAAGTCCGGCGCGGAGTCAGCCTCCGCAGCGCAGGTGAGGGCAGGCCGGGCAGCGGCCTCGCGCCTGCCCGCGCCGCTCGCCAGCCGGGCCCCGCGCGAGTTCGCGGCGGCCGGCGAGATCGGCGGCCCGCACGAGCGCCTGTGGCGGGATTACGTGAAGACGCGCGATCCCGCGACGCGCAACACGCTCATGGAGCTGTACCTGCCCGTGGTGAGCTTCATCGCGGAGCGCCTGCTGCTCACGCTGCCGCGCAGCATCGACGTGGACGACCTCAAGAGCGCCGGCACCTTCGGCCTCATGGACGCGATCGACGGCTTCGACATCGACCGCGGCATCAAGTTCAAGACCTACTGCAGCAACCGCATCCGCGGCGCGATCCTCGACGAGCTGCGCAGCCAGGACTGGGTGCCGCGGCTCGTGCGCCTCAAGGCGCACCAGATCTCCCGCGCGCAGGCCTCGCTCGAGGCGCGCCACGGCCGCTCTCCGACGCACGCCGAGATGGCCGCGGAGCTGGGCGTCGGCCTCGCGGACTACTCGTCCATGACCGAGGAGGCCTCGGCGCACACGGTGCGCTCGCTCTCCGAGTCGTGGGACGACGGCTCGGGCGACCCCGCCGTGGAGAAGATCGACTTCATCCGCGACGACCGCTCCTTCGATCCGGCGGACCTCCTCAACCAGGAGGACGTGATGCGGGCGATCATCCGCTCGCTGAACCGCAAGGAGAAGCAGATCATCCTCATGTACTACCGCGACGGCCTCACGATGAAGCAGATCGGCACGGTGCTCCAGCTCACGGAGTCGCGCGTGTGCCAGATCCACAGCAACGTGATGAAGAAGCTGAAGGTGCACCTCGAGGAGAGCCGCCAGGACCTCATGCTGTGAAGTCCACGGCCGCGCGCGGCCGCCTCGTCGAGGGGGCGGCCGCGCGCGGTGCGTGACCTTATGCTGCGGCGGTGACCGGCTCCCCCGCCCTCCCGCCGCTGCTCGCCGGCCATGCGCTGGTGCACCTGCCGTCCACCGGCTCCACCAACGACGAGGCGCGCTCGCGCATCGAGCGCGGCGAGCTGGGCGCGGGCGCGGTGATCGTCGCCGACGTGCAGACGGCGGGACACGGGCGCCACGGCCGGACGTGGATCACGCCCCCCGGGCGCGCGCTCGCGGCGAGCATCGTGCTCGCCGTGCCGGCCGTGCCGCGCATCACGCGCGTCACGGTGCTGGGCGCCGTCGCCGCGTGCCGGGCGCTGGGCCGCCTCGGCGTGCCCGACGTGGCCATCAAGTGGCCCAATGACCTGATGCGCGCGGAGCGCAAGTGCGGCGGGATGCTCGTGGAGCAGGCATCGGCTCCGGGCGGCCAGCGGCTGCTCGTCTTCGGCATCGGGATCAACCTGGAGCTGCGCGAGGCCGATCTGCCGCCGGAGCTCGCCGGCCTCGCGGGCGATGTCGGCCTGCCGGCGGGCGCGCGCACGGCGCTGCTGGCGGCGCTGCTGGCCGAGCTCGACGCGGCCTTCGCGCAGCTCGGCACGGAGGCGGACCGGGAGCGCGGCCGGCAATACGTCGCCCGCGCGTGGCTCGCCGGGCGCCGCGTGCGGCTGCGGGCAGGCGACGAGGAGCTGCAGGCCGTGCTCGCCGCAGTCACCGCGGACGGCGATCTGCTGCTGGCCGGCGGCCGGCTGGTCGCGGGAGAGACCGCTCAGCTCATCGCCTTCGAGCGGCGCTGAGCGTCCGCGGCCGCGCGCCGGCCCGGGTGCGCGGGGCGGGATCGAGGCGCGCGGCGGCCGGCCCGCGCGTTGAACCCGAGCGCCGCACCCCTATACTTGCACGGCTCGGCGCGGCCCCCCGGCGGGGAGTCGGCTGTCACACCTCCCGCACCCGGACGGCCGCATGCCCTTCCAGCGCCTCGACGGCCGCACCGCCCACGCCATCCGGCCCCTCGCCTTCCAGCGCCGCTGGATCGAGTCCGTCCCGGGGTCCGTGCTGGTGCAGCTCGGCGGCACACGCGTGCTCTGCACGGTGCTCATCGAGGAAGGCGTGCCCTCCTTCCTCCAGAACAGCGACCAGGGCTGGGTGACGGCGGAGTACTCCATGCTCCCCGCCTCCACCGGTGACCGCCACCAGCGCGAGCGTTCGGGGCGCACCGACGGCCGCGCGGTGGAGATCCAGCGCCTCATCGGCCGCGCGCTGCGCTCCATCGTGAACCGCAAGGCCTTCCCCGGCCGCACCGTGTGGGTGGACTGCGACGTCATCTCCGCCGACGGCGGCACGCGCACGGCCAGCATCAACGGCGCCTACGTCGCGCTGCACGACGCCTTCACGGCGCTCAAGGAGCGCAACGGCCTGCGCTTCTGGCCGCTCGTCGACAGCGTGCGCGCCATCTCGGTCGGCATGCTGGGCTCCGACGCGCTCGTGGATCTCAGCTACTACGAGGACAGCCAGGCCGACGTTGACATGAACCTCGTGATGACC
>Ga0193753_10001183_pt1 | contig 22831 bp, 22 predicted proteins | sample H1c2metaG_FD_144925 | JGI IMG/M metagenome (GOLD analysis project Ga0193753, IMG submission 144925) | Soil microbial communities from a riparian zone of the East river system, Colorado, United States - H1c2 | ecosystem: Environmental > Terrestrial > Soil > Riparian zone | place: USA: East... | reverse complement strand
AAACTCTTGCCCTGCATGCTCGCCGGAATCGGCGTTTTCGTCGCGTCGAGTAAGCTCGGCGCAAGGTTCACCTGGCTGACGAATTCCGAAATCTCCATCGAGCGGTCGAATCCCGGACCCTGAACGATGAGCGGTATATGAATCGAGCTGTCGTGCGGGCTGCGCTTGTATTCGGCGTTGCGCGTTTTGAAGTGGCAGCCGTGATCGCTGATGAAAACGACGATCGTGTCGTTCTCGATATTCTCTTCGCGCAGCGTTGCGAGCAGCGTTCCCACTGCGTCGTCGATTCCTTTGACGCAGCCGTAGTAATCCGCCAACTGGCTCGGCCACGAACCGGGCAACGGCCTCAGATCCTGGGGCACAAAGGGATTGCGAAATTGATCGGCGTATTTCTTGGGAGGCTGAAAGACGTCCAGGTCGTTCTGGTGATGCGTTTCCAAATACGACATCGTCAGAAAGAAAGGTTTCTGGCGATCGCGCGTCTTTAGGAAGCGCACTCCGCGATCGGTCATGAAATCGGCGCGGTACTCGTTCGAAAAATGCATCGGCTTGCCGTCGCCGTCGTACATGTCGCCTTCGAAGCCGTGCGAGGTCAGCTCGAGCGCGTTGGCCCCCTCCCACAGATCGCGAAAGCCGCCGCGATACTCCATCGGGACCGGGCCTAAAGACTGCCGTAGCGATAGATGCCACTTACCGATGTAATTGGCGGAATAGCCGGCATCCCGCAGGCTGGTCGCGAGAGTTGTGGCTTTGGTATCGAGCGCGATCGCGTTCCGCCACACGCCATGCTTTTCCGGATATTGGCCGGTGAACATCGTGGCGCGCGCGGGTGCGCATACCGGTTGATTTACGAATGCCGAACGGAATAGCGTCCCGCGCTTCGCCATGGCGTCCAGGTTGGGCGTCAGGTTCATCGGATTCATTCCCATGCAGCCCAGGTTGTCGGCGCGGAATTGATCCGAAATAATCAGCAGGACGTTCGGCCGCTTGGTCGATTGAGTTTGCGCGGCTCCGGCGGCGAGCAATGGCGCCGCTCCTAACAAATTTCTGCGCGTGATTTCTGGCATCCCGTCCTTAAAACAGTAGCTTAACGCCGAACTGCATCTGCCGCATCGGAGTCGACAATGTTGTAATCGACGCTCCCTGTGCGATATCGACCCGGTTGTTCGGCACTCCGAACTGCGGATGATTGAAGAAATTGAAGAATTCGGCGCGCACTTGCAGCTCCGTCGCTTCTCGCAGCCGGGCCAGCGAAAAACGTTTGAAGGTGCTGAAGTCTACGTTCGCCGCGCCCGGTGCAATCAAAATGTCCCGTCCCGCGTCGCCATACAAATACTGCGCCGGAGAATAGAATGCCGTTTTATCGAACCAGTTTTGTACGGTGCGTTGATCGCTCGGAAGATTTCCATCCCGCAGCACGCTGGGCCGTGCCGCGCCTGTATTGGCGCTGCTGACGCCGAGCACGGGTGTGAATGGCTGCCCGCTATGAACGGTCACAATTGTGTTCACCTGCCAGCCGCCCGCCACCGCATTCAAAAACGGATTCGCGATATCGAATTGCCGGCCGTGGCCGAAGGGTAGATCGTAAAGCACGCTCGATACGAAGCGATGGCGCATATCGCCCGTGCTCAGCCCGTACTCTTGGTCGACATTGTTCACATTCCGCAAACTCAGATCGCCCACGAGTTGCTCTCCGCCGTTGTCGAGCGATTTGCTGTAGGTGTAAGAGACAAGCAGCGACAAGCCGTTGGAGTATCGGCGCTCCGCCCGTGCTTCGAGCGCGTTGTAGCGCGAATAGCCCATCGATACCTGTTGAGCGATGTCGTTGAATCCCTGGTACGGCCGGCGCGACGCCACTGAGCCCGCGCCTGCCAACGCTTGATTTACGTTGTAGCCTACGGGAAGCTTCACGGCGCGGGTTCCCACGTAGTTCGCGTCGAACACGTATTGGCCGGCCTGCTTCTGGGCGCCCATGCTCCAGTGGTAGACACTGCCGTTTTCAAGATTCGGCGCGAAGCTGACCAGATTGACGGAATTGAAGTTCAATCCAGTTACGGCGCCCGCCGGAAAACCCGTGCTCAACGACGGGATGATGGGCGTAATGTTGTCCGTCGTGTAGGAATTGGCGATGGCGTAAGGCGGATTCGCAACAAGCCGTCCCGACGCTCCGATAAACGGGCTGTCCGCGTAGAAAATTCCCGCGCCTCCGCGGATCACCAGCGAAGGTGCAGCCTGATAGGCAAACCCCAGCCGCGGCGCGAGGTTCGTGTAGGCAGTCTTCAGCAGAGAACGCGCATCTATATCCGTCGGGACATTTTCGACGGCCGACGCAGGCACGCCCGCGGGCACGTTATTAAAGGCGTAAGCAAGTTTGCGATCCGCGAGAAAGAAATTCGCTTGACTGTTATGCCGCTCGACCGGCTGTGTCCACAATTCGTACCGCAAGCCAGCGTTGATGGTTAATTTCGATGTCACTTTCCAATCGTCTTGGATAAAGCCGCCCCAATATCTATAGCGAAGATCGCCCTGCGTGAAGTTGCTGATGCTCGCGGAACTCGGAATTCCCAACAGGAAATCGCCTAGTCCCGATCCCGTCGCGGCACGGTTCTGCGGATTCTGGGTGAATCCGCCGCTGAATGTATAACTGCCGCGTGCGTTCGATGAAATCGCGAAGTAGCTTCGCACGAAACGATAGCTGCCTCCAAACTTCAGCGCATGATTGCCGATCTGGACGCTCACATTATCTTGCAGCGTCGTGGTTTCGGAAACCTTGCTGTTCGGCAGAAACGTTGCTTCGCCGATCGTAGTCGTTCCGGAGATAGTGATGCTCGGCAGTCCCGCTACTCCAGGCTGCCTTGGAATTCCGCCGAGTCCATATTGATCGTCGATGTAGTCCTGAACGAAAGGCGTCAGTACATCCTGAATACGGTTGTAGCCCGCGCGGAATTCATTCACTACACGCGGGCTGAACGAGTGCGTTTCGCCTAGTCCCGCGGCATTCCCGGTCGTGGCTTTTACTGAATTTTGGAAGGTCGTGCTCCCGATCAGCGGAGCGGCGAACGGACCTGGATAACGGTAGTCGTAAGTGAAATAACTGTAACGGGCGAACAGATTGTCTTTGTCGGAAAGTTGTAAGTCGTGGCGAAAATCGAATCGGTTGGTCTTTACATTTTCTACCGGACTTACTGTGTAATTGTTGGCGGAGCCCGCTGAGGTGGGAGCGGGGAACAACGCGAGCAGCTTGGCGGCCGCCGGATCGAACTGGCTGAGCGGAATTTGATTCCCGGTGAACTGCGTTCGCCTATAGGCGCCGTTGCCCAGGTTCACCGTTGTACCGGGATCGAAGATTGCCGGTTGTCCGGTGAAATTGCCTGTCTTTGTTGCAGCGGTCGGAACGGTAGTTACGTAAGTAATGCCGTCGTTCTCCCGTGTTTGTTCGAAGCTTCCAAATAGAAATGCCTTGTTCTTGACGATCGGCCCGCCCAACGTTCCGCCGAATTGATTGCGTTGCAATACTGGTTTCGGCTGCGCAGGACTCGCGAAATAATTGCGCGCGTCGAACACGTTGTTGCGAAGAAACTCGAACACATCGCCGTGCACCTGATTCCCTCCGCCCTTGAGACTCGCGTTCACGACCGCCCCGGCCGAATATCCGTACTCCGCCGAATAGTTGTTCGTCTCCACCTTGAACTCTTGCACCGCGTCCACCGACGGCTGCACCGCCACCGGCGAGCTATTCTGCTGGTCGAGCACTTTCGAGTTGTTGTCGACTCCGTCGAGCAGGAAATTATTGAGCTGCGCCCGGACGCCGTTGGCGATGAACGATCCACCGGCCGCGTTGCGATCGCCTTGCTTCGGCTCGAGCACGCCGGTCGATAGCTTGGCCAATTGCAGAAAATTACGGCCGTTCAAAGGCAGGTCCGAAACTGCCCGGGTATCGATTACTTGTCCCAACGAGGCGGTGGCGTTATCGAGCAGCGGAAGGGCGGCCTTGACCTCCACTGTTTCTTGCGTGCTCCCCACCTTCAGGTTGAAATCGATGCGGGCGACCTGGCTCACCACTAACTCGATGCCGGAGCGGTTGATCGATTCGAAACCTGCCTTCCGTACGAGCAGCGCGTAGTGACCGGGCGAGAGGACCGGAAACGTGTAGTCTCCGGACTCGTTCGTTATGGTCTTGGTAACAATTCCCGTTGCCGTATTCTGCGCCTCGACTTCCGCTCCCGTGACATTAGCTCCCGTCGAGTCCGTGACGATTCCGGTGATTTTGGCCGTCGGTAGCTGCGCGAATGCGCTCAAAGCTAGTAACGTCAATATGTAAATAGCGCGACTGAACGGATGGGTCCCCATATTCCTTTATCTCTATCGAGAATACAATATTTTCTTCTCGCTACACTTTTCATACTAGGCCTCTATTTGGCGCTACCAACCCAGAATTTCTACTGGGACGGGGTGTTGTTTGCCCAAACCATTGAAAACGCCGCGCGCTGGCCAGTGCTGCTGCATGCGAACCATCTGCTTTACAACGTCCTTGGCTGGGCCTCGTATCATGCGTTCGGCGGGCGCGTCCGGGCCATATACGTCCTACAGACAATAGATTCTGTTTTCGCGGCGGCGGCGTTTTATTTGTTGTCCGATCTGGCCGGCCGTGTCACCGGCTCTATTCGGACGGCACTCTTGGCCGGGGCGCTATTTGCGTTTTCCGGGACTTGGTGGCGCTTCGCGATCGACGCGGATGCCTATATTCCGAGCGTCACGCTTCTCGTCGCCTGCGCTTCTTTGCTGCTGACGGATAGAAAAAATCGAATCGTTCCGGCTGCGCTGCTGCATTGTGGCGCGATGCTGCTGCATCAGCTTGCGATTTTCTTTTTTCCCGCCGCGCTGGTTCTGTTGTGGCGCGAGCGAACCGAGCAACGGTGGCAGCGCTGCGCTCTCTATCTAACCATTGCGGGCGGCGCGACGCTGGCCGCCTACGTCGGCGCGTTCTCCGTTCAAAGCGGCGGCTTCTCCCTCCATTCTTTTTGGCAGTGGATCACCAGCCACTCGGGAGAAGTCGGCTTCTCGTTCGCGCCAGGTGACAATTTCGCCGTTTCCATTCGAAGCTGGGCGCAGGTGCTATTGGCCGGACGTCCCGGGCTGGTTCGCTATTCCGATCCACTCACGATCGTGTTACTCGTCTTGTGTACTGGCGCGCTGGCCCTATTCGCGATTGCAGTATGGCGCGGACCGCGGCCACGCTTGGCGATTTATAATCGGACGCTGTTTGCGTTTGCGGTTTGCTGGATCGCGACTTATGCCGTGTTCCTGTTTTTCTGGCTTCCGCACAACACTTTCTACAAACTTTTCGCGCTGCCCGGTATCGTGCTGCTCATCGTGAGTTGCTGGAAACCCGGGCTGGAGCGGGTGGCGTTGCCTTTGATAACACTGATCGCGCTCTCTAACTTGACGTTCGCCATCATTCCTTACTCTCGCTTGGACGCGAACGAAGCCGTCGCCTTCGCCTTCAGCCTCAAAGAGCACGTGGCAGGCGGCTCCACGGTGTACTATGCCGATCTCAATACGGACGATTGGCTGGTCCGCTATTTCAACCCTCAGACCAAATGGCGGCAAGTCGCTTCGCCCGCCGAGGTGGGCGCGGGCTGGCTTGACACGACCGCGATCGACCGGTTCTCGCGCAGCGATCCGGCATGGTTTGAAAAACGCACGCGTCACGCCGAGTGGCGCGAGTTGGTGAACGCCAAGCATCGCATCCGTTTCGTGCGGCTCGCGCCGCTCACCACTGAATCGGATGCGGAACATACGGCTCCTCGAGCGCGGTAATTTCATCGGCGGTCAATTGTAAGGACAGGGCCGCCACGGCGTCGTCGAGATGATGAGGTTTCGATGCGCCTATGATCGGCGCGGTGACAACGGGCTTTTGTAACAGCCACGCCAGCGCCACCTGCGCGCGCGGCAGTCCGCGCGTCCGCGCAACCTCCGCCACTCGCTCGACCACGCTGCGATCGGCGTCCGCTGTCTTCGTATAGAGCCGCTTGGTCACTTGGTCCGTCTCGCTGCGGCTGCTGCTCTCTTCCCAATCCCGCGTGAGGCGGCCGCGCGCCAGCGGACTCCAGGGAATCACGCCGACCCCTTCCGCCGCGCACAGCGGCAACATTTCACGCTCCTCTTCGCGCACAATCAGGTTGTAGTGATTTTGCATCGTGGCGAAGCGCGTCCAGCCATGCCGGTCGGCGAGATAGAGCGCTTTCGCGAATTGCCACGCGTACATCGACGACGCGCCGATATAGCGCACCTTGCCCGCTTTCACCAGATCGTGGAGCGCTTCCAATGTCTCCTCGACCGGCGTTTTCTCGTCGAGGCGATGGATCTGATAGAGATCGATGTAATCCATCCCCAGGCGCTGCAGACTGGCATCGATGGCCGTCATAATTGCCTTTCGCGAAAGACCGCCGCCATTCGGCCCCTTGCGCCATGGAAAGAAAACCTTAGTCGCCAGAACGACCTCGTCGCGCTTCGCGAAATCGCGCAATGCGCGTCCTACTATTTCTTCGCTGGTGCCGTCGGAGTAAGCATTCGCGGTATCGAAGAAGTTGATTCCGAGCTCGAGGGCCCGCCGCAGAAACGGGCGGCTTGTTTCTTCATCGAGCGTCCAGGGATGCGTCCCCCGGTCCGGCAGCCCATACGTCATGCAGCCCAGGCACAGGCGCGACACATCTAAGCCGGTCTTGCCCAATTTCGTATATTGCATAGTCTTACACTAGCTGGAGTGCCGCTGCTAGTGAATGATGAGATAGTCGACGACTCGGTGTTGCGCGAGGAACGCCGGGCGTTGCAGGCGACGCACGGCGGGGAACTGAGCCAGGAAGAAATCAGCCGGCTGGCGCGCCGTACGCTCGCGCTGAGGGTCTTGCTGCGGCAGAAAGCGGCGCGCGAAAACAGCGACGAGGCTGATCTTCTTACGCGCGCTTCCGCTGATGTCCAGCGCCCGAATCGCAAAGAAATCGACACTTTCTACAAATTGAATCGCTCGCGCTTTGTTATGCCGGAGACCATTCGGGTTGCGCACATTGTGAAGAACGTGACCGAGACGTTTTCGCGCGACGAAGCGCTGGTCCAAATCAATCTGGCCAAAGAAGCGCTCGACGGCGGCGCTGAATTTTCGAAGGCCGCCGAACAGTTTTCCGACTGTCCCGCCAACGCCGGCGACCTTGGCTGGTTTGCGAAGGGCTCGATGGTCGACGAGTTCGACGAGCACGTCTTTCCACTCGCCGAAGGCGAAACCAGCGGTGTCTTCGAAACTCGCTTCGGCTTCCACATCGCTCTTCTGATCGGGCGCCGTGCCGCCGGGATTCAGCCGCTCAGCCTGCTGCGCGAAACGATCGCCCAAGAGCTCTTGGAGCGGCGGAAGCGCCGGGCTCTGGATAAGTACTTCGACGCGCTGCTTTCCGAATCACGCGTCGAATGGCGGGCGGCCGCCCAATGAATCCCTGCTGCGTGCCGAGCAGATCGCGCGCCGCGGTGCTCGACGCATCCCGCCAGGCTTCGGTGGAACGCCAGCGGGTGAATTCCGGGTCGACGGCTGCAATGATTCGCCTCGATAGCGCACTGTTCCTTATGGGCACAGACTTTGCGCAAGGTTTTCCGGCGGATGGCGAAGGTCCGGTTCGCAAGGTTGCGCTCGACTCTTTCTTCATCGACGCCTGCCCAGTGACCAACGACGCTTTTGCAGAATTCGTGAAGGCCGCTTCGTATACAACGGAAGCGGAACGCTATGGCTGGTCATTTGTCTTTCGCGGGCACATTCCCTCGGATCAACAGGCGCGGCTCATCGACGCTACGGTGCCGGGTGTGGATTGGTGGTGCAAAGTCTCGGGCGCGGATTGGCGGCATCCCGAAGGTCCCGACTCGAGTTCGGGCGGCCGTGAGCATTATCCGGTCACACACGTTTCCTGGAACGACGCGCAGCGCTACGCCGCATGGGCCGGGAAGCGCCTTCCCACGGAAGCCGAATGGGAGTTTTCGGCGCGCGGCGGCCGCGAGCAGAAACTCTACCCATGGGGAGACGAGCTCACGCCGGAAGGCCGCCATTTGTGTAATATTTGGCAGGGTGAATTTCCAGTGAGCGATACGGCCGAAGATGGCTTCGCGGGCGTTGCGCCGGTCGACGCTTTTCCGCCGAATGATTTCGGCCTCTATTCCATGACCGGCAATACCTGGGAATGGTGCGCCGATTGGTTCCATCCCACGTATCATGCCGTTGCGACTCGGTTGAATCCTACCGGGCCTGCCGCCGGGCAAGCCAGAGTCATGCGCGGCGGCTCCTATCTTTGCCACGCTTCGTACTGCAACCGCTACCGCGTGGCCGCTCGAAACTCCAACACGCCCGATAGCTCGACCACGAACATCGGCTTTCGCTGCGTCCGGGATGTTTAGAATTGAGAGGTATGGCCGAACCCGTGATTATCAGCGATCCCGAAATCATGAGCGGAATTGCCTGCTTTCGCGGCACCCGGGTGCCCTTCAAGAATCTAATTGATTACTTGGAAGGCGGCCACTCGTTGAGTGAGTTTCTTCGCCAGTTCCCTACAGTTACGCAGGAGATGGCAATACAAGCGTTAGAGGAAGCAAAGGAGTCACTGCTCGCCAAGATCGCATGAAGATCTTGCTCGATGAGTGTCTGCCACTCGATTTCCGGCACAGTTTCCCGGATCACGACGCGCATACCGTGGATTGGGCGGGACTGAAAGGTAAGAAGAATGGCGAACTATTGCACGCGGCCGAACTCGGCGGCTATGAGGTGCTACTGACCGTAGATCAGGGCATATCTCACCAGCAAAGCCTCGTCGGCCGGAAAATTTCGATTATTCTCATTCGTGCTAAGACAAATCAGCTTGAAGACCTGTTACCATTTGCGGAAGCCGTTCAGAATACTTTGAGAGCGATCGTCTCTGGGCAGGTATTGCTCATTAAATAGGAGCGAGGCGGCGTTTCGGTGTAATCGCGCATATGGCATCGATTTTCATCAGTTACCGCCGTGAAGACAGCGCCGGCTATGCGGGCCGCATTTTCGATGCGCTCAGCGCGCGGTTCGGTAAAGACGAAGTCTTCATCGACGTTGACGACATCAAGGCCGGCGAAGATTTTTTCAAAGTGATACAGGAAACCGAGAATCGATGCTCGGTTCTGCTGGCGATCATCGGCAAAAATTGGTTGACCATTCAAGGCGCCGATGGACGTCCGCGGCTCTCGAATCCGCAGGATTTTGTGCGCGCGGAAATTGCCGCGGGGCTACGGGGAGGTCCGAACGGCGGGCCGCGCGTCATTCCCGTGCTGGTCGGAGGCGCGTCGATGCCCCGTGCCGAAGATCTGCCGGAAGATCTCGCCGGCCTGGTTCGGCTCGAGGCGCTGAGCATCGAGGACACGCATTTCCATCAGGACCTGGCCCAACTCATGGATGCAGTCGAACCAAAGGTGGCGAGTTTTCCCGTACAACGCATCGGTCTCGCGGCCCTCATCGTTCTGGTTGTCATTCTGATTCCGCTGGTCTATCGATGGCGGGCGGCGGCTCCCGCGAAGGTCGATGGCGCATGGCAAGCTAGCGTGAAATACAGTTGGGGCGACACGCACGCCGAAATTTTCAAGTTCGATACCGAGGGCCACGCCCTCACCGGCACCGCCTCTTATTTAGGCGCCGGGCGCGGGGATCGTGGCATCCTCGATGGCAAGATTGACGGAAACCGGATCACCTTCACTACTAAATCGTTTGCCACACTCGACGACAAAACATACGAGGAGAAACATTTCTACTCAGGCACTTTGTCCGGCAATGAGATCCATTTCTCACTGCAGACCGATAGTGGATACGATAGCCGCGTTCCCGAAAAATTTACCGCCACGCGCGTCGCCGATAAAAAGCCATAAGAGCCAGGGCCGTCGCCATCAATACCCAAGTCCCCGGCTCCGGCACGCTCGGCGTGAACGCGAGGAAACGTCCGCCCGTTCCAAAACTATTGACCAGCACGCCACTGGCGCCGCTCACATCGAACCGGTAGATGGCGTTGGTCGCGGCCAGGTAGAGTAGCCCATCGGGGCCGATCGCGATATCGGCGGGCTGCCCGGCAAACGCGCCCATGGGAATGACGATCGAAGGGGCGCCGCCACCCGCCGGAAATTTCAAGACGTTGTTCGAGATGCGCTGTGCGACGAAAAGATCGCCCGCCGCGTCGTATGCCACGCCCACCGGATTGTCAAACCCGCCGCCGGAAGTGGCGATTCCCGTCACCGGATCGAAGCGGAAAAGATGCCCGGCAATATCGGTCACCGCGAGACTTGGTCCGAACGTTAGGTATTGTGGTCCGCCTAGCACCAATACATTCCCGGAGGTAAAGTTTGCGTTGGTGACGAGGCCGGTGTTCTTGTCGACGCGCGCGATATTCGAAACCGCGCCGGCGCTTGCGACGAACAGATCGCCGCCGGTACCGAACGCCAGCCCCAGAGGAGCGTCCACGTTTGACCCGCTGGCGAACATGCCTATAAAAGACCCGCCTGCACTGAACTTGAGAATGTCGTTATTCGCGAAGTCGGAGATGTAGAGGTCTCCCGCGGGCGACACAGCTACTCCGCGCGCGTCCGACAACCCGCCGCTTCCCGGCGCGATGAGCGTGCCAAGCGAGACGCCGTTGTCGGTATAGTGGGCGACTCCCAAAGTCCCCTGGGTCACGATCAGATCGGCGAAAGCCGGGCTGGACAGAATGCCCGTAACGAGCAGAACAGCGATGGTTTTCATTTACACTCCCCAGTGCAGGTCCATTCTATGTCAATGGTCAATCATTGTGGCAGGGTTGCTTCGGAGAGCAAGTTTGGGCCATGATCACTATGATCGTGATGAGGTGGATCGCAAGAATCTCCATCGCTGTGCTTACGACCGTCCTTACAGCGGGACAAGAAAAGACTGACCTGGAATCGTTCGAACTCATTTGGAGCACGCTGCGGAGCGAATATTGGGACGCATCCATGGCCGGGCTCGATTGGCAGGCGATCCACGAGCAGTATCTGCACGAGCTTAAAGCGGCGAAGGACGCCGAGGAAGCGCGAGCCGTGATGAGCCGCATGATGCACCGGCTGCCTTCGTCGCACCTGGCCATCATTCCCGGCTGGGCTTACGATCGCGCAGACACGCCGGCGAGTACACCGGCAGCCGATCAGCGGGGCAACCAGGGCGGCAACGATGTGGGAGAAGGCGTGACCGGGCTGGCTGCCGGGTTGATCGCCCATCGGGTGGTTGTCGAATCTGTCGACGCGGACTCCGGCGCCGCGAAATCGGGCGTGCATCCGGGATGGATCATAGAGAGCGTCGACGGCAAGTCCACCCGCGATTTGCTGCGATCGCTTGGCGAAGCGTCGCTGATTCCCGATATTGTGGAGCAATGGTTGAGCGGACCGCCACGCTCGACGGTGAATGTGTCGTTCACGGCGGCCGGGAAGGCCGTGGTGCGCACGATCGAGCGCGAAACTCCGCCGGGAGAGCTGGCGCAATTTGGAAATCTTCCACCGGAGCGCATTCGCATCGAGCACCGGAAACTGGAAGACGGCGTGGGTTATATCCGGCTCAATCTGTTTCTCGATCCGCTTCTCGTGATGCCCGAAATTGAGAGAGCCATCGAGGAGTTCCGGAGCGCGCCGGGAATTGTATTGGATTTGCGAAACAATCCGGGAGGAATAGGGGCCATGGCGATGGGCATTTCGGGCTGGTTTGTGGCGAAGGACGGCTTGCGTCTAGGCACTATGACCAGCCGCGACTCCACAACGAATTTCATCATCAATCCGCGCTTGCATCCGTACGAGGGACGCTTGGCGATTCTCGTGAACGCGGGCTCGGCCTCCACCTCGGAGATACTCGCACAAGGGCTGCGGGACCTGGGCCGGGCGCGCATTTTCGGAACGCGCAGCGCCGGCGCCGCGCTGCCATCGAATATCATTGAGCTTCCGAATGGCGACCGGTTTCAATATCCGGTCGCCAGTTACGTTTCGATGAAAGGCAAGGCCCTCGAAGGAAATGGCGTAGCGCCGGACGTCGTGGTGGCAGCGACGATTCCGGCCCTGCTCGAAGGGCGCGACTTGCCGCTCGAAGCTGCCCGAGTCTGGAGCCGGCAGAAATGATTCGAAACCGATTCGTGCGATCGATCCTGTGTCTCTTGCTCGCGGTTCCGGCGTGGGCAGCGCCCGGAAAACTGCCGGAAGCGGCGGCCATTCTGGATCGCTACGTAGCGGTGACGGGCGGCGCGGCTACGTATCGCAAATTTTCCGCCGAGGTGCTTGAGATCACGGTCACATCGGAAGACGGCCGCAGTTTTGGGATGACCGAATTTCGCGCGCGCGATGGCCGCAGGCAAACGGAAGTCGATGCGAAGCCCGGAGCTGGGCTGCCATTCAAGCAGAAAGGCGTTAGCAACGGCATGGCTTGGGAGGTTTCGCAAGCCGGCGCCGCCCGCATTCTGACGGGAAAAGCCGCGGATCGGGAATTGGCCCTGAGTCATGGATCGGGAGCCGACACGTGGCGCGAGCAATTTCCGAGCGCCGTCACGCAAGGCGAGGAGTTGGTCCAGGCGAAAAAATGCTATCGTGTGCGCCTCACGCGCACGGACGGGAGCGTTGTCGAGCGATTCTATGATGAGCAGAGTGGGCTCCTTGCTACGCGAAGTATCTACCGAGTTGGACGATGCCGGAACCGAAAAGCCGGTAACGCTCGATATCGACGGATATAGCGACTGGCGGGGCCTCCGGCACGCTTCCTCCATGCGCGCGACGAAAGACGGCCATGTCTTCAAGATCAAAATCGAAAGTGTCGATAACAGCACCGGCATACCGCCGGATGCATTTGTCTTGCCGCACGACGTGGTGCGCGCGATTGCGGCGCTCCACAATACTCAATCGCTGCCGAACGCGGTAGAGCTGGCGGACAAATTCATCGAACTAACCGGAGGCAAGGACGGCTACCAGGCGGTCAAGACGGAAACCGTGAAGGCCGATGTCACCCTCAAGGGGGCCGGCCTCAAGGGACAGCTCGTGACCTACGCGGCCTCGGGAGGAAAGCAATACCAATCCTTCGACATTCCCGGAGCGGGCAAGTTCGAATCCGGCAGCGATGGCGCCGTTGCTTGGGAACGGTCTGTCATGCTCGGACCGCGTCTGCTGCCAGGGACACGGGGCGGAGGCGTACTGGGGCCTACTCCGGACGAGGTACTCAAATGGACCGGCGCCCTTCTCAAGGCGGAGACGGTTTCGAAAGATGCAGCCAACGGAGCGCCTTGCTACCTGGTGGAACTCACGCCGAAACACGAAGGAGAGATGGCGACAACGTTGTGCTTCGATGTCCAAAGCGGTTTTCTGACGAGGATGACCGACATGCTCAAGAGCGAAACGGGGAAGTCACCCTTCGACTGCGTGCTTGGCGATTATCGTCAGGCTGGCCCCATCAAGATGGCATATCACATGGAGACTAAGGCCGACGGACAGCCGGTGAACATCGATGTTATAGATGTCGTGGTAAACGGTCCGTTGCCGGACGGGATTTTTGAGTTGCCAGCCGATGTACGCGCGCTGAAAGAGAAACGCGCCGCGGATGCGACGACGGAATCGCCCGACCGGCCGACGTTGAAAAAAGCACCTAAGAGCCGGAAATAAAATCGGCGCTAACGGCTCTCGCCCGCCGCCTTGTTCGTCGACCAGGGCTTCGCCTGATAGGTCCAATCGCGCGTATGGTAATCGCTATACGTCAACAGGATCAGAATACTTAGCCACGCGAGTCCAGCCACGCAGAAGAGCCGGGTCAGCGTCGTGCTATGCCGCACCGCCATGAAAACCCAGGCGACGAGCGAAGCTTTGGTTAAAGCGATCAACAGCGCCACGACGATGTTCCATTCGCCCAGTTCGAGATACGAAACGGCTGAGGTCAGTCCAGTCAGCACAATCAGCGCCGCCCAAACGGCGACCAGGGTGCCTACTTTCGGTATGGGTACGTGATGTGTGCTCATCGGCGGTGTCCAATCAGGTAGAGCAGCGGGAACAGGAAGATCCACACTACGTCGACAAAGTGCCAATACAGGCCGATCATTTCAACCGGCGCGAAATAGTTCGCGCTGAAGACGTTCCGCTTCGCCTGCACCAGCAGGTAGGTTAGCAATCCCAAACCCACGATCATGTGTACGGCGTGCATTCCTGTCATACAGAAATACAAGAAGAACAGGATCTGGGCATTGTGCTGGTAGCGGGGCTCATCGTACTGAAAATCAAAACCCGGGATCAGGTGCTCCACCCACTTCGAGTGGTATTCAAAGGCTTTGATGACCAGGAATGCCGTTCCGAAGATCATTGTCAGGACGGTGAACAGCATTACGTCGCGCCGCTTGCTGAGCTGCGCCGCGCGCACGGCGAGCACCATCGTCAAGCTGCTGCAGATCAACACGGCCGTGTTGGTTCCGCCCAGGATGACGTCCATGAACTTGCTGGTCGATGCGAAGGCGCCGGGGTACATGTTGCGGTACACCGCGTAGGCGGCGAACATACCGCCGAAGAACAGCACTTCGGTGATCAGGAACGTCCACATGCCCAGCATGGACGCATCCATCTGCTGCGCGGACGTGGCGAAGTGGTGACGTAGATGAGTCGCTTCTACGTCGGGCTCGTGAGCGTCGTGAACCAATGCGTCAGCCAACGATTTCCTCCAGTGGGCCGTAATCGTACGCTTCTTTCGTCACGGTGGGTGTCTCGTCGAAATTGAAAGTGGTGGGAGGGGACTGAATTTCCCATTCGAGTCCGGTCGCTCCCCAGGGATTCGGACCCGCTTTGGGGCCGGCCTTCAGGGACCAGGCGAAGTAGATCATCGGTATCAGATATCCGATACCCAGAATCGAGGCGCCGGCGGTTGAAAGCACATTCAGCGCCTGGAATTCCGGAGGATACGCATGATAGCGCCGCGGCATGCCCAGGTAGCCGAGGATAAACTGCGGAAAAAATGTCAGGTTGAAGCCGATGAAAATGATGAGCGCGGCGAATTTGGCCCACGCTTCGGGATACAGCCGCCCGGTAATCTTCGGCCACCAGAAATGCAGCCCGCCGAGGAATGCCATCACCATGCCGCCGACCATTACGTAGTGGAAGTGGGCCACGATAAAGTAGGTGCCGTGCGTGGCCACGTCGGTCGCGAGCGCGGCCAGGAACAAGCCGGTTAAACCGCCGATCGTGAACAGTCCGATAAAGCCGAAGCAGTAGAGCATCGGCGTGTCGAAGGAGACCGAGCCTTTGTACATGGTCGCCGTCCAGTTGAAGACTTTGATCGCCGAGGGCACCGCCACCATGAAGCTCAGGAACGAGAACGCGACGCTGGTGTACATCGCTTCGCCGGTCACAAACATGTGATGGCCCCAGACGACGAAGCTGAGCACCGCGATGCCCATGCTCGAGAAGGCCACGAAGTTGTAGCCGAACACGCGTTTGCGCGAGAAGCAGGCGACGATCTCGCTGATAACGCCCATGCCCGGCAAAATCATGATGTAGACGGCGGGGTGCGAATAGAACCAGAACAAATGCTGGAAGAGAATCGGATCGCCGCCGATATTCGGATCGAAGATGCCGACGTGAGCAACGCGCTCAAAGGCCAGCAGCAGGATAGTGATCGCGAGCACCGGCGTCCCCAAAACCTGAATCAGCCCGGTGGCGTAGTTGGCCCAAACGAACAGCGGCAGACGGCCCCAAGTCATTCCGGGAGCGCGCATCTTATGTACCGTGACGATGAAGTTCAGTCCGGTCAGGATCGAAGAGAAGCCGGCAATGAAAACGCCCATCGCGGCCGATAGAACGTAGGAGTTCGAATAGGTGCTGCTGTACGGCGCATAGAACGTCCAACCGGTATCGACGCCGCCCCGGATCACCGCGTACAACGTAAACATGGCGCCAAAAATATACAGGTACCAGCTCAACAGGTTCACGCGCGGAAACGCCAGATCTTTTGCGCCGACCATGATCGGAATGAGGAAATTGGCGAGCGTTGCCGGAATCGAAGGCACCAGGAAGAAGAACACCATCACAATGCCGTGCATCGAGAAGAGGCGATTGTAGGTTTCCGCCGAGAAGATTCCCTCCGGCTCGAGGAGGTTGATGCGGAAGAGAACCGCCATGGCTCCGCCCACGAAGAACATCGCGGTGATGGAGATCAGGTAGAGAAACGCGATACGTTTATGGTCGGTGGTGAGCAGCCAGCTTTTCCAGCCGTGCTCCACATTGAGGTAGTTGACTTCCTCGGCGGCGATTTCCGGTGTTCCGTGTGTCCCGTGCGCTATGGTTGCCATTCTTTGATTCCTTACTGCGGGGGCCTTACCGCGGGCGCCTTGGCTTGCGGCGCTATCACCACGGGCCGCTGCTGGACGCCTTGCTGCGACGCCGGTGTGGTTGGTGAAAGCGACTTCACGTAGGCGATCAATTGAATGACTTGCTCCTCGCTCAACTGACCTTTGAAATTCGGCATGATATTCGGTTGGAAGCCGCTGACGATTTTGGCGTTCGGATCGAGAATCGATTCGCGCAAGTACGAATCGTCCGCCGTCACTGTGCGGCCATCGTCTAACTGCACGGGTTTGTTGTACACGCCGCGCAGAATGGGGCAGCGGCCCTGCTGATCGAGCTGGTGGCAAGTGGAGCAGCCATTTTGCTCGAACAGTTTTTGTCCTTGTTCGGCAAGCGACCCATGCGAGCCGCCGCCCGCCCAACTGGCATACTCGCGATCGTCCAGAACATCCACCCAGCCGCCCATGCTGGCGTGCTGGTTGCCGCAGTATTCCGTGCAGTAAAGACGATAGCGGCCAGGTTTAGTCGCGGTGAACCACAAACTGTCGTAGTGGCCGGGGACTACGTCGTGCCGCACGCGGAAGGCGGGGACGGAGAAACTATGAATAACGTCCTCGCTCGCAAGCGTTAGCTTGACGGGCTGGCCCACGGGTACGTGCAGCGCGTTGATTTCGCGAGTGCCGTCCGGATATTGCACCTTCCACATCCACTGCTTGCCGGTGACGAAGACTTCCATGGCGTCCTTAGGCGGGTTCTGCGCGGCGAAAAACAGCTTCGCGCCCCACCAGAACATCACCAGCATCACGAGAAACGGGATGATCGACCAACTCAACTCGAGGAAGGTGGAGCCTTCGATCTGCGTGGCGCGCACGTTGGCGCGGCGGCGATATTTCCAGGCTAAGAAAATGACCGCCAGGAAAATTCCCACCGTCATGATGGCCGAGACGATGACCTCAAACCAATAAAGTTCATCAATCGGTCCGGCTTGCGCGGAAGCGGCCGGCGGAAACAACTGCAGATCGGCGACGAGCAGCGGCAGACTAGCCAGCATGCGGCGCCTCTTTCCACTCCACGCGGCTTTTCGTTTTCTTTTCGGTTCGCATGAGGAAGTAAATGAGTCCGGCGAGCAGCACGAGCGTCAAGCCGCCGGCCAGCTTCAGGATGTTGACAATCGCGAGGGTATATTTGCCCTGCAGCGCGTCGTAGTGGAAGCAGAACAGCAGAACGTAGTCCACCGGCGAGCCGATCTTGCGCTTTGAGGCATCCACGAGCGCCATGCGCAGGTCGGCGGACGCGTAGTCGATACCGTAGAAGTAGCGCGACATTTTGCCGTCGGGAGTGACGACCATGATGCCGCCGGCGTGAATGAACTGTTTCGTCGCTTCATCCCAGCGATAACGCCATCCGGCGGCCGAGGTTAGCTTCGAGATCGCGGCCTGGTCGCCGGTGAGGAAATGGAAACCGGCGTCGTAACCACTATGGTTGAATAGCTTGCGATATTCGTCTTTGGCCTTGAGGGCCGCTTCCGCTTTATCGTTGGGATCGAAGCTGACCACCACGACGTTGTAATCGCGGCCGGGCTCGAGCGAAACGCGGCGCAAGCCGAGCAGCGTCTCGCGCAAGCTCATGGGGCACAAGCTGGTACACGTGAAATACACAAACGACAGCACCACCGGCTTATCGCCGAAATACGTGCTCAGCGGGACCAATTGATTCGCTTCGTTGTGGAACGCCAGGTTGAGCGGAATCGCCGAATTCAATTTTTGCTCGATGGTCACGTCTTTGGTGAGCTTCGGGCGCGCGTATTGCGCGGAGAGCAAAGATCCAGCCGCCAGAGACGCGGCGAGACCGGCAAGCAACTTACTGCGCATGCTTACGAATCTCCCCTTGAATCTGCGGAGTCTGACGATAGGCCGGCGGCATATCGTTCACGCTGCCGGCAAAGGCGCGCCCTTCGCCGCCCGGCGTATAAATTCCATGCGGTGCGTTCGGCTGAATGACCAGGTGCGACACCACGGCATCCATCGCTTGATTGATCGGAACGTGCATGCGGCCGGCGGCATCTTTGCCCGAACTATTCAGCACTTCGTCTTCGTGCGCGCGCACATCGGGCATTTCTTCCCAGGGATGAACCTGGAGCTGTGGCGCGGGCGCAAGCACACGAGCGGGCGCTAGCGGACTCGGCAATTCGCCCAACGGATGCCCTTTTTCGAGTGCCTTTTGAAAGCCGATGGTCATCGCAAAAACAATTGCGACGGTGCCCACGATAACGCCCAGCGACCAGAGGATCAGCTTAGGCTTCGCGTCCAAATTTTCGTAGCTGGTTCCGCCGTGGCCTTCTACGGGCTCGGAATGTTTAGGTTTCAGGTCTCTTGCGCTCAAGCGATGACCTCCTCCGGCCGCGGGGCCATCACGCGCGGATCGCGCAGCGGCAACAGCGGACGGCGTCTTAATTGGCCGAGGAAAACATACAACCAAATGCCGCCTAGCCCGATGAAGGCCGCCGCGTCGGTCCAATACACAGTGAATCCGGTGCTGGTGGCGAGCGGCGAGCTCGCGCTCACGTTGCGGAAGGGTGGCTCGACAATCCAAAACAACTCAATCGCGCGCGCACATAATATCCAGGCGGCCGCCCAGATCAAACGCCGCGGATTTTTCTTCAAATCCTGCGAAAGCAAGGCCAGGAACGGAAGCACGAACATGCTGAGCGCCACCGTCACGGCGAGAACCTTCCAGAATCCGGTGGTTCGATCCAGGTACCAGGTCGCTTCCTGGGGCAGGTTGGCCGGCCACGTGATTATGAGTTGTGACACCGAGAGATAGGCCCAGAAAATTGTAAAGGCGAACATCAACTTGCCCAGATCGTGCAGGATGGGCGCGTTAATGCGGCCACCGAAGCGATCGCCGCTCGAGGTCAGAATGATAGCGATGATGGTCAGCGCGAAGGTCTGGAGAATGTCGCCGATCAAGATCATGGCGCCATAGACCGTCGAATAATATTGCGTGTCGGCGGACAAAACCCAGTCGAACATCGCGAATGTCGCGGTAAGGGTGAACAGCAGCAGGCCGGGCGCGCTAAAGGCGCGCATACGCTCGCGCAATGCGGGGTCGCCGGTGCGGTCCTGCTCGTCGGAGAGCTTGTTCAGGCGCAAACCCCAAAACAGCCACACCGCGAAATAAATCACGACGCGCGCGAGGAAAAAGGGAACGTTCAGGTAGCCCTGCCTGTGATTCAGGAAGTGATTTTCCGCAACCAGGTTGGCGTGCGTCCAGGGATAGACGTCTTTCATCCCGACGAGCAGCACGACCAGGAACAGAAACATCAGCGGCAGGGTGCGCATTTGCGCTTCGAGAAACCGGCGAGAGGTGGCGCCCCACTTGCCGCCCACGACGTTGTGCAGAAGGAGAACGGCCAATCCGCCCAGAGTGAAACCACCCCAGTACAGGAAGGCAAACAGATAGGATTGGAAAAACTGCCGGCTATTGGCGAAGAAGCCGGCTACGCAAAGCAGCAGACCGAGTCCGCCGACGACTCCCGATATTCGCTCCACGCTCGCGGCCTTCGGGCCTAGCCGGATCTCGGGAACGCGCGTGTCCGTTTCGTGACTCATTCTTACTTGCTTCCTCCAACGGTCGCGGTTGTACCCTGGCTCAACTGCAGGGCGCGAATATAAGCGGCGATGCGCCAGCGATCGTCGACCGCCACGCGCGAAGCGTAACTATACATAGCGCCGTAGCCGTTCGTCATCACGTCGAAAAAATGTCCCACGGGCGCGTCGACAAGCCGTTGGTCCAGATAGCTGGGCGGCTGCCGCAGACCGCGCGCCACGATCATGCCGCGGCCGTTGCCCAGCCGCCCGTGGCAAGGCGAACAGTAGATATTGAAACGCTGCTGCCCGCGCTCGACATCCGCGCGCGTGATCTGAATCGGGAATGCCTCTACGTCCTTGCCGTCGACTTTGCCGGTGTAGCGAGCCTGATCGATATGCAATTGCCCGCGTGCGACGGTGTCTTCGATGGCCGGACGCGACGCTCTTCCATCGCCAAAGAAATTGGTGCCCGCAAGCGGCTTATAGCGTGGCTGGTTGTGCATGTCCTGGCGGCAGGCAGTCGATGCCAGCACACTCGCAAAGAAACCGAGGAGAACTGCCTTATTCCGGAACAACGCTCACCTCTCTCCCCCCGAGTCCACCAAGGAATCGTGCCGTGTCCGCTTCCTCGAACTTCGGATCGGACGATTCGATGCAGAGGAAAAATTTATCGATGGAGGCTCTTTTGAAAGCCGGCACATTAAAGACCGCATGGTAAGGGCGGGGAAGTCCGTTCATTGCCAACATGCTGACGAGCGCAGTCAGCGCGGAAAGAAGAATCATGCACTCGAACGTGATCGGAATGTAGGCCGGCCAGCTATTGAGCGGGCGTCCGCCCACGTTGTGCGGGTAGGCTATAACCGTGATCCATTCGAGCAGGCCGAGGCCCCCGATCACGCCGCAGATTCCGGCGATCAACACGCAGAACGCCACTTTGTTGCGCTTGAACCCAATCGCCTCCGCCAGACCCTCGACCGGAATCGGCGCGTACGCATCCATTTTGCGATAGCCGGCGGCATAGGCGCGATGGCAAGCGGCAACAAGCCGCTCCGGAGAACCGAATTCGGCCATAACGCCGTGCGTGCCGGTGGGATGGCTGAGCGTCTTTCCGTGACTCATGCCTCTTCTCCTACTGGCTCCAGATGTTCGCCATGCGATTCGTGGTGGACCACTTCGCGGACCTCAAAAATCGAGATCGAGGGCAGCGCCCGCACAAACAGGAAGATCAGGAACATGAAGAAGCCGAGCGTGCCGGCGTAGGTTGCCCAATCCCATTTTGACGGTATATAAATGCCCCAAGACGACGGCAGGAAGTCGCGATGCAAGCTGGTCACGACGATCACGAAGCGCTCCAGCCACATGCCGATGTTGACGATGATCGAGATGATCCAAACGAGAACCAGATTGTGCCGCACCTTGCGCGACCAGAGGGCTTGCGGCAGCAGAATGTTGCATAGGATCAGCAGCACATACGTGAAGCCATAAGGACCGGTCATGCGGTTCCAGTACATGAAGCTTTCGTATTTGTCTCCGCTATACCAGGCGAAGAACGCTTCCATGCCATAGCCGTAGGCCACGATCAATCCCACGCCCAACATCAATTTCGAGGCTGCCTCGATATGCCGCAGCGTGATGAGGTCGCGCATGTTGTACCAGGACCGCAGCGGAATGATCAAGGTCAGCACCATGGCGAAGCCCGAGTACACGGCGCCGGCCACGAAGTAAGGCGGAAAAATCGTCGTGTGCCAGCCGGGGATTACGCTGATGGCGAAGTCGAAGCTCACGATGGTGTGTACGGAAAGCACCAGCGGCGTAGCTAAGCCGGCTAGCAACAGATACGCTTTTTGATAGCGATGCCAATGGATCGCCGAGCCGCGCCAGCCGAGCGCCAAAATGCCGTAGATCTTGCGCTGCCACAGGTGCGGCGCGCCGTCGCGCATGCTGGCCAGATCGGGCAGCAGACCGACGTACCAGAACACCAGCGAGACAGTTCCATAAGTCGAAACCGCGAACACGTCCCATTCGAGCGGACTGCGCGGCTGCGGCCACAGCGCCATCGAGTTCGGATACGGAAACAGCCAATACGCAAGCCACGGCCGCCCTAAGTGCAGGATCGGGAACATGCCGGCGCAAGCGACCGCGAAGAGGGTCATGGCTTCGGAAAAGCGGTTGATGGAGGTGCGCCAATCCTGCTTCAGCAGGAATAAAACGGCGGAAATCAGCGTGCCCGCGTGGCCGATACCGATCCACCAGACGAAATTGATGATCGCGAAGCCCCAGCCGATCGGAATATTGATACCCCAGATGCCGGTGCCTTTCAGAAATAGCCAGCCGACCGCGAGCATCAGCAAATTCACGAAGCAAAACGCGATGAACGCGCCGACCAGCCACTTCTTGGGCGAATTCTTTAAAGGAAGATAGACAATGCCGGCGATGCGCCGGGTAACGGAGTCATAATCGTGGCCTGGCCCTAAGATACTGTCGGGGCCCGGGTCCGGGATCAGCCGCTCCGGTAACTTTTGGTAATCAGCCTTCTCTGTGGTTTCCACCCTGACCCCTTAGCGTCTCGTTGGAGTTTCGAACGTAGCCCAAATAAGTCGTGCGCGGACGCGTATTCAGGTCATCCAGCAGACCGTAGTTGCGCTTCGATGCCTGCAACTTTGCCACTTTGCTATTCCGATCGTTCAAGTCGCCGAAAGCAATCGCCTGTGTCGGGCAAACTTGTTGGCACGCGGTGAGAATATCGCCGTCGCGTATCGTGCGCTCTTCTTTTTCGGCGCTGATCTTGACCTCTTCAATGCGCTGAATGCAGTAAGAGCATTTTTCCATCACGCCGCGGCTGCGCACCGAGACGTCCGGGTTGCGCATTCCGCGCAAGCTCTCGGTGTCCCAATCCGCAT
>Ga0193753_10001182_pt1 | contig 22833 bp, 14 predicted proteins | sample H1c2metaG_FD_144925 | JGI IMG/M metagenome (GOLD analysis project Ga0193753, IMG submission 144925) | Soil microbial communities from a riparian zone of the East river system, Colorado, United States - H1c2 | ecosystem: Environmental > Terrestrial > Soil > Riparian zone | place: USA: East... | reverse complement strand
CACGAACTCCGCCAGGTCGCACCAGTGCGAGCCGATATCGGCGAACGTGCGCGATGGCCCAATTTCGATCCGCCAATTCCAATCGGTGTCATAAAGAAGCCAATCCTGCGAATACGTCCCCTGCACGACCCGGACCTCGCCGATTTCCCCCGCCTCCACCATCGCGCGCATGTTCTGCACCTGCGGATACGCGCGTATATTGTAAAAGGTACAGTTGGCTAGTCCGGTCCGCTTCGCGAGCGCCACCAACTCTTCCCCTTCAGCGACCGAAGTAGCGAGCGGCTTTTCACACACCACGTGCTTACCGGCAAGAAGCGCGGCCTTCGCCATCGGAAAGTGCAAATTATTCGGCGTCAGTATGTGGACAGCCTCGATTCCGGGGTCCGCCAGAAACTTTTGGTAATCACCCGACGCCTGCTCGATTCCAGTCTGAGCCGCGAAAGTTTGCGCGCGCTCCAGGCTCGACCCCGCAACTCCTACAACCTCCACGTTGCCGAGCCGCCGTGCAGCTTCCGTGTGGACCCGGCCCATGAACCCGGTCCCGAAGATGGCAATCCTGATCTTCTTCATGATGTCCGCTGAACCAAGTATCGCAACCCTTCCGGATTTGGTACGCCGTCTCGGTTTCGAACTTGTGCTTTGTGAATGTCTCCTAATGAGCTATAATCCGTGGTGTCTCGTATCATTTCCCCGATGCCGCCAGCCACTAGAACCGAAGTCTATCGCAGTCAGGTTCTGGACAGGACCTTTCAGATACTCGACATTCTCGCCGACGACGGCCCTGCCCACGGCGTAACGGAGCTAGCCGAAAAGCTGAGCCTGCATAAGAGTACGACCCATCGGCTCATCATGGTGCTCGAATCCAGCCGTTACGTCGAAAAAGACAACGCAACCGGCAAATATCGGCTCGGCTCACGCATCCTCGAGCTTGGCCTCTCCGCCCTTTCCCGGCTCGATCTCTATGAGATTGCAAGACCGCATCTTCGAAATCTCGTGGCCGAATCGGGTGAAACCGCGCACATCGGCGTCATGCGCAACGGCGAGATTATCTCGATAGTAAACGTCGAAAGCACCCAGGCTCTGCGTACTCCGAGTACCATGGGCACCAGTCATCCCGCCCATTGTTCTTCGCTTGGAAAAGCCATCCTCGCTTTCAGTACACCGGAGGCGGTGGATTTGTTTCTCAAGGGCCGGACCATGGAGAGCTACACCCGCAACACCATCACCTCGGCGGAAGATTTTCGCAAGGAAATTGAAGCCATCCGCCGCAGCGGTTACGCCATCGACGACGAAGAACGCGAGGAAGGGCTGCGTTGTATCGGCGCTCCCGTCCGCGACAGTTCCGGCGAAGTAATCGCGGCGGTTAGCATCGCTGGGCCCGTTTTCCGCATCACGCGCGACCGTACTTCCAGCTTGGCCGCCGCTGTCGCCAAATCGGCCGGGCAAATCTCCGTCGCGTTGGGTTACCGTCCTCAAAACGGCCGTTCCAACGCCTGACCGGCTTTTTTTAGACGAAGTCTCAAATTCGCCCCTCGCCCTTGTATACTGTTGTGGAGTATGGCCCTATTGTCGGTACAAAAGACACTGACCCTCGCGGCGGCTAAGCAAATCGCCCAGGCGGCGGAAAGCTTTGCAAGTGCAAACAACTGGAACGTAGTGATTGCCATTGTGGACAGCGGCTCTAATCTTCTGTATCTAGAGCGAATGGATGGCGGGCTGGTCGGCAGCGTCGCTATCGCCCAGCACAAAGCGCGCACCGCCGTTCATTTCAAGTGCCCTACCAAGAATTTCGAAACGGGGCTTGCCGGCGGCGCCACGAGTCTCCTAAAACTGGACATTCTCCCCTACGAAGGCGGCATCCCGATCGTCGCCGATGGAGCGATCGCGGGCGCCATCGGAGTAAGCGGCGGAACTCCCGCCCAGGATGGCCAAGTTGCGCAAGCGGGCGCGGACTGGCTAGCCCGGCAGCCAAGCGGTGCTTGGTCAACAGAGGCAGAAAATCGCCAAGCCCCCGCGCAGGTGTTGCCGGGCGATAACTTAGGAGCGCGCTGAAGTAATGCAGCTCGGCTTCGTCAGCGCTATCCTGCCCGATCTCACACTGGAAGAAGTTCTGGCTTTCGCGGGCGTCACCGGCTACGATTGCGTCGAAGTGATGTGCTGGCCCAAGGGCGTGGCGGACCGGCGTTACGCGGGCGTCACTCATATCGATGTGAATTCGCTCGCAGACTCTGCGTCCGCACTGGCTTCCACCGGCGTCGCCATCAGCGGCCTGGGTTACTATCCGAATCTTCTTACTCCCGATGACGAAGAATCGAAGACCGGTGCGTCCCATCTGAAGCAGGTGATGCGCGCCGCTCAAACTTTAAAGCTCCCGGTTGTCAGCACCTTCGTCGGACGCGATTGGACGCGCTCGGTCGACGACAACTGGCCCCGCTTCCGCGCCGTCTGGCCGGACCTGATCAAATTCGCTGAAGATCACGGCGTTCGTATCGCTATCGAGAATTGCCCCATGCTGTTCACGCGCGATGAATGGCCGGGCGGCAAGAATCTCGGGTCGAGCCCGGCTCTCTGGCGGCGTATGTTCGACGAAATTCCAAGCCCGAATTTCGGCCTGAACTACGATCCGTCTCATCTCGTATGGCAGCAGATGGACTACATCAAGCCGCTGCGCGATTTCAAATCCAGAATTTTTCGCGTGCACTTGAAAGACGCGCGTGTAGACCGGGATCGGCTGGACGAAGTGGGCATCCTGGCACACCCACTCGACTATCATTCACCTAAACTGCCAGGACTCGGCGACGTCAACTGGGGCCGATTTCTATCGGTGCTGGGAGATACGGGCTACGACGGCCCGATCTGCGTGGAAGTGGAAGACCGCGCATACGAAGCGAATTTGGACGCGCGTAAAAGAGCTCTCGTACAGAGCCACAATTATATTCGGCAATTCATAACAGGAGAAGACTAAATGGAACGGCGGCGAATCGGTTCTCTTGAAGTTTCGGTGGTTGGGCTCGGCTGCAACAATTTCGGCTGGCGCATCGACAAACAAGCTACGAAGGCGGTTGTCGACGCCGCGCTCGACGGCGGAATTAACTTTCTAGATACGGCCGACATGTATGACACCGGCAAGAGCGAAGAATATCTGGGCGAGGCGCTGCGCGGCCGCCGCAACGAGGTAGTGCTAGCGACGAAGTTCGGCTTCAGCATGGGCGAAGGCAAATCCGGTGCGAGTCCCGCCTACGTGCGCCAGGCCCTCGACGCGAGCTTGCTTCGCCTGGGCACCGATCGCATCGACCTATATCAGCTTCATACGCCCGACCCGGCCACCCCCATAGCCGATACTCTCGGCGCGCTCAAAGATCAGGTCAAAGCCGGCAAAATCCGGGAAATCGGCTGCTCCAATTTCTCGGCCGAGCAGCTTCGCGAAGCAAGGGGTTTCGCCAGCGTGCAGAACGAGTACAGCCTGTTCCATCGCGCTCCGGAGGCCGATGTATTGCCCGAATGCAAGCGCTCCGGCATCGCGTTCATCCCGTATTTCCCGCTAGCCAACGGGTTGCTCACCGGCAAGTATCGCAAGGGCCAGCCTCTACCCGAAAACAGCCGCGGCAAGGACGCGTTTGGGCCGACCGTGTTTACAGACCGCAATCTGGACATCGTCGAATCGCTGATTCGCTTTGCGGCATCACATGGCCATTCGTTACTTGAGCTCGCCGTGTCCTGGCTCGCCGCGCAGGATACCGTGGCATCGGTAATCGCCGGCGCCAGAACGCCAGAACAGGCAAAAACAAACGCCGCCGCGGCCGCCTGGCAGTTGACCGAGCCCGAGTTGACCGAAGTCGACGAGATCGTCCTGCAAACCGCCTGAACGTATCCATACCGTTCGAACTTCGACGAATCTAACTGAGCCGCGACCGTGAGTCGGTTTCGCCCGTCACTAGCGTTGCGGACTAACCAAAGCCTGATGCGTCTCGCGCTCCGCCTTAGCCCGCTCCGATTCCCCTAGCCGTTCATAAACCCGCGCCAAATGATAATGCGGCGTCGGTTGCTTCGAATCAAGCTCGCCAGCACGCGACAACTCACTCGCCGCCTCGCGAAAATTCCGCCGAGCCTCAAGCAACACGCCCAACTCGTAATGCGCCTCCCAGTTACTCGCATCAAGTAATATCGATCCACGCAACAGCGCTTCCGCCCGCACATCTTGCGGATCGTTCACCAGCCGCGCCTTCGCTAACATCAATTGCGCTTGCGCATTTTGTGGATTACTCGCTTCCCAAGTCTCAAAAGCCTTGGTGATCTTTTCAAGATGCGTCCCCGCCTGGTCCAACATTTTTCCCAAAAAAATATACGGCTGTTCGATCCGCGGATCGATTTGAATCACCTGCAAAAACGAGACAGCCGCATCATCGAACCGCCGCTGCCCATAGCGCGCGACCCCAAGCGCAAGCACAAGCTGAGGATCGTTAGCCTTCGTCCGAAGCCCTCGGCCGAATACACTCGCCGCCTGCGTGAAGTCTTGTTTTTGAAGCAGCCGCTGCCCGAATTCGAAATAGAACATTCCGAGCGCCTGTTGAATGACCGGGTTCTTACCGGCAAACTTTTCGGCCGCTTCGGCGGCGCTAGAAGCCTTGCCGGGCTCTTCCAGCCGCAGGTAGGTCTCGGCTAGAGAGCTCCAAACGTAGGGGTTAGCGGGCTCCGCGCGCGAGGCTTCTTCGAGTGCCGTGCGCGCTTCCGCAAACTGGCCGCGCTGGAGCGCGATCAAACCACGTTGCAATGGGGCAGACGGTATCGCCGCCTGCCCCATCACAAGTAACAGCAGACTTAGAAATGCAGCCGTAAAGCAAATTGTATATGACGCTCGGAGCCCGTATTGGTGCCAGTGACTTGCCCAAAATTAGCGTCTTGTAAATTCACGTCCACGTTCGCCACATTAAACTGCGGTGTATTGGAAATGTTCGTTCCTTCCGCGCGGAACTGCAATCCAATCCGCTCGGTGAAAGCAAAATCTTTGAAGAGTGAGAAATCGAGCGTACGGCCGGGAGGACCGTAGTTAGTCTGAAGTCCCAAACTACCCTGAGTTAGACCGTTTGTAACGCCAAGGCCGGTCTGCTGGCCCGCTTTGTTTCTCCCGTCCGGAAAGACGAAATTGCTGATGTCAAACCATTGGCCCGGATTGCGGCCGTTGGCCGGCGCGGCATTAGGATCCTTCCCGGGAACTAGCATGGGAGAACATCCGGAGTCGAATACACCCGTGCAGCCGTTGGACCGCACTGTAAATGGCTGACCGGTATGCAGAGTGAGGATACCGTTCGCCGACCAGCCGCCAATGACAGCATTCACCGCGCGGTTGAGGTTTCCCCCGTAGCGTTTACCGCGGCCAAACGGAATGTCGTAGTTGAATGCGGTGGTGAAATTGTGACGAATATCCCAAGCCGCATTGGCATACGACGTATTAAAGTTCAACCGGTCTTTGGTGTAGTTCCCGTTCGAACCGCTGAGCGTAGTGCCGCTATTTGCCAGCGCGTGCCCGTAGGTGTATGCACTGACAAACTGCAGGCCCGACGCAAGCCGCTTTTCAAGCTTGGCCGTCATGCCGTGATAGTTCCCCCAGCCAAACGTCGCCGTCCCCTGAATGCTCCCGATAAAGGGATAGGCTTGGGCGCGCAAGCTGTCGCAGGTGATGCTGGAGTTCGTGGTAGCCACGTTAGGACAGGCATTAAAATCTGGCTGCAGCAATTGGTGGGAAGAATGATTTCCTACATAACTGACCTCAAGGGCCATTTGCCCCGGCAGCTCGCGTTGGAGAGCAAAATTCCACTTCTGCACCATCGGATTGCGAAAGTTGGTGGCCAGTGAACGGAATTGCAGGGAGGATACGGGATAACCATTGAAGATATTCGCCGGATAGCCGACCGAGACACCGTTCGTCCAGGCGCCATTCGCGAAGCCGGGATTCGGCTCAAACGTACCCACATCCGCTCGACGATTTAATTGCGGCGAGAAATTGAAGGGAGCGGATTCACCGCGATTCGGGTTGCCACCCTGATTCTCTTCGCCACCATAGAAGATTCCGTAGCCGCCTCTGAACACGGTCTTTTGCTGAAAAGCATAAGCGAAGCCGACGCGCGGGCCGAAATCAACCTTGTCCCATGGAATCAAGTATTGATCCACGGACCCTCGAACCACCTTCACGTTCGGGAAGAGCGCGGGATATCCACCAGCGGGCTGGCTAAAGTTGACCGGCAGCGGGGCGTCCTGATTGGGGCCCTTGGGTATGTACAGTGTGAGATCCTGCAGCACGAAGTTGGACTGTCTGGCGAATTTCTCCCCGATCGGAGAGAACAACTCGTACCGCAGACCGATATTCAACGTCAGCTTCGGAGCGACCTTCCAATCGTCCTGAGCATAGAACGCGTATGCCTTCTTGGTGGACGAGATGAAATTCGTAGTCGAGATTTGGCCGCCGTTAAGAGATCCCAGCAAAAACGAGGCAACCGGATCGCCCGTATTGGCGTTGCTTAGAGCGCCGCTAGTTGCCGGAAAAGACGTCTCGTTGGTCCTGAAATTCATTTCGCCGTGCGGATAGGGTACCTGGAAGAACGGAAATTGGATCGGCCGGAACTCCGCTCCGAATTTCAGCGAGTGAGTGCCTTTAGTGATGGCGACGTTTTGAATGAAATCCCAAACATTGTTGTATTCCTTGGTGGGTAGCCAATCGTTTGCGCCGACCTGGCGATAGAGTTGCGTGTTGCCCGTCGAGTCATTGAAGTGGATCTGCGGAATACCGCCGTTCAGCGGACCGCTCGGATTGTAGCCCCCGATGCCAGCCACTTTAAAGGCATCGATATCGGAGTTGGCTTGCGTCCTGGCCGTGACCAGCCGGCTGAAACCGACGCGCGTTTCCGAGACCATGGCGGAGGACCACAAACGCGTGTAGCTGAGTTGGGCATTGCGGCCTAAATCGATTTCCGATGTGCCGTTAAAATCGCCGCCGTCGAGAATACCCGCGAACGGCGCGACGCTCGACTTATCGGTGTTGGTCCAACTGATGGAGCCGAAGATACTGTTACGGTCATTGATGCGGTAATCCACTCGTCCATCGCCCTGATCGGTCGTCAATTTACCGGGCGTGCTCATAAAGTAATTGTTCTGCGGAATTTTTCCCGTTGGCACGGACTGATTGGGGACCGGGTAGAGGCTGGCGATTTTGAGCGCGGCCGGGTCCATCATGCTCTTTGGAATCCGATTATTGATGAAGGGCGTTCGCGTGTAAACTGGGTTCTGACCCGCAATAGCTTTGAGCGTTCCCGCGGTGCAGCCGCTGGTACACGCCGTGGTAGTCGGATCGTAAAGCTGGTTGATCCCACCGGCGCCAAGTAGCGACGAGAAGTCGCCATTGATCATCGCCTGGCTTGGAATAGTGGCTTGACCGCCGTAACCGAGATTCTGGATCACGCCGCCCGCGCTGGCAATGCGCGTTGCCTGATAGTCGCCGAAAATGAACAACTTGTTCTTGATGATCGGTCCGCCGGCCGCGCCGCCAAACTGATTCTGCTTCAGCGTTGGCACCTTCGCGCCAGCCTTGTTGTTCTCCCAGCGATTGGCGTTCAACTGGTTATTCTGCAGAATTTCGAACAGCACTCCGTGCAATTCATTAGTGCCCGATTTCAGGTTCACGTTCACCACGCCGCCGGCCGCACGGCCGTATTCCGCGCTGTTGCCGTTCGTGATCACCGTCATTTCGCCGATCGCTTCGACCGACGGCCCAATCACGAATGACGTCTGGTTGATGAAGTCGATCACGTTGACGTTGTTATCGACGCCGTTCAACAGAAAATTATTCTCGCCGGTGGACCGCACGCCGTTGGCTGAAAAGCCGCCGCCCAGCGAGTCGCGGGCTCCCTGCTCCGCCGGCAATACGCCAGGCGAAAGACGCGCCAGATAGGTGAAGGTGCGTTGACCGCCCAGCGGCAATTGCGACATCTGCGCGGAATTTAGCGTCGCGCCAATAGTCGGCGACTCCGTCTGCAGCAACGGCGCGGCGGCCGTCACTTCGACAGTCTGCGTGGCGTTGCCTACCTGCAGCGTGACGTCCACGCGTGTAGGCACGCCCGGATTGATAAGCACGTTCTTCTGCTGCGACTTTTGGAAGCCCGAAGCTTCGACGATCACCGTGTATGTGCCGGCTTTCATCGCGGGCCGCGTGAACGTGCCGCTATCGTTCGATTGCAGCGAAGTAGTAAGACCGGTGGAATCTTCGGTGATGGTGATTTTGGCATTCGGAACCGCCGCGCCCTGTGCGTCGGTGATGGTTCCCGTTACGGTGCCGAGATCTCGCTGCGCGAAAAGCAAACCACTGGCGGCGAGCGAAAGGAAAACGAGCAGAAATATATGCCTGCGTGGCATGAAACACCCCCTCCAACTTTGAGTTGAGATGACCGCTGAACTGGAAGGGATCGTATCACAACGTAAGCGCTTACTTCAAGCGCTTTATTAACGGATTGCCAGTAGGATTTTTAGCTACCCCCACTTGTATAAGGTCTAGTACTATTGTTTTCAATGACCTACGCCGATCCGCATTGCTATTGTTCAGCCCCAGGCCACATACTCTCCCTAAAGAAGGCTTGAAATTGGGTTCGAATCGTAAAATGGACATTCGCCGCCGCCGCTGGGCCGTTCCGTTTCGCAAAATGCGCTGTTTCTTCGCCGCGCTTCCAACAATAGCGATCGCCGGAATTGTTTTTCACGCCGACTTTCGCGACATAGCCGCATCTGCCGGTCTTACCGTCCGCAACACCTTCGGAGGCGCCGAGCGCAAAGATTTTATTCTCGAGACCACTGGAAATGGCGCGGCGATTTTCGACTACGACGGCGACGGCCGCGACGATATTTTCATCGCCAACGGCCGCCGGCTCCAGGCGGAGGGTCAGCCGCCGCAGCTCTATCACAATGAAGGCGCAGGGCATTTCCGGAACGTCGCGAAACAGGCGGGGCTGACAAGCGCCGGTTGGGGGCAGGGCGTCTGTGTCGGCGATTACGATAACGACGGCCGGCCCGATCTGCTGCTCACCTTTTACGGACACAATGCCCTCTACCGGAACCGTGGCGACGGCGCCTTCGAAGACGCCACGGAAAAAGCCAAGCTTCCGGTCGCGGGCGTTCGCTACGGATCGGGCTGCTCGTTTGTCGACTACGATCGCGACGGCTATCTCGACCTGTTCGTCGCCAACTACGTCGATCTGGATTTGGAAAAAACGCCGCATCCGGGCCAAGGCGAATTTTGCGAATGGAAATCGATACCGGTGATGTGTGGCCCGCGCGGCTTGCCGCAAGCGCATAACGTGCTGTATCACAACAACAAAGATGGGACATTTACAGACGTTTCTGAAAGCGCTGGCATTCTGAAGCCGGGTGGGCGATACGGGCTGGGGGTAGTAGCGGCCGATTTCGACAACGACGGTTGGCCAGATATCTACGTCGCCTGCGACATGACACCAAGTCTGCTGTTCCACAACCGGCACGACGGAACATTCGAGGAACGCGGCACGGAAGCGGGCGTCGCCTTTAATTTCGACGGAGCCCTCCAGGCGGGTATGGGAGTGGCAGTCGCGGACTATGATGGCGACGGTTTTCTGGACATCGCCAAAACAAATTTCTCCGGCGATTTGACGTCGCTCTATCACAACGACGACGGCAAATTTTTTACCGATGTATCGCGCGAAGCGGGGTTGCGGGCACGTCAGTTTTTGGGTTGGGGGGCGGCATTTGTCGACGTGGATGACGACGGCTGGCGCGATTTAGTGGTTGCGAACGGCCACGTCTATCCGGAAGTCGAGGGCAAGCAGCTTGGAGACAAATATCTCCAGCCCACCATCCTCTACCGCAACCTGGGCAACGCCAAATTCGCGGACGTAACGGATTCGGCCGGACCGGCATTCCAGGTTCCCCGCCCCTCCCGCGGCCTGGCGGTGGGAGATCTCGACGGCGACGGCCGGCCGGAGATCTTGCTAGTAAACATGAACGCCACGCCGGCCCTCTTGAAGAACCGCGCCCCCGGCGGCCATTATCTGAACATCTCATTGACCGGCACCAAATCCAACCGCAGCGCAATAGGCACCCGGGTAACAGTTACGGCAGGCGGCCGCAAGCGAATCGATGAAGTGATGAGCGGGTCGAGCTACTATTCGCAGAATTCGTTTACGCTGCATTTTGGCTTGGGCGCATTGACTGCCGTCGAAAACATCGAGATAGGCTGGCCCAGCGGGATCCTGCAGCGGGTGGGAAAGACTGCCGCGGACCAGACACTGAAGATCACGGAGCATTGACGTTGAACCGACGGGAATTTTTGGCTTTGCTCGCGGTGCTCCCGGCTTTTGCGCAAGCAACACGGCGCGATGCCCCGTACCTCGGCCTGAAGAAATCCATCGAGCCGGGTTTCGATGAATTCCCCGTTGAAAAGCGCGCGGTGGAAGTACGGGCCGCCCTGCACGCACAACCGCACGACTGGGGCCAAATACGTAGAGCCCAATACTTCCCGCTACCCGACGGACTAATCCGCTACGAAGCAGCCGGCGAAAAAGATGGCAAGCTGTTCTACCGCGTGGGCCATTGGCGCTGCGACTGGGAAAGCGGCAAGCCGCTAGATCTAGCTCCCCTAGAAGAACAGGTGACGCAGGCCGCCAAGCCCTACTTTCGGGATGTCACGGATGCCGTCCTAGGCTCCGACAAACAACTCTCAAAAGGCATACCATATTGGCGGTCACGCCTCGATCCAGCGAGTGGCATAGATATCTATGGCAGCAACGGAATTTCTGCCGGCGATGTGGACGGCGATGGCGAAGACGAAATCTACATATGCCAGCCCGGCGGGCTGCCGAACCGTCTACTCAAATTCGGCAAAGACGGCCTCGCCGTCGATATTACAGAAGTCTGGGGCGCCGGATTCCTGGACGACACGTCCTGTGCGCTGTTTCTCGATCTGCGCAACGTAGGCCGCCAGGACCTGGTCGTATTGCGCGCCAGCGGCCCTGTGTTGCTGATAAACGACGGCGCGCGGTTCAGTTTACGAACGGACGCCTTCCAATTCGCTACGCGGCCGCAAGGCGGCTTCACCGGCATGGCAGCGGCCGATTTCGACCGCGACGGAAGACTCGACCTCTATCTGTGCTCCTACGTTTACTTTCAGAGCGAAGCCCAATATACCTATGCCGCGCCCTATCACGACGCACAAAATGGGCCGCCGAATTTTCTGTTTCGCAACCGGCTGGCGGCGGACGGAAGCGGCGTCTTCGAAGACGCCACGGCCGAGACCGGACTTAACGAAAACAATAACAGGTTCAGCTTCGCGCCCGCGTGGTGCGATTCAAACGGCGATGGCTGGCCGGATTTGTACGTTGCCAACGATTTCGGGCGCAAGAATTTCTATGTGAATACCGCCGGTCATTTCGGCGATCGCGCGGCGGAAGCGGGCGTCGAAGATATCGGGCCGGGCATGAGCGCTTCCTGGTTCGACTACGATGGCGACGGCCGGCCGGATCTCTACGTAGCCAATATGTGGACCGATGCCGGGCAGCGGATCATTCGCGATCCGCAATTCACGCCGGCACAGAAAAATGCCGAAGCGTACCGCCGCCACACCATGGGCAATTCGTTGTTCCGCAATCGCGGCGACGGCACGTTTGAAGATGTGACGGCGCGCGAACAGGCGGACTTCGGACGCTGGGCCTGGGCGGCGGAGGGCCACGATCTGGATAACGACGGCCAAACCGAGATTTTCGTGACCTGCGGCATGTTGACAAATGAGTCAAAGACGGATTTGAACAGCTTCTTCTGGCGTCAAGTGGTGGCGCGCTCGCCCGTCGAAGCAAAGCCATCGGCGGCATATGAAAACGGCTGGAACGCGATTAACCAATTTATTCGGGAAGACTATAGCTGGAATGGCCACGAGCCCAACGTGCTGCTCGCGCGGAAGAATGGAAAATACGTCGACGTATCGGGAGTGAGTGGGCTGGATTTCGCGGACGACAGCCGGGCGTTCGCCGTCACCGATTTCGACGGCGATGGCAGGCCCGACATCATTCTGAAAAGCCGTCTGGGTCCCGCAGGTCCGGTTTTGCAGAACGATTGGACAGGCGAGAATCACTCGATCGCGTTTTCATTGCGCGGTACGAAATCGAATCGCGATGCCATCGGGGCGCGCGTCGAAGTAGATGGCCGGACTAAATGGCTGAGCGCGGGCTCCGGCTTTTTGTCGCAGCACAGCAAGCGGATGATTTTCGGATTGGGCGCGGCGGAAACAGCCGCGCGGGTGCATGTAACCTGGCCATCGGGCGCGATTCAGGAATTCTCGAATCTGAAAGCGGGAAGAGCGTACACGATCGTGGAAGGGTCGGCCGAGATCGCGGAGAGGGAATTTCGGCAGCCACGAGCACTGCCTGCGGGCAGCCCCCGAGGCGACAACAGTCTGGCGCTCGAAGACACCTGGTTTCTGGAGCCGATTCCCCTCCCCGAGCCGCAACGCGGGCCGGGCTTATTCGTTATTGAAGGAAATAAAGAGGAGTATCAGATTTTCCGGCGCTATCTTTTCGATTGGCGCACTGGATTATCCGGGCCGCTCGCGCTGCTGCTAAACGAGTCAGGGCAAGCGGTCAAGGTATACGCAAGAATTCCCTCGAAGCGGCAGGTCGAAGCCGACTTGCGCGAGCCGCATTTGGCCCTACCGTTCGCGGGCGACTACATCAACACGCCCCATCGTGACTTTTTCAAATTCGGCGCGGCGTATTTGTGGTCAGGCTATTCACAACAAGCCTTACCTTATCTGGAACAGGTACTGCGGCGCACGCCGGAAAATGCACGTGTCCTCGTACTGGTCGGCCGGATTCACCTCGAAGCCAGTCGGCTCGACGAAGCCGAAAAGATGTTTCGCGAAGCGGCGCGGCTGAATGCGGCGAACGCCGAAGCGTGGTCCGGCTTAGGCGACGTATGCGACGCCCGCAAAGATCCGCGGCAGGCGAGCGAGCAGTACGAAAAAGCGCTGGCGCTGAAGCCCGATCTGCTCTACACGCTGTTGAATGCCGGACAAGTGGCGGACAAGCTCGAACGGCCGAAGCAGGCGGAAGATTTCTATCGCCGTGCATTCACCATCGATCCGCAAATGGCCGAAGCCGCCAATGGGCTGGGCCTGGCGCTGGCGAAGCAGGGGCACGCCGAAGATGCGCGAGAACATTTCGAGAAGGCGATCGCTTTGCAGCGCGATTTTTCCGGGGCCATCAATAATCTAGGCGTCTTGTATATTCAGCAAGGCAAAACAGACGATGCGATTGCCGCCTTTGAATATGGGCTGCGCGTCGCGCCAGACGACGATATACTCTACCTGAATCTGGCGCGGCTCTATGTCCAGCGAGGGAACGTGGACAGGGCGCGCGAACTGATGCGGAAGCTACTCGAACGAAAACCTGGAAGCGAAACGGCGCGGCATGCGCTCGAGGAATTGAACAGCCGATGAAATGGGTTATGGTTGCATGGCTGCTAGCAGCGCCCGCTTCCGAAAAGGATTTGATCGCCCGCATTGTGAGCGCCGGAGACGCGCCCGACTGGCGCGTCGGGCCCGGAATTCGCGTGGCTCCAGGACCGCCGCCACTCGTCAGTTTTCGTTACTACGAAGGCAAGCTGCACCAGCGGTTTGGAAACTCGGAATTGATGCTGGACGATGCGGGGCATTAGTTGGTTCCTGGCTGCCTCCCTGCTCGCGGCGGGTCCGGCTCGCGAGGATGGCATTAGAGCATTTGAAGCAGGCCGCTATTCGGTAGCACTTACCAAGCTGACGGAAGCCGCGAAAGATCCGCAAGACAACCGCGCCCGCTTGTTTCTGGCGTTGACCGCAGCGGCACTCGGAGATTGCAAGCGAGCATTGCCCGGATTGACCAGCACGGATCGTCTCGCCGGCTTGGCGGCTGCGAAGTGTTATGCCGCGTTGGGCGACGAAGGCCGGTCGTTCGCCACTTTGCAGCGCCTTCAAAAGCAGTTTCCAAAAGACGCGGACATACTGTACCTGACCGCCAAACTGCACATGAAGGCGTTCAACGATGCAACGCTCGCGATGTTTCAAGGCGCGCCCGCTTCCTATCGCGTGCATGAACTGTCGGGCGAAGTGCTCGAGGTGCAGAACCGCTACAGCGAAGCGGCGGCCGAGTACCGCAAAGCGATCGAGCTGAACGCGACGGCACCGGAACTGCACTACCGGTTGGGAAGAGCGATCTTGCTTGAAAGCCACAATCCGGACGCATTGGAGCGCGCGGCTTCCGAGTTTCGCGCCGAGCTGAAACTGAGTCCGGAAGACCCGGCGTGCGAGTTTCAGTTGGGTCAGATAGCGCAGGTAAAAGGCAATGCCGACGAAGCCAGACCACATTTCGAGCGGGCGGTCGCTCTGTCCCCCGGCTTTGTGCAGGCTTTGATTGCGCTGGCAAAGCTTTCGCCCCATGAGCAAGCGATCCCGCTCTTGCACAAGGCGGTCGCGTTGCAGCCGGCGAATGAGAGCGCCCATTATGCGTTGCTGACGGCCTATCGCAACGCCGGCCAGATGGACAAAGCGGCAGCCGAAAAGACGATTTTAGATAAGTTGCAAAAGCCCGCCGATGGCGAGTTCTCGGACTTCCTGAAAAAGCTCGGAGAGAAGCCGGCGAAACCGTGATCAGGCTCTGCGGATGGCTGCTGATGGCGGGTCTGGGAGTCTACCAGCCGGAATTCCGGAATATCGCGAAGCAGGTTGGATTGACCGATGTATTTCCCAACGGCGGGGCGGTTTCGAAGCAATACATTATTGAAACCACCGGCAGTGGAATATCTTGGATCGACTACGACAACGATGGCCTCCTCGATCTGTTCGTACTTTCGGGCGAAGGCGGCACCAACCGGATGTACCGCAACGAAGGCGGCAAGCATTTTCGGGATGTGACGGACGAGCTGGGTTTGCGATCGTCGGGCTGGGCGCAGGGTGTGTGCGCGGGCGACTACGATAACGACGGCTTCACGGATTTATTCGTGACCTACTGGGGCGCGAACCGGCTGTATCGCAATGTCGAAGGCAGGCGCTTTAGCGATGTAACCGCGGCGGCGCATTTGACCGAGGATCGCGTACGCTATAACACCGGCTGCGCGTTCGTGGACGCGGACGCCGATGGCCGTTTGGATTTGTTCGTCGCAAACTATTTACGATTCGATCCGGCAACCACGCCCAAGCCGGGCGCGAACGCCTATTGTTACTACCGCGGCATCGCGGTGAATTGTGGTCCGCGCGGGCTGCCATTTGACCGGAATCTCTTATATAAGAACAACGGCGACGGCACGTTCCGCGACGTCTCGGAAGCGTCCGGCGTCGCGAAGCCGGAAGGCCACTATGCGCTGAGCGTGTTAACGGGCGATTTCAACGAAGACGGCTTGACCGATATTTACGTTGCCTGCGATCAAACGCCTTCCCTGCTCTACATAAACAAAGGCGGCGGCCGGTTCGAAGAAGAAGGCGTGCTGCGCGGCGTGGCCTTCGACCAGAACGGCAAAGCGCTCTCGGGCATGGGTGCGGACGCGGCGGACTATGCGGGCGACGGGCACGCCGGAATTTTCCGCAGCAATTTTTCGGACGAATTTGAAACGCTCTACCGGAACCGCGGAAAAGGCAACTTCGACGACGTCACGCTCGAGGCCGGGCTCGGCGCGAACACGCGTTATGTCGGATGGGGAGCGGGCTTCTTCGATTTCGATAACGACGGTTGGAAAGATTTGCTGCTCGTGAACGGCCACGCGTTCCCGGAAGTGGAGAATTTGCACATCGACATTCATTACAAGGATCGGGCGATTCTGTACCGGAACCTGGCGAACGGGAAATTTCGGGACGTCTCTGAGAATGCCGGCCCGGCGCTGGCGGAGCGCCATTCGGCGCGCGGCGCGGCTTTTGGAGATATGGATAACGATGGCATGGTAGAGATTGCCGTGAACAATCAGAATGAAGCGCCGTCGCTGTGGAGGCAGGCGGCGGCTCCGCCGGGAAACTGGCTGATTCTGAAACTGGACGGCACGCGGTCGAACCGCAGCGCCATCGGCGCGCGCGTGAAAGTGATCGCGAACGGCCGCGCGCAATATGCCGAAGTGCGTTCGGGTGGAAGCTACCTTTCGCAGAATGACTTGCGCCTGCATTTTGGGCTGGGGGAGGCGCGCACTGTCGAGCGGATCGAGATTTTCTGGCCAAGCGGCGTGCGGCAAGTATTGCAAGAGCAAGCGGTGAATCGGATTGTGACAATCAAGGAGGCGATTTGAGCAAAGTGTTTTTTGGGATGCTGTTGTGCCTGTGCGCTTCGGCGCAAAGCATCAAGTACGATGCCGGGCGTCGCGTTTGGCTGCTGACCACTTCGGCGAGTTCGTACGCGATGGGCGTGTCCGCCGAAGGCGAGCTACAGCATCTGTACTGGGGCGGGCCGCTATGGCGCGTCGAAGATGTTCCCGCTGCGGCGCGCAAAAAAGATATTTCTTCGTTCGATCCGCGCGAGATGCTCGAGAACGAGGAGTATCCGGGCTGGGGAGGACCGCGCTACTACGAGCCATCGCTGAAAATCACGCGCACGGATGGCGATCGCGATCTGGTGCTGCACTATGTGTCGCATCAAGTCAAAGGCAACGACCTCACGATCACGCTAAAAGACATTCACGACGATATTGAGGTCGCGCTCGACTATGGTGTGCATGCCGGGACTATCAGCCGCAAAGCGACGATCCGGAATCACAGCAAACAGGCGATTACGCTCGAGAGCGCACAATCGGCGGCGTGGTCCTTGCCGGCGGGCGATGGCTACCGGCTTTCGTATCTGAGCGGGCGTTGGGCGGCGGAGACGCAGCTCAATCGCGAGCCGATTCACGAAGGCATCAAGGTACTCGAAAGCCGCACGGGGCACACCGGCCACAACATCAACCCATGGTTTGCCATCGATGACGGCGACGCCGACGAAACGCACGGCCGGGTATGGTTCGGTGCGTTGGCCTGGAGCGGAAACTGGCGAATCAGCGTCGAGCAGACGCCCTATCGGCAAGTCCGCGTGACCGGTGGATTCAATCCGTTCGATTTCGCGTACCGGCTCGAAACGGGCGAATCGCTCGAGACGCCGGTTTTTTATGCTGGCTACGCGCAGCACGGATTTGGCGAAGCCTCGCGCTTGCTGCACGATCTGGAGCGCAGCGATATCCAGCCGGGCGGAATCAAAGCGCGGCCGCGGCCGGTTCTCTATAACTCGTGGGAAGCGACAGAATTCAACGTGGACGAAGCGGGACAAACCGCGCTGGCCGAAAAAGCGGCAAAGCTCGGCGTCGAGCTGTTCGTGATGGACGATGGCTGGTTTGGCAAACGCAACAACGATCACGCCGGCCTGGGCGATTGGACCGTGAATCCCCAAAAATTTCCAAACGGCTTGAATGGACTCATCACGAAGGTGAACGCGCTTGGAATGGATTTTGGTTTGTGGGTAGAGCCGGAGATGGTAAATCCGGATAGCGATTTGTATCGGGCGCATCCCGATTGGGTGATGAATTTTCCTGGCCGGCCGCGCAGCGAATTGCGCAATCAATTGATTCTGAATATGGCGCGCGAGGACGTGCGAGAGCACATTTTCGGCGTGCTGGACAAGCTCGCGAGCACGTATAAAATTCGATATTTCAAATGGGACATGAACCGGATTTTCGCCGAGCCCGGGTGGCCGGAAGCGCCCGTAGAGCGGCAGCGCGAGCTGTGGGTGAAATACGTTTGGAACTACTACGACATCATGAAGCGGCTGCGCGAGAAACATCCGAGTCTCGAAATAGAGTCGTGCTCGGGCGGCGGCGGGCGCATCGACCTGGGCGTGCTCGGCTATGTCGATGAAGTCTGGACGTCGGATAACACCGAGGCGTTCGATCGCTTGCGGATTCAAGAAGGCTTTTCGCAAGCCTATGCCGCGAAATTCATGTCCGCATGGGTCACCGACGTACCGAACATGAACAGGCGCAGCACCCCGCTCCAATACCGGTTCCTGGTAGCCATGCAGGGAGCTTTGGGAATCGGAGCCAATCTGAACAAATGGACGGATGCCGATACCGATCTCGCCAAGCGCATGGTGGCGCTCGACAAGCGGATTCGTACGACCGTCCAATTCGGCAATTTATACCGGCTGCTGTCGCCGCGCACGAGCGACACGATGGCCAACGAATATGTATCGGCGGATGGAAAAGAGGCGGTGCTGTTTGCCTTCCGGCACTCGCAGGAATACAACACGCCGCCGCCGGCGCTTTACCTGCAGGGCTTGGAGGCTCGGGGCCTGTACCTATTGGAATCGCTGGACGGCAAGACGTTAGAAACATCGAGCGGTGCATATCTCATGCAGCACGGAGTGAACGTAACACTACGAGGAGATTTCGATAGTACGGCCGTGCTTCTGCATCGCGTCGAATAGATTAATTATTAGATGGAGCCACTAGAGTATCTGGCCGAGACGCGGGATGGCGTGCTTGTGGCTGTAGAGGGACTATCGCAGGCACAGTGGAGGTTCAAACCGGCTCCGGACCGGTGGTCGGTGCTGGAGATTGTGGAGCATCTGGCCATCGTCGGGAGCAGGGTGACAAAGATTCTGGAGCAACTGGGACAAGCGCCAGCCGCCCCAGTGGATCGCGATTTCGCACCGCTCGATGCCCTCATGAAAGACGCCTTGGACCGGTCCAGAAAAATACAGGCGCCGGCGTCGATGTCCCCGGCCGGCCGCTTGAGCCCGGCGCAAGCGATGGAACAATTTTCGATCGGCTATGCCTCGGTGGCCGGCTGCTTAAAGATGGGACCCGCCCTGCGGCGAAACCTGGTGAGCCACCTTGTATACGGCCCGCTCGATGGCTACGAATGGATTCTGATGTACGGCGCTCACAATGCCAGACATACGCTACAAATTCGCGAGGTGCTACGCGCCGTTGTCACGCCCGTCGATCCGGAGATAAACCGCCGGGAGAACCAGTAGCGTAAGAAGCGTGGACGTGACCAAGCCGCCGATGACGACGGTCGCGAGCGGCCTCTGGACTTCTGCTCCCGCGCCGTGGGAAAGAGCCATTGGGATGAAACCCAAGCTCGCAACCAGAGCCGTCATCAACACCGGGCGAAGGCGTGTAATTGCTCCGGCGAAAACGCCTTTTTCGATCATGTAAGAAACCAATACGAGTCCATTCAGGACCGCGACACCGAAGAGCGCGATGAAACCTACGCCGGCGGAAACGCTGAACGGCATCCCGCGGATAAGCAGAGCGGCAACGCCTCCGGTAGCGGCCAACGGCACATTCAGAAAGATAAGCGCGGCGGTGCGAAACGAGTGGAAGTGCAAGTAGAGCAGAGAATAAATCAGCAACAAAGCGAGCGGGACGGCGATGGCGAGCCGCTTGCCGGCGCTTTGCAACTGCTCAAACTGCCCTCCCCACTCGAGCGAATAGCCGGCGGGAAGACTGACCTTACGTTGGACCGTGCGTCGCGCATCTGAGACGAAGCTTGCTAAGTCTCGATTGCGCACGTTCACCTCCACGCTGATGCGGCGTTGGACGTTCTCGCGCGTGATCTGCGCGGGGCCCTCCTCTTCGACGAAGTCCGCGAGCTGAGCCAGCGGGATGAAGTGTCCTTCGTTGTCGCCGACCGGGAGACGCTTGATTTGGTCGATGGAATTCCGGTTCACCGGCGCAAAACGAATTTGCAGGGGGAAACGGCGATTGCCTTCCATCACCTGACCGACGACTTTGCCGCCGATGGCCGCGATGCTATCGAGCACATCACCGGCATCGAGCGCGTGCCGGGCAATCGCTTCCCGGCGGATTCGAATGCGCAAATAGGGAAGTCCGGCCACGCGCTCGGCGCGCACGTCTTCCGCTCCTTGCACTTTCGCGAGGACGGCAGCGATTTCATCGGCCTTCTGTTTGAGTACGTCGAGATCGTCGCCAAACAGTTTCACGGCGATGTCCGATCGCAAGCCGGCTTCGGTTAATTCCTGCATGCGCATCTGGATCGGCTGGGAGAAGCTGTAGGCGGCACCGGGCGCTTCCTCGAGTAATCGTTTCCGCATCGCTTCGATCAAAGCGGTCTTTTCGCGAGTTGGTTTCAACGTGACATACACATCGCTTTGATCGAGCGCCATGGGGTCGGTGGCAACCTCCGGGCGGCCGGTGCGGGAGAATACATCGCGCACCTCGGGAAACCCGCGCAATACTTTTTCGACAATCTCGTTGCCGTGCAGCGATTCTTCGATCGAGATTCCGGGCAGCCGGTACATCATTACCAATATCGAGCCTTCGTCCAATTGCGGGAGGAATTCCGCTCCCAGGCGCGTGGCGGCGATGAGAGACAGCGCGAAGGCCGCAAACGCAATAGCGGAAACGATAAAAGGATGGCGCAGCGACTTTCGCAGCAACGGTTCATACAGCGCATGCAGACGCCGCATCATCCAGGTTTCCGTGGGCGGCACACCGCCTTTGCGGAACGCGAAGAAGCTCAGCGCGGGCATCAGCGTGAGCGCCAAAACCAAGGAACCCAGCAGGGCGAAAAGTACGGTCGCGGCCATGGGCCGGAACATTTTCCCTTCGACGCCGCCGAGCGTCAAGATCGGAACATAGACCAGCACAATGATGGCGACGGCGAAGAAAATCGGACGAGCGACTTCGCGCGAGGCGTCACGAACCGTGTCCATGACGGACGCGCCATCGCGCCGAGCGGCCAAATGGCGGATGATGTTTTCCACCATCACCACGGAGCCGTCCACAATGAGACCGAAATCGATGGCTCCGAGACTCATGAGATTGCCGGAAATATTGGCCTCAACCATGCCCGTAAACGCGATCAGCATGGAGAGCGGAATGGCGGTGGCGACGATCAATCCACCTCGCCAGCTTCCGAGAAGAAGCAAGAGTACGGCGACTACCAGCAAGCCGCCCTCGATCAGGTTGCGGCGAACAGTCGCGATGGTTCTGTGCACAAGATCGGTCCGATCGTAGAGCGGGACCACGCTGACGCCTTTGGGCAGGAACGGTTGGATGTCCTGCAGCTTGGCCTTGACCTGCTCGGCGACTGCGCCCGAGTTTTCGCCAATCAGCATCATGGCGACGCCGATTACGATCTCGCCTTCGCCGTTTTGCGTGGCAAAGCCCTGCCGCACCATGGGCGCGAAATGAACACTCGCTACATTGCGGATGAGGATCGGAGTGCCAGTGCTGGATGCGCCGATGACGATATTTTCGATATCGGCGAGACTGCCGATGAGCGCTTCGCCACGAATCAGGGATTGCCGCTCGAACCGCTCCAGATAAGCGCCGCCCGCATTGGCGTTGTTCGATTGCAGGGCAGCGATAATTCGCTCGAGCCGGATGCGATAGGCCGCGAGCTTGTCGTAATCTACCTGAACCTCGTAGGTTTTGAGTTCGCCGCCATGGGAATTGACCTCGACCACGCCCGGTACGGTACGCAATTTCGGCGCGATGTCCCAATCGAGGATAGTCCGCAGTTCCATCGGCGAGAGGCCATTTCCGGCGACTTTGAATTGATAGATTTCGCCGAGGCCGGTGGCCATCGGGCCGATTTCGGCCCCCTTCGTCTGCGCCAAGCGCTCGCCGACAAGCTGGCGGGCCCGATAGATATCCACATCGTCTTTGAAGTAGATGGCGACGTACGAAATGCCGTTTTTCGAAACGGATTGAATGCGCGTGACGCCAGGCAATCCGGTCATGGCCGACTCGACCGGAAACGTCAGGTACTGCTCGATTTCGAGCGGAGACAGAGCAGGCGCTTTGGACAGCACGAGCACCTGGTTAGGAGTAATGTCGGGGACCGCATCGATCGGCAGCCGCGCGAGCGAGAAAACACCGAATACGGCAACGACCGCGGTGAGAATAAGAACGACGAAGCGATATTCAAGGGCGGCGGCAACAAGGTTTTTCATTCCTGTTCACCGATCTGGCCGCTGAGCGCGATGGATTTCAGATGGAAGGAGCCTGTTTTGACGCACTCTTCTCCCTCGCGCACGCCGGATTCGATTTCAGCAATGTCACCGAGCGTTTTGCCGAGCTTGATCGCTCTCGCCTCGAAGGCGGCCGGCGACTTGCGCACGAACACGACGTCGCTTCCGTTCATGTGCTGAATGGCGGCAACCGGCACGACCAGGGCGCGGCGGCTGAAATGCGTGGGTAATGCAATCGAGGCGAACATATCCAGTTTCAAGCGGACGCCTGGATTCGCGACCTCACAGCGCACGCGAGCGGTTCTGGTTTGCGGGTCGAGGAGATCGCTCAGGTAAGTCACCTGGCCGGTGAATTTCTCGTTCGGATAGGTGTCGACGGTGACGATGGCGGATTGTCCGACCTCGACGCGGCTGAGGTCTTGTTCGTACACCTCCGCTTGCACCCAGACGCGGGAAAGGTCGGCGACGGAAAACAGCTCGCGGCCCGCATCGAAGAGGTCGCCGGGAGCAGTTTGCGCTTGAATGACGACACCGGCGAACGGCGCGCGGATGACGCCGACAGGCTCTACGCCGAAGCGCCGCGCCCGGCTGGCGAGTCCGGCCACAACGCTTTCTTGCACGCGCACGCTGGCCGCGGCCGACTCGGCTTCCAATTGGCTGAGATCCGAATTTTTCTTCGCGATGGCGCCGAGCTCGCTCAATTCGCGATTGCGCTCGGCGACCCGCTGGGAGGCGGCCGCTTGGAGCTTCAGGCGCTCGAGTTCGGCGAGGGCGCCCTGGTGGCCGGCCCGGAGCTCTCCGGCTTCGATGTTGTCAAATGTCGCTAGCGATTCCCCGCCCCGTACGCGGT
>Ga0193753_10001181_pt1 | contig 22833 bp, 18 predicted proteins | sample H1c2metaG_FD_144925 | JGI IMG/M metagenome (GOLD analysis project Ga0193753, IMG submission 144925) | Soil microbial communities from a riparian zone of the East river system, Colorado, United States - H1c2 | ecosystem: Environmental > Terrestrial > Soil > Riparian zone | place: USA: East... | reverse complement strand
CCGATCTTAACAAGCGGATAGGTGCACAACACAATCATGGGTTTACCGGTAATGAAATGGCTAATTTTTTTTTCGTAGGCATAAAATTCTTTCCAATTCTTCTCAGTTAGCCATAATGTATCCCCGGAAACCCGCATTCCACTGTAGCCCAGGGTCAATGCGTGTTTGAGTTTTGCGTGCCAGGCATTTATTACGCTATCCATATTGAATGCATTTTCCCGGAGATACCAACCGGGGCCGCTTAGGATTTCAATGTCCCCATCAGAAATATGCTGCTCAAGATCAGGAACGACTTTTTTTAACGCTGCGCTGGCCTCTCCCGCTGTAATTATGCTGGGGTCCGGGATAACCCAAAGGCAAAACTCCTTGCTTTGCAATCCAGCCTTGAAATAGGGAATCAGCATTTCAAGCAGATCTTGTTTCGTTTCGTAGAAGTTGCAGAAATGCAGGCCCCAGGGTATTTTTCCCAACACATCAATTCCTGATAATCTTAATTCTGGCATTTGTGTAATTTATAATTTCCCGGGATTCTTTTATACAAAAGAGTAAATTTAAAGAGCCATTTTGTTTTACGTAAATGCCGATTGAAGTAATCATTAAATGTTAAATATCCTGCTGGTTAAGATCCAATGACCTGGAATTTTTGCGTAGTATTGAATTTCCTGTTTTTGTATGGTATTCCGGCTTAACGTTTCATGAATTAATAATAAAATAAAGGTAGAGAAATTATTGGGTATGCGTGCCTGGCGCATAACAAACCCCTTGTGTAAGCGGTTTTTTTGTGCCTTTCCGTTACTTTAATCTTTAACCGGGTGCAAGTGAAGGAGGATTATGTCTCATGATTGCTCTTCTGAAATATTTCGCCTTGTGGAATCACCTGCTTGTTTCTAAGAACCATAGCAGGTCTTAAAGAAGGGAAAATAAGACAGCATGGTTTTATTTCCACAAAAATAAAACAGGAGCGTAAAAAATTTCTCAGTATTGGGTAATTTATTACAATACAAGGCGTTCTTTTTACGAAAAAGGGCGAAACAATGTTCCGCCCTTTTTTCCTGGTCTCTTTTTCTTTCCTGTCTCTGATGTCTTATTTAATATCAATATTCCTGGTTATTTTCTGTGCCTTCTCATTTTTAGGTAACATCACATGCAGGATGCCATCTGTATAACTTGCGTTTATTTTATTTACATCTACCGTATCATCCAGCGAAAAACTCCGGCTGAATGAGCGCTTCCTGTATTCATTTCTTACCCAACCCGCATCTTCATCCTGCTGATTTTTTTCCTCTTTTTGCTCAAAAGAAACCGTAAGCAGGTTATTACTGATATTGATATTAAAATCCTCTTTCTTACAACCCGGAGCCACTACATCCATTTGATAGGCTTTATCCGTTTCACGGATATTAACGGGCACATTGTCCTGTACAAAATTTTCATCTGCCCAGTCATCATTAACAAAACGCTGTAAACTGTTTTGAAAAATGTTATCGAATACATTTCCAAAACTAAGGCCCCGGTTACCGTTTTGTCTTTTAGCGATTGTTGTTGTTGCCATAAAAACCTCCTTTTTATTTGGTTAACAAAACATCACCTGTACAGAAAAAATACCAAAATATGCCAATTGAAAAATTGTCAGGCGAAACAGGCAAATTTTCACATCGTTAACAGAGCGTATTTTTTAGAAATTTATTCTTTGGAATGCATTTCTTCCTGCGGCGGCGAATAATTTCCCGGAGAAGGCGTTTCCTTTATTTCTTCAGTAGCCGGTTTGGAAGCAGGGTCTTCTCCCAGTAAAAAACCCCATGGTTTCAGGGCCTCTACCCTGTCAAAAATTATTTTTAACACTGCTATAACGGGAATAGATAAAAACATGCCGGCGATTCCCCAAATCATTTCACCGATAATAATTCCCAACAGGGTAATCATGGCGTTTATCTTAGCTTTTGAGCCTACGATAGCAGGCAGTAAGATATTCACATCTATTACATGGGTGCCGAACAATATTGCAATTACCCATATGACTTTTGTTATTGCCGCGTTTGCTGCAACAGTGATGAGTGTACTGATAACTATAGCAGTAAAAATTCCGATATAGGGAATAATATTAAACAACCCGGTAATGAGACCCAGTAATACCGCGTATTTAATACCCAAAATAGAAAATACAATAGAAATAAAAGTTGAAATGATGGTCATTTCAATGAGCATACCAGTTATATATTTACGTATAATAAACTTTATCTGCTCCATTATATCCTGCACCAGCTGTCTATTTTTATCGCGGAAGACACGCAGCAGGAATTTCATTATTAAACCCCGGTACAGTAAAAAGAAAAAAGTATAAATCAATGTAAAGCTCAGAAAAAGCATAACAGTAGATACGGAGTACAATGTTGCGCCAGCTACGACCGTACCTGAATCAATAATTTTTGAGGTGGCTTTATGAACATAATTCACCTGTTTGTCAGGGTCTATATGAAATTTTGTAGATACCCAATTTTGCAGCTCACCTGCGGCGTTCGCAAGTTGTTCTTTAAACGTTGGCCAGTCGCCTGCCAGTCCGGATATGTGTGCACCCAGGAAATAAAGAATACCGCCAATGAAAGCTATCATTAACAACACCGGTATTATTGCTGCCATGTTTCTTTTGAACCGGCATTTCTTTTCAAGGAAATTGGCCAGCGGTAATAATAAAATGGAAAATAGACAGGCAAAAATCAGTGGTGATAATATCCTTTTACCCTCAATCACCAGCCACCCGATAGTCACCAGGCTAATCAGTGTGCAAACCAATTTTATATAAAATGGCTGGTTAGCCAAACTAATTTTCATACAATAATTTATGGCAAAACTATGCCGGAATTACGATAGCATGTTGCCATGATAGCTTCCTGTACCTCCCCGGCCCGGATTTGGCTTATGCAGGGTGCAGGCGCTCTTGCTATATCTTACATTTGCATATCAGCAATAACTTTACATACATGACCGGGATTCAAAAAAAGATGTTTGCGGAAATACGCGATAAGACCATTTTTGGTAATGCGATCCAATACGGCTCCGGCTATATTGACAAGGCAGCCGATCGGAATGTGTATCCAACAACAGAAGCATTGGACAACGTAAAGAACTTTGACGAATCATTTTAACCAGTTAATTTTCAGGTATATGGTCGGCGTAATTTTATGCGGAGGGCAAAGTTCGAGGATGGGCACGGATAAAGGCCTGCTTGTAATGCATTCCACCACCTGGGCACAGGCGGCGTTTGACAAAATGTCCCGGTTGGGCTTACCCGTTCTGTTGTCTGTAAATGATGCGCAATATAAAACTTACGGTGCTGTTTTTTCGCCTGAACATTTGGTAAGCGATAATGCAGCAATTGAGGCAAAAGGCCCGCTGCGGGGCATCTTAAGCATTCATACCAGCTATCCTTCTGAGGATTTATTTGTACTGGCCTGCGATATGCCACTAATGGAAACAACCATCTTACAACGACTGCTGGATTGTTATAACGCAAACAATGCTTTGGCTTACGTGTACACCAATGATGGCGTACAGGAACCACTTTGCGGTATCTATACTGCCCTTGCTTTATCAAATGTTTTGCAACTTATAAAAACAAATCAATTAGTAAAACACAGCATGAAGTTCCTGCTTGAACATGTCCATACATTTTCAATTCCGCTTGCTGCTGAACAAAAAATATATTTCGGCAATTTTAATACCCATGCTGATCTAAACGGAATGTAAACCAGGCTGGCTAATTTCCTTTCTGGTATAATCTGTTTTTGGGGCTTCACACAAATCGCAGCACCAGGTCTCCGGTAATGCATCAAATAAAGTTCCGGGTCCTATTGAACGCCCTGGTTCCCCAAGCGTTTCATCATATACCGTTAAACAATGACGGCATTGATAATAAATTCTTTTCACTTCTTCTTTTCCGCCTGCTGTGTCCGTATAGGAACTGCCGGGTAATAATTCATTTTCGTCTTCTTTTGCATAATAATACTTGCACAATGCCACCAGGTATGTTCCCAGGTGCTCTTTGTCAACATTATTCCTGAACAGGATATATTCTTTTGAATTGGGATTAAAGTCTGCCGTGTATAAAATATCATATTTCTCCAATGCTTTTAATTTTCCGCGTATTACAGTAAATTGCCGCCTTACCAATACTGAACCAAATACCCCGGACTTAGGCTGCGTTTTTACTGCGAAACACAAACCAAATGTTCGCACATCTTCCTTATCAAATTGCCGGATCACCTGCCGCTTGATGTTTAAGCCTTCATTGTTGCCATCTTCTACCTGCCAGTTGAGTTCATTGGAAGCATGCCTGACATTGATGCGGTGTTTGCCTAATATAAATCCCCATAGCGGGCGGCGTTTTTCTTCAATCCCTTTTATGATGATCGATTTCCAGGGTGTTGTATACAATTCCCCGGATTTTGTTTCCAGGCAAATACGGCAAACATCTTTCAGGAAGTTTATCTCAAACAGCTCATCCCTGCGGTAAATACCCAGCCATGATTTGTTGCCATACGCATTGTATCCTTCGTAATAAGGCAGCTTGAACGATGGCATTACCAATTTCTCCGTAACGGGTTTTGAAGTAAATGACCATTTTTTCCTGATGCTATCATACAGTAGATCGCCATCTGCCTGGTTATTGTCCGGGCAGGATGAAGAATTAGCTGAAATCACCCGTTCTATAATTTCAGATAAGTTTGCCAGGTCATTGGTATAAATCAAATCCTTCCAGTAAAACAATGTATTTGTACCGGGAAAACGTATGACCAGCCACCAGAAATGATTGTGCGCAGATGCAATCCAGTTAAGGTTACCGGTAAAATAGGGTGTAAACGTCTGGTTGCTATCTGTAATATTTATTTTTAATGAAGGTTTGTAATCGAACAGGTTAAAAACATCTTTATATACACCTTCACTCAGCCAGGTCTGCCTTATAAATATTTCCGCTGCCGGGTATGAACTGCTTATATTGGGGTGCTTGTCTTCATTGATTTCATATTCAATTTGAGCAGCATCCAATGAAGCTTCCACTGCATTGTACGCTTTGGCCGTTACATCAATCAGCAACTGCTGCCTCAATCCGAAGCGAACTTCTGTCAGACCCGCATCCTGCAGGCTTTGTAACAATGTATATAAATAACCAGGTGAAACAATTCCACCGGTAAAGTTTACTTTAAACTGATATGCATGCCGCATAATTTTATCTTTATACTAAACCGAATTCTTTCATCGCTTTCGGAAAATTTTTATTTTCATGACCAGGCCTGCATAATTTAACCAGCACAAATCTTTGCAAACCGGTCAATTGCTGCCACTGGTATCTGGAAATGGTCCAGCCGGATTCATCCAGTTTTTCTTTCATTATACCGGGCAATTCGTTTTTATTTGCCCATCCGGGATTTGTTTCCACAGGCAGTTCGGTTGGCTGTTTACCGGTATGCCTGAAAATTAAATGATACAAATAATTATAATAGTCTGCAACCTCTTCCTTTGTTATGCAATTCTTTCCGGCTAACACCATTCTTTCATGAACTGACATCTTACTCCATTCGTTTAACTTTAATTTTATTCCGCAGGCATCTAATTTAAAACGAACCAGCATCGGTATACAACGAACGTTGTCTTCCACAAAATCTTCTTCGAATTCAAAATACATACTATCAGTTTCGATCATATTTATCATATTTATGTTGTTATAGAAACATTTACTGACTGTGCATCAAGTATCCTTTTAATTTCAGGCCGGCAACTGCCACAACCCATACCCGCTCCCGAAAGCTGGCACAACTGGACCAAATCCCTGCATCCTTCGTTTACTTTATTACTAATATTACCTTCCCCGATGCCTGCACAACTGCAAACCAGGTTACCGAGTATGGGTTCTGCTTTTTTACCGCTCCTTAATAATTGCATTCTTTTATCACTGAGTTCAATTTTATTTTCTATTAAATTCCTGAACTCAGTAAATTCGGTTTTGTCACCAATTAAAATAGCGCCTATTAACCTGTCTTTATGAACGATACATTTTTTGTAGTATCGCTTTGCTTTGTCTATAAATATTATTTCTTCATACGAGGGATCGCCGGGCGTTTCCGTCAAACCCAATGAACATACATCCGTTCCATGCATTTTTAAAATGTTCATCTGCAGCGTGCCCTGGTAGAAATGGGCGATATCTCCGGTAATATGACTGGCAGCAATATGCGCCTGCTGTTCAGCGGCGGCAGTAATTCCATACAAGAGACCATCAAACTCTGCCATTTCTCCTATGGCATATATGGATGGATCGTTTGTCTGCAGATAGTCGTTCACGATGGCACCTCTTTTACAGCTTATGCCTGCCTCCCTTGCCAGCTCAATATTGGGTATGGTGCCAACTGCAACCACAACAGACTGGCATTTCAGGGCAAGCCCGCTTTTTAACTGAACGCCCTCTATTATTTTGCTTCCCAGGAAACGTTCTATCTCATCATTGTAATAAACCTGGATACCTTTATCATTCAGTGTTTCGTGAAGTAACTGGCTGCCCAAAGGGTCCAATTGCCGGTTCATTAACCTTGACACACGGTGTATAATAATAACTTCCACACCTGTTTCATGCAATGAGGCTGCCAGTTCAATACCCATCAGCCCACCTCCCACTATCACTATCTTTCCTTTTGCCGGATCGATGTGACGCTTGAATTTATCGGCATCCGACCGGTTGCGCATGGTAAAAATGCCTTTCAATGCCGGGGTATCTTTTAGCGTGGATGCACGGCTGCCGGTTGCCATGATCAGAATATCATACTTGTGCGCTTTTCCTTTGCTGTCAGTTATTAATTTTGATTGCCTGTCAATTTTTTCTACACTTACGCCGCGATGCAATTGTATCTTGTTTGTAAACGCTTCTGCTGGTTTCATTTTCACCAAATGCTCCCAGGGCTGCGAACCACTGATATAATCAGGCAGCAACACCCGGTTATAAAACGGCGTGTTTTCCTTGCTAAATACAATAATTTTATCCTCTGTATTCAAAGCACGGTAGCTTTTCACAAAACCATATGCCCCGGCACCTGCACCTATAACAATGATTTTTTGTACCGGTTTTCTGTACCGCTTTACCTGTACAGCACTGAATTTAAAATCCGGTTGCTTTGATTTCGGATCAACCAGGCTACTGGTAAGGTTGTTGGCGCGGTGTAAATCACTGTTGAGAATTTTGCCCCAGTGCATCGGCAAAAACACAACTCCTTTCTTAATATCTTCAGAAAATTTCGCTTTTACCCTCACAATTCCTCTCCGGTTAAACACCTCTACAAGGTCCTGTTCCTTTATATTTCTTCCGGCTGCATCCTCTGGATGCAACTCGATAAACGATTCACTGTTGTGCTGCTTAAGTTTATTTACTTTCCCGGTCTTGCTCATGGTATGCCACTGATCGCGTATACGCCCGGTCGTTAGCACCAACGGGTGTTGCTCATCTGGTAGTTCACTTTGGTTATCATCCGGAAAAGAATGTATAATGGCTTTTTGAGAAGCTGTGTAAAACAGGTGATCGGTAAATAATCTTGGGGTTCCCCTGCCGGTTGATCCCTTGGGGTATGGCCATTGTACTGTGTGTTGCTTTTTCAGCATATCATAACTCAGGCCACTGATATCGATATTGGTTCCTGCTGTTAAGGCGCAATGTTCTGCATATATCTCAGCAAAGTCTTTGTAAACGAATCCTTCAAAGCCCATCTTTTGCGCAAAACGGCAAATAATTTCTGCATCGGGCAGTGCTTCTCCCGGTGCATCCGTAATTTTATTTAAATAACTGATGCGCCGGTCCGCGTTGGTCATGGTTCCCTCCTTCTCTGCCCAGGAGGCGGCGGGCAGCACAACATCGGCATATTTCAAGGTTTCCGGCTTGCTGCTTGTTTCCTGTATCACAACAAATTTAGCCTTTCGCAATCCTTCTTCTGCCCTGCGTACATCCGGTAAACTCACTAAAGGATTGGTGGCTAATATCCAGATGGCCTTCAGTTTTCCGTTGTTTAACGCATCGAACATTTCTGTTGCCGTTAACCCTGGTACCGGCTGAATTTTTCCCAATGGTATCTTCCAGAATTTTTCAACGGTTTCCCTTTCTGATGCATCTGCCAGGTTCCTGTGTGCCGGCAATAAGTTTGATAAACCACCCACTTCCCGGCCACCCATTGCGTTGGGCTGCCCGGTTAAGGAGAATGGCCCTGCCCCTGGTTTTCCTATCTGACCTGTAATCAGGTTAAGATTGATCAGCGAAAGATTTTTATTTACCCCAATTACACTCTGGTTAAGTCCCATTGTCCACATCGCAATAAAACCTTTGGCACTGCCAATATAAGATGCTGCCGTGCGTATAGCTGCTGCTGCGATACCACATACCGACGCAGCCTCTTCAACCGTTCTTTCAAAGACTGTTTTTGCATATTCCCCGAAGCCTTCTGTATGTGCGTGAATAAAATCAACATCAATATCACCTTCTTCTATCAGGCACCGGCCAATGGCGTGGTGCAATACAATATCCGTTCCCGGGTTTAATTGCAAATGCACATTGGCGAGTGAACAGGTTTGTGTTTTGCGCGGGTCACTCACAATGATTTTCAGGGAAGGATTTTTTTCACGCGCTGCTTCAACTCTTCGCCACAAAACAGGATGGCACCATGCCGGATTTGCGCCTGCAACAAATATGCAGTCTGCCAATTCAAGATCATCATAACTTATGGGCACGCTGTCCTCACCCAAACTCATTTTATAAGCTACCACTGCACTGCTCATACACAGCCGTGAATTGGTATCAATATTATTGCTGCCAATAAAACCTTTGATAAGTTTATTCACTACATAATATTCCTCTGTCAGGCATTGACCCGATGCATAAAAGGCAACAGCATCAGGCCCGTATTTTTCTATCAGTGTTTTAAATACCAAAGCAGTCCGTTCCAGCGCAGTGTCCCATGAAACCCGCTGCCTGGGCTGATTTTTACCATACCGCATTTCAGGATACAATAAACGATCGCTTTTATCCATCACTGTATAATGCAAATTCATACCCTTACTGCACAGCATTCCTTTATTGACAGGATGATCCTTGTCTCCTTCTGCACGCAGGTCACCATTTTTTTCTTTGTGCACTACAATACCGCAACCCACGCCACAGTAGCAGCAGGTGGTCCGGAAAGCATCCTTATCACTATTATCAGCAATCATACAGGTAAATGTTAATCAGGCAAATTGCGGTTCCGTAACAACCAATTCCTCTTTACTGACAGGGGCAAACCTGGTAAGCAAAACCGCCAGTCCAATAACAGCTACCCCAATTCCGATATAGATAAAAGCCTGTTGGTACGAAATCGTTTTCGCCTTAAATAAAAACCCGGCAAGCATAGCACCAATATTTCCACCGGCACCTACGATGCCTGCAACGCTTCCAATGGCTTCTTTATTTACAAAAGGAACAATTGAATAGGTGCTGCCATTGGCCATTTTTAAAAACAGGGCAAATAACAACATGGAAAAAATAGCCATGGGCAGGGTTCCCGATTTTGCAAACAACATGATGCCGAAGCCTTCCAGCACAAGAAAACCAGCCAGCAGTAAACCCTTGCCACGAAGACCATACAGCCTGCCTATTTTATCGCTGAAAATGCCACCCAGTGCCCGGGCAAATAAATTCATAAAACCAAATATGCTTGCCAGCGCACCAGCCATGATTACCGAAGCCTTAAAATTGTCTACAAAATAAATGGCTGCTACGTTGTCGATGGTGATTTCTATTCCAAAGCAGGCTGCATATGCTAAAGCAAGTACCCATGTACGATAGTCCTTCATTGCCTGTAAAAAACCCCCTTTCTTTTTCTCCTTTCTGACTTTTTGTAGTTCATTGTAGTTACCCTGTGGCGTATCTTTTGTATACCGGTAATATACAAATGCCATCACCAGTAATATTACACCCGGAACTATCATTGCATATCTCCATGAGTTTGCTTTATCTACATAACCAATGCCCACGAAAGCAGCGGCAATCAGCGGCATCACCAGTTGTGTAACACCCCCGCCCAGGTTTCCCCAGCCACCTGCAACCGCATTGGCAGTACCAACGATACCGGGTGCAAACATCACAGAAGTATGAAACTGGGTTATTACAAATGAGGCGCCTATAATACCAATTACAAAACGGAAAAGAATAAAGCTTTCATAACTGTTTGCCAGGCCAATTGTCATTACCGGTATGGCACCCAGTATCAATAAAATGGTATAAGATAACCGCGGACCCAGCGTATCGCAGAGGCGGCCAACCAGTAACCTGGCAAGTATGGTTGCGGAAACCGAAGCAATGGTAATATTTCCCATTTGTGATTTGTCAAAATGTAATTGCGCACGTACAATGGGCATCAGCGGCGCAATACCAAACCATCCAAAAAAACAGAAGAAAAAAGTAAGCCAGGTGATGTGAAAGGTTTTCATTTGTATTCCCCTGGCAGAAAATATGTTTAGTTTACCGAGTGGTTCTTGCATCTGTGTTTGCATAAACTTTATTATTTATTAATGATGAAAAAAGCCGGCAGCCCTTATTTAGCTTTTACCGGTTTTGAAAAAAGGAAATCAGGTGTAATCTTCAGCATGGCATACAACCACGCACCTGTTTTTCTATAAGTAACTGCAGCAGCATCCGTAACAGCCTGCCCCTTGGCAAATGTCATATTGCTGCTGGCAAACATCATTGAATAACCGAGTTCTATATTGGCAAACCTGTTTATATTATAATTCAGTACCAGGTCAATTTCATTACCCAGGTTTTTTCCCAGCTGGCTGCCATCGCTTTTTACCATTTCTTTGTTTAAAGAAAAATGGTGAACATCCAGCCCGGCGGATAGTGCATTACCTGTGTATTTAATTTTCATGTAAGGATTGTTCAGGCCACCTGCGGGTGAGCCCGTGCCTGCATAGAAATAATCCATAAAACCCCAATGCCGGTGCGGTGTACCATAGAGTGGATCAAATCTTTCATCTTCAGTTGTTCCGGCATCATTTCCACTCAATACGTCGTAACCGGGTGTTACACTGAATCTTCCCTTTTGCCAGGCTGCGGATAACGTATAGTGATAAGCGCTTTTCATTTTTACGCCATCCCTGTTTTTGCCAGACTGTGCATAATAGGCAGCCTGCACGGCGATCTTTCCAAATCCATTTCCATTTCCGATTGTACTGTTAATCATCAGGCCATACGTGAAGCGCTTATTGGTGCCCGTATAATCAAATTCATCGGCAGGGCCGGCACTTACAAAACGGCGCCCGTATACATAACCCGCCGTGGCTGTTCCAACAGAATCAAGCTTGTATTTTCCAAAATTGTCATTGAAGAATAAACCGGAAAATTTTGTCTGCCCGGTTTTTTTGCTGAGATATATACTGGTAAAACTTTTATAATCCTGCGTAGCGCCATTTGTTGAAGGCGGGTTCACCCAAACCGGAGCTCCTGCCCTGGCACTGTTGTTTGCTGCATTACCTGCACCGGCGAGTGGCAATAAACCTGCAGGGGTAACAACGAGGTTGCCCAATGAGTTTTTTACATATGCAGGAAGATTAGCTGGTACAAAAGAAGTACCCGTAACACCAAATGCATCAGAATTCTGGTTGAACGCATAACCAATATCAACCTGCCAGCCTTTGTGTAGTGTTTTAAGAAGTGCCATGTCATGGCGGCGGCCCTGCTGCAGCCAATCCAGGTTTCCTATTAATCTTTGATCATCGTAGCTTAGCTCCTGCCGCCCAATTTTCAACGACATTACATCAAACAGCTTCAACTTAACAGACGTATCCGCTTTGTTGCTGAGCACCAGGTCTGCCCAGGCCTCATGGAGCATGAACCGGTTGCCGTCGGTGTTAGAAATAGAAGATGCATCCTGTCCCCATACCCGCACATCCTGGACAGCCACGCCAAAGCTCAGCCTGTCCCACTTGTAGCCAAAACTTAGCCGTGTTCTTTGAGAAGTAAAAGCAGCCGTTTTTGAATCTTTCAAAACCAGGTTACCCGCACCATTCCTTATTTCAGTCCTTGTTCTGAGTTGACCCGTTAACGTAAACTGCGCCCGTGCTTTGAAAGCAGCCATGCTGCACAGCAATACCAGCAGCAGCAAATGCCGTTTTTTTAATTTTTTCAGCATAGTTTTGATTTGATTTTTAAGTTGTTTGTCAATTTTAAAGTCGCACGCCCCGGTTAGACTTCCACATCGGCCGGGGTTTTTTATGATGATCCGGGTAACAGTTTGTCTGCAACCAGCATTATTTTTTAAGCTTGTTCTACTTTGATATACACCTTGCCATCTTCTATTTTTACAGGATATGTTTTAATACTGCATTCATCGCCACTCAGGCATTCCCCCGTTTCCAGGGAAAAAGTTTTTTTATGAAAAGGACAGGCAATTTTTGGCTCATCGCCCAAAGCTCCTATCATACCACGGCTCAGGGCCATTTGCCTGCGGTGCGGACATTCGTTTTGTGTTGCATACCATTGATTGCGCCGCGTAAAATGAAACAGTGCTATTTGTTCCTCTTTGTATTTTACGCACACACCGCCATTTTCCGGAACGTCTTCAGTACGGCAGGCGGCGAACCAATAATGGATTTGTTGGGCAGGTAATGTTTGCATAAAGCTTTTTAAATAAATATTGATTTAAATAAAAAGGCAAACAATCGTTGGGGAAGGCAATCGGTGAGGCTTATATACAGTAAGGCATAAGGTCAATAGGGCAAGACCTATAGAATTTTATTTCCAGTCACTTACTTTTTTCTGGTCACGCATCGGCTCAAATTGTACAGAAGGGTCTTTTTCTGTTGGGGCATTTACAAAATGGTTAAACCGTTTTCTTATTTCAGGGTTTTCAACAGCCGCTTTCCACTCACACTCATAACTATCGACCAATACCTGCATTTCCTGTTCCCAAACCGCTGCCATGCCAAGGCTGTCATTTACCACTACGTTGCGCAGGTAATCAATTCCTCCATCCATTTTGTTCAGCCAGGTGGCAGTTCTTGTTAAGGGATCTGCGGTTCTTATATAAAACATCAGGAAGCGGTCTATATAACTGATACAGGTTTCGTTGTCCAGGTCAGCTGCCAGCAGTAAGGCATGCTGCGGCTTACTGCCACCGTTTCCGCATACAAATAAATTCCATCCTTTTTCTGTAGCAATAATGCCAAAATCCTTACTCTGCGCTTCAGCACATTCTCTTATGCATCCGCTGACACCGCCCTTTAATTTATGGGGAGAACGAAGGCCACGGTAGCGCTCTTCAATACGAATTGCATAACTAACGCTGTCGTGTAGCCCAAAACGGCACCAGGTACTCCCTACACAACTTTTAACGGTACGCAATGATTTGCCATATGCATGACCGCTTTCAAAACCTGCTGCAATCAGCGCTTCCCATATCTCCGGCAAATCACCCAGGTGTGCTCCAAACATATCAATGCGCTGACCGCCGGTTATTTTTGTATACAGGTTGTATTTTTTTGCGACCGTGCCAATAACAATTAATTTATCAGGGGTTATCTCACCACCGGGTATGCGTGGCACCACAGAATAAGTGCCGCCTTTTTGAATATTGGCAAGAAACCGGTCATTGCTGTCCTGCGCAGTAGCATTGCCATTTTTCAGGATCATTTCGCCCCAGAGGCTGGCCAGGATAGAAGCCACCGGTGGTTTGCACAGTTCGCAACCATGGCCTGTACCTAAAGTATTCAATACATCCTCGTATGTTTTTAACCCGTGAATTTTTACCAAATCAAACAGTTCCTGCCTGCTGTAATTAAAATGTTCGCACAGCACATTGCGTACATATTTGCCCTGGGCTTTCATGGTATACAATACCAGGTCTTTGACCATCGGAACACATCCCCCGCAGCCGGTTCCCGCCCTGGTGAATTTTTTTATGGCTTCAATGCTTTCACAACCATCCCTGGCAACAGCATTACAAATATCATCTTTTGTAATGCCTTCGCAACTGCAGATAACTGCTTCTCCCGGCAAGCCCAATACCCCGGCACCAGTTTCTGATTGGCCACCCCTTGCACCCAGCATAATATCTTCAGGGTTTGGAGGCAGCACTGTTTTGTTTTTACAGGTTTGCAGTAACATATTATATTGTTCTGCATCACCTACCAATATTCCGCCGAGTAATTGTTTGCCATCTGCACTCAGGTTAATCCGTTTGTAGATGCCTTTCATGGTATCTTCAAAAACAACACTGCGAATCTCATTACCGCTGGCAAATGGTTCTCCAAAACTGGCAACATCCACCCCTATCAGTTTCAGCTTAGTGCTCATATCGTATCCTGTAAAAAATTTCTCAGCACCCAGGAGATTAGCGGCAACTGTCTCCGCCATATCATAACCCGGGGCAACAAGCCCGTAAACCATACCATTGTAAAGGGCGCATTCGCCGATGGCAAAAATGTGCTGATCGGTTGTTTGCAATTTTTCATTTACCACAATACCACCCCGGGCACCTGTTTCCAAACCGGCCAGCTTTGCCAGTTCATCCCTGGGCTTTATACCAGCAGAAATTACCAGCATGTCCACATCAATTTTTGTATTGTCAGAGAACAGCATGCCGGTTATGCAGTCATCTCCTGTTATTTCGCTGGTATTCTTACCAGTGAAAATTTTAAGGCCAAGCGACTGTAACTTATTTTTTAATATGCCAGACCCGGCATCATCTATTTGTCTTGGCATCAGGCGGGGAGCAAATTCTATGACATGGGTATCGGTAACACCCAGGTCAATCATGGCTTTGGCAGCTTCCAGTCCGAGCAGGCCACCGCCGATTACGGCGCCGGTTTTTGCTTTGCGGGCATAAGCGGTCATCATCTCCAGGTCTTCGATGGTGCGATAAATAAATACGCCATCTTTTTCAACACCGGGTATAGCCGGAACAAAGGCTGCCGAGCCGGTTGCCAGCACCAGGTAATCATATGTCTCAGTAATGCCTTTGTGAGAAAGTATTGTTTTATTTTGACGGTCAATATGCATAACCGGATCGGCGAGGTGCAGGGTGATGCCATTGGCTGCATACCATTCCATTGGCGCCATGGATAGATCCGCTGCCGGTTTACCGGAAAAGTACTCGCTCAGATGCACCCGGTCGTAAGCGGGTCGGGGCTCTTCACCAAAAACAACCAATTGGATGCTGCTGTCGTTTTGCCTGGAAATAATTTTTTCGCAAAATTTATAACCAACCATTCCATTGCCAATAATTACAATTTTCATATCCCGGGGATTTTCAAGGTTAGTAATTGGCGGCAATCATCATATTAAAATATTATATATATTATTATTTTAAATTCAAATATTCATAAATAATCAATTTTTTGTGATTTATATCATAAATATATGATCAAATTAACTAATTTTACTAAATTACTATGATATTTATTATATTTTATTTTTTAAAATATGAAATCCACATTATTTTTAGTAGGCGCAGGACCGGGGGACCCGGAATTAATTACCTTAAAAGCCATCCGCATCCTGGAAACCGCGGATGTCATATTATATGATGCACTCTCAAATGAAATACTGCTGAATTACGCAAAACCTGGTGCCATTAAGGAATTTGTAGGAAAACGATTTGGATGTCACACGCTGTCGCAGGAGGAAATCAATCACCGCATCATTGTGTATTGCACATCGCATAACAGGGTGGTTCGTCTGAAAGGCGGTGATCCCTTTGTTTTTGGCAGGGCTCAGGAAGAAATTAATACCGCCCATATGGCCGGTATTGCAGTAGAAGTTATTCCCGGCATTTCAAGCGCCCTTGCGGTGCCAGCTTCGAATATGATACCACTGACCTGCAGGGGGATCAATGAAAGCTTTTGGGTGACAACGGGTACCACCCAATCCGGTGAAATATCAACTGACATTAAGCTTGCTGCCCAGTCGTCAGCCACGGTTGTCATTTTAATGGCCATGAGCAAACTGGAAGCCATCATGGAGGTTTTTGCTGCCTGCGGGAAAAGCGAAACGCCGGTTGCTATTATACAGCATGGTACTACTCCCAACCAGAAGATGGTTACCGGCACGGTAAGGGATATTGCTTACCGCGCACAATATGCAGGTCTCAGCAACCCGGCCATTATTATGATTGGTGAGGTAGTAAACTTAGCAAAAGTTCCGGAAGCAGTTGCTGCTAAACAAATCTCAACAGAACCAACCACTGTTATCCCAAAATAATTTCATCATTAAGCAGTATACTTGCACAAGAATAAATAATTGAGCCATGCTATTGGTTTCTTCAAAATGAAAAACAGCAAACATAACTGCGATTTAAAATCTTGTTTTCTATGTACCCGCTGTTTACCAGAATGGCTGCCCGCAATTGAAACACACAGGCAGACCATCCCTGTAAAAAAAGGGACCGTTATTTTTGAAGAAGGAGACCCGGTTGAAGGAATTTATTTTATGTATAGCGGGAAAGTAAAAGTGCATAAGAAATGGGGACCCGATAAGGAACTGATCGTACGTATTGCCGGAAAAGGAGCCATCGTTGGCCATCGTGGTTTAGGAAAAAGCACCATCTACCCGGTCTCTGCTACTGCCCTGGAACCTTCCACCGTATGTTTTATAGGGCTTGATTTTTTTGAAAGCACCTTAAAAGTCAATCATGATTTTACCTACCAGCTCATGCTGTTTTTTGCAGAAGAATTACAGGAATCTGAAAAAAACATGCGTAACCTGGCCCACATGACAGTAAAAGGCCGGGTGGCGCAGCTTTTATTAATGCTTGAGGAAAAATTTGGTATTGAAAAAAATGGCTGGATTGATATTTCACTTAGCCGGCAGGACCTCGCTTCCCTTGCCGGAACAACCTATGAGACTATTTTCAGGGTTATTACCGAAATGGTACAGGAGGAAATGATCGTGGTTGATAATAAGAATATCACCATTTCCAATAAGGAGGCTTTACTAAAGCTTACGGATGAATTGGCTTAATTACCTGCTGCTGCCTGTTATTCGTAAAACGATGCGTTTAAAAATAGGGTGGATAGTGATACATCTATGTCCGAAACCATTGCCATTAATAGCTGTTTGGCTTTTAACAGCCATCTTTAACTTTATAACTTTATCGGGAAGCTGTTCCAGCCCGGGGCATTATACATTATCCGGCTTGAACAAAGCGCTGTAAGTTGCATCCAACTATGGCAGGTTGGGCACGCCAGCATTTTATCATTCAAACATAACGTTGTGATATGAATAAATTCCTTTTTTTAAACCTGCTCCTGTTTATAGCAGTTTCCTGTAAACAGCCGGGGGGTGATAAAAAAGTAAATACGGCTGCTGGTAATATGGATGCACGGGAGCCCCGGATTTTTGCAGAAGGAATCATCTCCACGGGTGATTATGAAACCCATCCCGCATTTTCACCTTCCGGTGATACCCTTTATTTTTTAAAATGTTTCCCGGATGCAAATTTTTGCACTATTTGTGTATCCTGCAAAAATGATACTGTATGGACGAACCCTGAAGTGGCGCCCTTCTCAGGCAAATGGCTGGATGCAGATCCCTTTGTTACCAAAGATGGCAAAACAATTTATTTTGTTTCTAACCGCCCGGTAAAAGAAGGTGATGCAGTAAAACCGGATTGGGATATTTGGAAAACACAGCGGAATGCGGAAGGCTGGGACAAGCCCATTCATTTGGATAGCCCTTTTAACAGTAGTGGCAGTGAATTTTTTCCAACGATAGCCGATAATGGAAATTTTTATTTTGGTTCATCCAGGGAGGGCGGCAAAGGCCGGGCAGATATTTATGTTTCAAAATTGATAAATGGTAAATACGCAACCCCTGAAAACCTGGGCGATTCAATAAATACCCCGGATAACGAGTATGAGCCTTTTATAGCTCCGGATGAAACTTATATGATTTTTATGGCTACGTTTCCAAATGGAATAGCGAATGCAGATTTCTGTATCAGCTATAATAAAAATGGCAGGTGGAGCAAAGCAAAAAAACTTCCAGCCCCTGTAAATAGTGAAGCCACTGAATGGGGTGGTAAGGTTAGCCGTGATGGAAAATATTTTTTCTTTGGCAGTAACAGGAATAAAATAAATAATGTATTGCCGGGTAATGAAAATATACAGCAATTAAACGCAAGGCTAAAAGCTGCAGGAAACGGCCTGGGAGATATTTATTATGTCAATTTCTCATTCCTCGATCCACAAAAATGAAAGCTGCGCTGGTGCAACAGTGGAACACGGATGACACGGATTGGATGGATTTTTATTTCTGCGAAGCAGAAAAACCCCCGCCTTCGGACGAGCAGGCGTGAAAATCCATTGTCATGCAGCTATGATAGATAAGCACGGATTGCTTTGGCGTCCGCAGTAGGGCGGACGAAAAAAAAATGTGTTTATCCGTTTAATCAGTGTCATCCGTGTGCAAAAAAGATCTGCGTATGCGGTGGTCTAATGAATTGTACATACCAAACGACGGATGTAAAACACTGTATCCAACAGAGAAATTAATTTTTGATTAATAACTGAGCAAGAATATGTTAAGAAAGCCTGGTTTTGCCTGGCTTTTTTTCTTAGCCCTGTAAAGCAACTTAATTTTATTGCTGGTTTTAAATTTTTGTGCAGCGAATCAGTATTGAACATCAAAGCGGGCAATATGAATTTTAAAGGAATCAATTATGATATCGGTACAATTACCACAACGGGTCGAATAACACGGGAAACATTTGATTTAACTGTCGTCAGGAGGGAAATAGAAATCATAAAGAACGAGTTGCATTGCAATGCCATCAGAATTTCCGGGTTTAGTATTGAAAGAATCGTCATCGCCACTGAAATTGCCCTTACCCTTGGATTAACCGTTTGGTTTTCGCCATCCATGCCAAATGAAAACCAGGAAAATACGCTTGAATATATCGTAAAGGGAAGCAACGCTGCAGAGAAACTCAGGGCTACCTTCTCAAACGTTGTATTTGTGCTTGGCTGTGAATTAAGTTTATTTACCAGCGGATTTGTTGCTGGCAATACGGGTGAGGAAAGAATTAAGACGATGTTTTCGCCTTTTAGTCTTTTAAAAAATACAATAGGCGTAACCCGAACCTACAATAAACGTCTGCATAAATTTTTACTAAAAGCGACTGACCAGGTGAAAACAGTCTTTCATGGACACATTACGTATGCAGCAGGAACATGGGAAAAAGTAGATTGGGAAATGTTTGATCTCATAGGTGCAGACTTTTACCGTTCCTCTTTTAACAAAAAAACTTTCCTTAAAGAATTGCAGCAGTACAAATCACTGGGGAGGCCGGTGTATATAATGGAATTTGGTTGCTGTGCTTACAAAGGCGCTGACGAAAAAGGTGCCATGGGATGGACAATTGCAGACTGGGAAAAGGATAGTCCCGTGTTAAAAGGAGATTTTACCCGGGATGAACAGGTGCAGGCCGATTATCTTGTTGAGCTATTGGAGATTTTTAATAGCGAAAAGGTTGCCGGTGCCTTTGTCTTCACTTTTATTATGTACAATTATCTTTACAGCGATAACGCAAAAAATGATATGGACATGGCTTCTTTTGGAATTGTAAAATCAATGCCGGATAAGTACGCGGGTGGTTATAAAAACCTGCCATGGTTGCCAAAGAAGGCCTTCTTTGAAGTTGCCAATTTTTATCTTAACCATTAACAGCAAGGAACAGCAAGTTTCATATACACTTAGGATCTTAACGATCAAAAAGTCATTTACAAAGTTAAACGCTTAAAAAGCTGTCCTGGTGTTTTAAATTCCTGAAAGAGACCCGCTTAAAAAATGAATTTGGAGAATTTACATACCAAAAAAAGTATGTGCCGGATCCTGGATTGTCCGGTTTTGATACAGCTGGTGTACGGCTATGGGTCAATAAAATGGCAGGCGCAGATAAGCCTTGTTTTACAACCGGCTGATTCTTAGCCAGCGCAAAAGATGGCATTTAATTTAGAGCTGTAGGATGCAGGAACTGCTGCAAGTTCAAACAATCCTTTCAACACATTTATCATGTTCAAAACAAACCTGAAAATAGCCTGGCGCAACCTTACCAGGGATAAACAGTTTACTTTATTGAATGTAACGGGACTTGCAGCGGGACTTGCCTGTACCCTGCTTATCTTTCTTTGGGTGGATGATGAACTCAGCTATGATAGCTTTTTTGCAAACAATGAGCGTCTCTTTCAATTGATGGAAAGACAAACCAGCGATGGAAAAACAGGCATCTCGGACGGCTCCTCCGGTTTACTCGCTGAAGCGGTGGCGCGGCAGTTCCCGGAAGTTGAATATGCTTCTCCCCTCGCAGGGCCTGGATGGTACCCGCCATTCACCTTATCCGCTGCTGATAAAAATATCAAAGCCCTGGGGCAATACGCCGGTAAAGATTATTTCCGTATTTTTTCTTTTCCCCTGCTGGAGGGTAATAAGAACACAGTGCTCGCTGAAAAAAATGGCATCGCGATATCGGACGAACTTGCGAAAAAATTATTTGGTACCGCCACTGGTGTAACGGGCAGGCCAATACGCCTCCAGCAGACAAGTGTTTTTTTTGTTTCCGGAGTTTTTGAAAAACCACCCGTGCATTCCTCGCAGCAGTTTGACTTTGTGCTGTCATGGGATTATTTCAAAACCATCCAGGACTGGGTTACTTCCTGGAACAATATCGGCCCGCAGAATTTTGTGCTCTTAAAAAAAGGAACCAATATCAATGCATTCAATAAAAAAATCGCCGGCATCATTAGCGCCAATACCGGTAAAGACAGCCGCGTGGCCTTTGCTACCAAATTCTCGGGAGTATACCTGCATAACAATGTTGGAAACATTTCCGGCAGCAGCGGCAGGATAGCCTATGTAAAAATGTTTTCGCTGATTGCCCTGTTTATCCTTGTTGTTGCCTGCATCAATTTTATGAACCTCTCAACGGCAAAGGCTGCAAGAAGACTCAAAGAAGTCGGCATCAAAAAAGTAATCGGCGCTAACCGCAGGCAGCTCATTGTGCAATTCTTATCTGAATCTGTTTTACTCACGCTTGCAGCCATGTGGCTGGCGATTGTAATTGCATTGCTGTTATTGCCTGCTTTCAATGAAATTACCGGAAAGAATATCAGCCTGCGTTTTGACGCAAGGATCTTTTTTTCCTTTCTTGGTATCGTACTGTTTACCGGTCTTGTCGCAGGCAGTTACCCGGCTTTGTATTTATCGAAATTCAAACCGCTGGCCGTATTGAAAGGGAAACTGCCCTCTTCATTTGCGGAAATCGTTTCCAGGAAAGGGTTGGTGGTATTTCAGTTCACGCTCTCCGCTGTTCTTATTATTGCGGTCATCATTATTTACCAGCAAATCCAGTTTATACAAACCACTGATCCCGGTTTCAACAAAGACAACCTGGTAAAGATTGACGCGGAAGGAAAGCTCAGCGGTTACGAGCAGCAATTTGCCAACGAGTTAAAAAATATTCCGGGTGTTACCGCTGCCAGCTATACGTTTACCAATATGGTAGGACATACATTCGGTGATTACGGCTTAAGCTGGCAGGGCAAGGATCCGGCCCGCGATATTTATTTCGAGGTATTCGGCGGTGGCCATGATTTTGTTTCCACGATGGGGATGCATATCCTGAACGGCCGGGGATTTTCTGAGGATTTCGGGACCGATACCTCATCCATCATTCTGAATGAGGCGGCGGTAAAAGTAATGAACCTGAAACACCCGGTTGCTGAAACCGTACATCTCTATGGTCATCCCATGCAGGTCATCGGCGTGGTTCGTGATTTTCATTTTGAATCCATGCACGAAGCGGTGAAACCCGCTTATATCCTGCTGCAGCCGCACGGCGGAAAAATCATTGCGAGGATAAGTGCGGCCCGCCAGCAGCAAACCCTGGCCGCCATTCAGCAACGCTATGAAAAAGAAAACCCCGGTTTCAGTTTCAGTTTTAATTTCCTGGATGAGGCCTACCAACGTCAATATATAACCGAAGCAAAGGTTTCGGCACTGTCAAAATACTTCGCAGGACTGGCCATCATCATTTCCTGTCTCGGCCTTTTCGGCCTCGCTGCATTTACCGCCCAGAAAAGAAGTAAGGAAATCGGTATCCGCAAAGTTATCGGCGCATCGGTCACCGGTATCACCGCCATGCTCTCAAAAGATTTCCTGAAACTGGTTGCGCTGTCGCTGCTGATAGCCTTCCCGGTTTCGGGGTGGCTGATGCATGAGTGGCTGCAATCATTCGCTTACCACATCCCCATTACCGCATCCGTCTTTGTAATAGCAGGGGCTTCGGTCATATTCATTACGATACTGACCATCGGATTTCAGTCCGTCAAAGCAGCCATCGCCAACCCGGTGAAAAGCCTGCGGGCGGAATGATTAGTATGATGATAAAATAGTTTCCTGGTTTTATTGCAAAATACAGGCGGAACGCTGAAGCAAAGGCAAAAACACGTGGCCTGGGCAATAGCAAGTATTTTTATACCCATTTATAGGAGCCCAAATGCAGTTGCGCCCGGCGAGTCAGGGCAAAAAAAATATGGCACAATATTTTTGACCATAACAGGAGCAATGCAAGGCAATGTTGGCTGATTTCTCCCGACGAGGTAGCCCCCGCCGAACATTTGCGAACAATAATTAACAACTTTAAAAACATTACCATGGATATTTTACAAAAAGACAATGTTACGGGTGTTAACAACGGACCATTGCTGCCCAATCTTCCCCTTAAATTTTTAACGGCCAGTTCTATCATTGGAGATAAAGTTCATAATAAACAGGGG
>Ga0193753_10001180_pt1 | contig 22834 bp, 14 predicted proteins | sample H1c2metaG_FD_144925 | JGI IMG/M metagenome (GOLD analysis project Ga0193753, IMG submission 144925) | Soil microbial communities from a riparian zone of the East river system, Colorado, United States - H1c2 | ecosystem: Environmental > Terrestrial > Soil > Riparian zone | place: USA: East... | reverse complement strand
AACAACGAGGACCTAACCGACTACGTCGCGACGAACATCCTCGATCCGCTGAACCGCACCTCGGGTGTCGGCGACGTGACCATGTTCGGTGCGCAATATGCGATGCGCATCTGGCTCGATCCGGCGAAGCTCAACAACTACGGCCTCGCCACCACCGACGTGGTCGCCGCCATCCGCGCGCAGAACGTGCAGGTTTCCGTGGGCGCGATCGGTGGACTGCCGGCAACCCCGGGCCAGGCGATCAGCGCGAGCATCATCGGCCCGACGCGCCTCTCCACGCCGGAGCAGTTCCGCGACATCCTGTTGCGCGTGAACGCCGACGGGTCGCAGGTGCGCATCGGCGACGTGGCGCGCGTCGCGCTGAATTCCGAGAGCTACACGAGAGACACCAAGTACAACGGCAAGCCTGCGGCCGGAGTCGCCATCCGCCTCGCGGCCGGGCAGAACGCGCTCGATACCGTCAGCGCCATTCGCGCCACGATCGCCCGCCTGCAACCTTTCTTCCCGCGCGGCCTCGAGGTGATGTATCCGCTCGATACGACGCCGTTCGTCAAGACTTCGATCCTCGAGGTGGTGAAGACGCTGGTCGAAGCCGTGGTGCTCGTGTTCCTGGTCATGTTCCTGTTCCTGCAGAACGCGCGCGCCACGCTGATCCCCACCATCGCCGTGCCGGTGGTGTTGTTAGGCACGTTCGGCGTCCTCGCGGCGTTCGGCTTCTCCATCAACACGCTGACCATGTTCGGCATGGCGCTTTCCATCGGCCTGCTCGTGGACGACGCCATCGTGGTCGTGGAAAACGTGGAACGCGTCATGTCCGAGGAAGGTCTGAATCCGCGCGAGGCCACGCGCAAATCCATGGACCAGATCACGGGCGCGCTGGTGGCCATCGCGCTGGTGCTGGGCGCGGTGTTCGTGCCCATGGCGTTCTTCAGCGGCTCCATCGGCGTCATCTACCGCCAGTTCTCCATCACGCTGGTGTCGGCGATGAGCCTGTCGGTGCTGGTGGCGCTGGTCCTGACCCCGGCGCTGTGCGCCACGATCCTCAAGCCGCTGCCGCCCTCCGGACACGTGGAACACAAGGGCTTTTTCCGCTGGTTCAACCGCATGTTCGACGCGGGCCGCGCGCGCCACGAGCGCGGCCTGGCCGGCATGCTGAAGCGGCCAAAGCGCTCGATGTTCGTGTATCTCGCCATCGTGGCCGGCATGGGACTGCTGTTCTCGCGCATCCCGTCGTCGTTCCTGCCAGCCGAGGATCCGGGCTTCGCGTATGGACAAGTGACGACGCCGCCCGGCGCTTCCAAGGAGCGCACCTGGGCCGTGCTCGACCAGGCGCAGAAGTACCTGCTCGAACAGGAGAAGGACGCCGTCGAAGGCGTGCTCACCGTCAACGGTTTCAATTTCGCGGGCCCGGGCCAGAACTCCGGCCTCATCTTCATCAAGCTGCGCGACTGGGACGAGCGTAAAAAGAGCGAGCTGTCGGTGTCTGCCGTGCTCGGCCGCGCCAACAAGTTTTTCGGCGGCATCAAGGACGCCCAGGTCATCGCAATCCCGCCGCCGGCCGTGCTCGAGCTCGGCAACACCGCGGGCTTCGATCTCATGTTGCAGAACCGCGGCGGCCTCGATCGCACGCAGTTCCTGGCGGCGCGCAACCAGTTGTTAGGCGCCGCGGCCCAGGACAAGCGCCTCGCGGGCGTGCGCCCCAACGGGGTCGAAGACGCACCGCAGTTCAAACTCGACATCGATCGCGAGAAGGCGAGCGCGCTCGGCGTTTCGGTTGCCGACATCAACTCGACGCTGCAGACCGGCTGGGCGTCCACCTACGTCAACGACTTCATCGACCGTGGACGCGTCAAACGCGTCTACGTTCAGGGCGATCCCGAATCGCGCATGCAGCCCGACGACCTCAATCGCTGGTATGTGCGCAACAAGGAGGGCGGCATGGTGCCGTTCTCGGCGTTCGGCCGCGGCGAGTGGACTTACGGACCGCAGAAACTCCTGCGCTTCAACGGCGTTCCCGCCTACCAGATCCAGGGTGGGCCCGCGCCGGGCAGGAGCTCGGGCGAGGCGATGCAGGCCATGGAAGAGCTGGTCGCCAAACTACCGGCCGGCGTCGGTCTCGAATGGACCGGCCTGTCGTACGAAGAGAAGGCATCCGGCTCGCAAGCGCCAATGATGTATGCGCTGTCGCTCGCGATCGTGTTCCTGTGCCTCGCGGCGCTGTACGAGAGCTGGTCGATCCCGGCGACGGTGCTGCTGGTCGTGCCACTGGGCGTACTCGGCGCGGTCATCGCGACGCTCGCGCGCGGACTCACCAACGACGCCTATTTCCAGGTCGGCCTGCTGGTCACGATCGGCCTCGCGGCCAAGAGCGCGATCCTCATCGTTGAATTCGCCAAGGAGAATTTCGACCACGGCATGGACATCGTCGAGTCGGTGATGCACGCGACCAAGCAGCGCGTGCGCCCGATCCTCATGACCTCGCTCGCATTCATGGCGGGCGTGTTGCCGCTCGCGCTCTCCTCGGGTGCCGGCTCCGGTGCGCAGCACGCCGTGGGCACGGGTGTCATCGGCGGCATGCTGGCGTCCACGTTCCTCGCCGTGTTCTTCGTGCCGGTGTTCTTCGTCGTGATCCTGCGCTACTTCAAGGTGAAGCCGGTGACCATGAAGGTGGATGAAACCCCGGCCGACGTGCCGTATGCGGGTGCCACGTGAGCGCGCGCCTCGTGATTCGTGGTGGTTTGTTCGTCGCCTCCCTGGCGCTCGGTGCGTGCACGATGGCGCCGCGTTATCAGCAGCCGGCCGCGCCGGTGCAGCCTGTCTACGAGCACACCGATGTGGCCGCGGCGGCCGTGCCGATGGCGCCACCCGCGGGGGATATCGGCTGGAAGGAATTCTTTCCCGATCCGGAGCTGCAGGACCTGCTGGGGCGTGCGCTGGCCAACAACCGCGATCTGCGCATCGCCACGCTCAACGTCGAGGCGGCGCGTGCGCAATACCGCATCCAGCGCGCCGATCTCGTGCCGGCCATCGATGCGCAAGCGTCGTCGACCAATGCGCGCGTACCGGGCAGCCTGTCGCAGACGGGGGAGAGCGAGCTCACCCGCACCTATAGCGCGGGCTTCGGTGTGTCCGCGTTCGAGCTCGACCTGTTCGGGCGCGTGCGCAGCCTGCGTCGTGCGGCGCTCGAAGATTATTTCCGGCTCGAAGAGACGCGCACCGCGGCGCAGCTGGTGCTGGTGTCGGAAGTCGCCAATGCGTGGCTGACGTTGATCGCCGACCGCCAGCTGCTCAAGCTGGCGCGCGAGACGCACGACAGCCAGCGCAAGTCCTACGACCTGACCAAGCTGCGCTTCGACTCGGGCATCTCGAGCGAAATCGACCTGCACCGCTCGGAGACTTCGTGGCGCGACTCGCCGCGTGGCGCAGGATCGCAATGCGCTGGCGCTGCTGATCGGCGAGCCGCTGCCCGCGGAGATCGCCGCCGGCGAGCGTGCCTTCGAAGCGCAGACATTCGCGAAGACCCTGCCGGCTGGCCTTCCGGCGGAACTGCTGTTGCGGCGGCCCGATGTGCGCGCGGCGGAGCACGCGCTCAAGGCGGCCAATGCCGATATCGGCGCGGCGCGCGCGGCGTTCTTCCCGAGCATCCAGCTCACGGGTTTCTATGGCCAGGCCAGCAATGACTTCTCGGCGTTGTTCCAGTCCGGTCACACGGCCTGGAGTTTCTCGCCGCAGGTGAACCTGCCGATCTTCTCCGGCGGCCGGAATCTGGCGACGCTCGATCTCGCGAACGTGCGCAAGCGCATCGAGATCGCCCACTACGAGCAATCGATCCAGGTTGCGTTCCGCGAGGTGGCCGATGCGCTGGTCACGCGCGCCACGCTCGATGACCAGCTGCGTGCGCAGGAAGCGCTGACGCGCGCCAGCGACTCGAGCTACAAGCTTGCGGACACGCGTTACCGCGGTGGCGTGGACAGTTACCTGAGCGCGCTCATCGCGCAGCGCGACCTGTACACCGCGCAGCGGCAGCTCATCGTGACGCGGCTGGCGGGAGCGGTGAACCTCGTGCAGCTCTACACGACGCTCGGCGGAGGGTGGAAGGAGTAACGAGGTGTAAACTGCCGCGCATGCACCACAAACCCATGCGCCTGTTAGCCCTCGTTCTCCTGTTTGTCGCCGAGACTGCCCGCGCAGCCTCGCCAGCGCCGGTCGCCGCAAAGAGCGGCATGGTCGTCACCGCCCATGAACAGGCCACGCGCATCGGCGTGGACGTGCTGCGCAATGGCGGCAACGCCATCGACGCGGCAGTGGCGGTGGGTTATGCGCTGGCGGTCGTTTATCCGGCCGCCGGCAACCTGGGCGGCGGCGGCTTCATGACGCTGCAGCTCGCCGATGGCCACAAGACCTTCATCGACTTTCGCGAATCGGCGCCGCTGGCGGCGACCGCGTCGATGTATCTCGACGCCAATGGCAACGTGATTCCCGACTCGAGCACGCGCGGGCACCTGGCGGTGGCCGTGCCGGGCACCGTGTCGGGCCTCGAGTACGCACGCGCGAAGTACGGCACGCTGCCGCGCGCGCGGTTGATCGCGCCGTCTATCAACCTGGCGGAACGGGGCTTCGTGCTCACGCAGGGCGATGTCGACATGCTGCGCGAAGGTACCGATGACTTCCGCAAGGATGCCGCATCGGCGGCGATTTTCCTCAATGCCGGGGTGCCCTTCGAAGCCGGCGCCACGTTGCGCCAGCGTGATCTCGCGCGGACGTTGCGCAATATCAGCCAGCGCGGTGCCGAGGGTTTCTACAAGGGCGGGACTGCCGCCGCCATCGTCGCCGCGAGCCGCGCGGGCAAGGGCATCCTCACGCAGGCCGATCTCGAGGCCTACCGCACGCGCGAATTGGCGCCCGTGGAGTGCGACTACCGGGGTTTTCACGTGGTGGCGGCGCCACCGCCGAGCTCGGGCGGCATCGTGCTGTGCGAGATGCTCAACATTCTCGAAGGCTATCCGCTGAGCGAATACGGGTACGGCTCGGCGCAAGCCGTGCATTTCGAGATAGAAGCCATGCGCCTTGCCTACGTCGATCGCAACCACTTGCTGGGTGATCCGGATTTCGTGAGCAATCCGACGGCGCAGCTGCTCGACAAGAAATACGCGGAGGCGCTGCGCGGGAAAATCGACCCGAAGCACGCCGGTAATTCCGCGACGTTGAAGCCGGGCATCGCCGGGCACGAAGGCACGCACACCACGCACTACTCGATCGCCGACCGGTTCGGGAACGCCGTGGCGGTGACGTACACGCTCAACGACTGGTTCGGCGCGCGCGTGACGGCCGCGGGCACGGGCGTGCTGCTCAACAACGAGATGGATGATTTCACCTCCAAGCCCGGTGTCGCGAACATGTATGGGCTCGTGCAGGGCGACACCAACAAGATCGAACCGGGGAAGCGGCCGTTGAGCTCGATGACTCCGACGATCGTGACGCGCGATGGCAAGCCCTGGATGATTCTCGGCACGCCGGGCGGCAGCCGCATCATCACCGCGGTCATGCAGACCATGCTGAACGTCATCGACTTTGGACTGGATATGCAGGAGGCGGTCGCCGCGCCGCGTATCCACCAGCAGTGGCTGCCGGAGGAGACGTTCGTCGAAGCGCGTGCGCTGAGCCCGGACACGCGCCAGTTGTTAGTCGGCATGGGGCACAAGCTCATCGAGCCGCAGCCCGAGAATCACGTCGCGGCCATTCTCATCGGCGCGCCGGCGCTGAATGCGAAGCCGGTGGGTGGAATGGTTTTCTACGGGGCGCTCGATCCGCGAAGGAACACGGGACTCGCGCTGGGGTACTGACGGCGCGGCCGTCGTTTCTCCGTTTGAGGTCCGTCCCCTTTTGCTAGGAAACGAGGAATGTCCCCATTATTTCTTGAGCAGCGCGCTCAGCACGTCGGGTTCAACCGGCTTGGTGAAGTGATGATCAAAGCCTGAGGCGGCCGCGCGATCCTTGTCGGCTTTCTGGCCCCAGCCGGTGATGGCTATCAATGTCACGGCGCGGTCGCTGCGCTGATCGCGAATGCGCCGCGCCACTTCATGACCCGAGAGGCCGGGCATGCCGATGTCGAGAATGGCCACATCGGGCTGCACGCGGCCAAACATCTCGAGCGCTTCGAGTCCGTCGTTGGCCACGTGCACGTCATGGCCGTCGAGTCGAAGCAGCATCGCCAGCGTTTCGCCGGCATCACGGTTGTCGTCGGCGACGAGAATGCGGCGCAGCCTGGGCGCGGAAATGTCAGTAATGGAAGCGGAATTCTGAGATTGCATCGCGCCGGCGATTAGGAACTTTCGGCCAATCCGGTGCAAGACGGACGAATCCTACTTTGGCCGACACGGCGCTGACCGCTTTCGTGTGGCAGCTTTGGCTGCATGAACACCCGCGACGTCTCCTTGCGCATCACTCCGTCATCCGTGAATCCGTGGCTGGCGCTCGCCGGTTGGGTGGCGCTGTGCGCGATCACGGGCGCCATCGGCGCAATCGCCTCCATCGATGCAAAGCAGTTTTACGCCACGCTCGAGCAACCGTCCTGGGCGCCATCCGCGGCCGTTTTTGGCCCCGTATGGACACTCTTATATATGTCGATGGCCATGGCGGCCTGGCTCATCTGGCGGGAACGCGGCTTCGCGCGCGCGCGGGGCGCCCTGGGCCTGTTCGTATTGCAGCTGGCCTTCAACGCGCTGTGGTCGTGGCTGTTCTTCGGCTGGCACCGGGGCGCGCTGGCGTTTGCCGACATCCTTGCGCTGCTGGCGCTGATCGTCGCGACGATCGTGGCTTTCGCACGCATCCGCCGCGCGGCGGCGTGGTTGTTAGCTCCGTATCTCGCCTGGGTTTGTTTCGCGACGCTGCTTAGCTATTCCGTGTGGCAGCGAAATCCTCATGCGCTGTAGAAGCGCGCCACATCATGTGCACGGTGTGGCTCGCGCCGTCGTCCGCGAGGTCGACGGTATTGCGGCCGGCATTCTGCACGGCGCCGTCGACGACCAGCAGCGGTTGGGCGCGCGGGTCGGGTTGTTTGTCGACGATGATCTCGTAAGGCGTGACATGGTGCGCGCCCCGATGGCGATATTGAATGCTGAAACCCGGCCATTCCGGCGGTACACAGGGCAGGAGCGTGAGGCGGTTTTCACGCACGCGGAACCCCAGGATCCATTCGAGGCCGGCGCGGTACATCCAGCCCGCTGATCCCGTGTACCAGGTCCAGCCGCCGCGACCGGCATGCGGCGCTTCGGAATAGACATCGGCGGCGACCACGTAGGGTTCGACCTTGTAGCGCTGGACATCGGCTCGCGTGGTCGTTCGCTTCACCGGGTTCAGCATGTTGAACACTTCCATGGCGCGCACCGCGTTGCCTTGCATGGCGAACGCAATCGCGGTCCACGCCGCGGCGTGCGTGTACTGCCCGCCGTTCTCGCGAACGCCGCGAGGATAGGCCTTCACGTAACCCGGCTCCTGCGCGGATTTCTCGAAAGGCGGTGTGAACAGCATGGCCAGCGGCGGATCGCGATTCAGCAGCTGCGCGTCGAGCGCCTCCATGGCACGCGCGGCGCGCACTGGATTTGCGGCACCGGAGATCACGCCCCAGGACTGCGCGATGGCGTCGATCTGGCATTCATCGTTGTGTGACGATCCGAGCGGCGTGCCGTCGTCGAAGAAGCCGCGGCGATACCACTCGCCATCCCAGGCGTGCTGCTCGAGCGAGGCTCGCAGCTTGGTGGCGTGTCCGAGCCACGCGGTGGCCAGCGCGACTTCGCCCCGACCTTGCGCGACGGGCGCGAACGCGTGCAGCGTGGTGTGCAGGAACCAGCCGAGCCACACGCTTTCGCCGCGGCCATGTTCGCCCACGCGGTTCATGCCGTCGTTCCAGTCGCCGGTGCCGATCAACGGCAAACCGTGCTGGCCGGTATAAAGAGCGCCTTCGAGCCCGAGGCGGCAATGCTCGAACAACGTGGCGGTGCGCGCGCTCACCTCGGGTGTGAAGAAGGCGTCGTGCCGTTCGCGCGGCAGCGGTGGGCCGTCGATGAACGGCACCTGCGCGTCGAGGATGGCGCGATCACCGGTGAGCGCAATGTAGTGCGCGGTGACGAACGACAACCAGACGCGATCGTCGGAGATATGCGTGCGCACTCCCTGGCCGCTGTGCGGCAGCCACCAATGCTGCACGTCGCCTTCCGGGAACTGGCGCGAGGCGGCGCGCAGGATCTGTTCGCGCAACAGCTGCGGCCTGGCGATTCCCAGCGCCATGGCATCCTGGAGCTGATCCCGGAAGCCGTAAGCGCCACTGGCCTGGTAGAAACCGGCGCGTGCCCAGGTACGGCAGGCCAGCGTCTGATACAGCAGCCAGCCGTTCAGCATGATGTCGAATGCGCGGTCGGGGGTCTTGACCTGCACGTGCCCGGCCAAGTCGTCCCAGTGTTCGCGCACCTTGCCTAACAACTGGTCGACGTTGGCGCCGCGATAGGTGGAGAGCAGCGCGCGTGCTTCGTCCTGGCTCGCGGCCTCACCGAGCAGGAACACGATTTCAGTGGTCGCCGACGGCTCGATGTCGAGCCGGGTGCGCAACGCCGCGCACGGATCGAGGCCGGCGCCGGCGCGACCCGCGAGGGTGCCGCCCGACACCAGCGCCGCCGGCGCGTCCAGCGTGCCATGGCGCCCGAGAAATTCGCCGCGATCGCAGGTGAATTCCGTCTGCGCGCCGCGCAGGTCCGCGAATGCGACGCCCGGGAACTCGGTGTTCCAGGGGTTGCGCGCGAACAGCGCGCCGGTGCTGGCATCCTGCTGCGTGAGCACGTGCGGAGCGCTGGTGTGGCGCGACGGCCCCAGCACCCACTCGACATACGCGGTGACCGAGATGCTGCGGCGGCGGGGCGAATCGTTGCGCACTCGAAGTCTTGCGATCTTGATGGGGTCTTCGAGCGGCACGAGCATCGTGAGCTCGAGCGCGATGCCATGCGACTGGTGCTCGAAGCGGCTGTAGCCCATGCCGTGCACGCAGGAGTATTGCGCGTTCTCGGACCGGATCGGCGCGGGTGTCGCCGTCCACAACTCGCCGCTTTCCTCGTCGCGCAGGTAGATAGTCTCGCCCGGCCGGTTGGCGACCGGGTCGTTCGACCAGGGCGTGAGCGCATTCTCGCGGCTGTTGCGCGACCAGGTAAAGCCGCCGCCGTCGCTCGAAATCTGAAAACCGAAGTTGCGGTTCGCGATCACGTTGATCCATGGCGCGGGTGTGCTCTGGCCGTCCGGCGTCGAGATGCGGTACTCGCGGCCCTGCGCGGCGAAGCCGCCGATGCCGTTGTAGAACTCCAGCCGGCGCGCTTCGTCCGGATCCGCGGTCGGAACGCTGGCGCCGACCGCGCGGCGCGGGAGGCGCGGCGCTGTCGTGGGCACGGGCTGCATGCGCTCGACCTGGTCGGCGAGGCTGCCTCGCCGTCCCGACAGCACCACGCGCGCCACGGCCACCAGCAACGCGCGGGTTTCCGGCGTGATGAGATCGGCGCGCAGCACGAACACCTTGCCGCGAGTGTCGGCTCCCGCGATGCGCGGGCGCGCGAGACTGGTACGCACCGCAGCCTCGATGGCCACCTGCACGTCCTGGATGTACGACGCGCCGCGCTCGTTGAGGATCACGAGGTCCACCGACAGGCGCTTGATGCCCCAGTACTCCTGCGCTTGCAGGAGATGGCGCACGGACACGAGGTCGTCCATGTCATCGACGCGCAGCAACACGATGGGCAGGTCGCCCGAGATTCCCTGCGACCACAGGCCCGCGGGCCCGGCCGCGCCTCGCTGAATGCTGTCGCCCGACGCACGCGCGGCCGCGCTGGCGAACAGGATGTGGCCGGCGAGTTGCTGAAACAGGTTTGCCTGCGAGGCGTCGATGCCGAAGTGCCGCAGCTGCACCTGCCCCTGGGTCCACGCCAGCGTGGCGGTGCGCGTGCGCGCGTTCGCATCGCGATGCTTGTCGGCAATTTCGAGCAGATGCGCGCGGTCCGGCGCCACGCAGGTCCAGTAGGCGATGCGCGCCGTGCCGCCCGCGGGAATGCGCAGGCGATAGCGCAGCGCGAACACCGCATCGAGCACGGTGCCCACGGTGCCCGAGAGCAGGCGCCCCTCGAGCATGGCGAGCGGTGCGCGCAACTCGCGTCCGCGCCCGAGGAATTTCGCGCGATCGGTTTCGTGCTGGGGTGCGCCGACGGTGACGCCATCGACCACGGCGTGATGTGAAGCCCAGACCTCCGGTTCATCGGGGGCACGGCGGCGGCGATGGGCGACCAGCACGCCTTCACGCGCGAGGAATTCCGTGCGCACGAACATTTTCGAGAAGGCGGGATGGGCCACGTCCGCGGCCTGGGCGCCGAGCACCAGTTCCGCATAAGAAGTGACCTCGATTTCCTTTTCGCGCAGCGAGCCGTTGGTCAGCGACAGCAGGCGTACCTCGGCATCGTCTTCGGGCGACACCTGGATCTCGAGCGTGCTGATGATGTCGCCGTCGCTGCGAATGATCTCGGCGCGGTCCTCGGTGAAGCTCACCTCGTAGCTGCCGGGCTGGCTGGCGCAGGGCTGGTAGCCCGCGGACCACACGCGGCCGCTCTCCACGTCGCGCATCAACAGATAGCTGCCGGTGTCGTCGCGCGTGGCGTCTTCGCGCCAGCGCGTGATGGCGAGGTCGTTCCAGCGGCTGTAGCCGGAGCCGGCGGCGGTGACCATGACCGAGTAACGGCCGTTCGACAACAGGTGAGTCTGCGGCGCCGAATCATGCGGGCTGCGGATGCGCCGTACCTGGGGCACCTGCGGATCCGCGAACCGCGCCGCGGTGCCGACTTCCTCGGCGCGCGGATGCGCGACCGAGACGTCGCGCGGCGTACGTTCCTGCAGCAGCAGCTCCGTGGCCTGCACCGACACGTCGGAATGAAAACGTTCGCGCATGCGCCCATCGAGCAGCGCATTGGCGATGGCGACGATGCTCATGCCCTGGTGATGCGCCATGTAGGCACGCACCATCACCTGGGATTCGCCCTCGGGAACGCGGCTGGGCGTGAAGTCGACGGCTTCATAAAAGCCGTAGGGGCCGCGCGCGCCCAGTTCGGCCAGCGCGGTGTAGTTAGCCAGCGCGGCTTCGCCGTCGATCATGGCCGCGAGGCCCGTGGCGTAGGGCGCGGTCACCTTGTTTTCGGAGAGCCCTCGCTTGAGGCCGAGCCCCGGCACGCCGAAATTCGAATATTGATAGGTGAGCTCGAGATCGCGCGCGTTGTACGCGGATTCGGAAACGCCCCACGGCAAGCCCAGCTCCGCACCGTAGGCGATCTGGCGCTGCACGATGAGCCGGCTGGTCTGCGCCAGCAGACTACCGCCTGGCGCGCGCAGCACCAGGTCGGGCATGAGGTATTCGAACATCGAGCCCGACCAGGACACGAGCGCGGCGCCCGCGCCGATGGGCGTGACAGTGCGACCGAGCCGGAACCAGTGACGCGCGGGGATATCGCCCTTGGCAATGGCGATGAAGCTCGCGAGACGGGCTTCGGAAGCCAGCAGATCGTAGCAGCTGCCGTCGAGAGTGCCATCGGTGGCGCGGTAGCCGATGGACAGCAGCTTGCGCTGCGCGTCTTGCAGGAAGCCGAACTCCATGGCGTCGGCGAGCTCCAGCGCGATGTTGGCCAGGGACTCGAGATGCTCGACGATGAAGCCGGCGGGGTCGCGCGCCAGGAGGTCGCTGCGCCAGCTGTCGATGGTTCGGCGCGCGGCCTCGACCCAGTACAGCAGTTCGGCGCCGCGCTCGGGCTCGCTCTCGCTCGCCAGCGTGCGCACCATGTCGACCAGCGTGCCGGCGCGCTCGGCGGCGTCGCGCAGCGCGTCGGTCTGCGGATCGAGCGGCATCGTGCGCGGCCGCAGGCTCGACTCGAAATCGGCGAACGTGGTTTCGAGCAGGCCGCGCGTGATTGTCGTGCCCGGCGAGAACTGGAACGTGCGCAACGCTTCGCGCGCCAGGTCGAGCGCGTCGGCCAGTCCGTCGAGGGCGGAAGCCGGCGGCGAGGGCGACTTCTGCCATTCGCGAAATGCGCCGGCGAGCGTGATGAGATGCGCGGCGAGGTTGCCCGAATCCACCGACGACACGTAGCGTGGATCGAGCGGCCGCAGGTCGCGCGTGTCGTACCAGTTGTAGAGATGCCCGCGGCACTTGTGCATGCGCACCATGGTGCCGAGCGTGGCCTCGATGCGATCGAGCGCATCGCGCAGGCCGCACCAGCCGAAGTCGCGCGCCGCGACCGTTGACAATAGATAGAGGCCGATGTTGGTGGGCGAGGTGCGGTGCGCCACCACCGCGCGCGGATCTTCCTGGAAATTATCGGGCGGCAGGTGATTGTCTTCGGACGTCACGAAGGTTTCGAAATAACGCCAGGTGCGTCGTGCAATCAGCCGAAGCTCGCGCTGCTGGGTGGATGAAAGGTCCGATTTCGCGATCGCCGGCGGCGTGCGGCTGATGCGCCACGCGAGCAGCGGTGCCGCGAACCACACGAGCAGGAACGGCACGGCGATGGCGGGCGGCGTCCCGCCCGACCAGGCCGCGAGCCCCGCGGCGATCAGCAGCGTGAGCACCACGCTGTGCGCCATGCGCCGATAAAAACTGGGGAGGTCGGAACGCGCGCTCGACAACATGTCGGCCGGTGTCCATTCGAGCAGGTGACGGCGGCTCACGAACATGCGCCACAACGCGCGGCCGATGGCGTCGCACATGAGCCAGGCCTGGTAGGCGAGCATGCTGGTCAACAACGCGGTTTGCGCGAACGCCACGCTGATGTCGAGGCGCAGCGCGCGCATGTGGCTGCGCAGAGTCACCGTCGAGCGTCGCGGCAGAATGGCCGCGAACAACGGCAACAGGGTTGGCAGGGCCAGTGACGACAAGATGAAGGCGCACCACGGGAGGCCGATGGACAGCGGCAGGGTCCAGCCCACGACCAGCGCCGCCACGGCGGTGGGTGCGGACAACGAACGGCGCAGGTTGTCGAGCATCTTCCACAGGCCGATGAGCGGCATGCGGCTGTGCCCGCGGCCGTGCTCGGCGGCGCCGACGTCGCGGCGCCCGAGCATCCACGGCAGCAGCTGCCAGTCGCCGCGAACCCAGCGGTGCTGGCGCAGAGAGGCGACGTCGTAGCGCGAGGGGAAGTCTTCGACCACTTCGACATCGGAGGCGAGACCGGCGCGCGCGAAGATGCCTTCGAAGAGATCGTGGCTGAGCAGCGAGCTTTCCGGCACACGGCCGGCCAGCGCGGCTTCGAAGGCATCGACGTCGTATATGCCCTTGCCGGCGAATGAACCCTCGCCTAACAAGTCCTGGTAGACGTCGGAGACCGCCGCGGCGTACGGATCCACGCCGGCGGCGCCGGAAAACGCACGCTGAAACGGCGTGGCTTCCGAGCTCGTCGGCAGCGAGAACGCGACGCGCGGCTGCAGGATGGCGTAACCCTCGACCACGCGGCCGAGCTTCGCGTCGAAGCGCGGGCGATTCAGCGGATGCGCCATCTTGCCGATGAGACGGCGCGGCGCTTCGCGCGGCAGCCTCGTGTCCCCATCGAGCGTCAGCACGTAGCGCACGCCGTCGGGCACCCACGGCGAGTTGCCCGTGCTGGTCATATAGGTGGTGTCGGTGGCGCCGCGCAGCAGGCGATTGAGCTCCTGCAACTTGCCGCGCTTGCGCTCCCAGCCCATCCACCGCTGTTCGGTGTCGCACCACACGCGCCGGCGATGCAGCAGCAGGAATCGTTCGCCGCCCGCGGCCGGACCATAGCGGCGGTTCAGGCGTGCCACGCCGAGAACGGCGATGTCGACCAGCGCTTCGTCGTTGGCTTTGTGTTCGGCGTCGGCGTCGGCCCAGTCCGACAGCAGCGCGAAGTGCAGCTGGTCGTCGGGAGAAGCGAGGTAGTGGATCTCGAGCCGGTGCAGGTGCTCTTCGACCGCGGCGCGCGAGCTCAGCATGACGGGCATGGCCACCAGCGTGCGCAGCTCGGCCGGCACGCCTTCGCGCAACGCCAGCCCGGGCAGACGACTTGCGCCCACGCCGCGCGTGACCGCGCGGTTGATGAGCGACACCGCGACGTCGACCGCCGGCACGATGCCGAGGGCGCCTAACAACCACAGCATGCCGCCGTGGATACCGGCCTGTTGCAGCAGCGCCAGCGGGATCGAGAGCACCAGCGCGGAGGTGAAGGCAATCGCCGCGACGTAGTCGCGGGCGCCCACGGTGAAGGCGATGCGGCTCGGCCAGTCGCGCCACGAGGCGTGGAACTCGATGGCGCGCTCGAGTTTGCGCCGGCCTTCGGCGATCAGGTGGAAACCGGGGTCGCGCTCGCGCGGGCGCGTGGCTGCCGCGGCGGTGTCCAGGACTTTCCTGGCGATGCCGAGCTCCGAGAGTTTCGAGCCTCGCCCGAGTTCTTCGATGGCATTGCGGTAGAGATTGCGGGTGGCGAAATCCATGGCCGGAAAGTCGGGCGCCGAATTCAGCGCTTCATCGACCAGGCTCACGCTCTCGAAGAACTCGGCCCAGTCGACGTCCGACATGAGGCGCATGCTGGTGATGATGTTGCGCACCGTGACGTTCGAGGCGCCCTGGCGCAGGTGTTCTTCCTGCAGCAGGCGTTCGGAGCTGGTTTCGTGCTCCGCGAGTTCTTCTTCGAGCCAGAGCAGCGCGGGTGTGACCTTGGGGTCCTGATCACGGAGCCGGTGCACGAGTTGCACGGAGAACGCCGAGCTCAGCGCCGGCGACTTTGCGCGCCAGGCGCGCAGGGCATTCGGATTGACACGCTGGCCGTTGACGCCCAGCAGGCGGTCGGCCACCGCGTCGGCTTCCTGGCGTGCGAGCCGGCTCGACACGATGCGCTGGGCCACGCGTCGAAGGTTCTCCACGAACACTATGCGCAGCGTGATGGCCACCGCCCACAACTCGCCGATGGTGAGCGGCTCGACACTTTGATAGGCGCGTACGAATCGCCGCAGGGTCTCGGGCTCGAACCGGCTGTCGGTGTGCGCAACGAACGCCCAGGCGATGCCAAAGACACGCGGGAATCCGGCGAAGGGCCCCGCGACGAGCTTGGGCAGCTGGCGGTAGAACTGGGGTGGCAGATCCTCGCGGATCTCGCGAATCTGTTCATCCACCACGTGGTAGTTGTCGAGCACCCACTCGGCGGCCGGCGTGATGCTGCGGCCCTCGTCTACCGCCTTGGCGATCGACCGGTACGCGGCCAGCAGAACCTTTTCATTGCTGCGAAGGCGGGTTGCGAGCGAGCGGCCGTAGCCCGGGATCGAGCCTATCGGCTGGGCAGCGGCCAGCGTCCTCGCGTGCTGCTCCAGCCGTTCGATGCTGAAGATTTCCTCGCGCAGGATCTGATCGTCGCTCCAGTGTTGTCCGGGCGACAGGTGCTCAACGATTTCATCGAAAAATAGGTGCAAGAATCCGCCGGCCTTGTGAGTCGTCGCCTTGGCGCATTACGCGAATTTGGAGCCGCGCGCGCCATGTCTTGAGGACTCATGGCGGTGTCGGACTACGCCTACCGGGCGAGGTGGCGTAGTTTAGCAGGGGATCGCGCTGGCGATCTGGGCGGCGAGACGTGTGGCGCCGGAATCGCCGGCGGACCGCGCTTTCGATCCGCGCGCCTTCTTGAGAAAGCGCGAGTAAATCTTCTTGTCGAGGGCGTAGCAGGGGCATGACGCGTGCTCGAGCCCGCGAATATCCAGGATCGACATATCGCCCCGGCTGTAGCGAATGAGCTTGCGCCGCTGCAACGCGCTCGCGGCACCGGTCACTCCCACGCGCCGCACGCCGAGCATGTAGGCCAGGAATTCGTGCGTGACCTGAAACTGGCTGGAATGGGCGCGATCGCGCGTCATCAGCAGCCAGCGCGCGAGGCGCGCTTCGACCAGGTGAAACCGCGTGCACGTCGCTGTCTGCATGAGCTGCGACAGGAACACGAATAGATAGCGATTCAGGGCAGTGCGGATGGCGGGGTAGCTCTCGATCATCTGAACGAAATGCGCCGCGTCGATGCGCCATGCATGGCCCGCGCCCTGCACCAGCGCGCGCAGCGGCGACACGTTGACGCCGAGCAGCAGGGGCACACCCAGCATTCCTTCGTTGCCCACCAGGCCGATTTCGAGTTGCGCGCGCCCCGCGCCGGGCGTGATCAGCGAGATGAAACTGTCGATCGGGAAATAGACGTGGCGAACGCGATCGCCGGATTCACCGAGATTTTCGGAGAAGCTGAGGTCGATTGGCGAGTGATTGCCCAGCAGTCGCAACCTGTCTTCGGCAGTCAGCGCCGCAAGCAGCAGGTTCTCGGCGGGCGCGCGTTTGCTTGTCGACACATCATTCTACTTTCCACGCCGGAAGGTCCGGCCTCCCCAGCATCCGTCCAAGGGGCGTGCAGTTCTGTTCGCCACCGAACGGACACCAGCGACCTGCCGTGTATGCTGCCGGAGCGAGGGGTTGAGCGCAGGGAAGCGAGATGATCGAGATCAACAACGGATTCACGAGTATCTGGACGGGGAGCGACCCCATTGCATCACCGGGCTTACAACACCGCACCGGCGCGCGCGTCACGCTGGAGTTTTGCCGCGAAGCTGCACTGGCCCCCGGGGAAACAGTTTGCGCGCGGTACGAGTTTGGCGGTGACGGCCAGGTTCGCACCGTCACGGGCGTTGCGAACCCGACGTACACAGTCCTGCGTTGGGGCTGCGCGCCCGTCTTTCACTACCGGATGGCGCACTGGATCGAGCCCGATGCGCTCGCTACCTATTGAAGGACCGGTTGAACCGCACGATGCGGAGCGAGCAGGCGATCCGTTTCGCGTTTCACCACGGCGTAACACTCGCAGGACAGGCGCTCGAGATGCGGCCTGTCGAGCACGGTGATCTTGCCGCGCACGTATTTGATGACGCCTAACTTCTGCAGCTTGCCCGCTGCCTCGGTGACGCCTTCGCGGCGCACGCCCAGCATGTTGGCGATGAGTTCCTGCGTCATCTGCAGCGTGTTCCCCGTCAGCCGGTCGAGCGACAGCAGCAGCCAGCGGCACAACTGCTGGTCGAGCGAATGATGCCGGTTGCAGACCGCGGTCTGCGCCATCTGGGTGATGAGCGATTGCGTGTAGCGCAGCAGCACGTGGAGCATTTCACCGTGCCGGCCGAATTCCTGCTTCAGGCGATTGCCGGTGAGCCGATAGGCGTGGCCGGCGCTCTGCACGATGGCCCGGCTGGGCGTGGTTTCGCCACCCATGAACAACGAGACGCCGATGGCGCCTTCATTGCCCACCACGGCGATTTCCGCCGAAGCGCCATCCTGCATCACATATAGCAACGAGACGATTGAATTCGTTGGGAAGTAGATGTGCCGCAGCGTGGCGCCCGACTCGTACAGCACCATGCCGAGTGGCATGGCAACCAGCTTCAGGTGAGGAAACAGCCGCGCACGCTCGAGCTCCGGTAGCGCGTCGAGGACGTGGTTCTGGCGCGGATCCTGCGGCTTGTTCATTTGTTACGCAATGTACGCGCAATTTCGTCGCTTTGTACGCTACCGCTCACAACTGCCTCGAGAACCGCCGCTGTGTTCGAAGGCGCACAGACCGGGTGCCTACAGCTGCGTAGGCTTCCGCCGATGCGAGGAAAACCAATTCGAATTGCCATCTGGACAATCGCAATCCTGCTCAGTGCGGCGCTCTACGTGAATGCCGCAATGCTGCCCCTGCCCATTGGGGGGCCCTGGCTGGCGCTGAGTGGAATCCTGATCCTGCTGGCTGCAATTGCCCTGGGCGCGCGCCGACACCTTCCATTCGGCGGGCGCGTCTGAAAATCAACTCGATCGGGAGGCTGCAATGTCAGTGATCATCAATTCGCTGTTTGCCCCTTTGAGCAAAGTACCTTCGCTGGTCAACGGCCATCACGCCGTTCAGGCCCCGGCCATAGTCCTGCCGTTGCATGCGCCCGATACGCGTGCCGATGAAATTGCGACCATCTCGCACGAATTGCGCAACTCACTGAGCGTGGTGCGCAACGCCGCCCGGTTGTTGCGGATGCCCGCCGGCGCCAGCGGCGTCGAAGGCGCGCGAATTCTCATCGAGCGCCACGTGGCGCAGATGACCCGGCACATCGAAGACCTGCTCGAAGCCTCGCACAAGGACGCCCGCAAGAACGTTCTGCGGCGCGCGCACATCGATCTGCGAACCATCGTGGAGTTTGCCGTCAGCGCCATCACGCCGGATCTCGCGAAGCGCGGCCATCACCTGGTGGTCAGCCTGCCATCCGATCCGCTCTGGGTGGAGGCCGATGCCGCGCGCATGGAGCAGGTGTTCTCGAACCTGCTGATCAACGCCGCCAAGTACACACCGGATGGCGGCGATATCGTGTTGACCATGGAGAGTCTCGAGAAGCGCGCCAGCATCGTCATTCGCGATTCGGGAATAGGCATCGAGCCTGCCGTGCTGTTACGCGTCTTCGACATGTTTGCGCAGGCCGACGCCACCGCGATATGTGCCGAAGGCGGCAGCGGAATAGGGCTCGCCGTGGTGCGAGACCTGGTGGAGATGCATGGTGGAACCGTGCGGGCGGCGAGCGCTGGCCTGGGGCTGGGCAGCGAGTTCACCGTGCTTCTGCCTTCGGTGTGGTCGAAGGTGGAAATGATTTCAACCCGCCCACACGAGCAGTGACAGAGACGCCGGCCTCAAGGTTCGGTGGCGCACGCCTGAAGACCTGCGCGTAACCGTACCAGCCTCCCTGCCCGGGCGATGCAGGACAACGCCCACACCTGCAAATACCGGCCTCGTGCGAATAGCGAGCGCCTAACAACCTCTTATGTTCGGTTGCGCACCGACGGTTGCGTATCCATCGCGCACACTGCGTGCTCTGGTGGATTCCGCTTGCGTGCAATTCATCGTCATCAGTAGAGAAAGTCAATGAATCCCCTACTCAAGAGAACGAGCATCTCGCGACGCCGTTTTCGCATGGTGCTGCCGGCCCTCCTGCTCGCATCGAGCATCGCCTTCGCGGCCAAACCGCCGCCCACCACCAACCTCCAGGCCGCTCAACAGGCCATCGCCAATGCGGAACGCGTTGACGCGGCGACCCTTGCTGGCGTCGAACTCGGCGAAGCGCGCGGCAAGCTTGCCGCGGCGCAGACCGCGGTCGAAGACAAGAAGATGATCGTTGCCGCTCAGCTCGCCGATGAAGCGCGCGTGGAAGCGGAGCTCGCTGCCGCCAAGTCTGGCGCCTCCAAGGCCAAGACCGTGAATGACAACCTCGAGCGCAGCACCGCGACGCTCATCGAAGAGATGCAGCGCAAGACTGGAGACGCCCGATGAACAAATCCAACTACACTCGTTCCTCGCTGATCGGTATCGCCGTGGCCGCGGTCTTGTTGGCGGGTTGCGCGAGTGCGCCGACCAAGCCCGCGGGTTCCGCACAGGTGCGCGCCAAGCTCACCGCGCTGCAGGGTGATACGTCGCTTGCCAATGGTGCGCCGGTGGCCCTGAAGGAAGCCGAAGTGGCGGTCGTTCAAGCCGAGATCGTGGAGAAGGACCTGGTGCTCGCGGCACATCGTGTCTACATCGCGGATCGCAAGGTCGACACCGCCCGCGCGCTTGCCGAGACGCATGCCGCCGAAGCTCAGCGATTGGTGCTGACCGAGAAGGGCGAGAAAGCGCGCCTCGAGGTGCGTACGCATGAAGCCGATCTCGCCAAGAATGATGCCGTCGTGGCGCGGGCCGAGAGCGAGGTCCAGAAGACCGCCGCGAGCAATGCGCAACTTGCGGCAAATGCCTCGGAGCTGCAGGCGACGGAGTTGCAGCGCCAGATCGACATCCTGCAGGCCAAGCCGACGGATCGTGGACTGGTGCTGACATTGGGCGACACGCTGTTCGCCACCGGCAAGGCCGAGCTCAAGTCGGGCGCCACGGCGAACCTGAATCGCGTCACGGCGTTCCTGAATGAATACCCGCAGCGGACCGCCGCGATCGAAGGCTTCACCGACAGCATGGGCAGCGATGAAATGAATCAGTCGCTGTCGCAGCGCCGGGCTGATGCGGTCAAGAGTTACCTGGTCGGGCAGGGGGTGGGAACGGCACGGCTCAGTGCGTCGGGACGCGGAGAGAATTCACCGGTGGGTGACAACGGGTCTGCCGAAGGCCGGCAGCAAAATCGCCGCGTCGAAGTGGTGATCAGCCAGGCCGACTGAGGCACCAGGCAGGTCTCGACAGCTCGAGTTCAGGTAGTGCCGCAAGGCAGCCCGGATTGGTCCGCATTGCAGCGGATCAATCCGGGCTTTTTCTTACAGGGGGCATTTTCAGCGGGACCTAAGCTGAATGCATGTGGCCCTTCCGACGAAACAGCGCCAACGCCATTCGCACGAGCGAACCGTACTGGCTGTTGCGCAATGGCATCGGTGACGCTGGCGCCGAGCTCACCGACTCCATCGACTGCGACATTGCCATCATTGGCGCGGGAATCACGGCCGCGCTGGTGGCCGATGCGCTGGTCGCCACGGGCAAGCGAATCGTCGTGCTCGACTCTCGCGACGAGGCGCTGGGAAGTACCTCCGCCTCCACGGCGCTGCTGCAGTATGAAATCGACACGCACCTCATCGATCTCGTGCAAATGCTCGGTGCGGAGCCGGCGATGCGCGCCTATCGCGCCTGCGCCGCCAGTTTCTCGTTGCTCGAACAGCGGTTTCCCGAATTGTTGCCCCAATCGGGTTACGAGCGCCGCCCAAGCCTTTACGTGGCATCGGACGATCGCGCCGTGGAGACGTTGCGCGCCGAGCTCGCCGCGCGCCGTAATATCGGCTTCGCGTGCGAGTGGTTAGACGGCGATGAGCTGCGGCGCCGCTTTGGTTGCCAGAGACCCGGCGCGATTCTCTCCGCCCTCGGCGCCCAGGTCGATCCATTCCGGCTTACGCGTGCATTGTTGTCGGCTTGCCGGCGCCATGGAGTGCGGCAGTTCGCGCGGACGCGCGTGACCCGCATCGAATCGCGACCCGAAGCACTCGTACTGCACACCGCCGGCGGACATGCCGTGACGGCGGCGCACGTGGCCGTGTGCGCGGGCTACGAGTCGCTGGAGTTCCTGCCGCACGACGTGGCGGAGGTGAACAATACCTTTGCGCTGATCACCGAGCCGCTGGCGAATCGCGGGTGGATCGACACGCTGCCGCTGGTCTGGGAAAGCGCGCGGCCATACCTTTATATGCGCGGCACGCCGGACGGGCGGCTCATCGTCGGCGGCGCCGACGTGCCGTTCAAGAACGCGGCGGCCCGCGATCTGCTTCTGCCGCGCCAGGTGCGACGACTGCAGCAGCAGTACGAAGAGTTGTTGGGCGCGGAGCTGCCCCCCGTTGCCTACGCCTGGGCCGGCAGCTTCGCCGAGACGCGCGATGGATTGCCGCTCATCGGGCGCGTGCCGGGCCTGGATCCGCGGCTGCAGTTCGCGTTGTGCTACGGCGGCAACGGCATCACCTACAGCGTTCATGCCGGCGACATCATTCGCGCCGGCATCGAAGGGCGCGCGCACGCGCTCCTCGACGTCTTCGGCTTCGGGAGGCTGGGGACGGATCTTTCCGCCGGCCAGGACAGAGGGGTGGCAAGCAGTTAGACCCGTCCCCAAGCCATACGGACGCATTTGTCAGCCAAACAGGGACACCGGAAAGGGCGGTGACAGGTTGTCAGCCCGGCGGTGGAGAATCGGAGTCGATCACGGTGATGTCCCTGTCCCTGCGACGCCGGGTGGTCAACCGCGTGGACAATGCCCCCAAACAGGGTGAGCAGCTCCGCCTACGACTTAAGTCCGGGCCTCACAAGGTACGTGATGGAGATCGCCGGCGACGCTCCCGGCAACCCAAAGCCCGACCAACAACGTGTTTTTGAACCGTTTTTCCGGGCCGACCCTCGTTCCCCACCACGGCGGGTTGCTGGAATTTCGGAATCGCAAAGAAGGAGGCTGTCGGGTTATTGTCTCGCTATCTCGCCGGGACAATAATTTCGCCAATGCAGAAACCCTTTTCGGGGGAACCGGAGACCAACCCCCAATGTTCGTAAATGACACCGGTAGACTCCCGGACTCCGGCCGAGTCTGCGTCATGGGCTTTGCGCCCGAATCGTCAGGCACCAGGACGTACTACAGCCTGTTCATCAATGCTGCCCGGGCGGAAGTCGAGCCCATGGGCGAGCCGCGCAATCAGGCGCACGTGCTCGGCGTCGGCGCCGAGATCGCCTCGATCAACGGCCCGGTGTTCGCGGCGTACTTCGCCGGCTCGCGCGAACGATTCGACGCCCAACCTAACTACAGATCCGGGCTGTTCGTGCTGGTGGACGGCGCGGTGTACGCGGTGAAGCCGGAACAGATCGACACCAGCATCCGCCGCGGCTTCAGCACGCGTGCCTTCACGCTGTTGCGCGGAAAACGGCCGCAACGCAGCGTGGTTTATCCCTGGCCCTGGTACCGCGAGCCCTTCGTCTCGGGCGGCAGTGGAGTGCGCTCCGGCGACTTCCTGCGCGAGATGTCGTCGATGGTGCGCGAGTACGGCTGAAGCGCGTCAGCCGCCGCCTTTCTTTTCGACGTGACCGCCAAACTGCTTGCGCATGGCCGACAGCAGCCGGTCGCCGTAGTCGGCGTTGCCGCGTGACTCGAAGCGGCTGTAGAGCGCGGCGGTGATGACCGGCGCGGGCACGCCTTCGTCGACCGCGGCCGCCACTGTCCAGCGTCCTTCTCCCGAATCCGAGACCCGGCCGGCGAATGCGCCCAGGCTCGCATCCTCGGACAACGC
>Ga0193753_10001179_pt1 | contig 22846 bp, 35 predicted proteins | sample H1c2metaG_FD_144925 | JGI IMG/M metagenome (GOLD analysis project Ga0193753, IMG submission 144925) | Soil microbial communities from a riparian zone of the East river system, Colorado, United States - H1c2 | ecosystem: Environmental > Terrestrial > Soil > Riparian zone | place: USA: East... | reverse complement strand
TGCGACGCCGATCGACGACGACGTCACGCTCGTCGCGCTCACGCCCGCGGAAATGGGTCCGGCGCAAGCGGAGCTGGCCGCCTGGTGCACGCGCAAGATCGCGGCGCTGCAGGCGGAGCTCGTGGACCTGGACACCAACCTCGCGATCGTCGCCGAGGCGGGCGTGAAGTGCGGGGCATTCGTGGCCGCGGCGCGCCGGGCCCGGCAACGCGTGACGTACTACGAAAAGATTCAGGCCGCCGTGCAGGCGGGGTATTTGATCGTGCCGAACATGCCGGTCGACGTGTTCGCCGTGCGCGTGAAGCGCAGTCGGCAGCCCGAGAAGGTCAAGGACTGGGTCAACTTCCCGGCGACGCCAGAACTCCTGCCGGCCGGCGAGGGGCGGTACGTCGATGAGACGACGACCCACACCGTCGAGGAATACGAGGGCAAGGACTGGGAAGGGAAGCCCACCACGAAGCAGCGGTATCACTCGGCCGACTACGACGCCATCGATTTTCCGGTGACGCTCGTGAAGCCGGTCGTCCTGGGCGCCGTCCAGCGGGCGCTCGGCGAGAAGCTCTTTGATCAGCTCGGGATCGTGCAGAACACCGCCGGGCAAGATCCGATCGTCGTCGGGCAACTCCTCGATCCGCGCGGCAACCGGCGGCGCTGCACGTTCTTCCTCGCGTGGTGGTTGGACACGAGGAGCTTGTGACCCTCCGTGCCCGCCTCGGGGAAGTCGCCTTGCTGGTCCTCTACGTGCCCCTCTTGGTCCTGGGGTTGGTGGGGATCGCGGTGATCGCCGGGGTGTTGCATGTGGTGGGGGCGATTGTCGGGCAGCCGAGGGTGCGGTCATGACGGTGTATTGGATCCACTACGCAAATCGCGGGGTGCGCCCCGCCTTCACCGGATGGACGGCGTCGCTCGCGCGAATGACGGCCGCGCTGCGAGTGCGGACCACAGCGCCCGGACCGCTCGTGCAGTTGGTGATCAACGAGGCGCGCGAGCGTGTCGGCCTCGGCGTGAGTGTGCCACGTGGAACGTGTGACATGTCGCACCGATCGCGCTGTCGCACCGGTCGCGGTGTCACACCATGACCGGCGGGCTGACCTGGCAGGAGGCGGTCGCGCAGATCGGCTGCGACAAACGCACGCTGCAGCGGTTGGTGCGGTCCCGCAAGATTGACTGCGAGGCGCGGCCGGGATTCCCGACGCGGTATGACCCCGTCGGCGTGGCGATCGAGGCCGAGGCGAGACGCCAGACCGTCAGGACGGGCGTTTTGGCGGCCGGTCAGACCTCGAATGGGAACGGCTCGCACGCGATCGCGCATCAGCGGCACGAACCGACGCCGGGCGGTGTGCTGCTCCGAGAGGTGCTCCACGAGCTCCGCGCGATGCTCCGGCACGGTGCGACAGGTGCGACAGACGGTGTGACAGGTGCGCCAGATCCGGCCTACGTGGACAAGGCCGAGGCGCTCGCGATCGCGGGCGTGTCGTACGGGCAGCTGCGGCAGGCGGTCAAAGCCGGCGAGGTGAAACAGCGGGGACGGCGGTATCGACGGAAGGATTTGGAGCAGTTGTGAAAATCGACAAGGCGCTGCGCGAGGCGACCCGCCGCACCTTCGAAGGCCTCAGCGGCAGCCGGGGGTTCTGCCTGTTGTGGAACGAGCGGATGGTCGACGAGGTGATCCCGATCATTCAGCTGGGGCTCGCGGTCTACCTCGATAAACCGATCCTCGTGCTCATGCCGACGGGGAGCGTCCTGCCGGCCAACGTGCGCGCGATGGCCACCGGCATTGAGGAATACGACCCCGACGATCCGGTGAGCCTGCAGGCGGCGACAGAGCGGCTGGTGCGCAAAGGACTCATGTGACCGGCGCGCAGTGCGCTGGCGGAAGGACTTGGAGGCGCTCTGAATGGTGACCCGGCAGCAGCGGCGCAGTCAGGAACGGGCCGATGCGAAACGCGAGACGCGGCGCCAGCAGTTCGATCGCATCCACGGGCATCCACGGGCAGGTGCTCGCCGGTCGGACGATCGGCGACCTGTGGCGGTTGTACGCGTCGGCGAAACTCACGCCGTATGGGGTCGACATTCACGACCCCAACGTGCGCGCGACGCTTGAACCGGCGTTCTATGCGGGCGCGGCGTCGATGCTGGAGCTGATGCAGCGCGTCGGCCCGGATGACATCACCGAGGACCAGGGCGTCGAGATGCTGCAGCGGATTCACGAGGAGCTGGAGACTTACGCCCGTGGACGGGAGACGTCATGACGGAAGCCGAACACCGCGCACACCACGTCCGGCTGCACCGGGCGCTCGACGAGCTGTTCGCGGACTGGATCGCGCATCAGCCGCTCAGCGCGTCCAGATTTCTCGGCCGGCCGATTCGCGAGCTGATCGATTGGTCGCACGAGCAGACGATCCAGCCAACGGCCGCGCGTGGCGAGGAGCCCGATGAGAAGTGACCTCGTCTGTCAGCCTGGTCGATCAGCGTGCACGCATGTCCTCCGAACAGTGGGCCCCGATCCTCGAAGCGCCGTCGTACGACGTCTCCACCTGGGGACGCGTCCGCTACCAGGACTTCGACGTGGCCACCTGGCCCAACAAGAAGGGCTACATCTGCGTCTCGATCGTCTTGCCCGAGGGGAAGCCGGTGTTGCGGTACGTCCATCGCCTCATGTTGATCGCCTTCCGGGACCCTCCGGAGGGACGCCTGTGCAATCACGAAGACGGACAGAAGGGCCGCAACCAGTTGGACAATCTCAGTTGGACCACGCATTCAGGGAACGTGACGCACGCGTGGCAATTGCGACGCGCGGCCAGATATCGGGAACTGGGGACGATGATGCGATCGTTGTTTGAGGAGCTGGAGGCCTAGATGAAAGTGACACTGGACAGCACGGACAAGATCGTCGACCTGGTGACGCCAACCGGCACCATTCCCGCTCGCCTCTGGGAAGGGCACACCGAGAGCGGGATCGCGGTCCACGCGTTTATCACCCGGATCGCGGTCCACAAGGAATTCGATAGTTCCCAGTTCGAGCGGGAGCTGAAGGAGACGCGGCCGCCGTCGGCCGAGGTCGACCAGGCGTACCCACTCCGGATGATTCTGTAAGGAGAGAACCAATGCCCGTCACGAAAGCGAACGTTGAGGACGTGTTCACCTACCACGCGCCGAGCGGCGACGACCCGATGCACTACGGCGCCGTACGAGCGGCGGCGAAGCAACTGGCGATGGTCATTCTGGAATGCACCCCGGCCTGTGCGGATCAGCAGGCGGCGATCCGATTGCTGCGGGAGGCGGTGATGACTGCGAATGCGGCGATCGCCTTGAAGGGCGCGGTGTGAAGGGGCGTAAGCTCGTTCCATGATTGGACTGCTGATCTGGCTCATCGTCGTGCTGCTGGTCGCCGGCGCCGTGCTCGGCGTGGTCCGTGCGATCTTGTCGACCCCGCCCTTTGCCGCGTTCCAGCCCTACGGGAACGTGATCTACGCGCTCATCGTGTTGGTGATCGTGCTGATCGTGGTCGGGGCGTTCTACGGGGGATCGTTCCCGGGGACCGTGCGAGCGCCGCGGTTGTGAGGGGATGACCGTCGCGACGGCGCGGGTGATCGTGCACGGGGTCTACGCGGGCGTCGGCCTCGGGCTGTTCGTGTTGGTCGTCTGGCTCGCGGGGATGCAGTGGTGAGCGCCGGCTGATCCGCAGATCGTCACACCGTCGCCGCCAATCCGGCGCATCATGGCTCCCGTGTTCACGATCAAAGTCGACGTGCACTTCCCATCGGATCCCTCCGCTGAGTCGCTGCACCTCCTGCGTCGGATCAACACCGGGGTCGACTACTTACACCAATTGGCGCTCGCCAGCGCCGTCAGAGAGGTCCACATGGCCGGAGAACTCGCCGAGGTTCAGCGGGAAGTCACAGAAACAGGCACGGTGATGGAGAGCGCGACGGTCCTCCTCGGGCAGCTCTCGACGTTGATTCGGGACAACGCGACGGATCCGACGGCGCTGCGAAAGCTGGCGACGGACTTGGACGCGCAACAGCAGGCCCTCGCGTCGGCGATTGTCGCCAACACGCCCGCGGCCGCACCGCCGCCCGCGTAAATCGTCCGGCTGAGCGCGCGAAGTTGCATTTATCTGGTGCAACTTCGTCCGCAGGTCGTCTGTTGGCCCACGATATGCGCATCGAACGCGCAACCCCGTGGACCCCGTGGAACAGGTGCGGTTGGCCGATCGTCGTCGCCCCCGCCCGGCGAGTGCCCCTGATCGTCGTCGCCTGGCCGACGACAACCCCGACCTCCAGATCCTCCAGGAGGCGCAAACCACGCGGTTTGGCGCGATGCTCTTCCGCATTCGCGAGCGCCTCGGCTGGACGCAGGAGCAGCTCGCGGACCTGGCCGGCCTCGATCGCCACGCCGTCACGGCCATCGAATGTGGGCGCGTCGATCCAAAGCTCTCGACGCTCAACCGGCTGTTGTACCCCTTCGGCCTCATCCTCCAGCTGCACGTGACCCGGGCCCCGGTGCTGCCGGTCGTCCTGCCGATCGTCCGTGGCGTGTCGACACGCCCTGATCTGACCGTCCTGCCCTAACCCGACCACACTCGGGGTCTGGCATCCCCACCCGCACGCACCTACATTCGGCGAGGCCCCGACATTCTCGAGCGCCTGCCTGACGGCACGCACGCGAACCGCAGCCGCAGTCTCGTCATGCGCATCGACAACCTGGAGCGCGAGCTCGCGTTCGAGCAGGCGCAGCTGATGGCGCTGTGCGCCGCGGCGGACGCGCACCATTCCAAAGGCAGTGAATGAAGGCCATCAAGAAACCGATCCTCGTCGACGTGGTGCGCTTCGACGCCGAGACGGACCTGCCGCCCGCCGTGCGCGTGCGCTTCACGGAGAAACGCTGGACCGTGTGGAACCAGCTCCACGACTCCTGGATCGGCGTCACTCCGGGCGACTACCTGAACGTCACCACTCCCGGAGACATCTATCCGATCGACGCCGCGTACTTCGCGGAGCATTACGACCTGGTGCCCGCATGAGCCTGCCGACCGGTACCTTTCTCGCGTTCCCGGGCCTGTTCAATCTGCCGGCCCTGGTCCGCAAGCAGCGCAAGCTCGAGAAAGAGCTCGAGCCGCTCACCCTCCTCGCGAAAGAGGAGAAGGCGACCCGGGACGCGATCGACGTCCTCCTCGTGGCCGCCGGCTTTGCCTCGAACGAAGGCGTGAGCTGCAACGGCTACGACGTCACGCACCACGCACGCGCCGGCAACAGCTACATCAGCCGCGATCTCCTGCTTTCGAACGGCGTCGACGTCGAGACGATCGACCAGTGCGTCGATCGCTATGACACGAGCTATTCCGCCACGGTGAAGCCCACCAAGGGCGCCGCCGTCCGAACGCGATGACCCCGGTCCTGGCTCGCGTGGATCGTCGAGTGGCGCCTGCGTTGCCGTGGGCCCACGCACCCGAGGCGCGAGTTACCGCGCCGCGCGTGTCGACACTCGTCGCGACGGATCTCCGCGAGCGGTGGGTTCCTGGGTTTCTAAACCGATGACCGCGCGGGCGGCCAGTGCGCGCGCGAATGGGAAAAAGGGCGGGCGGCCCAAGGGCGCCAAGAGCCAGGCGACGCTGAGCAAAGAGGCGGCACGGGAAGTGGCCCGCGTGCTGATCACCGCGCAGCTCGCCCCGCTCCTCGAGGCGCAGATCGCCCACGCGCGCGGGCTCCGCTACCTGGTGACGCGCCAGGCCTCGACCGGGAAGTTTATTCGCGTCACCGAAGCGATGGCGCGGCGCAAACGTGGCAAGGACGAAGAGATCATCGAAGTCTGGGAGAAGGATCCGAGCGTCCAGGCGTTCACCGATTTGATGAATCGGTGCTTGGACAAGCCCAAGGAACAGCCGATGGAGATCAAGGTGCGCAGTGAGGAAGCCGACGCCCGCGTCGCGCGCCTGATGTCCACGCTGGCCCGCGAGCAGCCATGAGTCAGGCGCTGACCGCGGCCACCGTCGAAGCCGAGATCGAGCACTGGGTCGCCAGTTGCCGCAACGATCCGTTGCGCTTCGTGATGGGCGCGTATCCCTGGGGGCAACCCGGGCCGCTCCAGCAGGAGACCGGGCCCGACGACAACCAGATCGAATACCTGACGGCGCTCGGCGCGGAAGTGACCGCCCGTCACTTCGACGGCCACACGCCGGTGATGCCGATCCTGATGAGCGAAACCAGCGGCCACGGCGTCGGCAAAGGCGCGCAAGGCTCGTGGGTCTCCGACTGGATCCTCTCGACGCGTCCGCATTCGGACGGCACCGTCACGGCCGGCACCTATACGCAGCTCGAATCGCGCACGTGGCCGGCGATCAAGTTCTGGACGAAGCTCTGTATCACCGCCCCGTGGTTCGACATCATGGAAGGCGGCATCTACTCGAAGGACTTCCCGGACACGTGGAAGGTGCAGGTCCAGACCTGCAAGAAGCAGAACGCGCAGGCCTTCGCCGGCCAGCACGCGAAGCGCTCGACCTCCTGGTACTGGTTCGATGAAGCGTCGGAAGTCCCGGACGAAGTGTGGGTCACCGCGTACGGCGGCTTGACCGACGGCGAACCGATGCTCTTTGCCGGCGGCCAGATGGTCCGCAACACCGGCGAGTTCTACCGCGTGTGTTTCGGCTCGAAGGCCGCACGCTGGAACCATCGCCGCGTCGATTCGCGCACGTCGCGCTTCACGAATAAAGCCCTCATCGCCCAGTGGATCGAGGACCACGGGATCGAGTCGGACTTTGTAAAGGTCCGCGTGCTCGGCTACGCGCCCTCCGCCAGTGAGCTCCAGTACATCGACAAGGCCCGCGTCGACCAGGCGCGGCACCGCACGATGGTCGCGCTGAAAGACGACCCGATCATCGCGGGCTTCGACGTCAGTGGCGGCGGGAAAGCGTGGAACGTCATTCGGTTCCGCCAAGGGTTGAACGGCGACGTGCTCCCGCCGATCCGAATGGCCGGCGACAAGGATCCGGACCGCTCGGCGCGCATCGCCCTCTGTGCGGAGCTCCTCAGCGACCGCCGCCCTGGCCACCAGCTCGCCGCGATGTTCATCGACAGCGCGTTCGGCGCCGCGATCGTGGTGCGGCTGCAGTCGATGGGCTTCACCAACGTCTACGAGATCAACTTCGGCGGCGAGAGTCCCGACCCGCATCAGCTCAACATGCGGGCGTTCATCCACGCGAAAGGGAAGGAGTTTTTGCTGCTCGGGAGCCTTCCCGACGAAGACCGCCTCTGCGAACAGCTCTGTCTGGCGGGCTATCACATCAACCAGGCGGGGAAGCTCGTGATCGAGAGCAAAGCCGACATTCAGGCGCGTGGCGAAGCGTCGCCTGATGATTCCGACGCCTTTCTCCTGACCTTTGCGCGCGCCGTGGCGCCGGCGAGTGGCCGCGTGGCCGCCCCGCATGTGCCCCCGGCACGCTGGAGCTGATGCATGACCCCTGAGACCCCCGCTGTTCCTGTCGCCGCCCCTGTGCCGGAGACCTGCGCGCGTTGCGGACGCACGAAGGCGGCGCATCACGTCGTCAACTACGCGGACCCGCTGGCGCCGACGCAGTACCTGCTCCTCTGCCCGAGCGCGACGTTTCTACTCGACACGTTTCAACAGGACCTGGAGGACGCGTGATCTGTCCAGCCTGCGGCGAGACCTTCGAGCCGACGATCGTCGCCGGGCTCACGGTGCACCCCTCGCCGTGCGGCGCGTCGATCGCGATGGCGACCGGGCAGCGCGCGAGCGAGGCCGAGATCCGAGGCCTGTCGACGGCCGACATGGCGGCACTGCGCGCGCTCCGCGCTCGGCCGGCACGAGCGAAGCCATGAGCACCCTGGTGACCGCGTCGCGCAGTCAGGCCTACGAGCTCGTGGTCGAGTTGCGCCTGGCGCTCGTCACGCTCGCCGGACGTGTCGCCGCGCTCGAACAGCCGGCGCCGGCGGCCGAGCCTGAGCCCGAGTACCAGGGACCGCAGACGGGGGAGCCGCTCACGATCGAGGAAGCCCGGACCGCGTGGAAGGTGTCGCGCCGCACGGTCTACAACTGGATCGCCGCCAAGAAGGTCGTCGTCGTCCGCACGCCCGGGGGCGCCCCGCGCGTGGTGTGGCCGTCATGACGCCCGGCTTCGACGCGATCGCTGGGGGGACGCTCGACCTGCTGGCGTGGGAATCGATCCAGGGCGAGGTGGCGTGGATCCTCGTCCGCAACCGGACGACCGGCGTCGTGGTCAAGATCGCGCCGACCTCCGCGTGGCCCGCGTTCGCGTCGCTGACGTTCGACGTCGCGACCGTGACGCTGCCGCCGCGGGAGACGGCCGCCTGTCCCACCGGCTACACGTTAACCCGACTGCCCGGCACCGATACCGCGGGCGAGCCGATGGACAAGGACTGACATGATGCCGACGCTCCGCTTTCCCTCACCGCTGTGACGCGCGATCGCGGCCCCGCTGAGTCCCGCCGTCAAGAACGATCTCCTGATCCGCTTTGCCGCGGGTGAGTCGGTCACCGCCATCGCGCGTCACGACGCCGTCCGCCGGGAGAGCGTGGAAGCCGTGCTGCGGGAGGCGATGGGGCAGTTGCTGCGGCGTCTCCAGGCCGACCCGGCGGCGGTGACGCCATGAGCGTCGACCTGACGCGCGAGCAGTCGGACGCGATCCTCACAGAGTGCCGGGGCCGTTACGACGTGGCGTCTGACGTCTGGGGCCCCATTCGTGCCAACGGCAAGAAAAACATGCTGTACGTCGCCGGGGATCCGTGGGAAGCGGCCGACCGCAAAGCCCGTGAAGCCGCCGGCCGCCCGTGCATCTCGCTCGATGAGATCTCGCAGTACACCAACCAGGTGATCAACCAGCTCCGGGCGAAGCGCCGGGGCGTGCAGTTCACGGCCAACGGCAACGGGGCCAACGACCAGACGGCCGAGTTCTACCAGAACAAGATGCGCGAGATCGAGTACCGCTCGAAGGCGCAGATCGTCTATACGACCGCCGCGCAGAACAGCATCGAGCGGGGCTACGGCTTCTGCCGGGTGAAGACGCAGTTTCAACCGGGGAAGTCCTTCGACCAGGAAATCTGGCTCGAAGAGTTCGTGAATCCCGACTCCGTGCTCCCCGATCCGGACGCCAAACGCTCGACCTCGAGCGACATGAAGTACTGCTTCGTGCACGAGGCGTGGAAGGTGCCCGAGTTCAAGCGCGCGTTCCCGCAGGCGAAGGTGACGAGCTTCGAGGCCGCCGACACGATCAACCTCGCGCCCGCGTGGATTCACGGCGACGACCTGGTGCTCGCGGAGTACTGGACGATCACCACGCATCAACGGGAGTTGGCGCTCCTCAGAGGCCCCGACGGACGCACGATTCCGATGTACGCCGAGGACGTGCCCGCCGAATTCGCCCAGTACGTGGTCAAGCGCCGGATGGTCGACGACCCGAAGGTCTGCAGCTACCTCACCAACGGCGTCGAGCTGCTGGCGCCGAGCGAGGGCGCGTCGCCCAAGACCGAGTGGCCCGGTAAGTACATTCCGATCATCAGTTGCTTCGGCAAGGTGATCTACGTCGATACCGGCTCGGGCGTGGAGCGCAAGATTCAGGGCATGGTCGACCTGATGCGCGACCCGCAGATGCTGAACGCGTATCTGCGCACGTGTGAGGCAGAGCTCGTCGGCATGACGCCGAAGACGCCCTTCGTCGGCTACACGGGCCAGTTCCGCGGCCACGAGGACGCCTGGGGCAGTGTCAACCACGTCCCGAAGGCCTACCTCGAGGCGAATGCGACGACCCCGGACACCGGGCAACAGGTGCTCCCGCTCCCGCAGCGCCAAGCCTACGACCCGCCGATTCAGTCACTCGAGATCCTCGCCGAGAGCTCACGCCGATCGATTCAGGCGGCGGCCGGTAACATGCCGCTCCCGACGAGTGCCCAGCGCCGCAATGAAAAGAGCGGCGTGGCGCTGAAAGAGATGCGCGAGAGCGGCCAGGTCGGCTCGTATCACTTCGGCGATCACTACAACGACATGATCGAGCACGTCGGCGTCGTGGTCGAGGACCTGATGCCGCACATCTACGACACCGCGCGCGACGTGTCGGTGCGCCACGCCAACGACACCGCCGAGATGGTGCCGGTCAACGATCCGAGCAACGAGAAGAGCGTCTCGACCACCGGCGATCACCTGGTGACCGTCTCGACCGGCCCCAGCTACGACAGCACGCGCGAACAAATCAGCGACCTGGTCGACACGCTCCTGGCGATGCCCGACGGGGAAGTCGTGCGCTCAGTCTTGCCGGAAGCGATCAAGATGATGAATCTGGGCGCTGAGGGCGAGGAGCTCGTCGAGATCGCCGAAGCCCTGCAACCACCACAGGTGCAGGCGCTCAAACAGAAGGACGGCGAGGACCCCGACCCGCGCCAGCTCCAGCAGCAGAACCAGCAGATGCAGCAGCAGCTGCAGCAGGCGGACGCGGCCGTCACCGACCTGATGGGCAAAGTGGACGGGAAGAAGCTCGACGCAGAGACCAAGATCAAGATTACGGAGATGGAGATCGCGAGCCGGGAACGCATCGCCGACATGGAATCGCAGCGGCGCAGCGCGACCGCCATCGCCGTCGCGCACATCGGCGCCGCGGCCAAAGGTCTGGCCCTCGACGCGCATGCCGACGAAGAAGCGCAAGCGATGGGCCTCGCTGAACGGGAGCAGGCCAGAACGCACGCGCACGATGCGACGCAAGCGGAGCTCGACCGGCAGCAGGCGCAGCAGCTCGCGCAGCAGCAGGCCGATCAGCAAGTGGCACTGACGGGCGCGCAGCTCGACACCCAAGGCGCGCAGGCCGACGCGCAGCGCGTGCATGAAACGGAGATGGCGGATCGGGCGGCCGCGGCGGAGCCGGAGCCGGACGCGTGATGCATGCGCACGGGTGCGCACGTCGGCGTGATCGCCAACGACCGCGGCATATCTCGATTGACGGCTGTGGCCGATACCACCCACGCTGTACGCTCGCGCCTGACCCGCGCGACAGACGAACGATGAACTAGCACCTTTCTGCTTTTTGGCTGTCTAGGGCCTGCAGCCCGAACCGCGGTCTCGTCCACCCGCTGACACGCTAACAAGGGCCGCACGATCAGACGCCGTGCTCCGCTGAAGCGAAATCTGCTTCCGCGTGCAGCACGGCGTTTGTTCGTTGGGGTCATCGACTCTCAGGACGACGCGTCACGGACGAGGCGCGGTGAGTGTGCCCGTGCCTCTCGACGCCCAACCCGGCGATTCGTCCTCGCCCGTGTCGTCCTCGTCGCCCGATCCGTCGGCCGCCCTGGCCAGTGCTTCACCGGAAGCCCTGAACACCTGGCGCATGACGGGCGAGCTGCCGAGTGCCGACGCGTCTCCGGCTGAAGACTCCGACGCCGACCTGTCGACGGACGCGGATTCGACCCCCGCCATCGCGGCTGAAAGTGCTGCGCCTCCTGTGGACGCCGTTGCCGACTCGTCCCCGGTCAAGTTATCGAAATCTGACAAGCGCTTCCAGGAACTGCTCGCCGATCGCGCCAAAGAGCGCGCGCGCGCCGACACGCTCGAACGTCGGCTCGCCCAGCTCGAACGCGCCTCGGCACCGCCGCCTGCCGCCACTCCCAAGATAGACGCCACGCCCGCCGCCTCGTCCGCGGCAGCCGACGCCGATCCCGAACCGGACCCCAAGGATGAGACCACGTATCCCGACGGGCAGTACGACCGGAAGTTCTACAAGGATCAAAGTCGGTGGGAAACGCGCCAGTTGCTCCGCGAGGATCGACAGGCACAGGCCGAGCGGCAGCAGCAGTCCCGCGTCGCCGCCGATGAGCACCGCATCAACCAGTCGCTGGCCGAGAAGATCGACGCCGGGCGCCTGAAGCATGCGGACTTCGACGTCGTCGCGTTCGCGCCCACGGAGATCATCAAGGACTCGCCGATCGATCGGTGGATCCTCGAATCCCCGGAGGGCGCGGAAGTCCTCTACGCGCTCCAGAAAACCCCGGCCGAGATCCGGCGCATCGCCTCGCTCCCGCCCATTCAGCAGCTCCGTGAATTAGCGAAGTTCGAGCACGCGCTCGGCGTCCCGGTCCCCCTCAAAACCATCAGCGACGCCCCCACGCCGCCGCGCACGCTCGGTGATCGCTCGGCCTCGACGGCCGATGCGGCCTCCCGCGCCGTGCGGTCCGGCGATACCGGCGCCTTTCTCGCCGCGGAAAACGCGCGCGAGTTGGCCCAGTGGAAAGCGTCGCACCGGTAACCCCTATGAGGCCTCCGTATGCCCGCGAATGACTTTGACTTCACCGACTGGTTGTCGATGAAGGCGCTCCAGCTCCTGACGAACCCGCTCGAGATCTCTCCGGCGTTCAACACCGACTACAACTCCGAATTCCAGCAGGAATTCGCCGTCGGCGATACCGTGCGCATCCCGTATCCCAATCAGTTCATCGGCGGGGACACGGATCTGAGCTATCAGCCCGAAGCGATCATCGATCGCGCGACGACCGTGAAGATCGACCGCGTCGCCAAGGTCCACTTCGAGTGGGACTCGATCGAACGCGCCCTGAAGATGCCGAAGTCGGAAGAGAAGATCGCCGAGAAGATCCTCAAACCGGCGATGGCGGTCATCAAGCAGAAGATCGATACCGCCTGCGCGCTCTACGCCTATCAGAACACGCCGAATTTCGTCGGCATCCTCGGCACCAATCCGACCACGTTCGATGCCGTGTACGGCGCGGCCGGGCAGCGGATGCAGGAGACCGGCGCCTGGCTGGGCGAGAAAAAGATGTTCCTCACGCCGGGCGTCGCGCGGACGCTGCGGGCGAGCGTGGTCGCGCAGTTCAATCCGGCCGACGACCTCACGCGCATGTGGAAGAAGGGCTCGATCGGCGAGGCGAACGGCTTCGATAGCTACTCGTCGATGTCCCTGGCCCGGCATACCACGGGCGTCTGGGCGGGCGTGGTCGAAGTGGCCGCGGCCGGACAGAGCGGCACGACGCTCACCCTCACCGCGACCAACGGCGACACGTTCAAGGCGGGCGACAAGTTCGACATTGCCGGCGTGAACGACCTCAACAACATGACGAAGCAGTCCTTCGGCGTGTTGAAGCAGTTCACGATCCTGACCGCCGTCACGGCCGTGGGCACGGCGCCGGTGATCACGATCTCCCCGGAGATCTTCGGACCGGGCTCGCCCTACCAGAACGTCGATGCGCTCCCGGCCGCGGGCGCGGATCTGACGATGTTCCGCGGCACCGCGGCGCCGACGACGGCGCACACCGGCTCGATGAATCTGGCGATCGGCCAGGACGCGTTCGCGCTCGTGGGCGTCAAGCTCGCCAACCCCAAGAAGGGCACCGTCGAAATGGTGAGCCAGGCGCGCGATCCGAAGTCGGGGCTGTCGATCGCGTTCATCCGCGACTTCGACAGCGTGCAGCGCAAGTGGATCAATCGCTTCGATTGCATCTATGGCTTCGGGAATCTCTACAACGACCGGGCTGCCGTCGCAGTCCTTGGAGCCTGATCATGCCAAGCATTCGAAGCTTCACGCCCACGTACGGCTACGCGCGCCTCAGCTCGTTGGCGTACCCGTTCTTCACGGTCGCCTCGGACGCGACCGCGGCGGCCATCACCTACACGGTCGCCTACGTCCTCGGCGGCTTGATCCTCCGGAACACGAACGGCGCGGGCCGTGCGGATCTCCTGCCGACGGCCGCGGCGCTCGTGGCCGCCATCGAAGGCTGCGCCGTCGGCTGCGCCTTCGAGTTCACGGTGCGCTCGGCGGGCGCCGAAACCATCACGATCACGACGAACACGGGCCTCACGCTCGCGGGCACGATGACCATCGCCACGGCGAACAGCAAGCGCTTCATCGTCGTGTTCACCAACGTCACGGCCGGCAGCGAAGCGGCGACCGTGTACTCCTGCGGCACCGCGGTCACCTAGGCCATGTCGCAAGCCCCGCATACCGGGTGGAACAAGGCCACCGTCGTCACGACGAGTGACACGGTGAACCTGACGTTCCCAGCCCAGGCGCTCTACGTCGGGGGCACGGGCACCGTCACGGCCGTCCTGCTGGACGACACGACGGTGCTCTTCTCGGCGATTCCGGTGGGCGCGATCCTGCCGGTTCGCTGCAAACGCGTCAACGCGACCGGCACCAGCGCGACGCTCATCGTCGCGCTGTGGGACATCTGAGGACGGACCCATGAGCGAGAACCTCCAGAGCTTTCCTCGGATGCTCCATTGCGGCGACGAGCGCCTCATCGTGCACAGCACCGAGGAGCTCGACGCGGCACAGAAGCTCGGCTTCGGCCTCCATCACGTCGTGGACGTGGCGGAGGTCGAGCCTGTCTCCGACCGTGACCACGCGGCCGAGGCCGCGCCCGAGCGCAAGGGCAAGACCGCCCCGGACCGCAAGGGCAAGACCGACAAGCACGGCCCCGAGTAGGGCATGGGCAGGCGCCGGATCGGCGGGGCGCGGTAATGGCTCGCGGGAGTGCGCTCCGATTCGTGCGGGCGGACCCTGAGCCGGACGCGCCCCTCTTCTTCGATGACTTTCCCGGGTCGTCGGTGGACGCGGCGAAGTGGGACGTCGTCGAGCGCATCTCGGACCAGGTCAACGGCGAAGTGAATTGCTGTCTCGCGGCGAACGTGAGTGTCGCGGGCGGTCTGCTCTCAGGCGTGTCGACGTTCGAGGATCACAGCTGCGGAGACTCTGAGCAAGGCGCGGTCACCGAGCACTACACGTCCTGGCATATCCAACAGAAGACCACGCCGTTCTTGTATGGCACGGTGGAAGTGCGCGCGAAGATTCCGGGCGGCACGGGCATCTGGCCGTGCATCTGGATGCTGGGGTTTGAGTGGCAGGCCAGTCAGCCCTTCACGGCGAATACACCCGGCCATAACTGGCCGCACGCGGGCTGGTGCGAAGTGGACATCGCGGAGTTCATGAGTGGCTCGCGCACCACGGTGAATAACCAGGTGCATTTCGAGAGCGCGAACGTCGGGCCGGGCATTCAGACCATGCCGTTCAACGCGACCTCGCGCTTCATGGTCTACCGGCTGCAATGGGCCGCGGGGTCGATGATCTGGTCGGTGGATCCTGAAGACGGGGGCGGATTTCAGACGCTGAGTTCGCTGAGCGGCGCGTCCGTGCCGAACGTCGCGATGTATCTGATTCTCAACGCCGCGATCGGCGGCATCGGGGGCGGTACGCCGGATTCGAGCACGTTTCCCCAAACGTTTCAGGTGGATTACGTGCGGGTGACGCAGTAATGGCGAATTGCGTCATCGGGTCGAGCGTGGCGATCAGTTCGACCACGGTGACGAAGCCCTCGGGCGTCGTCGATGGGTCGGTGCTGGTGGTGCGCTATCACTGGTTCTGCGCCGGGGATCAGCATCTGGTCTTCCCGACACTGTCGCACTCGTTTGTCGACGTCGGGAGTATCAGCTGGTACGACGCCGTGAAGACCTACTCCTACGGGGTCTCGTTCTTCCGGAAGGTCATCACCTCCGCGGCCGGTGAGCCCTCGACCTACACGATCACGCCGGTCACGGGGCGCGACATTGACGCCGGGGAGATCGATCGGTTGGTCAATTGCGACCTCACCACGCCGGAAACCGACGCCGGGATCAATGCCGTGTCCTTTGGCGGCGGCGTGGCGTGGACGACGGGGGCGGCGATTACCTCGGGAGCCGAAGACCTGCTTCTCGAGGGGACCACCTGCTGGACGGCCTCGATCGCGACGCCGTCGGGCATGACGCAGGACTACTTGGAGGACGGCGGCGACGTGGCCGGACACAGCGAGAACCCCGGCGTGCTCTCGGGTGCGACGCGATCGGCCAACACGGGTGGCAACGATGGGTCGGCGACGGCGTTTGTCACGTTCAAGGCGGCGACGGGCGGCGGCGGCGGCGGCGGGGCGCTCCCGCACTACTACTACCAGCAGCAGCGGCGTCGGCAGCCGGCCACGTTCGTGAAGCGCGACCGCCTCTTCGTACCGGCGTCTGTGGCGAAGGCCGCATAGGACATCGATGGACGGATACCTCCGACAATCGACCGCCTCGCAGACCCGGTGGATTGGTCCGTACGTGGATTCGACGGATTTCATCACCGCGAAAACCGGCCTGACGATCGCCAACACGGACATCAAGGTCTCGAAGAACGGCGGGTCGAGCGCGTCGAAGAACAGCGGCGGCGGCACGCACGACGTGAACGGCAACTATGCCGTCACCTGGGACGCGACGGACACCGCGACGGTCGGGCAGCTGGCGTACACGAGTAAGGTCGCCGGCGCGCTCCAGGTGTGGGGCACGTTCACGGTGCTCGAGGAGGCCGTCTACGACGCGCTGTTCGTCGGCTCGGCGCCTGGGTATGTGGTCGATCAGCCGGTGAACGCCACGAAGGTGGGCGGCACGTCGCAGACCGGGCGCGACCTGGGCGCCTCCGTGCTCCTCTCGGCCGGCACGGGCACCGGGCAGGTCAATCTCACCTCCGGCGCGGTGCCGGTCGTCGGCGACCTCACGGCCACGATGAAAACCAGTGTGACGACGGCGGCCACGGCCTCGACCCCGGCGCTGTCCGTGGCGGGTGTCAACGCGGTCGCCGATCAGGTCTGGGATGAGGTGCTGAGCGGGCACGTCACGGCGCTGAGCACGGGCGCGGCGCTCAACGGCGCGGCCAGTGCGGGCGACCCGTGGCTGACGTCGCTCCCGGGCGCCTATGGCGCGGGCACCGCCGGCAAGATCATCGGCGACAAGATCGCGGCGAGCGTCACCGGCGCCGTGGGCAGTGTCACCGGTGCCGTGGGCAGTGTGACCGGGAACGTCGGGGGCAACGTGACGGGCTCGATCGGGTCCGTCGCCGCGGCCGGCATCACGAACGCCTCCCTGGCGGCCGATACCGGCCTCAAGACGATTCGCAGCAACACCGCCACGGCCGGCGCGGCCACGACGATCACGCTCGATGCCTCGGCGTCGGCCGTCGACAACGTCTATCGCAACGATCTCCTCTACCTCACGGGGGGCACCGGGGCCGGGCAAGCGCGCTTCATCAGTGGGTACGTCGGCGCGACCAAAGTCGCGACCGTGTCCACGTGGGCGACGAACCCCGACAACACGTCGACGTTCGCGATCCTGCCGAGCGATGGCACCACGGCCCCCACGGCCGCGGCGATCGCGGATCAGGTGTGGGATGAGCTGATCGCCGGCCATGCGGTGTCTGGGTCGACGGGGGAGGCGCTCAGCGCGGCGGGCGCGGCGGGCGACCCCTGGATCACGGCCTTGCCCGGCAGTTACAGCGCCGGCCAGGCGGGCAAGATCATCGGCGACAACATCAACGGCACCATCACGTCGCGCATGGCCACGTTCGCCGTGCCGACGAACTTCTCGTCGCTGTCGATCAGTGCCGGCGGGTTGGTGGATGTGCTGCAGACGGCGGCCGATAAGGTGTGGAGCACCGCGGCGCGGCTGCTCACGGCCGGCACCAACATCGTGTTGGCGAAGGGCACCGGGGTGACGGGATTCACCGACCTGTCGGCGGCGCAGGTGACGACGGCCGCGAGTGCGTCGACGCCGGTGGCCACGCTGAGCGGGGATCTCACGGCGACGATGAAAACCAGCGTCACGACGGCGGCGTCTGCCGCCACACCCGTGGCGACCGTGAGTGGCGACCTGTCCGCCACGATGAAGACGTCGGTGACGACCGCAGCCACGGCAGCCACGCCTGCACTCTCGGCGGCCGGCGTCGACGCGATTCTCGACGACACGATCGGCGATTCGACCATCACGATGCGCCAGGCGCTCCGGGTGTTGCTCGCGGGCATGGCCGGCAAGCTCAGTGGCGCGGCGACCGCGACGATCGTGATCCGCAACGTGGCCGACTCCAAGGACCGCATCACGGCCACCGTCGACAGCAACGGCAACCGGTCGGCGATCACCCTGGATGTGAGCTGATGTTTCCGAGTCGCTACTTCGCCAATCGCATGTTCGCCCCGCGCTACTGGCCGAAGGTCGGCTTCACGGTCGTCTTCAACGCCGCGTGGACGGTCTTCGCCAACGCCGTCGTCGGCATCAACGGGAGTCGCCAGTGATTCGCGCCCAGGCCGGCCAGAGCGTCTCGGCCCAAATGCTCAACGCGACGGGCGCCGCCTTCAGCGGCACCGTGACGGTGTATGTGACCCTCGACGCGGGGACGCAGGCGATCGGCTCCGTGGGCTCGGGTCTCTGCACGTCGGAGGGCAACGGGTTATTCAGCTATCGGCCCAGTCTGCAGGAGACCGACGGCGCCAAGTGCGACTTTACCTTCATCGGCACCGGCGCGATCCCGACGACGATTCAGTACCCGACGATCACCCTCGCGCAGCAGGCCACGCTCATCGCCTCCCTTCATGAAGAGGCGGTCTCCGTGCTCGCGATCTGTCTCGCCGCGGGCCAGGAGCTCAGCCTCTTCATGAAGGGGGAAGTGCCCGACGCCGACGACGGGGCGCTCATCCTCGGGAAGCTCAATCGCCTCATCGACAACTGGAACGCCGACCAGGCCGCGATCTACAGCGTCCAGTTTCAGACGTTCACGCTGGTGCCGAGTCTCTCGCCGCACACCATCGGCCCGAGCGGGGCGTCCTTCACCACGGCGCAGCGGCCCGTGTCGATCGAGGCGGCGAGTCTCCTCCTCAGCGGCGGCGTGCGCGTCCCGATCGACGTGCTGTCCGTGGAGGACTACAACGGCCTCAGCCTGCCGAGTCTGACGTCGACGATCGCGCAGGGCGTCTTCTATAACCCGACGTGGCCGAACGGGGAGCTCTATTTCTACCCGGTGCCCGCGAGCGCGGCGAGCGTGGAGCTGCTCACGCGGAGCGTGCTCAGCCAGGTGACGCTCGTCGACACGGTGACGCTGCCGCCGGGCTATCTCGACGCGATCATCTTGACCTTGGCGGAGGAGATCGCCGCGCCGTTCGGCGCCGAGATTCCGGCGCACGTGGAGACGTCCGCACGCGCCGCGCGCGCCCGCATCGCCAAGAACAACGACCGCACGCCACGGTTCAGCACCGCCGATGCCGGGATGCCGGGCTCGGGTCGCCGTCCACGCGGGAATTACCTGACGGGGTGGCAGTAGATGCCGTTGCTGACCGACTTCGTCAACGGGAGCTATCAGGCGATCAGCGCGACCGCCGCGGCGGACGTCTGCATCAACCTGTTCGTGGAGACGCGGCGGACCGAGGGCAGCAAGAAAACGAAGTGGCTCATCGGGACGCCGGGCTTGCGGCTCGAGAACGAGAGCGCGAGCGGCGGCGACGGCCGCGGCTGGTTCTCCCAGGACGATCGCACCTGGGTCACGACCGGCACGAACCTCTACGAACGCGCGAGCGATGGGACGCTGACCCTCCGCGGCACGATCGCGGACAACGGCGAACCGGTGAGCTACGCCAGCAATGGACAGGGCGGCAACGACCTGGCGATTGTCGGCGGCAACGAGCTGAAGATCCTCGACCTCGTCACGAACGTCCTGAGCGCGGCGATCGTGCTGCCGTTTACCGGCCCGGTCATGGTCGTCTTCCTCGACGGCTATTTCATCATCAACCAACGCGACAGTCCGATCCTGTATTTCAGCGCGCTCGAGGACGGCCAGACCTGGGACGCGCTCGACTTCTTCACGCGGTCGGGCACCTCCGACCACGTGGTCGGCATCGGCGTGAGTCAAAACCGCGTCTGGACGTTTGGCTCGCGCACGACGACGCTCTATTACGACTCGGGCGATGCCGACACGCCGTTCTTACCGTATCCCGGCACGACGACGCAGATCGGCGCGATCACGCCGTGGGCGATCACGCGCCGCAACGATGTGTTTACCTGGCTGGCCCAGGACGGCACCGGCACACCGCGGATCGTGAAAGCCACGGGCGGGCCGGCGCCCACGACGGTCTCGACGCCGCCGATTGAGCGCTGGTTGGGGCAGGCGACGACCTTGACCTCGGCCGAGATGCTCACCTACGAGCAGGACGGCCACACGTTCGCGGCGATCACGGCGCCGGACAGTCCCGACGACGTCCAGACCTACGTCTGGGATGACACGGAGTCGCTCTGGCATGCGCGGGCCGGGTGGGATGCGACGACGGGCCGCTTCACGCGGTGGCGCGCCCGTGGCTGTTGCCAGGTCGGGAGTCAGATCCTGGTGGGCGATGCCGCGAGCGCCGTGCTCTACACGCTCGACCTCGACACGTACACCGACCACGGGGCGGTGATTCGTCGCATGCGGCGCACGCCCTATGTCAGCGACGAGAACCAGATCCTCTTCCTCAAGCGCGTCGAGCTCGGCGCCGAGGTCGGCGTCGGGGTGCTCACCGGGCAGGGGACTGCGCCGGTCGTCGACATGCGGATCAGCCGCGACGCGGCGAAGACGTGGATCGCGGCCGGATCAGCGCCCGTGGGCGCGCTCGGGCGCTACGACACGCGGGCGATCTGGCGACGGCTCGGGCGCGTGCGGATGGATCGCCTCGTGTTCGAACACACGCAGAGTGACCCGGTCAAGGTCTGTTGGGTGGGGCTCTGGTTGAAGAGCGCCGCGTCGACGGGGCAGCTGTAATGGCGATTCTCCCGACGCCCACGGAGCCGTTTACGCCCGATAGTGTCGCCTGGCAGAACTACTTTCTGTCGATCGACGCGTCCCTCCCCGCGAACATTCCGCCGATCGACGCGCGCTACCTCACGGCGACGGCGAATCCGTCCCTCACCAACGACGTCAACCTCGGCGCGCTGGTGACCGGGTTCCTGTTCGCGACGGTGGCCGCCGGGATCGCGGTGCCGTCGACGACGCTCAATGGCGCGAGTCTGACGGCGCTCAACGCCTCGCAGTTGACCACGGGGACAGTGCCCGATGCGCGCTTCCCGGCGGTGCTCCCGGCGATCAGTGGCGCGAATCTGACCGGCCTGCCGTCCCCGGCGCTCCCGGTGGGCACCGTGCGTCAGGTCGTAGCGGCGACCTACGCGACGCAGACGCTGTCGTCGTCGAGCACGTATGCGGACACGGGACTGAGCGCGACGATCACGCCGGGCGCGGTCGCCAACAAGATTCTCGTGCTCGCCCTGCAGGCGGGCTGCGGCAAGAACACGGGCGACACGGGCCTGAATCTGCGGCTGCGGCGGGCGGGTACCACGACGCTCGCCGAGCATTTCTACGTCGGGTATACCGCCAGTGCGGCGACCAATAACGTGGGCTCGCATGTGCTGACGGCGCTCGATAGTCCGGCGACGGTGGCAGCGGTGACGTACACGACGCAGTTGGCGTCGGCGGCCAATCTGGCGCAAGCGTTCGTGCAGTTCAATGCGGACGTGAGCGCGATCTATCTCGTGGAAGTGGTCGGGTAATGGCGTGTTTCCTCTCGAGTGAGTGACGATGGCAGACAGAGTCCCGACAACCGGCGCCTGGCAAACCGACCCGCAACTCCAGCGGCTCATTACGGCCTACGTCGCCGCCGCGAACGATGCGACGGTGCCAGACATCCGCGCGCGCGGACGCGCCCAATACACCGCGCTCAAGCAATACGTGGATGCTAACCGCACGGCCCTGGGCATCCCCAATAACTACTACCCCGACGTGCGGACGCTGGCGCAGGCGAAGGGCGGGCAGCAGTCCGGATCGAGCCTGCGCGACCCGCATCAGAACCAGTGGCGCAACCTCGGGCTGATTGCCGGGGCGCTGGCGGTGCCGGCGGCGCTCGCGATTGTGGCGGGGCCGGCGGCCGGGGGGGCGGCGGTGGGTGCCGGCACGACCGCTGGTGGCGGCGGCGGATTCGTGGCGGGCGAAGTCGCGGCCACCGAAGCGGCCGTGTACGGCGGTGGGGCCGCGGCTGGGACGGCGTCGTATCTGCGGCCGCTCCTCGGCCAAGGCGTGCAGGCGGCCACGAATCTCTACGGTCAGCACATGGCGAACTCGGCCAGTGCGGACGCCGCGCGCATCCAGACGGAGTTTCTCGAAAAAGCCCTCGAGGTCGAGAAAGAAAACGAACGCTACCGCCGTTCGACCACCGAAGAAGAACGCGGCTACACGCGCGGCCAGCGCGCCGATTACCTCGGACGGCTACAACCGTACTCCGCGGCCGGCACGGCGGCCACCACTCGCGCGAGCGCGCTCCTGAGTGGCAGCAGTTATCAGGGCCAGGCGCCGCCGGCCTCGGGTAGCGGACCGACCGTCAAGTTGGCGGATTCGCGCGGGGTGGTGCGTGACGTGCCGGCGGATCAGGCCGAGCAGTATCTCCAACAAGGCGCGACGAGGGTGACGTAATGGCGAGTCGCTTAGACGGATACGGGAACGTGGGGCCGGATGCGTGGGGACGTCAACCCGGAGATCCCGACTACGGGAAGGCGCCCGCCGCGGCGCCGCCGCCCCCCACCGCGGCGCCCCCGCCGACCCAGGACACGGGCCACTACGACGACTGGGGGCGCGCGCCGAGCGATCCGAATTACGGCGTGCCGCCGCCGCGATCCAATTACGAGGGCGGCACTGGGGTCTTGGCCCCCGGCGTCACCCCCGCGCAAAACCGCACCAACATCGAGGCCGATTACGATGCGCGCGGGATTGCCGACATCAACCGGATTCCCGACGGTGTCCCCTACGAGTGGGCGAAAGCCTTTCTCGCGAGTAACCCCGGCGACTATGGGCGCCTGGCGTCGGCGTACGCGTCCGAGCAGAACAAGCCGGGCGGCAATGGCGGCGGCGGGTTCACCTGGCCCGACAGCCACTTCGGCGGCGCGCCGAGTCCATTCGGCGAGACGTACACTGCCGGCACCTACACGCCGGAGAAGTTCACGGAGCCGTTCGTCGCCCCCACGGCGGAATCGCTCCTCT
>Ga0193753_10001178_pt1 | contig 22851 bp, 17 predicted proteins | sample H1c2metaG_FD_144925 | JGI IMG/M metagenome (GOLD analysis project Ga0193753, IMG submission 144925) | Soil microbial communities from a riparian zone of the East river system, Colorado, United States - H1c2 | ecosystem: Environmental > Terrestrial > Soil > Riparian zone | place: USA: East... | reverse complement strand
CCGGCCTACGAGACTCACGGGGCGAGTCCCGAGGCGCGCACCAAGTTGCGCGAATTGCTGGCGAAAAAAGAGCTCGACGTGATCACGTTCACGGCGAGCTCGACGGTTCAGCATACGCTCAAAGCGCTCGCGCCGGACGGACCTGAACTTTTGAAGGGTTTGACCCTGGCCTCGATTGGACCCATTACGACGCAGACCGCGGCGGACTTGGGCCTCGAAGTGCAAGTAACGGCCCAGGAATATACAATCGAGGGATTGGTCCTCGCGCTAACTCAGCATTTTTCCGAGAGCTCCGAGAGCCAACCGTGAGTGTGCAGCCATGAGCTTCCCGATCGAACGTCCCCGTCGTCTTCGCCGCACTGAAACCCTTCGCGCGATGGTGCGCGAGACCTGGCTACGACCGAGCGACTTCGTGTTGCCGTTGTTCGTCGCGCCCGGAAAGGGGACCAAGAACCCGGTGTCTTCGATGCCGGGCGTGTACCAGCTGTCGGTCGACCTGGCGGTGAAAGAAGCCAAGCTCGCGCACGACCTGGGTGTGCCGTCGGTGATCCTGTTCGGATTGCCGGAGACGAAAGACGCGATCGGGTCGAGCGGTTGGGACGCGCAAGGTCCAGTTGCGCTCGCTGTGCGTGCGATGAAGGAAGCGATGCCGTCGCTGGTCGTGATGACCGACGTCTGTATGTGCGAGTACACGGACCACGGTCACTGCGGCAAGCTCACGCATGCGCGCGGCGAGGTCGTGGTGGACAACGACGCGACGCTCGAGCTGCTCGCAAAGGAAGCGCTGTGTCACGCGCAAGCTGGCGCGGACATCGTGGCGCCGAGCGACATGATGGATGGTCGCGTCGCGAAGATTCGGAAGACGCTCGATGAGTCGGGCTTCGAAGATGTCGCGATCCTCAGCTACGCCGCGAAGTATGCGAGCGGGTTTTACGGTCCGTTCCGGGAAGCGGCCGAAAGCACGCCGAAGAGCGGTGACCGGCGCGGCTATCAGATGGATCCGGCCAACGTGCGCGAAGCGTTGCGCGAAGTGAAGCTCGACCTCGAAGAGGGCGCCGACATGGTGATGGTGAAGCCGGCGCTCAGCTATCTCGACGTGATCACGCGCGTGCGCATGAGTACCGATGTGCCGGTCGCGGCGTATAACGTGAGTGGCGAGTACTCAATGATCAAGGCCGCTGCGCAAAACGGTTGGCTCGACGAGACCCGCGTGATGCTGGAAGTGTTGACCTCGATCAAGCGGGCGGGGGCGGACATGATCCTCACCTACCACGCGATCGAGGCGGCGAAGGCGCTGGGCGGCTGAGCCAACGTCCCGTTGACGTGAACGTTGTCGGCGACGGCGACGTGAACGAACCGCGCGGGCGCAGCAGATCGTCGCCGTCGCCGTCAAAGTCAACGACCACGTCAACGTCAACGTCAACGGAACTACAGGACGGTTTCAGCGATCAGACGCAACGCCTCGGGCTGATAGCCCGCGACCACCAACGTTCCGACGTGGTGCGACTTCCCGGCCGCAATCCACGCCTGCAAACGATCCTTGATCCGATCCGCCGAGCCCACGAGCGAAACGTCATCGACCAACTGGTCGGGCACCGCCGCAATCGCTTCGGCCTTCTTGCCGTCCAAGTACAGGTCCTGAATCTTGCGCGCGGCGTCCTCGTACCCGAGCCGCGCCGCAAAGTCCGTGTAAAAGTTCTTCCCGCGCGCGCCCATGCCGCCGACATACAGCGCGATCCGCGGCTTGATGAAGTTGCGGCACTGCTCGAGGTCGTTGCCCATCACCACACCGACCGCAGGCGCAATGTCGAAGTCCGCCAGCGTCTTTCCCGGCACCTTCGCGAGGCCTTCCTTGATCGGCTCGTCGAACAAATCCGGGCGCTCCGGATTGAGCCAAATCGGAAAGAAGCCATCACACAACTCGGCACTCAGAGCGACCGACTTGTTCTGCAAGCTCGCGGTGTAGATCGGAATCCGGCGTTCACAATGCAAAATACTCTTCAGCGGCTTCCCGAGGCCCGTCGCATCCTTACCCTTGTAAGGCAGCGTGTAATGATAGCCCTCGTACGTCACCGGCTCTTCGCGCGCGAAGACCTTGTTCATGATGTCGATGTACTCACGCAGCCGTGTGAGCGGCTTCGCGTACGAAGCGCCGTACCAACCTTCGACGACCTGCGGGCCCGAAGGCCCGAGCCCAATGATGAAACGCCCACCGGACAAGTGGTCGAGCGAGAGCGCAGTCATCGCCGTCATGGTCGGAGTGCGCGCCGGCATCTGCAGGATGGCAGTGCCCATCTTGATCTTGGTCGTGCGGGCCAGAATCCAGGCCGAGACGCTGATCGCATCCGAGCCGTACGCTTCAGACGTCCAACAGGAATCGAAGCCAAGCCGCTCCGCTTCCAGAACCAGATCGAGAGGTAGCTCGAGCTTGCGCCCCGAGTATCCGACAGTGAGGCCGAGTTTCATGTGCGTGTACCTACCTTTGCGTGCCGCTCAGCGCCTATCCGCGGCATATATCACGGGCCTGCACGCAGAGCCGTGCGGCTACCGGATACACTGGCAATTGTCCCATGACTGAGCGCCCGGATGTTGCATGACTGAGCCCCCCGACCCCGCCCAAGCGCCAAATGCCGGACATGGACAGCGTCTACTGCTGGATGTGCGCGAGGTGCGCGATCGGATGCTGCTTCGTTTGATCATGTCGTTACCGGCGTTTGCGGGTGGACTGTGGCTTTTGTGGACGGGCGATACCCTGCTCTTGCGCGTCCTCGCGCTCTCAGGAGTCGTGTTTGCGACGATCTGGGTCGTTATGGCCCGGCGCAGCGTCCGGCAGCTCTTAAGAGCAGGCGACCACTATCTCGACATCGGCGCCGGCGGCTTTACGCTCATGTCCGGCGCAGAACAGCATTTCGTCACCTGGTCGGATCTCGAAGCTGTCGAGATCGACGAGGATCGACTGGTCGTTCGACTGCGAATACGAGGCGCGGACTCGCTCATAGTCGAGCCGCAATATGGTGAGCTCGGCCTGCGCGAGCTCGCTGCAACCATTGAGAGCGGGCGCATCCATGCGACGCAGCTCGTTACACCCTCCCCAGTGGGGGTGCGTTCGCCTCAATCCTGACTACAATAACCGAGAATGGCTGAACGCAGGGACGATAGCGGCACCGGGGTCATCACGAGGACCCGCACCGATACGGAGCGGAAGCTCAAGAAGCCACCGCTCTACAAGGTGTTGCTGCATAACGACGACTACACGACGCGAGAGTTCGTCGTGGAGATCCTCCGAGCCATCTTTCACAAACCCGAACCGGATGCCGTTCGAGTCATGTTGCACGTGCATCAAAACGGCGTCGGAGTAGCTGGCGTCTTCACGTTTGAAGTCGCAGAGATGAAGGTGCGTCAGGTCGAGTCCCTGGCGCGCGAACGCGAGTTTCCACTGATGCTCAGCATCGAACCCGAGGAGTGATGGCAAACGCCGGTCCAGTGATCGCGAAAGAACTGCAAGAAGCACTGCGACGCGCGTTCATGACGGCGGAGCAGCATCGTCACGAGTTCGTGACGCTCGAGCACGTGTTGTTGGGGTTGTTGGACGACCCCACCGTGGTCGAAGCAGTCCGAAGTTGTGGCGGGAACCTCAAGACGCTCCGGACGGAGCTCCTCCAGTTTCTTGGCAGCTCCATGGAGAAGCTGCCCGAGGACGTCGACGTGCAAGTGCAACAGACACTCGGCGTGCGGCGCGTGCTGCAACGTGCGGCGATTCACGTCGTGTCGTCCGATCAAGAGACGATTCGCGGCTCGGCCGTGCTCGTGCAGATGTTCCACGAGGAAGAGTCGTACGCGGTCTACTTGCTGCAGAAGGAAGGCCTGACGCCGTTTGCGCTCAAGCGTTACATCGCGCACGGCATTCGTCCCGATGGCTTGCCGGAGGGCGACGAAGGCAGCGAGGGCAAGGACGCGCCCGACCCCGATGAAGAGGGAGACTTCCAGGGCGACCCGCTCGCAGCGTTCACGACCGACTTGAATGAAGAAGCGGCGGAAGGCCGGATCGATCCATTGATCGGGCGCGCAGCCGAGCTCGATCGCACGATGCAAGTCTTGTGTCGGCGCCGGAAGAACAACCCGATCTACGTCGGTGAGTCGGGCGTCGGTAAAACTGCGATCGCAGAAGGCCTCGCACTGGCGATCCACGATCAAAAGGTGCCCGAGGTCCTGAAGGACGCACGCGTGTACTCGCTCGACATGGGTGCACTGCTCGCGGGCACGAAGTTCCGCGGTCAGTTCGAAGAGCGGCTCAAGGGCGTGATCAAGCGCTTGCAAGAGACGCCCGACGCGATCTTGTTCATCGACGAGATTCACACGATCGTCGGAGCAGGTGCGACGAGCGGCGGTTCGATGGACGCATCGAACATCTTGAAGCCCGCGCTCGCAGCTGGAAAACTTCGCTGCATCGGGTCGACGACCTATCAAGAGTACAAACACATCGAAAAGGATCGCGCGCTCGCGCGTCGCTTCCAGAAAATCGAAGTCGGCGAGCCGTCGCTCGACGAGGCGGTCGAGATCTTGAAAGGTCTCAAGCCGCGCTACGAAGAGCACCATCAGGTGACGTACGATGACGACGCGCTCGAGTCGGCGGTCCATCTCGCGGCGAAACACATCAACGAGCGCTTCTTGCCGGACAAGGCGATCGACGTGCTCGATGAGACAGGCGCGCTCGATCGGCTGCGCCCGGAAGCCGCGCGCACCAAGCGCGTCACGATTCACGACGTGGAGAGTGTCATCAGCAAGATGGCGCGCATCCCCGAGAAGTCGGTGTCGTCGTCGGATCGCGATCGGTTGCGTGCGCTCGATGCCGATTTGAAGCGCGTGATCTTCGGTCAAGACGAGGCGATCGACAAACTGACGAGCGCGATTCGTTTGTCGCGGTCTGGGTTGCGCGCGTCGGACAAGCCGATCGGCTCGTTCCTGTTCGCAGGTCCGACCGGCGTCGGCAAGACCGAGCTCGCGAAGCAGCTCGCAGTGATGCTCGGTGTCGAGCTCTTGCGCTACGACATGAGCGAGTATTCTGAGCGGCACACCGTGTCGCGGTTGATCGGCGCGCCTCCGGGTTACGTCGGATTCGATCAAGGCGGGTTGTTGACCGATTCGGTGCGCAAGCATCCGCACTCGGTCGTGATCCTGGACGAGATCGAGAAGGCGCACCCCGACCTGTTCAACATCTTGTTGCAGGTGATGGACCACGCGACCTTGACCGACAACAACGGTCGCAAGGCGGACTTCCGCAACGTGATCTTGATCATGACGACCAACGCCGGCGCGTTCGAGATGAACCGCGGTCGCTTGGGCTTCAGTCAAACCACGATCGAGACGAGCAGCAGTGGCCGGCGTGGTGTCGACGAGAGCAAAGCGAAGGGCGCGATGGAACGCACCTTCTCGCCGGAATTCCGGAACCGCTTGGACGCGTGGATCTTGTTCCACGGTTTGACGCGCGAGGTGATCTTGCGCGTCGTTTCCAAGGAGCTCTCGCTCCTCGGTGCTCAGCTCGCGGACCGCAAGGTCACCGTCGAGGTGAGCGACGCGGCGAAGAACTGGCTCGCGGAGCACGGGTACGACCCAGGCTTCGGCGCGCGGCCGATGGCGCGTTTGATCGAAGATCGGATCAAGCGGCCGCTGTCGGAGGCATTGTTATTCGGCGCGCTGCACGCGGGCGGAACGGCGAAAGTCGACACGAACGCGGACGGCACCGGGCTCACCGTCGAAGCGGAGGGCGCCAAGTTCGAGGCGCCCGCCGTCATCGCCAGCGAGCCTGTCGTACCGGGCGCAGCGGATGGCGGTGGCGATCCGAACTTGGGCGCGAGCGCGGGCGAAGCGAACAGCAGCGGCGCCGCAGCTCCAAGCGGCGGCGCGCCGAGCCCCGAACCCGCGAGCAGTGAGGCGCCGAAGAGTCCCAAGCAATGAGTCCGAAGGCGGCGTTCGACGCCGCTTCCGGTGGCTACGCGATTCTGGTTCATGGCGGCGCTGGCGATTCATCGGGCACACGGCTCGATCACCAAATCGCCGGCTGTCAGGACGCGGTGCACGCAGCACGCGCGCTGCTCGAGTCGGGTGCGAGTGCACTCGACGCGGTGCAGCGCGCGGTTTCGATCTTCGAAGACGATCCGCGGTTCAACGCCGGCACGGGCGGCGCGCTCACGAGTTTGGGTACGCTCGAGCTCGACGCCGCGATCATGGACGGCACGAGCTTGCGAGCCGGTGCGGTATGCGCGTTGCCGCCGTTCAAGAACCCGATCGACGTCGCGCGCGCAGTGCTCGAGGACGCCCGTCACGTGCTCTACAGCGGTGACGGCGCAGCCGAGTTCGCGCGTTCGAAGGGTTTTCATCCGGTCGAACCAGAACGCATGATCACGGACGCCGCGCGCGAAAGTCTCGCGCGAACACTCTCGCTGAACACGTCGAACTGGGCAGCCGGTACCGTCGGCGCAGTTGCGCGCGATACGAGCGGGCGGCTCGCTGCAGCGACGAGCACCGGTGGCATCATGGGCAAGCGTCCGGGCCGCATCGGAGATTCACCGATCCTGGGCGCAGGCACGTACGCGGACGACTCGCGCGGCGCGGCGTCGGCGACCGGTCAGGGTGAAGGCATCATGCGCGTGACGCTTGCATCGCGTGTGATCGCGGCGATCGGCGCCGGTGAATCACCGGCAGATGCGTGCTTCGAGGGTTTGTCGTTCATGAAACAGCGAGTGGCCGCCACAGGCGGCATGATCGCGATCGACAAAGACGGGCGGCTCGGTTGGGCGCGCACCACGCCGAGCATGGCGTACGCGCTCACGTGGAGCGGACACAAAGTCATGGGTGGCGGCTGAGTCACGCGGGCCTGTGGCAGGCTAGTGTCTGCGCAAAAGCAGACGGATGCCGCGTTCGAGTGCGGTTCACGCTACACTGCAAAAACCCATGCCCGTGTACATGCTCAGCGACGAGCTGCGGTTCCCTCCTCCCGAGGGAGCCTCTCCCGAGGGTGTGGTCGCAATCGGCGGGGATGCTTCACCGGAACGGTTGGCCCTCGCCTACTCGCTTGGCATTTTTCCGTGGCCGCATCGTGACTTGCCGCTGCTGTGGTTTTCACCGGATCCGCGCTTCGTGCTGACGTTCGACAACGTGCACGTCGGGCGATCGCTGCGTAAACGCATCCGTTCCGCACCGTTCGAAATGAAGGCGGACACGGCATTCGAAGGCGTGATGGCGGGCTGTGCGGATGCGATGCGGCCGGGCCAGGATGGAACTTGGATCACGCCCGAGCTGCGCGAAGGTTTCCTTGCGCTGCACGCGCGCGGTGTCGCGCACAGTATCGAGTCGTGGTGCGGCGGTGAGCTCGTGGGTGGTTTGTATGGCGTCGCGATCGGGCGAGCGTTCTGTGGCGAATCGATGTTCGCGCGAACCGACGACGCATCGAAGATCGCGATGGTGACGTTGCTCGGAAACCTCAAGCACTGGGGGTTTCACTTCGTCGACTGCCAGGTCTACACCGATCACCTCTCACGCTTCGGCGCGCAAGAGTGGCCGCGCCAGCACTTCTTGGGTGCGTTGCGGCGTGCGCTCAGTCAGCCGTCGGCGCCCGGTCGTTGGGAGCTCGCGCTCGATCCGCAAGCATCGCTCGACAGCCTCGGTCTCGCAGCGCAGCCCCCGTGAGCGGGTGCGCTGGGCAGGGTCAGTCCTTGCTCTTCTCTTCCGCTTCCATTCGGAAGATCACGACGCCGATATCCGGACCGAACACGCGCAGCGGTCGCACGCCGTAGCCGTACCAAAAGCCGTACTGCGCGACCTCGCCGGTGAAACCACCGGGGCTCTTCGCGAGCCCTGCTTTGCGCGCGTTTGCGTCGGGCACGATCTTGTCGAGATCGGGCGGCGTGCCGTGGTGATGCAGTTGATCGCCTTGATAGACGTAGACCCAGACGACGACGCGTTCTTTGCCCGCGAGCTCCATCTGCAGCTGCTTGCTGAGTTGCTGTTGCAAGCGCCAGAGCGGAATGCCGAGCACGAGCGCACCGGCAGTTTTGCCTTGATAGTGCGCCGGCGCGGCCATCACGATCGAGACCGAAGGTTTGCCACCGGCCTCCGTGCTCGCGAACTCGCCGACTTCCATCGCCGCGGTCCCCGCGAGCGCGTCTCGCACAGACGGGAAGAGCTTGCCGAGATCCATCCCCTTCATCTTGTCGTCCGGGGCTTCGCCGTCGCGCGCGATGCATTTGCCGTCTGGACCGACCACCGCGAGGAAGCTCATCGGTGAGATCACGAGCTCGGGGATGCCTTTTTTCGGACTGCGCAAGAGCTTCAGAACTTGCCGCATGTCCGTCTCTTGCTGTGCGCCGCTCACGCGTACGAAGCCGGCCGCGATGCGATCCGCGGCCTGCTTCAAGCCGGCGGTGTGACGCTGCAGAGTGTCCAGCACGAGCGCTTGCACGCGCGGCGACTGCTCTTTGTGAATATGACCGCGTGCATTGGGCGCGCCGTCGGCCTTGCACGCACACAACACCATCATCGCCCCGAGCAGAGTCGCGCTGCGCATTCGCGCGAGCATAGCAGGCTGAGCTGCAGCGCGTTTCCACGCTCTGCTGCGCGTGCTACAGCAAATCGTATGGCCGTCCCCATCGTCCCCATCGTGGTGACCGACTTCGACGGCACGCTGGCGGTCGAAGACGTCGGAGATGCGCTCTGCGAGCGGTTTGCGCACGAGTCGTGGCACGACATCGAGCGGCAGTACGCGCGGGGTGAGCTCTCGTTGCCTGCAGCTCAGCGCGGCATGTGGAGCTTGGTACAGGCGACCGAGGCGGAGCTCCGCGCGCATGCGATCGAGATCGGGGCGTTGCGTGCAGGTGCGACCGAGCTGTTCGAGGCTGCGCAAAGTGGCCGAATCGAGCTGGTGATCGCGTCCGGCGGCTTCGACTTCTACATTCGAGAGCTCTTGTCCGAGCAGCTGCGCCACGTGCGGGCGGCGTACTACAACAACCTGGCAGTCACCGAGCTCGGGCTGCAACTCGAGTTTCCTCACGCGGACCTCGCCTGCGCGCGTTGCGCTGTGTGCAAGGGCAACGCCCTGCGTAAGCACATCGACAACGGCCGCCGCGTTTTGTTCTGCGGGGACGGAACGAGTGATCGGTGTGCGGTCGGTGTGGCGCCGGAGCTGTGGGCAGTCGCGGGCAGTGAGTTAGCCCGATACTGCCGCGAGCTGGGCGCCGAGCACCGCGAGTTCGAGGACTATCGAGAAGTGCTGAGCGTGCTTTAGCGCGCGCAGAAGCCTTCGTAGTCGATGTACTTCGTGATGGTTGGCTTCTCGCCACACACCGGGCAGTTGGGATCTTTACGCAACTTCAGCGTGCGGAACTTCATCCCCAGCGAGTCGTACATCCACAGGCGGCCGATCAGCGGCTCACCGATACCGAGGACGACCTTGATCGCTTCCGTCGCCTGCACCGTTCCGACGACACCCGGCAAAATCCCGAGCACACCGGCCTCGGAGCACGATGGCGCCAAGTGTGCCGGCGGTGGCTCCGGATACAAGCAGCGATAACACGGGCCGACGTGCGGCTTGAACGTCGTCACCTGTCCATCGAAACGGAAGATGGAACCGTGCACGACCGGGATGTTCTTCCATACCGACGCATCGTTCACGAGATAGCGCGTCGGGAAGTTGTCGAGACCGTCGACGATGACGTCCCAACCCACATCGAAGATGCGATCTATGTTCTCGCTCGTCAGACGCTCTTGATACGTCAGCACCTTCACGTCGGGATTCAAATCGAGCAGGCGCTGCTTGGCGCTCTCGACCTTCGGGTGACCCACCGTGCTCACGCCGTGCAGCACCTGCCGCTGCAGGTTGCTCGCATCGACGACGTCCGCATCGATCACGCCGATCGTGCCGATACCTGCCGCACCGAGATACAGCCCAGCCGGCGAACCGAGACCACCCGCGCCGAGCAGCAGCACGCGCGCCTTGAGCAGCTTCTCCTGGCCCTTCTCGCCGACCTCCGGCAACATGATGTGCCGCGAGTACCGATCGAGCTGTGCTTGCGTGAGCTCCGCCGGCTTGTCGACCTGATACGCCATGTCCTTCCAGCGCGTGAAGCCGGGATTCGCCGACTCGACGCGCTGGTAGCCCATGTCCTGCAGCACCTTCGCGGCGAACGCCGAACGCGTCCCGCCGGCGCAGTACACGATCAGCTTGGCGTTCTTGTCCGGTAGCTTCTGCTCGGCCTGCATCTCGAGGAAGCCGCGCGGAAGCAGCACGGCGCCCGGGATGAATCCGAGTCGGGTCTCGTCCTTCTCGCGGACGTCGACCACCGTGTAATCTTCCTTGTTATCCAGCCGACGCTTGATCTCATCGAGCGTCACGAGCTTGATCTGCGACTTCACTTCCTGCAGCAGGTCGGAGTAAGTCTTCATGTTTTCGAGCAACTCCCGCCGGTCAGCGATTCTTGAGTCTCACACTGTGGTTTGAACCAGATGGGTTCACGCCTAATCGACTCAAAATAGGGTGGCAATATGGGCAGGGGGAGTGGCTGCGTCAAGCCAGGGGTCCGGCGGGCTCGTGCTGGACTAAGGGCCGTAGGGCCGCGGGTGGTACCCGGTGAGGCGCTCGATGTTCTGAATCTCGGGGCTATTCGGGAACTCACGATAGAAGTGGTCGGCGAGCGCCCTCGCGTTACCGACCTGGCCGCGCTTCACGCTATCGATGATCTCTTGGGCGCGGCGCGCCTCCTCCGGCTTCGCGGCGGTTTCGGTAGCAGACTTGGGTTCGGGCTCCCGCAGCCACATCCAACTCCCGGCGGCGCACGCGACCACGAGCACGCCTGCCGCTATCGGCTTCAGTAGCCGGTTTCGCATGCGTGCGCGTCCGCGAATGCTTTCACCGCCGACAGGTCGCGGCTGCCCGCGAACATCGCGTCGGTGTACGCCCAACCGAGTGCGCCGGCGTACTTGTTCCCGAACCAGCTCTCGAGCAACTTCGCGTACGGCGCGCCGCTGAGCCCTGCCATCGGGAACTCGCCCATCACGACCGGCTTGTCTGAAAGTCCGTACGACATCGGCGTTTGATCGTACGGCCAGTACATGTTGACCCAGTCGTACATGTGGAACTGGTGGAAATCGAGATCCAGCTTCGACCACGCGTTGCGCCACTTGAACGCGGTCCCGCCGACCGTGATCTGCGCTTTGCTATTCGCGCGCAACGTCTTCAGCGTGTCGCTCAGGAACGTCTCCATCTGCGCGTGACTCACGGTCGAGAGATCGGTTTGCGGATCGAATGCGGGATCACCGCCGTACAGACTCGCTCCGTTGATCGCCCATTCCGGCTCGTTGATCATGTCCCACGCCACCATGCGCTTCGCGTGAGGGCTCGCTTCGACTGCGCGCGCGAGTGGTGCCACGACGCTGTCCATCAGTGCGCGCCGCTTTGCGTCATCCATGACAATCGGCGTGATGCCCCGAACCTTCAGCGATGACTCCATGCGCGTTGCGCGGAAGTTGTCGAACGAGAAAATCGTCAGCATCACGTACAGATCGTTTTGTTCAGCGAGCTCGAGTGCGCGCTCGACATCTGCGAGTGCGGTTCCGCCGAGCCCGGTCGGTGTATCCGCGGCATCGAAGATCACGCCGTCGCCGCGAAAGTCGGGCCAGAGCCACCAGCGAATCACGTTGACGCCGCCGGCGGCCATCGTCGCGAGTTCGTTGGCAACGGCCGGTTCACCGCTCACGCCCGGTTGATTCCAGGCTTTGTTGCCCCCGAAGTCTGCCGCGAACGTGTGCCACGCGTAGTTGACGCCGTACATGAAGCGGAGCTTGCAGAGCCATTCGACGCCGCCTGCGAACGCGCAGGTGTCCGTGCAGCCGGCGGGCGCGGTCGTGCCGGCGCTGCCAGCGGCGCCCGCGCCGGCGGGTGTGCCGCTGCCAGCTGCGGCGGCGCCGCCTGGTCCTGCGATAGGGCTCATGCCCGAAGTGCCGCCCGAGCTGGCAGCTGCGCCGCTGCCAGCTGCGGCGACCGACCCGGCGTTGTTCGGCTGTATCGGAGATCCCGCGCCGCCCCCAGCTGCTGCGAGCGCACCGGAGCTTCCTGCAGCGCTACCGGCGGCGCCGGCAGCGAGGGTTCCAGCAGTGGTACCCGCCTGTGAAGCGCCCAGCTCGCCCGAAGCATCCGAGTCTCCGCATGCGCCGTCGAGGACAGCGCCCGAGATGGAGAGAAAAACGGCAACCCAAAGATTGGGGCGAACACGAGGCATTGAGCAAACGGTGGAAATGCGTTGCAGGTTCGGGTCACCGCAGCGCCTCACGTGCCCTAGGCAAATGGGTTCCCGCTTCCGAGGCCTATTGAATAGTGCTATTGGGCCGCCCGGCGCCGTCGGCGATCCGATCTCCGTCGAGAATATGGGTCATGCACTACGAGCCGTTCACAGCTGAGTCGGACATCCGCTCATCGGCTTTGTCACATGTCGAAACGGCCTGACAAATACACATACGTGGTCATCGGTCTCGTCGCGTGCTCGATGTTGGTGCACGAGATCCTGCTCACGCGAATTTGCGCACTGCGGCTCTACTTTCACTTCGCGTTCTTGGTCATCAGCAACTGCCTTTTGGGCTTGGGCGCGAGTGGGGCGCTGCTGCTGGTCTTCGGCGCTCGGCTACGCGCGGATCGACGTCTCTGGCACGCCCGACTGTCGGCGATCTACACGCTGTCGCTCGTCGTCACGTACATCTTCCTGCTGAAGTGTCCACTCCCGACCGATCTCAGCCTCGATCGCTTCGGGCACATCGCACTGCTTTCATTGTTCAACCTCGCCGGGGCGGTACCGTTCGTATTCGGCGGCCTGCTCGTCGGCATGCTGCTCACGTTCGAAACCAGCGACGTGCACCGGCTGTACGCCTGCGATCTGATCGGCGCAGCCATTGGCTGCATCTTGTGTCCGTTGCTCCTCCCGAGCGTGGGTGCGGGCGGCGCATTCCTCGTCGCGACGTTGCTCGGCCTGTTGAGCACTGCGGTCTCAGCGCAAAGCAAGGCGGCACGCTCGTGCGTCTTCGCGTTCGTCGCGGTCTGCCTTTCGCTTCTACCGACGCTGGACACGCGAAGGCCCGTACCCAGCAAAGGCTTCATGGATCTCGCGAGTGCCTACGCCGCTCGCCAACGGTTGGGTCCCCCCTACCGTGTTTGGACGAGCAATAGCCGGATTGACCTCATGCGCGTCGCGAAGGGAACGCCCTTCGGAATGTTCATGCGCGGGACCAGAACGGAAGGCATTGACGCGGGTCAACTCGAGTGGGCCGGCATCTCTCAAGACGCAGTGGCGGGGACGGCAGTCGGAAACTTCTCGGATCAACCTGCGGCAATCGAGCTGTTGCGTCGTTCGATGTACGTCGCTGCGTATCGCTTGCGGCCTGGCGCCGACGTATTGGTGATCGGCCTCGGCGGTGGCAATGACGTCTGGTCTGCATTGGACAACCAGGCGCACCACGTGAAGGCGTTCGAGCTGAACTGGCCGATCGTAGACATTCATCGCCGAGTGCTCCCCACGTTTTCACGCAATCTCGTCAATGATCCACGCGTAGATCTCGTAGTCGACGAGGGTCGGAGTGGGCTCTTACGCGACCGAGCTACTTACGATGTCGTGCAGATGACGGGGATTGACACGTGGACTGCACTCGCTTCGGGAGCGTATGTCCTCGCTGAAAACTATCTGTATACGCCCGAGGCGATCGTCGCGATGTATCGGCGTCTGAAGCCCAACGGCATCCTTCAGATATCGCGATTCTCGGCTGACATGGAAGCCCTGCGTTTGTTGTCGAACATCGACTCGGCGCTTCGTTCGATCGGCGTAGCTGACTTCGAGAATTCAATCTCCGTGCTCGCAACCGACGACAACATGATGGCGGTGCAACTAAAAAAGGGCCCGTTCTCTGACGCTGAACAAGCCAGCACGGCGGGCTTCGCGCAAGAGAACGGAATCCGTGTGCTCTATCTGCCGGGCAGGCGCAGCACACGCATGGGGCTCGTCGAGACTTTCATTCGCGACCCGGAACGCCAGCAGATGGTCGACCGCTTTCCAATGAACATTGGACCCACGAGCGATGACCGGCCGTACTTCTTCAACTACACGAAATGGCAGCATCCATTCGATTCGTACGCGCATCTGCACGACATCCCCTCGGTGTCCCAAGGCAATCCTCTGTTCCTGCTCTCGCAACTCGCGCTCAGCATTTTCTGGAGCGCCCTCTTCATCGTGTTTCCTGTCGCGCGGCTCGGCCGACTGCCATCTGGTGTGCTTCGTCACTTCGTATTCTTCGCATGCCTCGGACTCGGTTTCGTGTTTGTCGAAATTGCAGTCATTCAGAAGCTGACGCTGTTTCTCGGACAACCGGTCTATTCGCTGACGACGACGTTATTTTCACTGTTATGTTTCACAGGAATCGGAAGCGCACTCTTTGCGGAGCGTGCGACGCGCCGACGCGTGTGGCTTGTCCCGCTCGGAATCGCCGGCTACTTGGGCGTATTCTCGGTCGTAGCGCGACTCCTCGTCGAGCATGCGATCGGCCTTCCGATCGGGCTCCGTATTGCACTAACGGCCGCATCACTTGCGCCGCTCGGGCTCTTGCTGGGCATTCCCTTTGCGTTTGGCCTACGCGTCATGCAGCAAACTCATCCGACGCTGGCTCCGTGGGCGTGGGCGATCAATGGGTCGTTCAGCGTCGTCGGCTCTGTGCTCACCGTCATCGTTTCGATGAACTTCGGCTTCTACGCCGTGCTCGCGCTAGCCGCTCTATTGTATGTGGTCGGATTCGGGGTGTTCCTGAGCGGCCACAGGACATCCACGGCTTGAACCAATTTACGAATCGCGGCCAACGGCGCGATCCAAGCTAAGCTGTCTGTGTGAATCTGAGGCGACTATCGGGCGGGGAGTCGATGGCGGAACGAACGCGCGTTGCTGTATTGATCGTCGGCCTGCTAGCCGCGTGCGGGCCGGTCGACCCACACGTAGATGGCGATGGCGTCCTCGAACGTATTACCCCCGACCGCTACGTGCGAAACGATTTGCACTTCGACGCGAAGGTGGCCCGGGTCGCAACGGGAGGAACTCGAACAAAGCTGATCTGCTCACTTCTGGGCTTGGGTGCCATCGACACCGTCCCTCATAACTTCCCCGGCGCCACGCGCGACGAGTTGGACGCGTACCCGGATCGCTCGCTCGTCCCAGAGGAACTCTTGACTGCGGGCCCCAATGCCGACGTTGCTCGAGTTCTGGCTGCAGATATGGGTTGGCCGTTCGAACACAGCGATGGCTTTCTCTACTTCACGTTCGATGACGGCCTATTTGCTCCCGCGTCTGCCAGAACGCCGTGTCCCGCCGCGACACCAAACTGCGTTCAAACCGCGTTGAATGACGACATGCTTGCGCGCGCAGATCCGCGCACGTGGACCACGGATTCAGGCTGCATCGCACTCGAGATTGAGCGTGCCCCCGGCGCCGCCGAGTTTCTTCCGATCACGCTCAACGGCCCGGTGGCAAGCGGTGGCACACCGACCGGCCCCGATGTCGTACCCGGGCCTGGTTTCAGCTCTGGGAAGTTCATCTTCATGCTGATGCCGCTCGCGGCCAGCACCTGCTCGAGCGACGTGGAGTGCGCAGCTGCTAGCGGCGTTCCGGGCGACCGCTGTCTGCCCCTTCCGCAAGTGAACGGGAACTTCTGTCGCTTCGGTCCATGCGAAGGTGACGCACCGTGCGCGGTGAGGTTGTCGCCAAGCTCATTGGTCGTGCGCGAAGCTGGAAGCAATTTTGTAGTCCCGCGAATTGGGGAGCACGTCGCATCCAGCACAGTCCTCGATGCATATCGCGGCCACTTTTCGACCGTCAGTTTTCAGTCGCGCATCGACCCAGCAACTAGCTCAGGGACGGTTTGGGTTCTCGGGCGTGACAGCTACTGGGGCACCCCGGACCTTCCGATGAGTCCGTACTTGATGTTTCACTCAGTCGAGAATGGCGTATTGGGTGAACCGCAGTACTTCGCCGGCGTGAATGCGAACGGTGAACCCTCTTTTTCTGTCGAGGCCGTGAAGGCGGTGCCGCTCTACCAAGAAGTCGTCTCACTTCCGTACCATTCGTCGCTGTCGTACTTCCCCGATCTCGATGGAGGAACGTGGCTACTGATTTACGGAGGTCACGCGCAACCCGCTTTGCGCGACCGGGTCAGCACCTTCATACAGCCGGCATCAGACAGCCTCTTCTATGATCGTGAAGCGGGCATCTACTTACGATGGGCGAAACAACCGTGGGGCCCGTGGTCGACACCAGCGACTATATTTAACCCCTACTCATCGCCGGATGCCGGCTACTGCAAAGAAATGTTCTTTGAGGATCCCGAGGGCAGGTCCGGCTTTACGTGTCCGGCGGAGCTTTTGGAGCGCAACGCCGATCTCGACCGACTTTCAATCGGAGGAATGGCCGGTGAGTATGGCGCTGCGATCGTACCCAAATCTCTTCGCGTCGGACCTGACAGTACTCACGCCGCATTTCGGTGGCTCATGTCGACGTGGAATCCGTACCGCGTCATCGAGCTCGAGACCGAGCTGACGCTTCCTCTCGAGGAGTCCGCGCCCGCTATGCTGACGGGTGGCTAGTCGCGCGACTCACGGCGCTGTCACGGCCTCTGATCGCACCACCTCGGTCTCGAACACGGGTCTGATCAGCGTTCGCTCGCCCACTTGCCCAAATCGAAACGGTTTGAATTGTTGTGCATCCCAGTAGATGAAGAAGAGTGCGGGATCAGTGAGGTCACGGTCGAAGCGCACGCGTACTCGTTGCGGTCGACCATCTGGCGTGAGCTGTAGAACCGTGACAGCAAAACCGCGAACACCGACCAGTTCCCCAACCCGTAGCGGAACACCCGGGCCACGCCAGAAATTCGAGAAGACATCCTGCAGATAGCCGGCAGCCGCGAAGAGCTCGATCGTATGTTGATCGATGCGCACAACCTCGACTTGCTGATCACTCGCGCCCAACACTCCGAATGCAGATGGCCTCTGCAACTTGCGGAGCTCGCGCTGCCAGTTGAGCTGCGCGACTAAAAACATCGTTGGAACGTTGACGACGATCACGTCCCGTTTCCACCACTCTGGCTCCTTGTCGAGTGCGCGCGCGTCGAGGTCCGGTATCGTTTGCGAGTTGACACCGAGAGCGAGCGCGCAAGGCGCGAGAGCCAGGTGTAGACCGAGAACCACCGCTGCGAAAAGACGGAAGCCAGTGCCGGGCACACGGCTGAGATGCGGTGCTTTTCGAAGAAGCGCTAAGATCATGAGCGCAAGCAGCATGCACCACGCCATTCCCACATGCGTGAGCAGGCGGTCGTGCGGCGCGCCTGCCGTCAACGGGATCAGACCGCAGGTCGCCGACAGGCTCCAGTACGCGATCTCGCGATCGAAGCAGCGAATCACGAACAGAGCGAGCGCGGGTAACACAACCCAACGTCCGAGCTCGTAAAGGCCGATGAAACTCGGGAACGGGATGTAGGGAACGATCGCCCACGGCGGACCCAGCTGAAGCTGGATCAGGGCGAGAATTCGGCTCGGCATCGCACGCCAGAAGGCTGAGCCGTCCCGAATCGGATCGAGGTACGCGCCTGAACCGAACGTGCCGAAACCCAGAGACTTGTGACCCACGAACCAGATCGCAACGCAGGCGGACACCAGTGCTGCGTCGACGAGCTTGCGTTGGAGGCGCCTTCTGTCCAACACGAAGGTGTACGCAACGAAAAATGGAAGTGTGCTGACGACGTTCTCAGCTGCGAGCAAACCAATGAGCAAGGAGAAGGCCGCGGCCACCACCCAGCGCAGCTGCTGACGCCGCGCGCCGAGCACGTAGAGGTTCAATGCTGCAGCAAAACAAGCAGCTCCAACGACTGCGTTGCGACCTGCCAACCAACTCACTGAGCTGGAATGAGCGTCGTCTACCGCAAACAAAAGTGACCCCAGTGCGGCAGCCGCGCGCGACTGAGACACCTGCAGCATGGCCAAACACACGAGGCCGCAAGCAGCAAAATACCAGAGCGCGCTATGTAAATGCGCCAGCCAGTAGTGCTGCCCGAACAACGCGTAATCGAGATAGAGCGTGGCGGCCGAGACCGGCCGGAAAAACTGAATCTTGAGTTCGAGCCAAGTCCACCAGGGCGTCACCCAGAAAAAGCGGGTGAGCAGTGCAAACTTCGGATCGCCGCCGACCAGATTGTAAACGTCGTACCAAGGACGGTTACGGGCCCAAACATCGCCGTGAAGCTTGGCCAAGATGAAGTCGCGCTGCGGGACATCATCGAGTATCTGAAGGCCGTTTCCGAAGGACGGAAGAACCAGGACGAAGCCGACACAGGCCGCGCACAGGGCGAGGCGCCGATCGGAGATGGCGTCCAATCGCCTGAGCGTGCCTGAATCCGGCGTCAACGCCGTCTCTCATACCACGACAACGTGCCGCTCCGGGTTCATTCCCAATCTGCGGGCACGTGGCGCAGCACCCTGTCTGCTAAGGAGCCACAGGCCGGTCAACCGTTCCGCACAGACGTTGGCTGATGCCCAGACCGCTGACATCGACAGAGCGGAGGCCGGGGGGACAACCGTCGCTCGCTCTGATCACACAAAAGGCGTCACTACCGAACGCCAGGCAAGTGCCTTTGTTCGTTGTCGTGCGGCAATCCGCGTCAACGCTGCAACCCAGCGAGCAAGCGCCGTGCGGCGAGCAGAACCAATACGGGCCATTCACTGGGCAGTATGCTGCACCGTTGTCCACGGCCATCTGACACACGCCGTACACGGCATCCGTGAGCACGCAGGTTTTGGGGTCGCAGGTTCCGGCTGCGTATGTCCATACGCCTCCGAACTCGCACGATTCCCCCGCGTCATCAGCACCGTTGCCGCACGTCGTACACGTTCCTGCGCCATCGCAAACCTTGCCGCCAGTGCACGGCGTCTTCGACGGTTTGGGAGAGCCCGCTCCGCAAGTGTGCGTCGTGGTGTTGCACGCCGGTGTGACGCACTCGTTGGTCGACTTGCAGTCATTCGCAGTAAGGCACGCAACGCAGCGGCCACCGGAACATTGCGGTAGAGCGCCGCTGCACGCCATCCGAGTCTCTGTTTGTCCATCACTGCTGCAGCCGACGACCATGTTCCCGCTGCAGGTGTTCGGACTGGGAACGCACTTGAGACACCTCAGCGCTCGTGCATCGCACATATCACGGCCACAAGCTTCGCCGGCACCGACGAAGGCCGACCCATCGGCGTTGCACGTTTGTAGCGTGCCGTCCGCGCCGCAGCTCTTCGCATCTGGCTTGCAGACCATCGCCGTACACATGCCGGCTGACTCATTGCAAAGCGATGCCGACGCGCAGGTCTCGGCGTGCTGGTATTGACCTGAGTCATTGCAGCCCTCGAGCTCCGCCTCGGTACAGCGAAACGTGCCTGGACTGCAGACCGCGCACGCGGCACTCGCGACTCCGGTCTGGCAAAGCATGGCACTGGCGCATGTCTCTGGTGACGAGGACACGCCTTGTGCGTCGCAACGATGCAGCACCTCTCCCTCGCAGACCGATTCGTTCGCGTGCCCGTCACAGACTCCTTGAGGCGTGTTCGTGGGCTCGTTAGCTTGCGAAGAAGACGCTCCGGCGCCCGAGTTCGCCGTTCCTCCAGCAGTGCCGGTTGAGGATCCAGCCCGGCCAGCGCTGCTGCTCCGTCCGGCGGTCGCGCCGTTCGCAGCGGGAGAACCGCCCGCGCCCGTTCCGACCGAGTTAGTGCCGGATGTCGAAGGCGACGTGCCGCTTCCGGTTTGCTCGGACCCGGAGCCGGCCCCTGCGGTCCCCGACGCAGCGTCGTCGGCAACTTGAGCTTGCATTTGAAGGCAGTGCCCGGCTACGTCCATGGTTCCGGCCGGACATTTCACATCGTCGCACGCCAACAGACTGAGCATGACAAGTGCTGGTGCGAGAGCTCGGAGCAGAGGCCCCGGCACTCCTCGATGGGCAACGCTGCAGGACGGTTTGCCGCCTTCGCACGCTGATACTGTCGACCGCCCATCTACAATGCCTAACGCGTTCGAATGAAAGATCACCGGGGACGCATAAGCTGGCAGCTCTGAGCGATCAAGTCTTGCACTCGCGGAGCTAAATTATTGTTTGTGATCTAGATTGCCGCGTTTTCGCCTGCGGGCAGGACACATCACGGTTATGTCCGGATCTCCAACTCTCGCGCATGCCGCGTGAGCGTGACTCTGCGCAGTGTGCCTGAGACTTGTCATTCGTGACCAATCACGAACCGAGGATGATCGCCTGATGGACCGAAACGCTCGCTGGAACGTACGAACCGGATTTCGTTGGTTGCTCGTTATCCTCATGTTTTCTGGCGGAGTGCTTCATTTCGTCGCCGAATCGTTCTTCGTACAGATCGTTCCTCCGCAGCTTCCCGCGCCACGCCTGCTCGTCTGGATCTCTGGCGTCGCTGAGATGGCACTCGCGCTCGCACTCATTCCCATGCGAACACGACGGCTCGCCGGATACGGGCTCGTCGCGCTCTTGGTGGCCGTCTTTCCGGCAAACATCTATATGGCCGTCGCGAACGTCCAGCTTCACGACATGCCGAGTTGGTTCCACCAACCCTCAGCGCTCGGTCTGTGGCTGCGACTGCCGCTTCAACTCGTGTTCATCGCGTGGGCACTCTGGGTCAGCAAGCCGAGCCGAGCGCGCGTGTGAGCGACAGCAGCTACACCCGAATCTACCGCGTCGTCTCGTGCATTCCTCGCGGTCGAGTCGCGACCTACGGACAAATCGCCGAACTCGCCGGCGTGCCGCGAGCCGCACGGCAAGTCGGTTACGCGCTGGCCGCGCTTCGCGACGGCGGAGGCGGAGTCCCGTGGCATCGCGTCTTGAACGCCCGTGGTGAAGTAAGCGTACGATCCGAGCCAGGTTTCGAGGACTTGCAGCGCGTCCTTCTCGAACGCGAAGGCGTCCGCTTCAACGCACAAGGTCGAGTCGCATTTGATCGCGTGTTGTGGTTACCCGGGAGCGAAGCGCTAAAGCCCGCTACGAAGAAGAAGACCACGAAGAAGAAGACACCAGCAAAGCGCAAAGCAGCTCGGAGCGGCAAGGCGCCGCGCAAACGCTAGCGGAGCGTTTGCCTTGGATGGCGCACAGCTCTGAGTACTGACCGCCCTTCGTCAGCACCCTTCGTGCGCACCGACCACCGACCTTAGCGCCATCCATCACTACGATGCGGTCCGCCATCCGCACGATCGAGAACCGCCAACCAGCTTATTGGCTGGTCCTTGGTACTGCCGGGTTTCTTGCGCGCGGTTGGTTGATGCCATCGTTGCTCTCTCGCGGCTCGGAAGTTCCAGACCGTGTTGGTTTGTACTGCGGCGTACTCAGTAGAGGCAGTTCGGGAGCGGAAGGGCGCGTTGGTTGCGTCTGCTTGAGTTGTGCATCTGTGAGTTGCGCGTGCGCGCGTTGCGCTGTCGCTTGAGCTCTCGACTTCGCCGTTGCGGCCTGAGTTCCTGCAGTCCGACTCGCCTGGATGCAGCGTTGGATGTGTTCGCGACTGAAGTCTCGCTCTGCCATCAGAGCATTGTGCGCACGACAAAACAGCACGACGTTCTGCTCGGTCGGACGTCCACCGAACCCAAATGCTTGGATGTGATGAAACTCGAGGCGACCTCGCGCGCAACAACGTTGACCGGTTGGACTTACGAAACGGCATTGGCCTTTGTCGCGTACATAGACGCGACGCTTCGTTGCGTTAGGAATGTGTCGCGAGTTCGGCTTCGAAGTCGAAGTGGCGGTCGCGGTCGCAGCCGACGAACGGCGCGGCCTATCGGTTTGCGCGTAGAGCTGCTTCTTGCGTTCGGACACGAGCAGCACCAGTGCGCGTTCAAAGAGCACTTCGATGTCGCCGTTGGGCAGCTGATTGCGAAACAGATCCTGGGCTTCCTGCAGCAAATCAGCCACGCGTTGGCTGGCGGTAAACCGAATCTTGTAGCGACCTTCGCTAATCGGTATAGCGGGTTCGCGGTTGGAACGGTGCAGGACCGGCGAAGCGAGCAGCGGGCGTTCGCTCGTTTCCGCGGTTCGAACGACCTCCGATCGCGCGAGGCAAGTCGGTGCCACGATAGTGGGTTGACTCAGTTCACCTTGAGTCCGCCCGGGGCATGCCACGAGTGCGTAGGACAATGAGGGCGAACTAAGCACCGTCTGGATACCCGCGCGTGTTGCCTCTGTTGCGGGCATCGATCCTAACGCTGCCACTCTGTCGTCAAGAAGCCGCGCGCGAGGATGCACCGCACTCTCGCCCCCTGGCGGCACCGTCAAATCGACAGACCGCGCGGCGCTTGCAGCTGCGCTTGCACTTGCGGAACGAGTGGTAGGCAATCGGCGCAGCACATCGGGCACATCCGGCTGCGGACAATGCTTGGCGATAAGCAGCTGGATTTCCTGCTTGGTCTTGAGACAAGACAGGTTCAACAACTCGGCGTTCTCCGGCGTGAGCACCGGAGCGAGTAGTTTCATTGCGGTCAGGTGCAGTTCGCCGCGACTAAGCATTTCAAGTGAGGCGGGGAACTTGCGAGCGAAGCGAGCAGCGTGAAGTCGCAGGCCCGCTTCAGAGTCCGACATATGAAGCGCGCGAACCGCGTACTCGAACATAGATTCGTAGCCGAGGTCTCGATGCAGACCTCGCGCTTCGATCTCACCCAGGTGCGCGAGCAGTTGAGCGCTCACGCGTCGGTCTTCACGAACGCAGTGGCGCACTTGCAGAACCAGTTCATCGTCAGTGAGTCGCTCAACACTCTC
>Ga0193753_10001177_pt1 | contig 22862 bp, 24 predicted proteins | sample H1c2metaG_FD_144925 | JGI IMG/M metagenome (GOLD analysis project Ga0193753, IMG submission 144925) | Soil microbial communities from a riparian zone of the East river system, Colorado, United States - H1c2 | ecosystem: Environmental > Terrestrial > Soil > Riparian zone | place: USA: East... | reverse complement strand
GAAGGCAAAGGCGACGGAGAAGCCGACGTAGCCCATGTAGAGCATCGGCGGATGGATGGCGAGCGCCGGATCCTGGAGCACGGGGTTCAGATCACGTCCGTCGGCCGCCGCGGGCAGGAGGCGCTCGAAGGGATTCGATGTGGCGACGGTGAACAGCAGGAATCCGAAGCTCACGAAACCGAGCACGCCCATGACGCGGCTCGCGAAACTCGCCGGCAGGTTGCGGCTGAGCATCGCCACGGCCAGCGTCCAGGTCGCGAGGATCCAGGCCCAGAGCAACAGTGACCCTTCGTGCGCGCCCCATAGAGCGGCCACGCGGTAGAACGTGGGCAATGCCGAATTGGAATTGCTGGCGACATAGAGCACGGAGAAATCGAAGGTGACGAAGGCGTGCACCAGCGCGCCGATCGCGGTGCTCACGAGTACGAACTGCCCGGCCACCGCCGGCCTCACTACTGCCATCCAGCGCGCATCGCCGCGTGCCGCGCCGAAGATTCCGAAGAATGCCTGTGCGCCCGCGAGCACCAGCGCGAGGATCAGGGCGAAATGGCCGAGCTCGGGAATCATCAGGTGCCTGCCGGTTCGGGTGGCGGTGGATTGTCCTTGAGCGAGCGCGCCACTTCGGGCGGCATGTATTTTTCGTCGTGCTTGGCGAGGATTTCATCGGCGACGAACGTGCCATCCTTCAGGCGCCCGTGCGCAACCACGCCCTGACCTTCGCGGAACAGGTCGGGCAGGATGCCCGAGTATTTCACCGGCACCGTGTGCTTGAAGTCGGTGACCAGGAACTTGATGTCGAGCGTGCCTGCCGTTTTCACGACGCTGCCCTTCTCCACCATGCCGCCCAAGCGAAAGCGTTCACCGGCGGGCGCCTCGCCCGCGACGATCTGCGACGGGTCGAAGAAGAACATCACGTTGGCGCGAAATGCCTGCATGCCGAGCCACGCGGCCACGCTGACGCCGGCGACGATGCCCAGCACCAGCGTCATTCGTTTCTGCCGGGGTGTCATTGCGACATTTCCATGCGCCGGCGTGCTTCCAGTTTGGCGGCCTTGAGCGAGCTCAGCGCCAGCAGCAGGTTGAGGATCACTACACCAATGCCCAGCGCGAACGTCGGCCAGAGGTATTTGCCGTAGCCACCCATATCGAGGAATTCGTTCATGCCAGCACCTCGCGAACCCAGCTCGCATTGCGTTCACGGCGCAGCAGTTCGGCTCGCAGCCGGATCAGCAACACGGTGATGAAGTAGAGGAGGAATCCCAACAGCATCAGCAGCAGCGGCCACAGCATGTCGAAGTCCATCTTGGGTTTGCCCATCTGCATGACGGTGGCCGTCTGGTGCAACGAATTCCACCACTCCACCGAGAACTTGATAATAGGCACATTGATTACACCGACCACCGCGAGCACCGCGCTGGCCTTGTCGGCCTTGACGGGGTCTTCGATGCCGGCGCGCAGGCCCATATAGCCGAAGTACAGGAACAACAGCACCAGCTCGGCGGTCAGGCGCGGATCCCACACCCAGTACGTGCCCCACATCGGCTTGCCGTACAGCATGCCGGTGCCGAGTGCGGCCACCGTCATCCAGGCACCGACCGGCGCGCAGGCGGCGGCGGCGGCATGAGCCACCTTCATGCGCCAGATGAGCCCCACTGCGGCGGCAACGGCCATCGTGGTGTAGATCATGAGCGACAGCCAGGCGGTGGGCGCATGCACGTACACCATGCGGAAGGCGTCCTTCTGCTGGTAATCCGGCGGCGCCATGACCAGGCCACCGTACAGCGCGACGACAATGGCCACTGCGGCAAACCCGCCGAACCACGGCGTCCAGCGCCGCGCGAACGCATACACATGCGGCGGCGATGCCAAGCGATGAAACCAGGTCCAGGTTGCCAAGTGCCCTACTCCAGTCCGATCCGAACCGCGGCAGCGGCCGCGAGCGGCGCGAGCGTCACGCCGAGCACGGCGATCGCGCCTAACAAATACATCGGCGGCGCGATGTCACCGCCGCTGATGGCGAGCTGCGTGGCACGCGCGCCGAAAATCAGGATGGGCACGGCCAGCGGCAGCGTCAACAAGGACAACAACACACCGCCGCGCCGCGCGCCGAGCGTGAGCCCCGCGCCGATCGCCCCGATGAGACTCATGGCGAAACTGCCGAGCGCCAGTGATGCCACCACGCCGGGCATCGCGTCCACCGACACACCGAGCGCCGCGGCCGCGATGGGCGCGGACAGGGCCAGCGGCAGGCCCGTGAGCAGCCAGTGCGTGCAGGTCTTCGCGAACAACATCCATGTCAGCGATTGCCCCGACAGTGCGAACTGCTCGAGCGTCCCATCTACCGCGTCGTCGCGGAACAGGAACTCGAGCGCCAGCAGCGAGGATAGCAACGCGCCGATCCACAAAACACCCGGCGCGGCGTCTCGCAGCCGCGACATTTCCGGGGTTAATGTCAGCGGGAACAGCGTTGCCACGATCATGAAGAACATGAGTGGCTGAATGACCTGAGAAGGTTTCCGAAAAGCGAGACGCAGGTCACGCAGCGCCACCAGCCGGGCGGCTGCGAGGGACGAGGTTTTCAAGGCTGCCCCAGAGTCAATTCGACCAGTTGCTCGGCCGGCAACGGCAGGGAGTGATGTACGGCGGCCACCACGATCCCGTCGCGTGCCAGTTGCTCGCTGATGAGGTCGCGCACCAGTTGTTGCCCGTCGGCATCAAGATTGGTGGTCGGTTCGTCGAGAAGCCACAACACGGCGTTGGCGAGCAACACCCCGGCAAGCGCCACGCGGCGCTTCTGGCCGGCGGACAGCATGCGCGTGGCGCGATCGGCAAATGCGCTGGCGCCGGTACGCGTGAGCGCGGCATCGATTTCGGCAGTGGTGACGGAGCGGCGGATGCCGATGGAATAGCGCAGATTCTCGCGCGCCGACAAATCACCTTTCAGCGGCGGCTCATGCCCGAGATAGGCGAGATCCCCATGAAACTCGTCGCGCCGGGTACGCGCAGGTGCGCCCCGCCAGAACACCTGGCCCTCCTCGGGGTCGAGCAGGCCCGCAATGGCGCGAATCAGCGTGGTCTTGCCGGCGCCGTTCTTGCCCGTGAGCAGCACGCATTTGCCTGGGGTTCCTTCGAAACTGACGCCCCGAAGCACATGCCGATCGCCGCGCCACAGGTGCACGCCCTGGACGGTCAGCATTTCATGAACATGTGGATGGTGCCCCGGCCCGGAATCGAACCGGGATGGCTTTGCAGCCGACGGATTTTAAGTCCGTTGCGTCTACCAATTCCGCCACCGGGGCATGGGAGGACATTATTGGAGGCTAGGGTCGGAATCGAACCGGCATAGACGGCTTTGCAGGCCGCTGCATAACCATTCTGCCACCTAGCCACGGGCCCGAACGGAGGGTACCTGCGGATTTGGAGCGGGAAACGAGACTCGAACTCGCGACCCCGACCTTGGCAAGGTCGTGCTCTACCAACTGAGCTATTCCCGCTTCCTGGAGAGGGCGCAAATTCTAGGGCCGCCGCCCGGCAAGTCAAGGACTTCCCTCTCCGGTAAGTCCCTCTTTCTCAAGGATTCGCATGACCGAAGCCACCGAATCTGCATTACGCCAGCGCGCCCGGCTTTCGGCGGTGACGAATCCCTCCTGCACCGCGTGATCGAGCATGCCGTACATCGGCTCGAAATAGCGGTCGATGTTCGCGAGGATCACGGGTTTGGCGTGCAGGCCAAGCTGCGCCCAGGTGACGATCTCCACGAGTTCGTCGAACGTGCCCATGCCGCCCGGCAGGCCGACGAAGGCATCGGACATGTCGGCCATGAGCGTCTTGCGTTCATGCATCGTCGTTACGACGTGCTGGGTCGTGAGGTTCGGATGCGCGCACTCGCGCTCGATGAGCATGCGCGGAATCACGCCCACCACGCGTCCGCCGGCCTTGAGCACGGCATCGGCGACGATTCCCATGAGCCCGAGCTTGCCGCCGCCGTAGACCAGCGTGAGGCCGGCCTTCGCCAGCGCCACGCCCATCTCTTCGGCGGCGCGAGAGTAGCTAGGCCGGGCGCCCGGCGCGGAACCGCAGAAAACACAGACCGACCGTATCATTCGCTTCCGCGCAGGTCGGGCCAGGCGGCCCGCAGGTAGGAAATCGCCGAGATCATCGTGAGGAACGCAGCGACGATCGTGAGCACCAGGCCGATCTCGAAAATGGGCAGGCTGAAGCCCGGGAGAACGGGCAGATTCCAGCGGAACAACATGCAGGACAGACCCACGATCTGCAGGATCGTCTTGTACTTGGCGAGCTGGCTCACCTTGACCTTGCCACGCTGACCGATCTCGGCCATCCATTCACGAAGGGCGGAGATCGCAATCTCACGGCCGATGATGACGATGGAGCACAACACGAGAATGACGCGCACGGTTTCCGGCCGCAGCGTGGCACGCACGCCGTCCAGGCCTTCGAGCCCGGGCACGATGATCATGGGCATGTCCTTGCTCACGAGCAGCACCAGCGCCACCGCCACGATGAGCTTGTCCGCGACGGGATCGAGAAACGCGCCCAGCCGCGACGTCTGCCCCATGCGGCGCGCGAAGTATCCATCGAGCGAGTCGGTGATGCCGGCCGCGGCGAACAGCAGGCCGGCGGCGGGGTCGGCCCACGTGAACGGTAGATAGAACAACACGATGACCAGCGGAATCGCGAAGATCCGCAACCAGGTCAGCGTGTTTGGAAGGTTCCAGATCATCGTGCATCAGGCTCCAGGGTGCAGATGATCATAAAGGGTGCGCGCCAGTGTTGTCCCGATTCCGATGACCGCCTCGAAGTCGTGGACACCGGCCCGAAGGAGTCCCTGCATGCCGCCGAAGTGCCGGAGCAGCGCCCGTCGCTTGGCCGGCCCCAGTCCCGGCACGGTTTCGAGCACGGATTCGTTGTGACGCCGTGCGCGCCGCTTGCGATGCCCGGTGATCGCGAAGCGATGGGCTTCATCGCGAATACGCTGGACCACGCGTAAACCCTGTGAATCCGGCCCGGGAATGATGGCTCCCGCGTCGCCATGAACGATGAGCCTTTCCTGCCCGGGCTTGCGATCCGGCCCCTTCGACACGCCGACCAGTTTCAGACCGGCAAATCCCAGCTGCTCGAGCTCGGCATACACCTCGTTGACCTGCCCAAGGCCGCCATCGATGAGCAGCACGTCCGGCGCCGGCACTTCGCCCGCCTTCACGCGCTCGTAACGGCGCCTCAATGCCTGGCGAAGAGCTCCGTAGTCATCGCCGGGTGTGACGCCCGTGATGTTGAAGCGCCGGTATTCCTTCTTGATCGGACCTTCCGGCCCATACACCACGCAAGAGGCGACCGTGCCCTCGCCCGCCGTATGGCTGATGTCGAAACATTCCAGGCGTTTCGGCGCGGCTTCGAGTCCTAGCAAGCCTGCAAGGTCCTCGAGCATGGCTTCGATGTCCGCGCGCCGCGCGCGACGCATGCGCAATGCCTGTGTGGCGTTCTCCAGGGTCATTGCGATCCAGCGGGCCGGCAAGGCGCGCGAGGGTCGCCAAACGCGTGTGGCAGTTCCCGCGCGTTGCGTCAGTGCCGCGCTCAGCGCTTCGGCTTCACCCAGCTCGAGGTTGACCAGGATTTCCGATGGCGGCGGCGTCTCGGCGTAGTACTGCATGAGGAAGGACGCCAGCGCTTCGCTGGGCTCGGCGAGTGCGCCCTTTGGGAAGTAACTCGTGCTGCCGAGATTGCGCCCGCCCCGGATGATCATCACGGTGATCGCGAATTCCCCGGGCTCGCCGACCAGCGCGAACACATCGATGTCGCGATCGCCTTCGGCGGTGACGATCTGCTGCGACTGGACCTGCTTGAGGGCCGCGAGCTGGTCACGCAGTGCCGCGGCGCGTTCGTATTGCAGCGCTTCGGCGGCCTGCTCCATGGCGCGCGCGAGTTCGGCGAAGACTTCGTCGTTGCGCCCTTCCAGGACCTTCACGGCTGCGGCGATGTCGCGGGCGTAGTCCTCGCGTGCAATGAGATTCACGCACGGCGCCGAACAGCGGCCGATCTGGTGCTGCAGGCACGGCCGGCTGCGGTTCTCGAAGAAGGTGTCGCGGCAGTTCCGGATGCGAAAGATCTTCTGCACGCTCTGCAGCGTTTCCTTGACCGCTCCGGCGCTCGGGAACGGACCGAAATATCTGCCCGGCAGGTTGCGCGCCCCGCGGTAGAACACCAGCCGCGGATATTCATGGCCCGCCGGTAGATAGATGTAAGGGAAGCTCTTGTCGTCGCGCAACACGATGTTGTAGCGCGGCTTGTGCTCCTTGATGAGGTTGTATTCGAGCAGCAGCGCCTCGGTCTCGGAATTCGTCACCGTGACTTCGATGCGCGCGATGTGCCCGACCAGTGCCTGGACCTTGGGGTCCACGTTGCTGGCGAGGAAATAGTTGCCGACGCGGTCGCGAAGCGAACGCGCCTTGCCCACGTAGAGCAGCTCCGCTTTTCCATGCTCGTCGGTGTCGGAATACATGCGATACACGCCCGGCCGGCGCGGCAGATTCGCGATGAAGTCCTTGTGATCGAAGCCCACGGCCGCCCCCGATCGCCCGCGTTCTAGAGCCCGGCCAGCACAGCCGCGCGCTTGAGCACCACCTGGAACATCTCCGGGGTGAGACGGCGCGTCTGCGTGTTGTAGCGGCTGCAATGGTACGAGTCGATCATGCGGCGATTCTCCGGCAGCTCGTATTCGTTGCCATGGCCGAATTTCGCGGCGGAACGCTTGAGCCCCGAGGCCATGAGTACCGCGTCATGTGCCACGGTGCCCAGGGCCAATATGGTGGTGACCGAACTGAGCTTCACAAGCTCCGCGGACAGGTACTGGTTGCAGGTCTTGATCTCCACCGGCAGTGGCTTGTTCTCGGGCGGCAGGCACTTCACGGCGTTGGTGATGAGCACGCCGTGCAGCTTGAGACCGTCATTGCGGTCCACCGACTTCGGAGCATTCGACAAGCCGATGGCGTGCAGGGACTCATATAAGAGTATCCCCGCGTAATCCCCGGTGAACGGGCGGCCGGTCCGGTTGGCTCCGTGCATGCCCGGAGCCAGCCCCACGATGAGCAGCTTCGGTGCCGCTTCGCCGAAAGGCGCGACGGGCTTGCAGTGATAGTCGGGATTCTCATGCGCGGTGACGCTGAGAAAGCGCGCGAGCCTGGGGCAGAGCACGCAGTCGGAACGGAAGGTGGCAGTCATCGGGCGGAGGATACGCGTGCGCACCCTCGCGCGCGCGCCGGTCAGCTGCGCATGCGCCTGATGATGGCGTCGCCGAATCCCGAACAGGTCAAAAGCGTTGCCCCGGGGATCAGCCGCTGCAGATCTTCCTCGACGTTCCTGCGCGCCGCGATGTCGCGCTTGGTGGACCGGATGGCCTCGCGCAGGCGCGCGAGGTCGTAGGTCATTTCCTTGGCCGCGATGGTGTCCGCCACGCCCTGGATGATGAGATCCGCGGCTTCAGTCCAGCCGATGTACCGCAGCATCATCTCGGCGGAAAGAATGATGGACCCCGGATTCACGCGATCCTTGCCGGCAAATCCCGGCGCGGTGCCATGCGTGGCCTCGAACACGGCGAGGCCATCGCCGATATTGCCACCCGGCGCGATGCCGATGCCGCCCACCTGCGCGGCCAGCGCATCGGAGATGTAGTCACCGTTGAGATTGAGCGTGGCGATGACGTCATAGTCTTCGGGACGCAGCAGCACCTGCTGCAGGAAGTTGTCGGCAATGACGTCCTTGATGACGATCTCTTTGCCATTGATCGGATTCTTGAAACTGCACCAGGGCCCCGCGCCAATGGGTTGCGCGCCGAACTCTTCCTTCGCCAGTAGATAGCCCCACTGCATGAAGGCACCTTCGGTGTACTTCATGATGTTGCCCTTGTGCACCAGCGACACCGACACGCGATCGTTTTCGATGGCGTACTGGATGGCCTTGCGCACCAGGCGCTGGCTGCCTTCCTTCGACACCGGCTTGATGCCGAGGCCGGAGCTGGCCGGAAAACGAATGCCCGTGACCTTGAGCTCGTTCTGCAGGAAATAGATGAGCCGCTGCACTTCCGCCGACCCGGTCGGGAATTCGATGCCGGCGTAGATGTCTTCAGTGTTCTCGCGGAACACGACCATGTCCGTCAGCGAGGCGTCGGCCATGGGCGTGGACACGCCCGGGAAGTAGCGGATGGGCCGCACGCAGGCGTAGAGGTCGAGGTTCTGGCGCATCGCCACGTTGAGCGAACGCATGCCACCGCCCGTAGGTGTGCCGAGCGGACCCTTGATGGACACGACGAATTCGCGCAGCGCGGTCAGCGTCTCGTCGGGAAAGCTGGTGCCGTAGAGACTCGTGGCCTTGTCGCCGGCGAAGACTTCGACCCAGGAGATCTTGCGCCTTGCGCCGTACGCCTTCTCTACCGCGGCGTTGACCACCTTCAACATCACCGGCGTGATGTCGATGCCGATTCCATCGCCTTCGACGAAGGCGATGATGGGCTTGTCCGGCACGTTCAGTGACGCGTCCGGATTGATGGTGATGCGCTGGCCTTCTTTCGGAACCGCTATTTTTTCGTACTGCATGGGTCCGTAGTTTACTGGCGTGCCGGACCGTGTCGTCCGATCAGCATCGCCATCTCCAGCGCCTGTTCGTAGTTCAAACGCGGGTCGACCGTGGACTTGTAGGCACGCGCGAGATCCGCATCCGTGAGGCCGCGTGCACCGCCCGTGCATTCCGTGACGTCTTCACCGGTGAGCTCGATGTGCACACCGCCCAGGAACGAGCCATTGGCCTCGTGGACCTGGAAGGACAGCTCGAGCTCCTTGAGGATGTTCTCGAAGCGGCGCGTCTTGAGGCCACCCGAGCTGGTCTCGGTGTTGCCATGCATCGGGTCGCAGACCCAGAGCACCTGCTGGCCGGTTTCACGTACCGCCTTGATCATCTGCGGCAGGCCCTTTTCCACATCCTTCGCGCCGAAGCGGTGAATGATGGTGAGGCGTCCCGGCGTGTTCTGCGGATTCAACGTGGTGACGAGACCCTGCAGCCATTCGGCCGTCATCGCCGGCCCGATCTTCACGCCCATGTGCGTGCCGAGGTTGTACCAGCGCTTCTGTCGCTCGATGTAACGGGTCTGCGCCTGCTCGTAGGGCATGAGCAAGCCTTCGTGCGCGGCGAAGAAATCGACCGCGGTCACTTCGTGCGGGGCTCGGCCACCACTGACTCTTTCAAAGAAGTCCAGGGAGTCACCGATTTCATCGACGATCTTCTGGTACTGCGCCACCAGCGGCGAATGCTTCATGAACCCGAGATCCCAGTATCTCGGGTGATGCAGGTCGGCGAAGCCGCCATCACACAACGCGCGCACGAAATTCAGCGTGAGCGCCGCGCGTTCGTAGCCGCGCAGCAGCAGCGTGGGGTCCGGCTCGCGCGCCTCGGGCGTGAATTCGGACCGGTTCACGAGGTCGCCGCGGAATGCGGGCAGCGTGACGCCATTGCGGGTTTCGGTGTCGGCCGAACGCGGCTTGGCGTACTGGCCGGCCATGCGGCCGACGCGAATGATGGGTTTCTTGAGGCCGTGCAATAGCACCAGGCTCATCTGCAACAGGATCTTGAGCTTCTTGGCGATCTTGTCGGACTCGCATTCCTCGAAGGTCTCGGCGCAGTCGCCGCCCATGAGCAGGAACTTGCGGCCGATCTGCGCCTCGGCGAGACGCTCGCGCAGCTGCTCGATCTCCCAGGACACCACGAGCGGCGGAAGCTTCGAAAGCGCGGCCACGTTGCTCTCGAGTTTCGCGAGGTCGGTGTAACGCGGTTGTTGAGCGGCGGTGCGGGAGGTCCAGCTTGCTGGATGCCAGGGGGCAGTGTCGGGGGTACGCATGGTGGGAAGTATTCTAATTCAGCAGGTTACGGCACACTACCGTCAAACGAGGTATTCATGCACAAAGTTCTCATACTGGGTGCCGGCAAGATCGGCGCCCTCATTTCCGGATTGCTGGCGGAGTCGGGCGATTATGACGTCACGCTGGGTGACGTCGATGCCGCGGCGGCGGAAGCGGTGGTGAAAGCTCACGGGTCGCGCAGCCTCCGGGCGGTCGCGCTCGATGCGAGCGACCCCAAGGCGCTCGAAAACCATTTCTCCGTGCACAAACCCCAGGCCGTCATCTCCAGCCTTCCCTACTACTGCAATCCGGACGTGGCCAAGGCCGCGCGCAAGGGCAACGCTCACTATTTCGATCTCACTGAAGATGTGGCGGTCACCCAAGGCGTGCGACGCATCTCGCGTGGTGCATCGAAGGCGTTCGTGCCCCAATGTGGACTCGCGCCGGGCTTCATCAGCATCGCGGCCAACGAGCTCACCAAGCATTTCGATGAGCTTCGTTCCATCAAGCTGCGCGTCGGCGCCCTGCCCCAGCACCCTAACAACGTACTCAAGTATTCCCTGACCTGGTCCACCGAGGGCCTCATCAACGAATACGGCAACGCTTGCCAGTCGGTGGTCGACGGCAAGATCGTCGACGCCGCGCCTCTCGAAGGTCTCGAGGAAATCGAAATCGACGGCACGTTGTACGAAGCGTTCAATACTTCCGGTGGCCTGGGCTCGTTGGCCGAGTCGCACGGCAAGCAGTGTGAGCAGATCAACTACAAGACGATGCGCTACCCCGGGCATTGCGCGCAGATGCGCCTGCTCATGAACGACCTCAAGCTCAATTCGGATCGCGCCACGTTGAAGCGCGTGCTCGAGCATGCCGTCCCGCAGACGCTGCAGGACGTGGTCATCGTGTACGCCGCGGTCGCCGGCAAACAGGACGGCCAGTTGCGCGAGGAAAACTACGTCAACAAGATCTATCCGCAGATGATTGCGGGCCGGCTCTGGTCGGCGATCCAGGTCACCACCGCCGCGGGAATCACCGCCGTGGTCGACCTGGTGATGTCGAGCCCGCGCAAATACCAGGGTTTCATCGCCCAGGAACAATTCGCGTTGCCGGAAATTCTCGACAACCGCTTCGGCCAGTACTACGCGCCGGGCGGGACCAAGGATATTTCATCGGTAGTCGTGGTCAGCGGCCAGGCCGGGCATCAACGCCGCAGCGCCGCGAAGAAGGCCGCCGTGGCCAGACCCAAAAAGTCAGCGAGGCTCAAGAAATGAGCGCGGCCAAAGTCAGCCCCACTGTCAACGTGGACATCGCCGGCATCCTCAAGCGGCTCGGCATCGATTCGATCAACGCCGGCGCCTGGATGGGCAACCTCGGCTGGTCCAAGGACACCGCGGGCAGCGCCATCACCTCGACCAATCCGGCGACCGGCGAGACACTCGCGCAGGTGCGCAGCGCCACCGTCACGGACTACGAAAACGTGATGCGTTGTGCCGTCGAAGCCGCCGCCGCCTGGCGCGACGTGCCGGCGCCGCGCCGCGGCGAAGCCATCCGCTTGTTAGGTGACGCGCTGCGCGCGGCCAAGGACGACCTGGGCGCGCTGGTCACGCTCGAGAACGGCAAGATCAAGGCCGAGGGTCTCGGCGAAGTCCAGGAGATGATCGATATCGCCGACTTCGCCGTCGGCCAGTCGCGCATGCTCTACGGCAACACGATGCATTCGGAGCGACCACAGCACCGCATGTACGAGCAGTGGCATCCGCTCGGCGTGGTCGGCATCATCTCGGCGTTCAATTTTCCGGTCGCGGTCTGGGCGTGGAATGCGTTTCTCGCCGCCATCTGCGGCAACGCCTCGGTGTGGAAGCCTTCGCCCAAGACGCCGCTGACGGCAATCGCCGTTCAGCACATCTGCAACAAGGTGATGCGCGAGCACAAACTACCCGCCATCTTCCAGCTGTTCATCGATGGCGGAACGGATCTCGCGACGCGATTCGTGGATGACCGGCGCGTGGCGCTGGTGTCGTTCACGGGCTCCACGGCCATTGGCCGCAATGTCGCGGAACGCGTGGCAAGGCGCCTCGGCAAATCGTTGCTCGAACTCGGCGGCAACAACGCAATCATCGTCGACGAGACGGCGGATCTGAAACTCGCGGTGCCGGCGATCGTGTTCGGCGCGGTGGGCACGGCCGGTCAGCGCTGCACCACCACGCGGCGCGTGCTCGTGCATCGTTCGCGCATCGAGGAGCTCTCGAAGCGGCTGGCGCATGCCTACACGCAGGTGCGCATCGGCAATCCCATCGATCCGGCGACGCTCATGGGTCCGTTGATCGACAAGAGCGCCGTCGAGCGTTACTCGCAAGCCATCGAGCAGGCCAAGGCCGCTGGCGGCAAGGTGATCACCGGCGAGAAGATTCTCGAGGGCAAGGGCAACTTCGTCGCGCCGACCATTGTTCTTGCGCAGAACGACTGGCCCATCGTGCAGCACGAAACTTTCGCGCCGGTCATGTACCTGATTCCCTTCGACTCGCTCGATGAAGCACTCGAGATGCAGAACGCGTCGGCGCATGGGCTTTCGTCGGCGATCTTCACGGACCGGCTGCAGAACGCCGAAGCGTTTCTGTCGGCGGCCGGCAGCGACTGCGGCATCGCCAACGTGAACATCGGCACCTCGGGCGCCGAGATCGGTGGCGCGTTTGGTGGCGAGAAGGACACCGGCGGCGGGCGCGAGTCCGGCTCGGATTCGTGGAAGGCGTACATGCGCCGCCAGACCAACACCATCAACTGGAGCCGTGAGCTGCCGCTCGCGCAGGGCATCACGTTCGAGATCAAGGAAGGTCCGTAAACGGTGCCAGGCACCGTTTCCTAGGAAACGGTGCCTGGCACCTTTCTTCCGGGAAGGCGCAGGTCGAAGCGCGCGCCGCCGAGACTCGACGCATCGATGTGCATCGTTCCGCCATACAGCGCCACGGTCTCGTGGACCATCGACAACCCCAGGCCATGTCCCGGCGTCGCTTCGTCCGCGCGTCCGCCGCGCTGCAGGACCCTGGCGCGATCGCTCTCCGCGATGCCTGGGCCATCGTCATCGATTGCCAGCCGCAGCGCGCCGCGCGTGTCGGCGCCCTCCTCGATGCCCACTTCGATGCGCACGCGCGACAGGCACCACTTGCACGCGTTGTCCAGCAGATTGCCGAGGAGCTCCGTGAGATCGGCGCGATCGCCGATGAACTGCGCATTCGCGGCAACCGAGGTTTCCAGCGACAGGTCCTTGTTGCCGTAGACCTTGAGCAGCGCGACGCGCAACTCGCTCACGATGGGCGCGACGTCGACGGGCGCCTGGCCTAACAACACGCCTCCGCTGGTGGCCGCGCGCTTCATCTGGTGCTCGATGATGCCGCTCATGCGATCGATTTCCAGGTTCAGCGTGTTCGTCGCCGTAGCGCCACCCGCTCCGAGCGACTGCCGCATGACCGCGAGCGGTGTCTTCAGGCTATGCGCGAGGTTGCCGAGCGTGTCGCGGTAACGACGGATGCGCGTGCGCTCGCCCTCGAGCAGCGCGTTGAGATTGCCGGTGACGGGCGCGAGCTCGACCGGCCATTCCTCGCCCAACTTGTCGCGCTCCCCACCCTCGACTTCCTTGATCTCGCGTTCGAGCCGGCGCATCGGCTCGCCGAGCCAGTGCAGCAGCAGCGCCAGCGTCGCGACGAACAGCAGCGCGAGCCCCGCGAACCAGCCGATCAATTGCTGGCGGAAACTGGCGACCTGCTGCTCGTAGGCTTCGAGGCTCGACGCCACGCTGAACGTGAATCGCGCGGGTTTGCCATGCAGGTCATCCCAGCTGATGCCGCGGCTCGCGACCGCCAGCCTGATATGCGTATCGGCGATTTCCGTGCGGAAGAACTTCCGGTCGCCGCCTTCGAGCGGCGGACCGAATTGCACCTCGGTGCCCGTGACCGACTGCGAGCGCCAGATGCTCTCGCCGCTCGCCGAGCGGATTTCCGCATAGAGACCGGACCCCGGTGTTTCGAAGCGCGTGTCGAGCAGCGCGGTGGGCGTGACCGACTCGGGTCCGTCGGGATCCGCCGCGGCCACGAGTGCAACCATCTGCGCGTCGAGTACTTCGCGCAGGCTGCTCTCCGCCGCGCGACGGAACAGCATGTCGAGCAGGAACACCGTGAGCCCGAAGAACACGACCAGCACGACGAACATCGACAGCATGAGCCGGCGCTTGAGCGATGGACGGGACACCGTGCGGGCGCCGCGGGCTACGCGCCCGGGGTGCGCGCAATCTCGCTGCCAGCCATGTCCGAACGAACAAGGGCGAAGCGGTAGCCGCGTCCGCGCAGGGTTTCGATGGGTTGCAGCGTTTCGTCGGGATCGAGCTTGCGCCGCAGGCGGCCGATGAACACCTCGATGACGTTGCTGTCGCGCTCGTAATCCTGGTCGTACAGGCGTTCGGTGAGCTCGGTCTTGGAGATCACGTCGCCGGCGCGCAGCATCATGTGTTCGAGAATGCGGTATTCGAAAGTGGTTAGTTCGATGGCGCTGCCATTGAGCGTGACTGCCTGCGCGCGCGTGTCGAGACGGATGGGGCCACATTCGAGAACGGGACTCGCCCAGCCTCCGGCCCGCCGCAACAGCGCCTGCATGCGCGCCAGCACTTCTTCGAAGTGATAGGGCTTGGCGACATAGTCGTCGGCTCCCGCCTGCAGTCCCTCGACCTTGTCCTGCCACCGATCCCGTGCCGTGAGGACCAGGATCGGAAATTTCTTGCCGGCCTTGCGCAGCTCGCGAATCAGATCGAGCCCGGAGAGCTTGGGAAGCCCGAGATCGACGATGGCAACGTCGAGCGGATATTCCTTGCCCGCGAACAGCCCCTCTTCGCCGTCGGCGGCGACATCGACCGTGAAGCCCTGCTTCACCAGCTGTTCGCGCAGGCCTTCGCGCAGTGAAGCTTCGTCCTCGACTACCAATGCACGCATGCTCAGCGACTCCGGCCGGTGGATGCGTCGACACGCACGGTGATGACTCGCCCGTCTTCCGAGAGCAGCTTCAGCACGTACACCTTGCGTCCGTCTTCGTCCTGCACATCGGTGCGTACGACCTTGGCGCGGTACTGTGCCTCGGCGCGCCGCACGGCTTCATCGAGCGAGATGCCGTCGCGCCGCACGGCAGCCACGCCGGATTGTTCTTCAACGTTGCTGCCACCGACCCACTGGCCGGGAATGCTGTTCGCCTGCACGTACGGCGCGAAGCTCAACGCGAGCAACGTGATGGGCAACAGGCTTTTGCGGATCATTTTCATGGCGGGGGCGAGTCTAAAGGTGTGGGCGGCCCTTTCAAAGTAGAAAGCCGCCCACACCGCCATGGCAAACAACTCGGTCATTACTCGGCCGGGCTCACATCGACCCGGACACGGATGCGGTCACCGGGGCGGTACGGCAGCTCCGTCACCTGGCGGCGGCCGTTGTACATATAGGTCACGCGATAGCCGTCGGTGCGCTCCTGCCATTCATCGTGATAGCGCGTCTCGCAACGCTGCACCGTGTACTGCTGCGGAGGCGCTGAAGCGTAGCCCGCGCGGCGCTGCGCCTGCTGCGAACCGACCGCGGCGCCGACCACCGCACCCACTGCCGTCGCGGCATCGCGTCCCCGGCCGTGACCGATCTGGTGGCCGAGAACCGCGCCGACGATGCCACCGAGCACCGCGCCGCCGGCCGAACTGCGCGGCAGCGGGCTGTTGCCGTAACCACGATTGTCGACGCGGTTCTCATCCCAGCACTCGCGCTGCGGCGTGCTGACCCGGACGCGGGTGACCAGCGGCTGCACGTCGACTACGCGGGCATAGTCGTAAGCGTCGTCGCCATTGTCGTAACGACCGTCATGGGGACCCTGTTCATACGGGCGATCGTTGTATGGGCGATCGTCGTAACGATCCTGCGCAAACGCACCGGCACTCGCCACTGCGCCCGCGGCCGCCACCAGGGTTACAACGAACTTTCTGCTGCTGATCGACATATGGCCTCCGTCGATCGGGGGATATCCCGACCGTGGCGCCAATGTACGAAAGCGTCGATGAATCCCTACTGAACGCCGGATTCGCCTGCTTTTTCCGAGGCTTTTATCTCGTTCCAGAGGCCATCCCATTCGGCCGGCGTGAGCGACTTGAGAACCAGCGCACGTTCCGCCGCGAGTTTCTCCATGGCGCGAAAGCGCCGCTCGAACTTGGCATTGGCCAGGCGCAACGACTCTTCGGGATCGACCTGAAGATGCCGCGCCCAGTTCGCCACCGCGAACAGCAGGTCGCCGAGCTCTTCGGCACGCTGCGCACTGTCGCCCGCGGGCACGGCTTCGATTTCGGCGAGTTCTTCGTCAATCTTGGCGCGCACACCGCGGGAGTCGGGCCAGTCGAAACCGACGCGCCCGGCGCGTTTGCCGAGTTTCGCGGCACGCGCCAGTGCCGGCAGCGCCAGCGGCACATCGTCCAGTTCGCCCGGCGCCGCACCCCCGCGCGCTGCGCGCTCGCGCGCCTTGTGCTCTTCCCAGGCGCGATTCTGATCGGCGACGGAATCGATACGCGCATCCGCGAACACATGCGGATGCCTTTCGGTGAGTTTGCTGGCGATGGATTCGGCCACGCTCGCGAAATCGAACCACTGTCGCTCGGCGCCCATCTGCGCGTGGAACACCACCTGGAACAGCAGATCACCGAGTTCGCCTTCGAGTGCTCGCGGCTCGCCGCGCGCGATGGCCTCCGCGACCTCATAGGCTTCCTCGATGGTGTACGGCGCGATGCTCGCGAAATCCTGCTCGCGATCCCAGGGGCAGCCATTCGCCGGATCGCGCAGCCGGCGCATGATGCCGAGCAACCGTGCCAGCGACCTTTGCGCCTTCGCGTCCGACTCGTCGCTCACGACGCCTCCTCCTGCACCATGCGTACCAACGTCAGCAGCATTCCCGCGGTCGCGCCCCAGATGCTGTGTCCCTGCCAGGGAATGTCATGCAACAGCATGTCTTCGTCACCGACGCGCCGCAGCCGCGCCTTGTGATTGGCCTTGTCGAATATGTGGCTCAATGGAACTTCGAACACGTCGGCGACTTCCTCGGGATTCGGCGTGACTGAAAACGGCGGCGTCACCAGCGACAGCACCGGCGTCACGCGAAACCCACTGATGACCAGGTGATCGGGTAGATAGCCAATGATGCGGACGCACGCCGGGTCGAGCCCGATTTCTTCGTGCGCTTCCCGCAGCGCGGCGCTCGCGACATCGGGATCGGAAGGCTCGAGACGGCCGCCCGGAAAGGAGATCTGCGCCGCGTGATTGGCGAGTTGCGAGGCGCGCTCCGTGAGCAGCACGGTGAGCCCGGAAGGATGGTCCACGAGCGCAACGAGCACCGCGGCCGCCACCGGATCGGCGGGAAAGTGCTGCTGCAACCGGCGAGTACGTTCGGCGTCGAGTCCGAGCAGGCGCCAGTCGGCCAGTTCGTGTCGGGGCTGCGAGCCTTCGAACCGGCGCAGGATCCGGCTACGCAGCGCTTGCTGTCCGGTCAGCCCAGGCTCACTCAACCCTGGCCTCCGCCGCCATGCAATCCGCCGCGCGTCAGCGTCGCCGGGTCGAGCAGGCGGCGCAATTCGTCTTCCTTCAGGCCCGACATCTCGAGCGCCACGTCGAACACCGGCCGTCCTTCGGAGTACGCGCGCTTGGCAATCGCCGCCGCGCGTTCATAGCCGATCACCGGATTGAGCGCGGTGGCCAGGATCGGATTGCGCGCCAGCGCTTCGTTGAGGCGCGCGACATTCGGTGCCGCACCCGCCAGGCATTGATCGGCGAGCGCCTGGGCGCTGCTCGCGAGAAGGCGGATGGATTCGAGCAGGTTCCTGGCGATGAGCGGCAACATGACGTTGAGCTGGAAATTGCCCGACTGACCGGCGATGGCAATGGCGGCATCGAGTCCCATGACCTGCGCCGCGACCATCGCCACGGCCTCGGGAATCACCGGGTTCACCTTGCCCGGCATGATGCTGCTGCCGGGCTGCAGCGCCGGCAACGACAATTCGCCGAGACCCGCGAGCGGCCCGCTGTTCATCCAGCGCAGGTCGTTGCAGATTTTCATGAGCGCCACCGCGAGCGTGCGCAGCTGCCCCGAGAACTCGACCGCGGCATCCTGCGAGCCCATGGCCGCGAAGTAGTTTGGCGCCAGCGTGACCTCGAGGCGGGTGGCGCTGCGCAGCTCTTCGATGAACGTCGCGGCAAACTTCTCGTGCGCGTTGATGCCCGTGCCGATGGCGGTGCCGCCTTGCGCCAGGGCGCGCAAGCGTGGCTCACTGGCCTCGAGCCGGGCGATGGCATTGTCGATCTGCGCGCGCCAACCCGACACTTCCTGGCCCAGGGTCATCGGCATGGCGTCCATGAGATGAGTGCGCCCGGTCTTGAGCACGCCCTCCCATTCGCGCTCCTTTTGCCGCAGCACTTCGCGCAGGCGTTCGAGCGCCGGATAGAGCCGCTGCCGCGTTTCAACCAGCGCGCTCAGGTGAATGGCGCTCGGAATGGCGTCATTGCTGCTCTGGCACATGTTGACGTGATCGTTCGGGTGCACGGGCTTTCCCAATGCCTTGCTCGCGAGGTGGGCAATGACCTCGTTGACGTTCATGTTGGTGCTGGTGCCGCTGCCCGTCTGGAACACGTCGACGGGGAACTGGTCCGCATACCGCAACCCGGCGATGTCGTTCGCCGCCGCATCGATGGCGCCCGCGATGTCCGCCGGCAGCAGGCCGAGCCTGGCATTGGCGCGTGCCGAGGCAGCCTTGATCAGCGCGACTGCCGCGATGAATTCCCGTGGCATCGGGCCACCGCCCAACGCTTCGAAATTGCGGCGCGCGCGCTCGGTCTGCGCACCCCATGAGGCGCCGGCGGCAACGTCGATGTCGCCGAAGCTGTCGTGCTCCTTGCGACCCTTGCCCTTGGATATGTCGTCCTGCGATATCATGCGCGGCCAGTTTAGCCCCCGATTCGAGGCCTGTCTTTCATGGATTCCGCCGCACTTCTTGCTCTCTCTCCCGTCGACGGCCGATATCGCAAGGGCGCCGACCCGCTGCGCGCGGTGTTGTCGGAGAGCGGCCTCATTCGCGAGCGCGTGCGCATCGAAGCTTCGTGGCTGCTGTCGCTGGCGGAATCGGTCCCGCAACTGCTGCCCCAGCCGCTCAGCGAATCGGCGAAAAACGTCGCCCTGGCGTTGGCTCTCGAACCCGGCGATGACGCACCGAGCGCGGTCAAGACCATCGAAAGCCGCATCAACCACGACGTGAAAGCCGTCGAATATTTCGTGCGCGACAAGCTCACCGCCGGCGGCGCCACGCCCGGCCAGCTCGAGCTCGTGCACTTCGGCTGCACCTCGGAAGACATCAACAATCTCGCCTACGCGCGCATGTTGCGGGCCGCCCGCGCGGTGCTGTCGGGTGAGCTCGAGAAGGTCATCGAGAAGCTGCGCGGTTTCGCGCATGAACACGCGGCGCTCGCCATGCTCTCGCGCACGCACGGCCAGACGGCGAGCCCCACCACGCTCGGCAAGGAATTCGCGAACGTGGTCGCGCGGTTGCGCCGCGCCCGCGCCCGGCTCGACAAGGTCGAGATCCTCGCCAAGTGGAACGGCGCGGTGGGCAACTACAACGCGCACGTGGCCGCGCTGCCCAAGGTCGACTGGCCGGCCGTGAGCCGGAAATTCATCGAATCGCAGGGCATCACGTGGAACGAATACTCCACGCAGATCGAGCCGCACGACTGGATCGGCGAGTACTGCGACGCGCTCGCCGGCATCAACACCATCATCATCGATTTCGCGCGCGACACCTGGGGCTACATCTCGCTCGGTTACCTGCGTCAACGCGCGGTCGCCGGTGAAGTGGGCTCCTCCACCATGCCTCACAAGGTGAACCCCATCGACTTCGAGAATGCCGAAGGCAACCTCGGGGTCGCGAATGCACTGCTGCACCACTTCGCCGCCAAACTACCCATCTCGCGCTGGCAACGGGATCTGACCGACTCCACGGTGTTGCGCAATGTCGGCGTCGCGTTGGCGCACAGCCTGATCGCCTGGAATGCCCTGCAGCGGGGCATGGGAAAGATCGCCGCCGACCCGAAGACCATTGCCAGGGACATCGAACGCGCCCACGAAGTGCTCGGCGAAGCCTTGCAGACCGCGCTGCGCGCCGCCGGCGTGCCCAACGGCTACGAATTGCTCAAGGATTTCACGCGCGGTACGCAGGTGGATGCGGCCGGGCTCGCCGCTTTCATCGACAAACTACCGTTGCCGGCGGCCGAACGCGCAAGGCTCACGGCTCTTGCGCCGCAGCAGTACCTCGGCCTCGCGGCGGAAATGGCGCGTTCAATCTAGAACCCGTCTGGCCGCGGAAATGCTGCTGTTGCGGCATAACGGTATGTGTTGATGCCACTTCGCGTATCTGACACTCAAAGTGCGAACCAGCACACGGTTTGCGGCCAGTTTCATCCAAAGCCCGATGAAAGCGTGACGCATTTGGCACTGAAATCGCGATGTGCCACCTAGGCTTGATCGGGCACAGGTCACAAACCGACTTAGGTCTCATGACGTCCGGGGAACTTGATTTCAACCGCTTCTCGCAGCGCACTTCGGCGCCGGGCGCCGCTTTGCCCGAAAGTTCCGGCCGGGTCGAGCAGAACCAGATCCGCGTCATCAGCTCACTCGAAGAGATGCGTGCCGCCGTGGAAGCGGTGGCCGCCAGCGCCCAGCGCCTGATGTCTATCTACACGCCCGATCTCGAGCCCGACCTGTACGACCAGAACGGATTCCTCGAGATCGTCAAACGCTTCGTGCTCGCGCGCCGATTCGCCAAGGCGCGCGTGCTGCTGTCGGATTCGGGCCGGCTGCTTCGCGACAACAACCGCTTCATCGCCATGGGCCGCAGGCTCACGAGCTGCATCGACATCCGGCCCGCGGCCGGCAGTGCGAAGCAGCGCGCTTGCGGCTACCTGATCGCCGATGACCGCGCCATCGTCTACCGCGTGCATTCGGACCGTTGGGATGGCGTCGCCGATCTCAACAACCCGCCAGTCGCCCGCCAGTACCTCGACGAGTTCGACGAGATCTGGCATGCCAGCGCCCCGGACGAACTCGCCCGCCAGCACCTGCGCTAGTTAGTCGTGGGCTGGAATCCCGAAGTCACCGTGGCCGCGATCGTCGAAGCCGACGGGCGCTTCCTCATGGTCGAGGAACGCATCAGCGGCAGGCTGGTGCTGAACCAGCCTGCCGGGCATCTCGAAGACCGGGAATCCCTCATCGACGCCGTGATTCGCGAGACGCGCGAGGAAACCGCGTGGCGACTGCGTCCCGCGGCGCTCGTCGGTGTGTACCTGTGGCGCAACCCGGTCGACGAACGCAGCTTCCTGCGCTTTGCATTCTGCGGCACCGTCGACGACCACCAGCCGAAGCTGCCGCTCGACATCGGCATCGTTCGCGCCGTATGGATGTCGCACGCGCAACTGCTGGCGCAGCCCGGGCGCCTGCGCTCGCCGCTGGTGCTGCGCTGCCTCGACGACTACCTCCGGGGCGTCCGTCAGCCGCTTCAGACCGTGGCCAATGTAGGCCTCGATACCGCCATGCAGGTGGATTCGGTCGTGAGCCTGTAGACGCGGATCTCGTCGTCCGGTGGCGCGGCGTACAATCCGCGCCGTGTCAGCAAGCTCCGAAAAAATCGTCGTCGGCATGTCGGGCGGTGTGGATTCCGCCGTTTCCGCATTGCTGCTGAAGCGCGCTGGCTTCGAAGTCCACGGGCTCTACATGAGCAACTGGGAAGACGACGATTCCTATTGCACCGGCGCGCAGGATTTCCAGGATGCCCGCGCCGTGGCGGTCGAACTCGGCATTCCATTGCACCGCGTGAGCTTCGCCGAACAATACCGCGCGCGGGTGTTCGACTACTTCCTGACCGAGTACCGCGCGGGCCGCACGCCGAATCCCGATGTCCTGTGCAATCGCGAAATCAAGTTCGGCATCTGCCTCGACTATGCGTCGCGGCTGGGCGCGCAACGCTTCGCCACCGGGCACTACGCAAGGCTAGCAGACGGCGACGGTGGGCCTGTGTTGCTCAAGGCACGGGATGCCGACAAGGACCAGTCCTACTTCCTGCATGCCGTCGAGCGCGAACATTTCGCGCGCGTGATGTTTCCGCTCGGCGAGCTCACCAAGACCGAAGTGCGGGCATTGGCGCGCGAAGCAGGCCTGCCGGTGTTCGACAAACCCGACAGCACCGGCATCTGCTTCATTGGTGAGCGGCCGTTCCGCGAATTTCTCGCGCGCTACATTCCCACGACTCCCGGCGACATCGTGACCGAGCGCGGAGAGATCGTCGGGCGCCACCAGGGCCTGGCCTTCTACACGCTGGGACAACGCGGTGGCCTTTCGATCGGCGGTCGCGCGGGTCAACGCGAGGACGCGTGGTACGTGGCCGCCAAGAACCTCGGGCGCAACGAACTGCTGGCCGTGCAGGGGCACGATCATCCGCTGCTCGTCAGCCGTGCGCTGGCGACGGGGCCCTGCAACTGGCTGGTGCAACCGGGGGCGCCGGAATTCGATTCACAGATCAAGGTGCGCTATCGCCAGGCGGATCAGACCTGCCGCGCGCGCGTGGACGAGGCCGGCGCGCTCGACATCCGTTTCACCGAACCCCAACGCGCGGTGACGCCCGGGCAATTCGCCGTGTTGTACGACGGCGATCGCTGCCTCGGGGGCGGCGTCATCGAGCGCACGACTCCTCAATGACCTTGTGAGTTAGAATGCGCCGTTTTCGATACGACTTCTGGAGACTTTTTTCATGACTGGCAGTTCCAACAACCGTTCGACCCTGCAAGTGGGCTCACGCACCTACGACTACTGGAGCTTCGCAAAACTTCCCGCCGACAAGGTCGCCCGACTGCCCTTCTCGGCGGGAAG
>Ga0193753_10001175_pt1 | contig 22912 bp, 15 predicted proteins | sample H1c2metaG_FD_144925 | JGI IMG/M metagenome (GOLD analysis project Ga0193753, IMG submission 144925) | Soil microbial communities from a riparian zone of the East river system, Colorado, United States - H1c2 | ecosystem: Environmental > Terrestrial > Soil > Riparian zone | place: USA: East... | reverse complement strand
AGAGCACTGGGCGCGCATTCCTGGATTCAACTTCAAGTGGGGCCAACGTGTAATGCCCGATTTCGCAGATCCAGGGATGATTTATATATCCACTTATGGTGGCGGCGTGTGGCATGGCGCTTCCAGTGGCGACAAGCGGCGGCCTGACATTGCCACGCCGGAGCTTGAGCCTGGGCGTTGATGCAGTTCTTATTCAATACCTAATGGCGGGAGCCGTCCGGAGTAGTGGTTCTGGACAGCTTCCGCCAGTTGCATGGAGTGAGCGGCATCGGTCAATGAACATGTCGACGGGGCACCCTCGGCTAATAGACGGAAAAACTCTTCGTACTCGCCGAGAAAGCCCCCATCTACCAAGGGATCGTTGACGAGTGAGTGCTGTTGAGTGATCGTCTCACCGGCCCACTGTCGGTCTCCCTGGAAACACAGATCGGAGCTATAGGCTGAGCCAAGTGCTGCCTCTGCCGTAGCTCCTGCTGAACTGAGGTAGTAGGATTCGCGGCGCAACCCCGTATTCAGCATCAGGGATAGCTCAGCTACCGCGGAGTCCGCAAAGTTCAAACGCACCGAATAGTCGCAGACTGCTGAGTTATCGTGTGGGCGAGGGTTGACTTCGATGGACTCCGGATTACCCATCAGAAAGCGAATGGTATCGAGAGCGTGAATTCCGGTGGCTACGGCGAAATCGGATTCGAGGCGATTAGTGCGCAGCATCTCTGCTCGCGCAAAACGTACGGGGTGATGGGTCGACCATTCTTTGAGCCGCATGATTGACGGAATAGAGCGGCGATTGAAGGCTATAAACGTGAATGCTTCGGACGCGACGGACGCGGCAGCCAAATAGGTCGCTTCAACGAGAGAGACTCCTGGCGGTTTCTCTATGAATAGAGGAATCTGCAACGGAAGCAGGGATCGCACCAACTCCGCGGTGGCAGAGGGTTGTACTGTGCATACGATCGCGTCTGGTCGAACTTCAGCCAGCATCTCGTGAATGTTGTCCGATGCGAGACGATAGTGGAAGAGGTCGCGAAACTGGCGAGCGCGCTCAATCTGAAGATCGCATATTAGTTCGAGGGAGACGAGCGACCGTTGGGCCAGACGTTGGAGTGCAGGTCCATGGGCGTAACGGCTCCATTCCCCTGCGCCGACGTGTGCGATTCGAAGAGGCACCTGTTTCCTTTCTGGATCTGTAATGCGAAGTACTGGGAATCCCCTGATCATGCTTGAGGGCAGTGTTTTGCTTGCTTCTTTCTTTCTATTTCGCTAGGCTTCTTTTTATTACTTTCTACCAATACTTTCCTCTAACAGAGGTATGCCAGGAAGACCTCCGATGAAACGCAGAGATCTATTGAAGAGCGCCGCAATGCTGCCGCTGTTGCCCGGCTTGCATGCGCTTGCAGACAGTCCTTATAGTACGAAGCATCTGTGGGACGGGTATGATTTTGGTTCTTTTTTTCCGGCGAAAGAACGGCTGAATCAAGGGCCCTTCGATGTCGATCAGGACCAAGGTTGGCAGACAGTCTTGTTTACAACTCCGTCGGAAAAACCACAACGCAATCCTGGCCTCGGCCTCGTCGGTTATACGTGGGAAGAAGGTGGCCCGTCCGTGGCTGTGCGCGAAGGGCGACAGAAGTTGGAAGATCACGTGGAGAAGATGGCAAGTCTGCCGTTTGTCGATGTGCTCTACATTCGCTGCGACTGGCGTAACGTGCAGAAACAGGCCGGGAGATTGGATCTGGATCCTGTATGGGACTTGACGATGGCGGCGGCAAAGCGACATGGGCTGCGCGTTGCGTTCCGCGTTCAGTCATCAAACACGGTGTTTCAGCCGCAGCAGCTCGCATTGCCTGAGTTTTTACGCTCGCGGGTCCCTCTTGTGAAGATCGGCCCTATGGGTAAACACGGTGATAGCGAACTTTCCGGGGGAGCTGCGGGGAGCTGGATCGAACCGCGTTACGATCATCCTGAATATCAGAAGGCTTTGACAGAGTTGAACCATCTGCTGGCAGCGCGTTTCGATGGAGACCCACTGATTGAGTGGGTGGATATGATGCATATCGGATTCTGGGGAGAGGGCCATTTCGGCGGTTATCCAAGCTCCTTCCCCAACTTTGCGACGGCGCAGCGAACGCTCAACGAAATGGTCCACATGCAGCTGGCCGCGTGGAAAAAAACGCCGCTGGCGATGAACACACAGCCGGACATCAGCAACACAGGGAATCGCGAGGCGATCGATATTGCGGTGCGCGGAGGTGCGTGGGTGCGCTCTGACAGCATCATTGTGGAAGAGCCTATTCAGATTGAAGAGTTGGCCAACAGACCGCCATGGCTGGCTGCCATTCTTGAAGATGGATATCTGCGGTCGTATGACGTATCGAAGTTGGCCGTGGACACTGCGGGAGTGAACGAGCTTGAGAATTACATGCTGCATGCGTTGGATTTGAAGGCCAACTACTGGGCACTTTGGACTGAATCGGAACATCTGGCCCACTACAACGAGCGGTTTCCGCGCGGGTTCGAACGTTTGCAGGCAAATATGGGTTATCGGCTGAGGCCGTCGTGGGTGTGGCAAAGGAAACGCTCCGGAACTTCGGAGCTGGTCGTTGCTATTTCGAATCGCGGCGTTGCAGGAATCCCTGGAGTACTGTGGCTGCAAATCGCGAGCCCTGATGGAGTGTTCAAGCTGCGAGGCTCGCTTGACCCTGGATATCCGCATGGCGGCGGCCTCCGACTAGGTTCTTTTCTGTTGCCGGCGGGATATGTTGGAAAGGTTCATCTTTCCGCGGAGATCGAAATGAGGCCGGGCGTGTTGAAACCCATCGCCTGGGCGTGTGAGCAGCCTGTAAATGCAGACGGCTCGATTTCGATCGAAGTAAAAAGGATGGATGACCCAAAGTGGCGCAAGGGAGTCTGAAGATTAAAGGACGCTGTCAGCAGCATTTATCAATCTTATTTTCTTTCCCTTTCCATAGTTTTGTTACACTTCGGCTGACACCCCATCAAGAGGGGAAGCCGCGATCAACTCGACCGCTAATTTTTTGGGGAGGACTAATGCCCTTCATGCGGACGGGTGTTGTTCTCATGGAGGAAAGAGATGAAGAAATCGAAGACCCAACCACCAATGCTGATTGAAGAACGGCGTCAACACATCCTGACCCTGATTCAGAAACAGGGTCGTGTGCTGGTGGATGAGCTTTCCAACGATCTTGATCTATCCAAGATCACCATACGGAAAGATCTTGATTACCTGCAGTCTAAAGATCTACTGGTGAGGACGCATGGAGGAGCACTGCCTGCGCAGGCGGGAGCCTTGTCCGATCCCACGATTCAGGAAAAGGGAGAGTTGCATCACGAGGAGAAGGTCAAGATCGCCAAGGCTGCGGCAGCAATGGTATCTGAGGGGCAATGCATCATCCTCGATTCGGGTACGACGACGACAGAGATTGCACGGGCAATTTTGTCATTTCGAAATCTTACTGTCATTACCAATGCGCTGAACATTGCTGCAGACTTGGCGCGTAGCGACTTCGAGATCATCCTGATCGGAGGTACGCTGCGCAAGAACTCGTTGTCGGTTGTGGGTCCCCTGGCTGAGGATGTGTTGAAGGAGATGCATGCGGACATTGTGTTTCTTGGCGTCGATGGCTTCGACATCAATATCGGCCTGACGACACCAAATGTGCTTGAGGCGCGTGTGAACCGCGCCATGGTGAACGCGGCTGAGAAAGTGGTCGCGGTTTGCGACTCCAGCAAATTCAACCATCGAAGCCTGTCCTTGATCGTCGGCACTTCTGCAATTGACCACGTCATCACGGATAGCAATCTGCCTCCAGAAGAATTGAAGGCGATTCGAGATGTCGGCATTGAAGTAACGGTCGTCTAGACACTCATGACGTTGACTGACGCAAAAAGCATAGTAATGAAGAGGGGCACCAATGCAGTTCTAGGCTGCCTGCTTCTATGGCTCTGCGCCTTCGAGCTAACTTCTCCTCTTTCTGCGGCGACTCCGTCTGCCAAGCGCTGGACAGGCACATGGGCTGCATCCCCCGAGGCTCAGCCGAATAAAACTGCCGTGGTCGACAGCGCCGGTACAACTTATCGTGAGATCGTTCACATATCGGCTGGAGGCGCCGCGGTACGCATTGTGATGACCAACGAGTTCGGGCTGGAGCCGTTGACCATCGGCGCTGCACGAATCGCAATGAGCGCAGGAGGTAGCGCGATTGAACAACGTACTGCGAAGATGTTGAGCTTCGGCGGGCAGACTTCCGTGACGCTTCCGGCCGGTACGATGATGGTGAGCGACCCTGTCGAGTTAGATCTTCCAGCTCTCGCAGATGTTACTGTCAGTATCTTCATCCCAGCGCAAACGATAAGCCAGTTAACTGAGCATTCCTATGCATTGCAGACCAACTACATGGCGACAGGTAACGTGGTGGATGCAAGTACTCTGCCTACCGCGATTAAGGTGTCATCCTGGCACTTCATCAAGGGAATCGAGGTAGAGGCCATTGAAGAGGGCATGGACGGAGGAGCTATCGTTGTCCTTGGCGATAGCATCACCGACGGAGCCGCCAGCCACCCCAATACGAACGGCCGCTGGCCTGATGTTTTGGCCCGCCGCATTCACGAAAACGAGACGTTCTCGGGAGTGGGGATATTGAATGCAGGCATCAATGGAAACCGTCTTCTGCGCGATGGAGATGGCGGCGAAAGTGCTATCAGACGGCTCGATCGTGATGTGCTTACGCAGGCGGGAGTGAAGTATCTCGTTGTGTTGGAGGGTATCAACGACATTGGCCATATCATCGCCGCCTCGCCCAGCGATCCCGCAGAGACAGCACAGAGCCTGATTCGCGCGCTTCAACAGATCGCAACGCGGGCTCATAGTCATGGGATCAAGGTGATCGGCGCTACGATTACACCTTATGAGAACTGCAAGTATGCTTCGCCCGAAGGTGAGAAGATGCGAGAAGCTGTCAACGATTGGATTCGTACAACTAAGGATCTGGACGGCGTCTCGGACTTCGAAAAGATCATTCGTGATCCCGCCCATCCCACTCGTTTTCTGCCTGCCTATGATAGCGGTGACCATCTGCATCCGAATGCTGCCGGATTGCGTGCGATGGGCGAAAGCGTGGATTTGAGTTTTCTCAAACACTAGAGGCAAGTCAGATCGGCCGGACGAGACCTTCTTCCGTCGCCCGCGTGTTGCGGATCAGAAGGAGGACGAGCAGCATTCCGATCAGCGGGATGAGGCCACTTGCAATAACAATGGGGTCAAACGCATGGCCACCGGTAGAAACGCGGGCATCGGATAGGTAGCCCACGGCCTTCATGGCGAGGATCGTTCCGATGCCGGAGCCGGTGCCGCTAAGTCCGCTCACCGTTGCGACGGCGTTGCTACGATACAAGTCCGAGGGTAGAACATTTGCAATCGTACTGAAGCATGCATACGAGAAGGTCGCCATCGCGAAGAGAACGGTGATTAGGCCTAAATTCTGTGTCAAGACAGTGGGGATGAGAAGCATCGTCCCGCAGCCACCCACGACAACCACAGCCTTGCGCGCCCTACCGAGCGGCCATCCTTTGCGAATGAGGTAACCGGAGGCGGCTCCACAGGCAAAGTTCCCCAGATCAGCAGCCAGGAACGGAATCCAGATCGCGATAAGACCACTCCTGAGGTCGATTCCCTTTGCAACAAGGTAGACCGGGAACCAATCGGTGACGAAGTACCAGATTGGATCGGTGAATGCTCGAGCTGCAATAACGCCCCAGGTTTGCGGCAACCGAAGTAGATCGCGCCAACGTACCTTTGCAGCGGGGGTGGTGAACTCCTCGAATCGACTCTCCTGGCGCAACATCTCGAGTTCGGCCGCGGAGATGTGCGGATGCTGCTGGGGCGGATAGTAAAATTTGCGCCACACCAACAGCCAGATAAACCCAAGAACGCCGGGCACAACAAACGCAGGCCGCCATCCCCAATGAAAGTAAATCCACAGAACCAGGAAGGGAGAGAGTGCGCCACCAATGGAGGAGCCGCTGTCAAAGACCGCCGTCGCGAGTGCGCGTTCTTTTGCCGGGAACCACTCCGATACCACTTTTGTTGCGGCGGGCCAGTTTGCAGACTCGGCAAACCCAAGCGCGAGGCGAAAGCCCATGAAGCTGAGAAAGCCGTTTGCCAACGGCGTCAAGACTGAGACAAGAGAATAGAAGAAGACGCTAATGGTGATGCCCAGGCGCGTTCCGATGCGATCCATCCAACGGCCGCAGACTGTCTGGCCGACAGCATAGGCGACCCGAAAGGCAATGACGAGGTTTGCGTAGTCGGTGTTGGTCCAGTGATATGAAACTTTCAAATAGGGAGCAAGCAGAGAGAGTGTCTGCCGATCCATGTAATTGATTGTGGTGGAGGCGAAGAGCATTGCGCCGATCCACCAGCGCATTGAAGGCGTCTTCGCTGGGTTCCGTAGAGTCTGAGTCGGCACGATCTTTACTCTCCGATGCTTACTGAGCAGGACTTAACTATCAACGCAGCCACTCATCAAGATGTTTTTGCACGAAGGAATCGTCGGAAAGATGCGGATAGGCATTGTAAACGCGATCGATCTCCGCGCTCTGGCCGAGCGAAAGAGATTCGCCTTCGTCAAGACACCAAATGCCTTCCAGAAGGCCCTGTCTGCGTAATACCTCATGAATGCCGGCTATGCAGCCAGCGAAGCCGTGCGCTGCGTCAAAGAACGCGGCATTAGCATCCGTAATCTGCTGCGCGAGAGTGAGCATCTCGATTGGGATTTCCGAGCCGTTGCGCTTTGCAAGGGCGAGATGTTCTACGGCTTTGTTTGTCCAGACAGCCCAATGCCCAAGCAAACCGCCGACTATACGTAACGTCTCTCCGCCAAAGTTCCATCGCGTCAGGAGATCGATGAGAATGCTGTCGTCATTCCCTGTGTAGAGAGAGATATCCCTGGCGCGGCCGGAGTCGATTACGCCGCGCAGGACGTCTATGGTCTGGTAGCGATTGAATGGCGCCATCTTGATTGCAACTACGTTTTCAATCTTCGAGAACTCGCGCCAGAACTCATAAGATAGCGGCCTTCCACCCACAGACGGCTGGAGATAAAAACCTATGACCGGCATGACATCGGCTATCGCTTTTGCGTGATCTACAAGCTCATCGGTTTTGAGCTCTGTCAAGCTGGCCATACTGAGTAGTACAGCGTCGTACCCAAGCAGACATGCCAGTTCCGCCTCTTTTACGGCTTGGTGTTGAAGTCCGCAGACGCCTGCGATCTTTACGATGTCCGCTTTCGCGGCCTCTTCCATTGCTAGTTCAAGGACGGGTTGATAGAGGCCAATCTTTGAATCACGAATGGCAAACTGTGTAGTGTGGACACCAACGGCGACTCCGCCTGCCCCGGCACCCAGATAGTAGCGAGTCAATGCTCTCTGCCGCCGCTCGTCGAGCTTGCGAGCAGATGTAAGAGCAAGTGGATGGGCGGGGATAACGAGGCCTTCCGCAAGCCTTTCGCGAACATTCATCAGAACCTCCCGTCCTGTGTCTGAAAGTGCGTGGGCTTGTTGCTGAGCGCGCCGCCTGCGGTAATCCAGTCGGCAATCCAGTCGATCATCTCATCCGGCGTGACCGTCGGATAGCCGAAGAGCCGATGGCACTTCGCTGAGTTGTTGAGCAGAGCGGAGTGTGACTCTTCTCCCGTGAATGAGGCTTCGTATCCGAAACGGTCGGCAAACTGTTCGGCGATCCAGCGTGTGCTCAATGTCTCCGGTCCAGTGAGGTTCAGCACAAATGGAGGCGAGGAACAGTGAGCGATTGACCTCATACACACTGAATTCGCGTCACCTTGCCAGATAACGTTGACCAGCGGCATTCGCAGATCTACCGGTCGCCGTTCAAACACGGTACGAGCTATATCGACAAGCACACCATACCGAAGATCGATGGCATAGTTGAGCCGGAGTAGAGCCACTCTCGTTCCCCATCGATGCGACGCATGTTCGAAGATGCGTTCGCGACCGAGGACGGATTGCGCATACTCGCCTTGTGGACCAACCGGTGTGTTCTCGCTTGCGCCCCCACGGGTTGCGGAGACAAGTGGATAGACATTTCCGCTGGAAAAAGCAACGATGCGCGATCCGCGATAACGATCCGCCACGAGCACAGGCAACTGCGTATTGATCGACCAGCTCAGATGCTCGGCTCCAGTGGTGCCGAACTTTCTCGCCGCCATGAAGATCACGTTCTCCGCATCGGGCAACTTCGTCAATTCTTCCGGCTCTAACAGGTCGCAAGTAATCGGTTCGATTCCATGCGCCCTCAATGCATCGGGCATCGTCTTGTCGCTGAACCGAGCCACGCCCATAACGCGCACCTTCTTCCCAGCGGCATCAGCAGAGCGCCGGATAAGTTGCGCGAGTGTGGGACCCATCTTCCCTCCCACGCCGAGGATAAGAACGTCGCCTTCCATCTCTCGCATAGCTGTAATATCGGCCTCTGACGGGCGCGACATTCGCTCTTCCAACTGTTCCTGAGTCTTGATTACCATGTCACCCTAACTCGAATCCTGCAATGGCATAGACCATTGCATCGTTGTTGTCCATCATTTGTCCGCGACGCATGCGCCAAAGGACCCTGCGCCTAGTAAAACCAAAACTTTCTGCGCAACGCACCGCCTCTGCATTTGCAGGGAGAAGATCCCAATACCATCCATGTGGCGCAGAGTCTTCCTGCTCTTCGCGTCTGTTTGCAGGATCTTCGAGGTGAGCGGCGATCAACTGTCTAGCCTCGGTACCTGAATTTGCAACGCATGGGCCGAGATACCGCGCTGTCCTTCCCGGACGCGAAAGTATATAGCTGTGCGATGTGACGTTCCTGCTTCCCGAATGAGACAGCAACTCCAAAAGCCCCTTTCGCGATACGCCGAATGCCTCCGCATCCAGATCAAATAGACCATCAGATATGTTGCTGCCAGAGTGATCCTGCCTTGCGACAGTAACCACGTCTGCCTTCGCCGAGATCAATTCCTTCCCATCGCTTCCCCACCGTTCGACTATTTTCTCCACAACGAAGCCGAGATGCTCATACAGCGGATGGCCTTCCTCGGTTGCATCCAGCTTCAGAGTATGGATGCCACGGCGTTCCGCAATCGCGATTATGTCTTCCAGCAACAGTTTTGCAAGCCCTCGCCGTCGGTATTCAGGCCGGGTGAGAACCATACCAATCCACGCCAGACGTGTGCCATACGGAAGGAGGGTCGCGGTCGCGACGATCTTTCCGGCATCTTCAATGCAGCGACAACCTTCAGCGGACAGATGCATGATTCGATGCCAGTCTTCCGGCGTCTGATTCCAGTTTGCTGCTATCGACAATTCCATTGCGGAAGGAACGTCGTTCGGCATCAAGGTTCGGACTGCGTTAAGCACTAGGCATCCCCTCTACTCTTCCACCACTTGATGAAGTGCGGAAGAGCAATTTCTGGAGCAGCAAGTTCAGGATGCCAGTGCTTCTCCCACTCGAAAGAGACGAAGCCGTCAAAGCCTACTGAAGCAAGCGAAGCAAACATCCTGCCGAACGGAAACTCTCCTTCTCCTGTGAGTGTGTACGAAATAGCACCCCGAGCATCCTTTATCAGATCTTTCAGGTGCACATGGCGAATGTAGGATGACATCCGTGGCAGGATCAGCGGCGCTTCTCCGTTTTGCGCGAACGCATTTGCCGGATCCCATATGATTCCGACCTGAGCGCAATCGAGTTGAGCAAAGATTTCGCTTACATCTGCCGCAGATGCGAAGTCTCCATGCGTCTCGAGCCAAACCTGAACTCCGCTTGGCTTCAACTTGTCCGCAAGCTGAGCGAGGGAATCTGCAATCCACGCAGCCGTTTGCTTGCGATCACATCCCGGTTGAATGTGATCGCCAAAGACTCGAATAGAAGGTGCGCCGAGCCCTGCAGCAATCTCCGCCATACGTAGCGCAGCGTCTAAGTTACGCTCTTTCTCCTGAAAGTCAGGCGAGTGAAAACACGCACTGCTGCCCATCGAGGTAATGACAAGACCATGGTTCTGAATAACAGTTCGCGTGACGGCGAGCGCAGACGATTTGAATTCCGGTAGATTCCAAAGATCGAGTTGACGGGAGATAACTCGCAGCTCCACGCCATCGTAGCCGTAGGCCGTGGCAGCACGGAGCACCTCCGGCAAACTCCAATCAGGGCAAGCGAGCGTCGAAAAGCTTGTTCTCATCATGTCATCCTGCTCAACATGCCTGTAGTGACACGGTTTTGTATCGCCTCTCCGGCAAAGAACCGTTGTAGTTCATCCATCGCTACATCCGCCATCTCGCCGCGAGTATGACAGCCTCCTCCTGCGATATGTGGCGTCATGATCGCGCCGGGCAGGGTTCGCAGCGGATGGCTGACAGGAAGCGGCTCCTCCGGATCGGTCACATCAAGCGCGCAGCGCAGCCGTCCGCTCTTTACCTCTTGCGTCAAGGCGGCAAGATCGATAAGGCTTCCCCTCGCGATGTTGATCACTGTTGCCCCGTCCTGCAACATTGCCAATCGCTCACGACTCAGAAGATATCTCGTTTTTTCTGTGGCCGCCGCGGTCACCGTAAGGAGCGAACTTCGCTTCAATACTCCATTGAGCGAATCGAACTGCACGGGCATTCCAGCGGCGAGTTCCCTCGGTGCAAATGGGTCGTAAACTCTCCAGCGAACGTCAAAACCGCGAAGCATCTCAATGAGCGCGCGGCCGATGCGGCCAAAGCCTATCATCCCAACCTCTCGTCCGAGCAGAGATTCGGCCATTCCTCCCGCAATATGGACGTCGCTATAAATACGATTTGATTTCTTACGCAAAGCAGCGCGGTAATGGTCGACATTCCGGGCAGAATACATCAGAAAAGCTGCGCCTAACTCTGCTGTTGGTCTCGCCATTGGCCCCGGAGTGTTCGCAATGGTCAGTTTGCGAAATAACGATGTCTCGAACCGCTTTTTTACCTCGCCGCCGCAATGAGTGATGATTCGCACAGATCGCAGCTGTTTCATCGTTTCGGCGGAAAGATAAGGACTATCCCACGTCGTTATCAACGCATCTGCCGCCGCAAGACTAGATATGGTTGTGGCGTCATACTTTTTGGCAGGAACAAGAGTCCAACGCGAAAGGCCTGTTAAGCGCTTCCTTCGGCGCCCATCGAAGAACGATGAAAAGAGCTCTTCTCCACTCAATACGGCAATGATTGGCTTTGTCATAAACCGTGCTGAGTCTAGCACGAAACAGGCTAATTTGTATTTCGTTTTATTTCGTAAAGTATTGCTTGACACCTTATTGAGTGCTAAACGAAAGTATAGTGCATGCTTGTAGCCAACTCCACCGACTACGTCGTCATTGTCTGTTACATCCTTCTTATGATCGGCGTCGGGCTTTATGTAATGCGGTTCAATAGCACAGCGTCAGAGTATTTTCGGGGCGGCAGCCGAATTCCGTGGCTGGTCGCAGGGCTTAGCGCCTTCATGTCTGGCTTCAGTGCTTGGACTTTTACCGGAGGGGCCGGCGTTGCCTACGGCTCTGGAATCGTAGTTATTGGCCTTTATATGGGCAGCGCGCTGAGCTTCCTGCTCGGTTATTACATCTTCGCTTCTCGGTGGAGACGCACACGCATCAGCACCGTAATGGAGTATCTCTCCGATCGATTTGGACCGGCGACACACCAGATATTTTCGTGGTCGACGATCATCTTCCACCTCTTTACAAGCGCGACGATGCTTTATGGGCTGAGCCTGTTTGTATCGACAGCGTGCCAATTTTCCGTCACCGCAACCATCCTGGTCACGGGTGCGGTAATCCTCTCTTACAGCGTGCTCGGCGGCCTTTGGGCCGTAGTGGTGGCGGATTTTTTACAGGCGTCGATTCTGCTTCCGTTTTGTATTGTTCTAGCCGTGGCTTCGCTGGCGCATGTTGGCGGCGTCTCAGGGCTCATCCATTCCCTACCGCCGCAAATGAAGACCATTCCGATTCACGGAGAGTTTGGATGGATCTATCTCGCCTGCTGGGCAGTAATGGTTTCGTTCGGATACAACACAGCGGCTATGGCACAGCGTTATTTCAGCGTCGAGGATGAACGCGCAGCCAAACGCGTCGCTCTACTCTGCAGCGGACTTTTTTTCCTTGGAGCTTTTCTCTGGTTCATCCCCCCGATGGTAATGCGCATTATTTACCCAGATTTGCATGCGATCTGGCCACACCTTGCCAACCCGAATGAAGCATCTTACGTTGCCGCCAGTCTTACTTTTCTGCCACATGGACTTATCGGTGTCATGCTGGCTGCGATGTTCAGCGCTACGATGGCGAGCCTGTCCGCCAACTTCAATTTGAAGTCAGCCATCCTTTCGAAGGATATCTATCAAACACTTTTTCGCCCACAAGCGGGAGAGCGTGAACTACTTATCATCGGTGCCCTCATGACCCTGCTGGTGGGAGGGCTGACAACGGCATTGGCAGCTGTGATGGCTTCTCGTGGCGAGAGCATCTTCGCGGTGATGATGACCTTCAATACATTGATCTCACTTTCCTATGGCCCTCCGGCCTTGTTGGGGCTGGTTTTCCGTAGAACTCCGCGATGGTCGGGCATGGCGACCTTCGCCACGGGACTCATTCTGGGTATTCTTGGCGACTTTGTTTTTCACTGGACATTCATCCAGCAGATTGTCTTCGTCGTTCCTCCAGCCTTCGCAGTGTTTTTCTTGAGCATGCTGTTTGATCGAGACGAATCGCCCGGACGCGCGTCCCTCTTCAAGAAACTCGATACTCCCATCGATCTCACGGAGGTCAGCGATGTTCCAGACTTCAGTCGGCCAGTCTTCCGTTTTCTTAGCCGTGCAGTAGCATGCATTGGTCTCGCATCGCTCTTGCTGTTGATTCCTAACCCGCCGGGTGCTCGTATGACAATTCTTTCGTTCAGCGGCATCACTCTGGCTGTGGCTGCTTCCCTCTGGTTCGTGCCAGGAGGCAGAAAGGTCACCACACGCGATGTTAGCGCGGTTGCTCAATAAAAATCATGAATTCATCACAATCTAATCTCACTGGGCTACGGTCTCAGTTTTCGCGGCGTCAGTTTTCCAAGATGCTTGCAGCCACTGCAGCCATCGCATTCTCACACAAAATATATGCGCAAACAAAGAGCGGGCCGTCTATGCTGCTGGGTGCAACCGACCCTTTCTGCGGCTTGGATATTCTTCGCGTTCGCTACGCTGCAGGGCGGCGTCCTTCAGGAGACTTGGCAGGAAACGCACTCTCCTGGCTGGTGAGCGGCCAGGATGACTTTGCACAAAGGTCTCTCGCCGAGATGCGCAACACGGCGCCGCCTGCACCCGGTTCCCATGCGTGGCTGACGTATGCCAACTGGGCCCTTGCCTTCGATTGGCTATATGACCACCCAGCCTTCGATGAGGCGCTAAAGGATCGGGTTGCAAAGCAACTGCTCGATGGAGCCATTGTTATGGCAACGACACCCGACCTTAAACATCCCGAGCAAGCGTCTTATCACAACTACACAACACGGTTTCTTGGACTCACAGCATTCTCGATGTGCGCTGTGGCAAAGCGTCGTCCTCACGACGAGAGCGTTGGGGCTCTAAAAGACAAGGCCGGCCAAGCCTTCCAGAATATCCTGCAAGTGTCCGACATGGTTTCGCCGATGGGCAGCTATCACGAGTCGATGGACTACATGCGCATCACCTACGTTCCTATGGCAATGCTCGCCGAGCTGCAGCGCACCACCACAGGCATCGACCCCGCACTTCGCTTTGGAACTTACAGAAGCATTGCCGACACCTATCTCTACAAATTGATGCCAGACGGTACACCCTCTCGCGAAGGAGATAACGAGTATCCGATACTGGATGATCGCGACACCGCGGCGCTGGGATACGCAGTTAACCGCTTCAAAAATCCCTATGCCGCATGGCTTCTCCGCGACAGCGGTTTCGCGGCACAAGTGTGGGCGTTACCTGTTCTCGATTTTCTCTGGAATGATCCAGATGTATCACCGCGCAATCCTGCGCTGACGGATTCAGAAGAACTCCCTCTCCATCGATATTTCCCTGGAGTCGATCAAGTCGTATTCCGAAACGGATGGGATTCGAACGCCACGCGCATTGAGTTTGATTGCGGCCCGTATCTGGCCAAGCATCAACATATGGATCGCAATCACTTCACCATCTATCATCGCGGACATCTTGCCATCGACAGCGGCGCGGACTATACAGACTCCGAGAGTCCTCACTACCTGAACTACTACCGGCGCACCGTCGCTCACAACACCATGCTGATCTTCGACCCCAAAGAGCATTTCTTCTGGTCGGAGAACCTGATGGAGGCGGCAAACGACGGGGGACAGCGCATGGATTCTTCGCGCTTCTGGAACACCCTCCGCAGCCATGAAGACTGGGAAAAGACGCGTGACCTATGGGACGTCGGCAAGATGAAGATCGTCGACAATGTGGATGCCACAAACGGCGAGGGGAGCTATCATTACGCGCTCGGCGATGCCACCCATGCCTATTCGTCTCACAAGGTCCACGCATTCACGCGGCAACTACTCTATCTTCCTGACATGAATGCTCTACTGGTCTTCGACCGGGTCGTGAGCACCGATCCTGCATTTCGCAAGACCTGGCTGCTGCATGGCGTGAACATGCCATGGATCGCTGGAACTGGCACTCCGTCCAGCAATGGCGAGGAGACATTCGGTAATGCCAGCCAGTTTCGGATGCAGGAAGGCGAAGGCGAAATTCTGGTTCACACTCTACTTCCTGTGAACCACATCACGGCGCGACGCGGCGGTTCGGGCCATGAGTTCTGGACGCCCGGCAACACCGACGGTGGACCTTGGGGGAGTGGCCGCAACTGGGCGCTCGAGCCTGCCGAGGGTGGTCCTTTACCGGACGACCCCGTTGAGCACGCAATGTGGGAGAAGTTCTATGACAACGATATTCCACGCATTAAGCGCTCCAATCGCCGCAACGTAGTTCCTGGATCGTGGAGAGTCGAGGTCTCGCCTTCTCAGTCCCAACTCGAAGATCACTTTCTGCATCTGTTCGAAATCGGCGATCGTGGAAAGACCGGTCGCTTCACCGTGGAGTTGCTTCAGGGTTTGGGCATTGCTGGCGCCGGCTGCGCTGTACCCGGCCAAGCCGGTGTGGCCGCGTTGTTCCCGGCTGGAGAGGCGTCGCTTGACTATGTTGAGGTGACGCTCCCCTCATTCCCTTGCCACACCCTCTGGATTGCGGGACTTGAACCAGACAGACGCTACGATCTCGAACTTGCCGGAAGCAATCTGGCAACAGGAGACGCTCCTGCTCCCGGCGTTCCTTTGCACTCGCAAGAAGTCCGCGCGAACAGACACGGCATAGCTCAGATCAAATCCGCTGCCAGCCCTTTCCCGGCTGGAAGTCGGATGAGACTTTACTCCCTCTAAGGCTTCAACGGGTTTATTTGCCCGCGTCGAGATTTGCTACCGCGGCGCGGGACAAATGATGCGACATCATGCTATCCGGAAGTAGCAGAGCGTTGTTGAACGCCTCTCTTGCCTGATCCTTGTGATTCAGAGCAGCCTGCATCGTCCCTATGTTGTACCACCACCATCCCGTGAAAGCGCTGGTGTCTTTCGCTCGCGCAGCGGAGGACACCGATGCCTGCAGCTTCTTCTGCTGTTCGCTTACGTCGTGGGTGCCAAGTAGCTCTTGTGCTTTCGCCACCCAGGCAGAATCGGCCCCGATCTTGCTCGCAGCAGCCTTCTGCAACAGTTCCTCGGACTGCTGCGGGTTCTTGCATGTCTTTGCAATCGCAGCCATCCTTACGTACGGTTGCGAAACAGTCTCGTTCACTACAAGACCAGGATGATTGCCTGCAAGAAATTCTTCAGCCTTGGCACATCGTCCCGCCATAGCGTCGGATTCAGCCTGCACCAGTTTAATCTCGAATAGAACCTGCGCAGCCGAGACTCCGCCTTCCTCACTTGGGAAAAATCGACCTTTGAAGAGCGCCAGCGCCTGGTTATACTCGCCAGCTTCAGCCCGCGTCAGCGCAAGCTGATAAACCAGATTGGCCGGCATCACGGAAGCAGAAGCATCGTCGGCTGACGGATAGCGGCCGAGCGCAGCAGCACGTTCTTTTGCCGAGACGCCACTCAGACTCATCGCCGCATCCAGACCTACATAAATATCGGAGTTGGTTGGATCGTTCTCCGTACCTTCACGAAAAGATACAAGCGCACGCTGCGAGTCGCCTTTGAGATGCAACCATGCTTTGCCCATATCGGCGTCCAGTATCGGCATTTTGGGGTTAAGCCGCTTTGCCTCTGTCCAGTGTGCAATCGCCGGATCGTATAGTCCTTTGGAAAAGAGCAGGGTTCCTAGCAGGTAATGAGCTGTTGCATCGCTGTCGTTGACTGCAAGCGCGGTTTCCAGCACAGTCCGATCCATGGTCGTTGATGGAAATACCAGACTTGGCGAAAGTCTTTCCGTGGCCTGCCAATTCTGTGCCGAGTCCTTGCCAAGCTTTGCCTTGTTGTACGCCGAATAGTAGAGAACCAGAGGATGATTTTGCGGCAACACAGATCCGGGCTCGCTTTGATCCTGCGGAACCTCGGGATATGTCCGCACCAGCACGGCGAGAGCCTTCTGATATAACCCGAGATTCATATACTCGGTGGCTACTCTGAGAACGCGATATGGATCGGCAGCCAGGTGAGGAAGATCGGGTGCGCTTGTCTCTTCCTTCAGAAAATCACTCAGCGGGTCCATCGCCAGGCCGAGACGCGCAAGTTCGTCTGCATGAGCAGTATCACCTACCGCGCGAGTGATCGCTTCTAACTGCTCCCGGGTGCGAACATCCAGCGGAGCGGCTTCAACAGCGTCCTTCAGGAATGCCTGCGCAGCAGGTAAATCTCCTTGTCGCGCCTGCAGTTCGCCGATCCGCGCCGCTGCACGCGCACGAAACTCAGCTTGCCGATACGCAACCCCGTATGCGGTCTGTGCCTCTCGCGTATGTCCGAGACCGTCTTCCGCAATTCCAAGGTAATAGGCGATCTCTGCATTGGGCGTGTCTCGTTTCTGCACGGCCTGCAGTAGCGTCTCCGCATCAGCAAAGTGCTGCAGCGCTGCAGACAGACGTCCCGCAGCCATTTGCAAAGTGAGGCTGTCCGGATACTTCGCCATTCCTTTTTTGTAAGTCTCCAGTGCCAGCACTACTTTTCCGTTCAGCTCCTGGTCGGTACCAAGCTTCAGCCATTCGTCCTCTGTTCTGCTGTCTGCGTTGGGAGTGTCATAGATCTGCTGCGGACCAACATTGATTGTTGATTCCGGATCCCAATCGTACTTGCCGTCAGTATGCTGCAGCAGCACCTTTCCTTCACGATCTCTGAGTTCGAAAGTCACCTTTGCAGCTGCGTCCTTGAGAGACACCGAGTGAGACCACTTCTTTTCTGGTGTCAAATCTGCAGTTTCGCTCCAAAGAGTCTGTCCATTTTGAAGCAATCGAACCTGCGCGCCTGGAATACGCTCATTCACATTCAGAGCAGCCGACACCTCGGAGCCATGCGTTTGCAGAGAGACAACTCCAATCTTGTTTGCGCGTGTGATGCCACCCGTGTCGCGCACCGGCATCCAATACTCGCTAAAGCGAATCGTCTGGCCGGGATCGAGAAACGCGTACGTCTCCTGATTGCGAAAAAGTCCGCCCTGCACCTCAACATAGGCGCTGTCATTATCGGAGAGAGCTTTGCGCCATCCCAGCCCATCGGCGTCCGCGCCCCAGGACCATATCTTCTTCGCAGGCAGCTCGTTGTATTCGGCGTAATGCACCGCGCCGGCTTGCGTCTTGGGATTCCATATACCCATGAATGGCTCATGGCTCCCATGCACAAAAAACGACACCGGCCCGTGCTGCTGATTTTTGATGAAACTCAGGTCACTACCATCCGGCGCAACAGGCCAGTGACGCACTTCAGTAAAACCATGCGAAGCCGCAAATTGCATTGGATACTCAATATGCGAATCGTCCCATACTTGGAGCCCAGCATTGCTCCACCAGTAGTAGCGATGGCGCACGTCGCTTCGATTGTAGAGAGTTACCCGTTGTTCCAGCAGCGTGGAACCCGGCCTGAGTACTATCTCAACCCCCCACTGCATCCCATACACGCGATCGATATTTCCCACCGACACCGATGCGCTGCCGTCGGGATGCGTCTTGTACGCGAAATCGACAGGCGACATGGAAACCCAATTGTGCGAAACGGGGAAGTTGTACTCGACACCAAATGCAGCCCAGGCACCTCGATAACCAATCTGCGCCTTCTTGATCGATGGATTCGCATAGAACATGGACTGGCCATTGATCTTGTCGACGCAGGTATAGAGATGTCCCCCGATATCAGGCAGCACAGTGCACTTCAGATATTCGTTCTCGAGAAACACCGCGCGCCAAACGTGATCTTGCTTCTGCCCCGTCAGATTCTTTCTTAACGTGTAGGGATAGCTGAACTGGGTCGTCGAATACGTATCAAACGGTGGATTAGGATCGGGCTTCCCCTCCTCATAAGTCGGCAGCGTAATGCTGCCTTGCCACACCTTTACCTGCGCTGCAACAGATCCACAAGCGACGACCAGGGTTCCAGCAAGCACCATTACATAGGCAGAAATTGTCTTCATAGACCTCATCTCTTCGCAGTCTCAGCTTTTGGCTGCAGCAGATAGCGCAGGCTTCACGTCATCGCATCACTATTGTTATTCTTTATTGTTCGAAATTACTTTTTGTTACTTTCTGTCAGAATCATGTGCTTTGTCAACCTGCCAGCTTGATGAGGCTCATCTATCAAAAATCGGCTCGCCAAGGAACATCAACTCGTGACTTTCCTTGGACTATGGGCAATGTAATCCGATAGCTCTCTATCACTAATCACCTCTGATAACGGGTCAAATAAAAAAGAACAGGGGAGAATCGTTTTGGCGCATTGCATTGTTGAGCTGCGCGCCAGGATGATTTCTTCCCCTGCATGGAGAATCTTTAAGAGTGCCGGCCTGACCGCTTAAATCTTTAAGCTTCAACGGCGGCCGGCAAAAGCAGAGACGCCGACTCCTTGTCCAGATAGATCGTTGCATTCTGGTGGCGTTGCAGAATCGACGCTGGCGCCATAGGGCTAATCTCTCCGCTGAAGCATGCTTTGACGGCGTTGGCCTTTCGCGCATCTGGGGTAATGCAGAGAATCTGCTCCGCTTTCATAATCTGCTTGATGGTCATGGAAATCGCCTGCCGGGGAACATCTCCAAGTGTAGGAAACCATCCCTCCCCCAATTGCTGCTTGCGACATGCCTCGTCTAGGTTGACGACGATATACGCCTCTTCCGTATCGAAATCCGCCGGCGGATCGTTAAAAGCGAGATGTCCATTCTCTCCAACGCCTACGAATGCGATATCGATTGGAGCTTTCCGAATCTCTGCGCTCACCCGATCAATTACCGCCGCGGGAGCCTGCGTCCCATCCAGCAGATGGTATTTTTTAAGCCCAACTTTATCGATCAGGCGCTCTCGTAGATACCGGCAGAAGCTGGCGGAAGCCTGATCTGTTATGCCGACATACTCATCGAGGTGAAACATCTCCACGCGATCCCAATCAATATTGGCAATCTTCGTCAGAGCATCCAGGAAATCGAACTGCGAGGCGCCCGTAGCTGCAATAATGCGCGCCTCCCCACGCTCAGAGATAGCATCGCGAATGATGGTTGCTGCATGGTCGGCTGCTGCCTGAGCCAGCGTGGCCTTGGAAGAAAACACTTTGATTGTCATGGTTGCTCCGATAGTTTTTTGTTCAGGAAAATAATTCTAAACTATCCGTAACAAAAAGATATAAAAAGAAAGTAATATGGTGCTCAACGTTCAGGTTGGGCCAGATGGAGATCGCGCATGTTCCGTTCAAAGAGCCTTCAATGCTTTGCAATCGCAGGGTGCTTCGCGTCCACGTCGCTTTTCTCCTTCGCGGCTAGTACAAAGACCTCGGCTCAGACAGAAGCTGCAACGTCGACATCGTCCGAGACCATTCCTCCCACCGATGCATTTCGCGTGCTACCCCGCCCCAATGCCGAAGGCCCGGAGATTACTCCTTACCTGCTCTATCAAACTTCCCTAGCCTGGCATCAGGATGAACTTCGTCAGTCCCGCTGGTCGCAGGTGAAGACCGAGAATGATCTGCTGCAACTACGTGCCGGCTTGAGAAGGTCCGTGCTTGAGATGATCGGTGGCCTTCCTACTGAGAAAACAGACCTGCACGCGACCATCACCGGCCGGATTTCAGCCACCGGCTTCCATATAGAGAAGCTCATCTACCAAAGCCTCCCCGGCCTCTATGTTACTGCGCTCGTGTATGTACCTGACAATGGAGAGAAGGTTCATCCCGCCGTCCTCGTCGCCGCCGGGCACTCCACAAATGGAAAGATTCACTACCAGGAGCTCTGTCAGCGACTAGTCCAGCGAGGCTATCTTGTCATCAGCTGGGATCCAATCGGACAAGGCGAGAGAAGTCAGTTCTGGGACGCGAAGGCGAAGAAGAGCCGCTACAACCTGATCTGCGCTGAGCACGCTGTAATGGGAAACCTCGCCTACCTAGCCGGAGCCAATCTGGCCCGATGGGAGGTATGGGACGGCATGCGCGCCGTTGACTACCTGCTTACTCGCTCGGACGTTGATAGCCAACGAATCAATCTCACAGGAACCAGCGGTGGCGGCTTCCAGACAGCGTTGCTAGGCGCGCTGGATGAGCGCATCAAGGTTATTATTCCTTCCTGCTACATCACTGCACTTCCCATGCGAGTCGGTAACCGCATCTTTGTCGATCCGGACAGCGATCCGGAACAGGACCTCTTCGGATTCATATCGAAAGGGGTCGATCACCCGGGTCTGCTACTAATGATGTACCCGCGGCCGGTGATGGTAGCGACAGCCACCTTGGACTTCTTCCCCGTTCAGGGCTCGTACAAATCGTACGCCGAAGTCCGCACCTTCTATGAGCGCTTCGGGCACGCCGATCGTATTGGTTTTGCCGAGAGCTACAACACTCATCAATATTCTCTGAAGAATCAAGAAGCAGCGCTGAATTTTCTTGACCGGTTCAATAACATGCCTCTGCGGCGCGGCCTCGCTCCCGTAACTACGTTCAGCGATGCTGACCTCCTGGTGACAAAAAGCGGCCAGGTGTCAGTGGACTATACAGACGCGCAGCCGCTTCCACACTTCATCGCAAAGTACTCTACCGATGGTCAGCATCGCAACCAACAGACACTGGCCCAGCTATATAGAAGCGAGCAGGATCCCGAGATCTCCTCCTGGACTGTCAGCCGCTACACGGGCTCCACACCACCCCGCGAAGTGCGATGGGAGGCTGTTGGAACCAGCACGGTTGGCACGTTGCATATAGATCGCTACCTGCTTCACCACAGCACGTATCTGCAGATGCCTCTCCTGCACTTCCACGACGAACGAATCCACCCCAAGGGAACAGTGGTTTGGCTCAGCCTCCAAAGTAAAGCCACAGAAAAAGATTGGCCCGAGATCGCCAAGTTGCTAAGCGATGGCTACGAGGTTTTTTCATTCGACTTTCGCGGATTAGGAGAGACACGGATGAACTACCGCGCCAAATCCTCCGACGATCCAGAACTCGTAAAAGGAGACTTCGACCAGGCATACGCCAGCCCGCTATCAAGCGTACTGGCCGGATACGTCTATAACTCTCTGCTTACAGGCCGACCATATTTTTTGCAGACGATGGACGATCTCAAAATCGCTGAACTCTTCATTCGCAGCAGAGACACATCTCATTTGCCGCTCTCTATTGCTGCAACGGACGACGCCTACAGTCTGGCCGTTCAATACTCCAAGATCGATCGAGACGTAACAATCCTGCCAAACAAAACTGCAACCACCGTGGATTGGTCAACGGTGGTAACTCAGGGACAGGAACAGTGGCCCATATCCCTTTTGATGCCCTCAGGAGCTCTTATCAAATAGCCGACTTGGAACAGGCTTGAGTAGCGAGAGCTCCAAGCCTCTCAATAAAACTTCAATTCAACTCATTAAGAACTGAGTCTATCTACGTGATCCAATCTCTAAGCCGTTTACTCAAGATCTGGCAGATTGTAATCCTGCTCGCAACAGCGCCAGTCGTGCAGGCGTTCGAGATTGCAGATTCTCCTCAGTCTGATTTATCCAGCCTCGCTATGTCCCGGGATTACTATCTGAGTGACCTCATACAACCGCATCGTTACGCTCCCGGCAAGAATAGTTTTCTCTATCAAACTCTCCACAAAGGACAACGCAAGACTGTGCTGGAGCTTGCTGGAAGCGGCTCTGTACGACACTTCTGGTCGACGTGGAGCATCCCCGGCAGCGACGCCGTTCCTACAAGGCGAGTCCTTCTCCGCGTCTTCGTCGACAAGCAGCCCGCGCCATCCATTGTCGGAACGGTAGATGAACTCTGTCACGCGGCCCAGGCAACAGGCACGAGCTTCGTTCCGTTTCCAGCCTTCATCTATAAAGATGCCTACAACTTCTATCTCCCCATTTACTTCACCAGTGGCATAAGAATAGAGATCGAGGCTCTCGATGAAATAAATGAGTTCTACACACAGATCGACTATCGTCTCGATCCAAACGAAAAACGTTCAACACGCCTCGTGAGCGAATCCGCTTCGGCTGGCGTCGTATTGAAGTACACCGGCAACGCGCCATCCTTCAACAAAAAAGAGCTCTCTTCAACTAAGCGACTTCACGCAAACACTGATCTGGAATGCAGCCCAACAACGAATCATTGCGAATTCACGATAAAAGGCCCCGGCATTCTCAGAAAG